>ERZ795053.419-NODE-419-length-54287-cov-7.847101_pt1 | contig 54287 bp, 50 predicted proteins | sample MGYA00375137_ERZ795053 | MGnify/ENA primary metagenome ERZ795053 (study PRJEB30182, sample SAMN05720284) | activated sludge metagenome | isolation source: Anaerobic digester | place: Hong Kong | collected 2014-12-17 ...
GTAGGTGGGTATAGGATCGTTCATTATCCAGTGCCAGGTAGTGGTGCCATCGCTGTGAATGATAGAATCATTCAAAAAACCATTACAATATGCTTTGTGATTTGAAAGCGTTCGTATATGAAAATCGTAAGTGCCTTTATCATCAAATACATCCACACAGGGAAACCAAACTTTTCCCAGATTATGTGGAATGGCAGCAAAACCAACTCCCATATTAAAAGCCATGGTAGGAGAAAAATAAAATCCTCCGAAACCAGAAGCATCTTTTTGCGGATGGCCGTTATAAGCTACCGTAAATTCTAAAGTATCGCCAGTGCTAACAGGATTGCTCAGTTGCACAACAAGTGTGGTATCGTTGTAAGAATAGTTGAGCGTACCTGAAGTATTAAATACAGAGTCAATATTCATCACCAGCAGATCCAGTGATACTGTTGAAATATTGTTCATTTTAGAAACAATCTGAAGTGTGGTGTTGGCTCTGATGGTTTGCTGACTGTATGCAACGGTGTCAATAGAAATTGAATAGTGTGCCACATGTATGCTATCGGTTACAGACTGTGCCTGCATGTTTAGGTTCAGAAAGGCCAATGAGAATAACAGCGTGAGAAATTTTTTTGCTTTCATTTTATTGCGGAATAGAAAGTTCGATTTTAAGTAGGTAAAAATAAGTTTAAATTTCAAATAAATATTGGATAAGATGTTAGTGAAGGAGAAAATTTAAATGTTAATTTTACAGCATGTGTTATAATTACGAAGCGCTGACACGAGCAGGAATAAAAAGGAGCATCCGAGATATTGGCAAAGAGGAAACGATGTCTTCTGTTACGCCTTTTGAAAAGAAAATTATTTCTTCTGAAGTTGATCTTGAACCATGGAGTGTATTTCCGGGAGCAGAGGTAGTGGTTATTCCGATTGAATCACAAACCCATGAATTTTATTTTTTTGGTTTTCTGCCTTCATGGGCAAAAGAAATCAGGCAGTCAGCACTGAATTTTAATGCCAGAGCTGATTCGCTGAACGGTAAGCCAACGTGGAAAAAAGTATGGCTGAAAAAACAAAGATGTGTGGTGTGTGCAACAGGATTTTATGAAAAAGACAGAGCCACAGGTAAAAATTATTTTTTTAAACATCAGGGAAACAAACCAATGAATATTGCCGGCATTTATAATCACTGGGCCGATCCTGAAACCGGAGAGATTATAAAAACTTTTGCCATCATCACTACCGAACCCAATAAGGAAGTAAAACCTTTTCACGACAGAATGCCGGTGGTGTTAACAGAAGAAAAACTAAAGCGATGGCTTGATGTAAACACAACATCTGTTGAAGCAGATGCCATGTTGGTTCCATTAGAAGATAATATGCTTGAGGTAAGAGAAATGCCAGCACCGGTTAAAAAGAAAACAGTACGGAAAAATAATGGTCAGGGAAGCCTTGATTTTGGATGACAAGCGTTTTGTTTTAAATAAAAGAGGCTGCCTTTAAAAAGCAGCCTCTTTTGTATATGCCCTGATTAAATTAATAGCGATAATATTCAGGTTTAAACGGACCTTCAACTTTAACACCAATGTATTCAGCCTGACTTGGAGTAAGTGTTTCAAGTTCCACACCAATTTTACTCAGGTGCAAACGTGCAACTTTCTCATCCAGATGTTTAGGCAATGTATAAACTTTGTTTTCATATTTATCTGAATGATTCCAAAGTTCTAACTGAGCAAGAGTCTGATTGGTGAAAGAATTACTCATCACAAAAGATGGGTGTCCTGTTGCACAGCCCAGATTCACCAAACGGCCTTCGGCAAGTACAATGATGTCTTTTCCGTCAATGGTATATTTATCAACCTGAGGTTTGATGGTATCTTTTGTTTTGCCATAGTTTTTATTCAGCCATGCCATGTCAATCTCATTATCGAAGTGACCAATGTTGCAAAGCACAGCATTATGTTTCATTGCTTTAAAATGACGGTCAACAATGATGTTGTGATTTCCGGTAGCTGTAACAATAATGTCAGCTTCTTTAACAGCATTGTCCATAGTTTTTACTTCATAACCTTCCATAGCAGCCTGCAATGCGCAGATGGGATCAATTTCAGTAACAATTACACGAACACCTGCGCTGCTCAGCGATTCAGCAGAACCTTTTCCAACATCACCATAACCTGCAACTACAGCAACTTTTCCTGCAAGCATCAGGTCGGTAGCTCTGCGAATAGCATCCTGTAATGATTCGCGGCATCCATATTTGTTGTCGAATTTAGATTTTGTTACTGAATCGTTCACATTGATTGCAGGTATAGGAAGTGTACCTTTATTCATACGCTCATACAGACGGTGAACACCGGTAGTGGTTTCTTCACTCAGTCCTTTTATATTCTTAATCAGTTCAGGATATTTGTCGAATACCATGTTGGTAAGGTCACCACCATCATCAAGTATCATATTCAAAGGTTGTCCACCTTCAAAAGCAAACAGGGTTTGCTCAATACACCAGTCAAACTCTTCGTTGTTCATACCTTTCCAGGCGTAAACTGGAATTCCTGCAGCAGCTATGGCAGCGGCAGCATGATCCTGAGTGGAAAAAATGTTACATGAACTCCAGGTAACTTCTGCACCTAGTTCCTTAAGTGTTTCAATTAATACTGCGGTTTGAATGGTCATGTGGAGGCAGCCTGCGATGCGTGCGCCTTTCAATGGTTTTTGTTTTCCATATTCCTCACGGATCGACATTAGTCCCGGCATTTCTGCTTCAGCCAGTTTAATTTCTTTGCGTCCCCATTCTGCAAGTGAAATATCTTTTACTTTGTATTTCAACTTTGTTTCTGTTGCTGTTGACATTTTTTTAAGATATATAATTTATTATTTGAAATTTTGCGCAAATTTACAAAATAAAGAGCTAACGGCAAAGCAGTTAACATGCCTTTAACAGAAATAATTAAAAACGATAAGAGCAGCATAGGTATTTGGCACCTGGATGAAAATTCAGGCATGTTGAAGCAGATGTTGAATTACTACGGATCCTATCAGATTCCGCCTCATTACAGTCATCAGCGCAGAATATGCGAATGGTATGCCGTGCGGTTGATTTTACATGAAATGCTGCCTGACAGGAGGTTTGAAATCAGATATGATGAATATGGAAAACCCTTTTTAACCGAACCCGAAGGTTTTGTTTCCATATCACATTCACACGGTTATGTGGGGGTGATGTATCATAAGCATTCAAACTGCGGCTTTGATATGGAAATAATTAATGAAAGAATTGAAAAAATCAGCACCAAGTTTTTAAGAGATGATGAAATGATAGAGGGAAAGGACGATGAGCGTTTGCACAAAACATTTGTGGTTTGGAGTGCCAAGGAAGTGATGTATAAGATTTATGGTAAAAAATCACTTGACTTTAAGACCAATCTTCGAATTTTACCCTTTAACCTTAAACAGGAAGGTAACGTACAAGGTCAACTGATTCTGGATAATAAAACCACTGATTTTGATATTCATTATTCTATAGATAACGGACTTTTAAAAGCCAATGCGATTGACAAATGATTTATAATAATCAAATACTGAAGAAGTTTAAGAAGGGCATCAGGCAGTTGGCTGTGTTGATTGATCCTGACAAAGCAGAAGCAGATCAGCTCAGCAACATTTGTAAATACGCGGAGCAAAATGAGGTGGATTATTTTTTTGTAGGTGGCAGTGTTATTACGCATGGCAATATTCATTACACCATACAGGCACTCAAACAGCAGACTGACATTCCGGTAATCATTTTTCCGGGTAATGCATCGCAGGTAGATAAACAGGCAGATGCATTGTTGTATTTATCTCTTATTTCCGGTCGAAATCCTGATTTATTGATTGGTCAGCATGTAATCAGTGCTCCGGCAATTAAAGAGTTTGGCTTAGAAGTAATTTCTACAGGATATATTTTGATAGACAGTGGAAACGTAACCACCGTACAATATGTGAGCAACACCAAACCCATACCACATGATGGGATTGAAATTGCAGTATCCACAGCATTAGCCGGTGAGTATTTAGGTATGAAACTTATTTATCTCGAAGCGGGGAGTGGTGCCAGAAGAACGGTTCCTGAAAAAATGATTCAGGAGGTGAAGAGGCAGTTGACAGTTCCGTTAATAGTTGGTGGCGGAATACGTACTGCCGAAAAAGCAAAAGAAATATATTTGGCGGGTGCAGATATTGTAGTCATCGGCAATGCCATTGAAACAAATGCTGAGTTGATGACAGAAATTGCTGATATGAAAAAACTGATAAATCAATCTTTACAAAAGGAAAAACAGTGAATGTTGATTCTCTTTTAATTCTTGGCATCCCGCTTTTAGAGTGGATTGGTTTTGTATTCGGCATTGCAGGAATTTATTTCGGCATCAAGGAGAAGATTATTTACTTCCCAGTCAGTTTAGTAAATGTTTGTGTATCGCTCTACATATTTTATCACCAAAGTCTGTATTCCGATGTCATACAGCAACTGGTATATATTTCATTGCTCAGTTACGGATGGATGCGTTGGCTGAAAGGCAAGAAACCTGATGCTGATATGCCGGTAACCAATGCAGGAAAGAAAATGATTTTTGCATTGCTGGGAGGAGTAGTGGTGCTGACGATTTTAATGGGAACATTTTTTCACACCTACACCGGAGCATCAGTGCCTTACTGGGATGCACTGGCCACGAGTTTGTGTTTTGCTGCTCAGTATATGTTGGCTGAAAAGAAAATTGAAAACTGGTTAGTGTGGATAGATGCCAATATTATTTACATCGGAATATATCTTTACAAAGGATTACCGCTTTATGCCATTTTGTTTTTTATTTATTTGATGATGGCTATAGTTGGCTATTTCAAATGGCAGAATCATTTGATTGCGCATGAAGAAAGCAATTAAAATTGCTGTTGTAGGGCCTGAATCAACAGGTAAGACGGAGTTAAGCAAACAATTAGCTGAACATTATCAAACAGAATGGGTGCCCGAGGTGGCAAGAACTTATCTTGAAAATTTATCCCGACAGTATGACTATGATGATTTGGGAAAAATAGCACTTCAACAACTGGAAGCGGAGGAGAAATTGAGTACGCAAGCCAAGCAACTGCTTATTTGCGATACCAATTTAATAGTCATCAAGGTGTGGAGTGATTTTAAATACGGAAGAACAGAACCTTGGATAATTGAAAAAATCAAAGAGCAGGATTATCTAATTCACCTGTTGATGGATATTGATATGCCTTGGCAATACGATCCTTTAAGAGAACATCCGCATAAGCGGAAGGAATTGTTTGACATTTATGTACAAGAATTAAAATTTTTCAATATTCCTTTTCAGATTATCTCCGGAACTGGAATGAAAAGAATGGAACATGCCGTTAAGGCAATTGATCAGACTTTGCAAAAGAAAACTTACTGATAAAATCAGAAGGCAGTCGGAAGGCCAGATAGCAAATAGGTTTGCCTTCAGCGAGGTATTTTTTTTCGTAAGCCGTTTTGATGTCGAGATTTAGTGGAATGTCAGTGGAGTGGTAGAGGTTGTCAGTTGCAGCAATCACTGAAGCACCTATAGATTCAACAAGATTGTAAGTATAATCATACAAAGGAAAATTGTCTGTTTTCAGGTGTATAATTCCATCAGGTTTAAGAAAAGAAGCATAACGTTTCAGAAACAACAATGAACTGAGCCGTTTATTTTCTTTTGCTTCGCGAGGTTGAGGGTCGGGAAAGGTGATCCAAATTTCACTCACTTCAGCTCTGTTAAAGAACTTCTCAATTGTTTCCATCCTGATGCGTAAGAACGCTGCATTGAGGATTTGTTCGTCATTGATGGTTTTGGCTCCACGCCAGATTCGTGCTCCTTTTATGTCAATGCCGATAAAGTTTTTGTCGGGATAACGTTTGGCTAATTCAACGGTGTATTCGCCTCTGCCGCATCCTAATTCCAGAACAATAGGATGTGTATTGAAAAACACTTTTTCGTTCCAGCAACCTTTTAACTCGTGTTCGGGTGAATGATAATCCACCTGAGGCTGAAACACCCTCTGAAAGGTTTCCATTTCTGCAAAACGCCTGAGTTTGTCTTTTCCCATAATCTGAGGGTGCGAAAATAAAGTTAAGCACTCATTTCTTTGGCAAATATTTGAAGATCCAGGTGTACTATAATTATTGATGAAGGCAATGTAAGCTATATTTTTTGAGAACAGCCGGTTTGATTCAGTATTGAAAAAGTTGTGATAGTTGACACATGCTGCCGAACCTAATGCTCTGACTATTATATATTGTAAGTAATTGATAATAAATGTTGTAAATTAATCATATTCAATTAAATATTTAATAAAGATTTTTGTGAATTTTCCTCACAATATGCCCAAAGGATTCATCTGAATAAAAAATGGAAGAAATGTTTTAATGAAAGGGATAAGTTTCTATCTTTGCCGTCCGTTTAAAAATAGGCTATTAAACTGAAATATATATAAACAAATGTCAAATCAGTACGAAACCGTGTTCATTCTAACACCCGTACTCAGCAATGAGCAAATGAATGAAGCGGTTGACAAATTCAGGAAAATCCTCACCGACAATGGTGCCAAGATTGTTCACGAGAACAATTGGGGATTACGCAAGCTTGCCTACCCGATACAGAAGAAGAACACGGGCTTCTATTATCTGATCGAGTTTCAGTCAGGCGGAGAACTCATCAATAAGTTGGAAATCGAATACAAACGCGATGAGCGTGTAATGCGGTTTTTAACTGTTGCACTCGATAAGCATGCAATTGCTTACAACGAAAAGAAAAGGAAGAATGCGGAGTTGAAGAAGAAAGAAACCGAAGTAGAAACTGCTAAATAAAAGGAGGAAAATAAAATGAGTTCAAAACAAGGAGAAATCAGGTATTTAAATCCTGTAGCAGTAGAAACAGCAAAGAAAAAATATTGCCGTTTCAAGAAACTTGGTATCAAGTATATTGATTATAAAGACGCTAATTTCTTATTGAAGTTTGTGAATGAGCAAGGCAAATTGTTGCCACGCAGAATCACAGGTACTTCTTTAAAGTATCAGCGCAAAGTTGGTCAGGCAGTAAAACGTGCAAGACATCTTGCTTTAATGCCTTATGTAGGTGATTTGTTAAAATAACAAGGAGGGAATTAACATGGAAGTGATTTTAAAACAAGACATCAAGAACCTCGGTTATGCCGATGAAGTCGTAAAAGTTAAAAACGGTTACGGACTAAATTACCTGATACCACGCGGATTTGCAGTTATTGCAAGCGAAGCCAACATGAAAGTGCATGCTGAAACAATGAAGCAACGTGCTCATAAGATGGCTAAGATAAAAGGTGATGCAGAAAAATTAGCAGATGCTATTTCAAGTGTTACTCTTACTATCAATGCCAAAGTTGGAGAGAATGGCAAGTTATACGGATCAGTTACTTCACAGAACATTGCTGATACACTGAAAAAAATGGGATATTCCATTGACAAGAAGCAAATCTCAATGCCTGAAGAACACATTCGTAAAACCGGCACTTACACTGCTGAAGTTGCATTGCACCGCGACATTAAAGCTAAAGTAAACTTTGATGTTGTTGACAATGCATAACAACCTCAGTTGAGAATACTTCATACAGGCAGCGGTTTATTTACGTTGCCTGTTTTGTTTAATTTAATCATATAATAAAAAAAGAAAATGGCAGATACAGGAGATATTAGTATAGGTTCGGTAATACGTTTCAACGGTGAACTTTATCAGGTAGTGGAATACCAACACCGCACACCCGGTAACCTCAGGGCATTTTATCAGGCTAAATTACGCAACCTGAAAAACGGAAAACTTGCCGAGAACCGTTTCAGAGCAGGTGAGTCGGTAGAGGTAGCGCGTGTTGAATACAAAATGATGCAATACCTTTATAAAGACGGAGAGAATCTGGTAGTGATGGACAACGAAACTTTTGAACAACATTACATTCCTGAAGTGATGATTGGTGACGGTGCCAAATATCTGAAAGAGGAAATGATGCTGAAGATTGCATTCGAAGGAGATAATCCGATTCTTGCAGAGCCACCTACATTTGTAGAACTGGTGATTACGTACAGTGAACCCGGAGTAAAAGGCGATACTGCTACCAACACTTTGAAGGCAGCAACACTTGAAACAGGTGCTGTGGTACAGGTTCCATTGTTTGTGAATGAAGGAGAAAAAATAAAAGTAGATACCCGCACAGGTACCTATGTGGAAAGAGTGAAATAAGATTATAAAGTGAATATAAGAAAGCGAACTAAACAGTTCGCTTTTTTTGTTTTGAGGCCATGTTACAGAACTCTCAATAATGTAAGTGGGATTTTTATAAAAGAATAGATAAGAATTGGTTTCGTAATTGATTCTTTACATTTAAACGCAGACAATAAAATGTGAAGGAATCTCTTCGAAAATATCGGAGCAGGATTTTTACTTTAAAATATTTTTCAATCCGAAAGGCGAACTCATGAAGAGAGTAAATGCCGTAACCGGAGTGTCTGATTTTGAACGAAAATTCAAATTTCTTACAAAAGCTTTCCCGGAGTCAGTGAAGATGCAGGTAACTTAACAGGTGTTATTCAGTATAAGTCATACTAAAAAAATTGTATGAGTATGATGACTGATGAATTACCAAGCATTTTACTTGTTGAAGATGATGAGATAGACCGAATGGTTGTGAAGCGTGCGTTTGCAAAAAATAATATTACCAACCCATTGCTGATTGCACGTGATGGAGAAGAAGCTTATGAACATCTGAAAGGCATAAATGGCAATGCCAAATATGAAAACATGCCAAAAATCATGTTGCTTGACATCAATATGCCTCGCATGAACGGGCTCGAGCTGCTGAGTGCTATACGTGATGATGAGGAATTAAAAACCATCAGCGTTTTTATGCTGACTACTTCCAAAGATGATCAGGACAGACTGGCGGCATACAAAAAAAATGTAGCAGGTTATATCATTAAACCGGTGTCTTTCGACAAGTTGGTTGAAGCAATAGGTGTGCTCAACTCGTACTGGAATCTTTCTGTTTTACCCGATTAAAATTAAGGAGAATGTCTGAGAAAAAAGTAAATATTTTAGTGATTGATGATGATGCTGTTGACAGAATAGCTATCAAGCGTGCGATAAAATCTTCAGGATTTAATGCTGACCTGACCATTGCTGAAACATACGAGCAGGGGATGGAGGCTGCATTGAGTAAAGAATATGATACGTTAATTATTGACTATTACCTTACAGGTCTTACAGGTTATGATTTTATTTTAGAATATACACAGCAAGGAGGTCAGGCTCCTGTAATTGTAATTTCAGCACAGGCTGATGAAAAAGTGGTAGTTGAAATAATGAAGGCAGGTGCAGTGGACTATTTATCCAAATCAAACTTATCACCTGAGACAATAGCCAATGCCATAAAATCAGCTCTTAAGAATAAGCTGTCTAAGACTTCTCAAAGTTCGATGGAGAGTGTGCTGTTGCAAACTGAGCGAACTCTGAATGCCGTGATTTCAAAATCGCAATTAATTCTGTTCAACATAAACCAATCAGGAATATTTACACTTTTCAAAGGCCGTGCTATGGATACACTGAACCTCTGCGAGGAAGATGTGTTAGGCAAATCAGTTTTTGAAATATGGAATAAACTTCCTGTCAAACTTAAAGATGTAAAAAATGCGCTGTTAGGAAAAGAAGTGAAGGAAAACATGGAGTATGAAGGGTGCTTTTTTGAAGTGCATTACATTCCATCTTTTGGTGCTGATGGCCAGCTTGCAGGTGTGATGGGTATTGCAACAGATATTACCGGACACAAAGAGCAGGAAGACCAGTTGCGGCAACAAGTAATTATATCCAGTGAAACTCAAAAAATGAAAGAGCAGTTCCTTGCTAACATGAGTCATGAAATCCGCACACCAATTCATGGAATCATTGGTATAACTAATATTCTTCAGCAATCGAAACTCGATAAAGAACAAACGCACTATCTGAATGCAATAAAAAAATCAGCGGATAACCTGCTGGTAATTATTAATGATATTCTCGACTTCTCTAAGATTGAAGCGGAGAAGATGACATTTGAAAATGTATGTTTCAACTTAAAGGAGTTGGTAAACACCATTAACGAATTGTTTAAAGCACGTGTCACCGACAAGAACGTGAAAATAAAAGTTGAATACGATACTAAACTTCCTGAGTTAATTAAAGGTGACCCTGTAAGATTAAGCCAGGTGATAAATAATCTGATGGGAAACGCTGTTAAGTTTACACATCAGGGCTCAGTTACTTTGAATGTGCATCTGATGACTTTTAAAGACAATAGAGCAAGCATTCAATTTAAGGTAGCAGACACCGGTATCGGTATTGCCGAAGATAAAATTGCTACCATCTTTGAATCATTCTCGCAGGCAGGAAACGATATTACAAGGAAATATGGCGGAACCGGTCTTGGTTTAAGTATTGCAAAAAGAATTGTTGAATTACAGGACGGAAAAATACAAGTGGAAAGTGTTCTGAAAAAAGGAACAACTTTTACGTTTGAGATGCCATTTGCATTACCTGCACCCGGAGAAGCTGAAACAGAAAACAAAGGAGTTGCAGAGAAGCATGTCAATTTTTCAGGTAAGATAAAATTGCTTGTGGTAGAGGATAATGAGATTAACCGATTGATCATTAATAAGCATATCAAAGACTGGGGTTTTGATCATGGCGAAGCATGTAATGGAGTAGAAGCAATTGAAAAAATTATTGCAGAAGATTTTGATGTAGTATTGATGGATATTGAAATGCCGGAGATGAACGGATATGCTGCAACTGAAAAAATACGAACAACATTAACAGGCAAAAAACAAAATATTCCTATTCTGGCAATGACGGCACATGCTACATCAACAGAGAAGGAAAAATGTCTTGCCAATGGAATGAATGACTATGTGTCGAAGCCTTTTGATCCAATTGAGGTTAAAAATAAAATAATTGAATTGTCAGGAAAAGATAAGGGCGTGGAAGTTGAAAACACAGGTACTGCTGAGGTTTCAGAAGGAGCACCTGTTTCAAATGCAGCAAAACTCACCAATCTTACCTTCCTGAATGAAATGTCAGGTGGTAATGCAGATTTTATCAGAGAATTTCTGAATTTATTTGTCACCAATATCCCTGCATCAGTTACCGATTTGGAAGACGGGCTTCAACAAAAGGATTGGGAAAAAGTGCGACAGGCAGCACACAAAATGAAACCTTCTTTAAACTATGTAGGTTTAAAGGAAACATACGAGGATGTTATGGCAATTGAAAAGAATGCAAAAGAGTTGATTAATCTGGATGATATGCCGACTCTTATCAAGAAAGTTTCTGACCAGTGTGCTGTAGCATGTATTGAACTTGAAAATGAATTAAAACAAGAAGAAGCATAAACAAATATTAACTATGGCGAAGATATTTATTGTAGAAGATGATGCAATGATGGTTACCCTCATGCGTCAGACATTATCAAAGAATCCGAATTACGAGATTCAACATTTTGAGTCAGCAGAGGATTGTCTGAACAACCTTCATCTCAATCCTGACATTGTGACTATTGACTATCACTTACCCGGAATGAATGGAGTGGGATTGATGCGTAAGATTAAAAGTTACAATTCAGCGATTATGTGCGTGTTGGTTTCAGGGCAAGAAAGCCTTGAAGTGGTTGTTGATGCTTACAAAAGCGGTGCACAGGACTATCTGATTAAGAACGACAATTTATTTGTAAATCTGGAGAACTCCATTGCCAACCTCAGTGCCAATGTGGTATTGAAGAAAGAAAATGAAATGCTCAAAGATCAGATTATAGATCGCCATAAGTACAGTAATATTCTTGGAAACAGCAATGCTGTGCTGAGGATGTTGCGACTGATTCAGAAGGTAGAAAAAAGCAATATGATGGTATTAGTGACGGGGCAAAGCGGAACAGGAAAGGAACTTGTTGCCAAGGCGCTGCATTATAATTCACCGCGTGCAAGAAAAAACTTTGTTACCGTAAACATGAGTGCTATCCCCGAAGAATTGATTGAAAGTGAACTTTTCGGTCATGAGAAGGGAGCATTTACAGATGCCCGTGAGCGCAGAATAGGAAAGTTTGAAGAGGCCAATGACGGCACTATATTTCTAGACGAAATTGGTGAAATGCCATTGAACCTTCAGGCAAAATTGTTGCGTGTGTTGCAAGAAAAAGAAGTGCAGCGTATAGGAAGTAATAAAACCATTAAACTTGATTTCAGAATGGTAGCTGCTACCAACCGTAACCTTGCACTTGAAGTTAAAGAAGGTCGTTTCAGAGAAGATTTATTCTACCGTATTCAGGGATTCCTGATTCACCTGCCTCCTTTGAAGGAAAGAGGTGATGATGTGATTTTACTTGCCAAACATTTTCTTGAACAATATGCACAAACCAATAAAACTCCTGTTGCCACAGTTACAAAGGAGGCAGCTAAGTTTATGCTCGACTATGAATGGCCAGGAAACATACGTGAGTTGAAAGCAGTGATGGAGCGTGCAGCTATTCTTGCAGACAATGGCTCTATAACAGTTGATGATTTGATGTTCGTTAATTTGTAATAATTGTAATATTTAAAAAAAGCCGCACCGTAATGCGGCTTTTTTTATGCAACCTTTTTTCATTTTTTTCATATAAAGATTCAGGGGAAATCGTAGCATGAGCAAACGAAGGTTTAGACGAAATTTAAGATCAGGGCAAAGGCAGAAGATGAGAATAACATTCAGGATGGTACTGGTTGTATCATCCATTGTTGCTTTATTGACAGCCGGCCTTGTGATATTTTTTCAGTTGTCCGGTTCAAAAAAATCAAAAGCTCAGGCAACTACTTCAACTGCTACAGCAAAACCTGTTGACTTTAACGTAGCTGAGTTGAAAACAGATTTTAAGGCGGAAACGATGATGGGAGCCAGAGTAAGAAAAGTAGTTGAAACCGAAAACAGAAAGGACAATCAGTAGGATGAAGAAGTTAGTTTTAGTACTGTTTATTTCTGTTATAAACTTTTTTGCTCATGCAGCCAACAAAGTTTCTGTTGCATCCGGTGACTGGTCGAACCCGTCAATATGGAATCCTGCAGGTGTTCCCACATCTTCAGATGATGTAACCATTGCAGCAGGAAACGTAGTTCAGATTAATATCAACGCTGGCAGTAAGTCACTGCATGTAATTGCAACAGCACAATGTAAACTGATATCAGGTAAAAAATTAACGTTAAATGGTCCATTAAGTGTGGATGGATTGCTTGATATGAACGGAGGAGATATTACTCAATCATTGACGAATGCAACTTTTTCAATAGGTAACACAGGAACATTTATCTGGAATCCCGGTGATAATACTATTGGTGGAGCAACTTTATTTACTCGTTCAATTGAATCGTTTAGTGCAAGTTCTACCCTCAACATAAACAAATGGTATTCCTTTACCACAGTACCTCTTGGCTCAGTAGTCACCGGCAATTTTGGAAATGTAAATATCAATACACGCATTGGTAATACATTGTTCGAGTGGAATCAGGACAATCAGTTTGAAACCCATGAAATCAAAGGAACTCTGACCATTGATGATGGTTGGGTGGTATTGGATAAGTCAGGAAAAATATCGAATACAAAAATCGGAAACATTGTTTTGTCTTCTATGAACTCAGTGCTGGACTTGCACAGCGGCACACATCCATCATCATTTCAAGTTACAGTTGACAGTATAGCAAACATTGGAGGAGAACTGAATGGAATTTTTAACGGAGATGGAAATATACATCTGAATGTTCTGAAAGGTTTTCTGAACATGGGGAATGTGGAATTAATCTATAATGCCGGTGTTGCAAATCTTGGTAAAGGAAATGCTCAGCTCACAGTTGGAGGCAAACTGAAGCAGACACATGGCGATTTCAGAGGGATATTTAATCTGTCAACAGTAAAGGCGGGGAAAGTGGACATGACTATTCGCGACCTGGAACTGTATGGAGGAATCTTTATGTGTTTTTATGGTTGCAATGAATCGGGTGTGCAAAATACACTTACAGTGCAGCAGAATCTTGTTATTGATTTTGCTAATGCAAGTGATAAGTTCAGAATAAATGGTTTGACAACACTGATGGGGCAGTACAGCAAAGCAAGATCGTTGCTCACAGTTAATGGTATTACAAAGTTATCAGGTGATGCAGCTGCTGAGTTTACCTCAAGCGGAAGTGTTGGTGCCGAGGAGAATAATTTTATGGGTGATGTCATCATAAGTGGTTTGACTAACAATTTTAATTATGGAAGTCATACTATACAGCTCAATGTAGGAGGCGATTTTAATGTAAATGGAGGAACAACCTGTTTGTCTAAAATGCCCGGCATCGGTATTTATAACTTCAGTAAAAAACTTAAAATATCGTCAGGCATACTGATGTTAAAAAACAATGTAGGAACGGTAAATGCCAACTTGCAGGGAGATTATGTGCAGAGTGGGGGACTGATGCTTTTTCATTCTAATAATCTCACTGCCTCTGCTGATTCGATTAATTTATCCGTTTTCGGAAAGTTTCATCACCTGAATGGTGTATTGAATTTTGATGATAATTTACAGGGCAGCAATAACACAGCTTTAAAAATTTATGGAGAGGAATTTCAAGCTTCAGGTAATGCTTTGATGACGCGGGCAGGTGCAGGTGCAGGAACATTTTTTGGCAGATTAACCTTTGCGCGACAAGGAACAGTACTGTACAAACGAAGTGTTGCTGCTGTGATTGATCAGATAAAACAAACCATTGCAAAGGGGTGCACAGTACAAATGACAGAAGGTAATTTTATGGTAAGCAGTCATCAGGTTGCCGCAACGGATTATCTGACCATTTCACCTTCGGCACAACTTATCTTAAACAATGCACAAATTATTTCTAATGCCAGGTATGCCAACTCCGGAATTTCTGTTCAGTCGCAAGGCGTGCTGACGTTTTCAAGAACGGAGGGTTTGTATAATAAATCAGAATCGGCAGCTATATGTTCTAAAGGCAATATGGATTTTTCACTCGATAATCAAAGTATTGTAGAATATGCAGGAACCAATCAGCTGATTACAGGCACTGACCCACTTTCATCTCCGTCAAAGCAATATGGTAGTCTGAAAATTGCAGGAAGTGCTTTTGCAGGTGCAAACGTGGTTGTAAGAAGCAGTATTGAGATAAATAATGGATTTATTGATTTAAACAATCAAAAACTTGTGCTTAACAATGGAAATCCCGTTGCTGTGAAAATTATCAATGGATATTTCAAATGCAGAAGTGAATCAGATAAACTGGAATGGCAGGATTTGCAAATCGGAAAAACATATACCATACCTTTTTCTGCCAATGGGCAAATTATTAGCAAAATGCAGTTGACACCTTCGCAAAATGGTAATGCAATTGTTTATTCTTATCCATCTTCAACAATGTCTTCAGCGATGCCAGCAGGAGTTACGCCACTTATTTCTGATTCAAAAGACATAACGGATATTTCTTTAGTGAAGCGATGGTTTGGAATTCAAGGTAATTTTAAAACAGACATAACTCTCAACTATTCAAAATCAGAATTGCCTCAGGGATTAACTGAAGATGATGGTTTGATGCTGATGCAATTTCAGAATGGTTGGAAAAATACAGGTAAAACTGCAATGCCTGCAGGAGATGAAATGCAACAGGTATCCTTGCAGAATGTTTTTGCCAATGGAATTTTTGTATTAGCAAAGAGTGGCGACATCAATATTCCTCAGGCAGAAACTCCTTCAGAAAATCCATCTGAGACAACTTCAGGTGATTTGAATTTCATTTCAGCTTTTCCAAATCCATTTGATCAATATCTGAAAGTAAATTTCAACACTCCGAGCAATGGAATAGCCGAAATATCACTAGTTAATGCCGAAGGAAAGTTGTGTTATAAAACTCAGCAGCAGGTAATAAAGGGAGCTAATGAGTTTATTCTTCCCGAATCGCTGCAATTACCTCCGGGTGTATATTTTTTTGAGCTGAAAGGCTTTAAGAAATCCATTGTCAAAAAGCTCATTCACCGATAATGTTTTGTAAGAAAACCTCAAAAGTAGTTAGGTTTTTCTAAAACTTTTAGAGCCTTTGAAAAGTATAAACCGAAGGTTCATTAACAAAATTTAATTATGGCAAAGAGAATCAGATTACGTCAGCGTCAGAAGATGTCGCTCATGCACAAAGCCATTTTGGTTACTGCGGGATCATCAGTATTAGGTCTTGCTGTGTATCTTACGGTAGTGATGAATACATCCAATGTCACTGATTCAAGAGCAAGTGCAATGTCGAATATGATGCTGGGGTATGATGTAAATAACGGTGAAGTCATCCTCGCATTTGACTGGAATGGTGATGACCCTACCAAGGCGAGTAAAGGCCCTGATGCCATTAAAATTAGTTCGTTTGCTGCTGTAATGTCTGAAGGTGTGGATGGTACCAACGGTTTAAGCGGTGGAAAATCAAAGGATGGTATTGATATGGTTATTCCTACAGATAATTATTTTAATGCAGATGGTATTGATGTAAGTTTTGACTATAAAAGATTGGATGATAACTGCGATTTTATCAGCCGCGGAAGGTATTTCAATTTTGGAATGAAAAATGGAAAACTCATTATATCTTATAAGGTTAATCTTGAAAAAGGCAGAAGCTATTCTGTAAATGAAACGGTAAATTATGAGTTGATCAAAGATGATGAGTTCAGAACTTATCGTTTTGCATACGACCCAAATTCAGGAAAAGGAGAGATTATGGTTGATGGCGTAGTTGTGTGGAATTATCAGGGTCCAAAAGAACGTGCCATGTTCTGGAAGTCGTCAGACAATATCATAATTGGAAGAAACATGAATGGTGGAGGAACAGAAAAAACCATACTGGATAATTTTATTATCCGCAGCACTACTCATGTGCAACAGTTGCCAATCACATTACTTGCATTTCAGGCTGAAGCCAGAGAGCAACATGTGATGGTAAGTTGGTACACTTCAAGAGAAACAGATATTGATTCATTCATTGTAGAGCGTTCAGTTGATGCAATTGAATATTATCGCATTGGTGCTGTAAAAGCTAACGGCAATTCAGATGTACTGCGTGCATATGCTTTTGTTGACAAAACACCTATGGAAAACCGCATTGCTTATTACAGACTGATGCCTTCAAACAAACCATTAAAATCTATTGCTGTTCCAATAATTGGTTATCGTTATCGTGTTAATCATCCGGAGACGGCATTTAATCCAAAGGATTATCCTGCTGATACTGTAAAATAGTTGTTAATTGATATGATTTGAAAACAATCCGGACTTTTTCCGGATTGTTTTTATTTTGGAGCTTTTCTAAGCATGTAAATAGCAATAAAAGCATAAAAAATATTGGGAATCCATACCGCTATCAGTGCAGGAAGATTACCGTTTGTTGCAAATGTAGTGCTCACCTGCATAAACATGATATACGTAAAACTCAACAATATTCCGGCTCCTAACTGCAAACCAATTCCTCCTCTTACCTTTTTACTTGATATGGAGACACCAATAATAGTGAGGATAAAAGTTGCAAACGGATAAGAAGTGCGCCTGTATTTTTCAACTTCATAAAATGGAATTGTTTCTGACCCTCGCAATTTTTCTTCTTTAATATAGCTGTTCAATTCTCCAAAATCCATTGTTTCAATAAAGTTTAATCTTCGGTTGAACTCATCAGGGTTTATTGCAAGTGTTGTGTCTTTTCTGATTCCTCTTATCAGTTGTTCATGCATTCCATCAATATATCGAATGGTGTAATTTTCTAACGTCCATGTTTTGGAACCGGGATTCCATGTAATTCTGTCGGCCATCAGTTTTGACTTCATCTGTCCGTTTTCAAAATTTTCAATGCTGAACAAAAATCCTGTATTAGCTTTGTTGTCGTAACTCTCAAAATATAAGTACTGGCCGGGTTTCAGCTGGCGGTGTATATTCCTGTTGCTGTAAACATAAGGATTCTTGATATAAATATTTTCAAAAGCAAGCCTTCCCTTATTAGCATGAGGTATTACCCAGTTATTGAGATAAAACGATGCAATGGCAATAACAGTAGCTGCAATAATATACGGTCGCAGGAATCGGTTGAAACTTATTCCGCTGTTGAGTATAGCAATAATCTCCGTTTGACCTGCCATTTTGGAAGTGAAAAAAATTACGGAAATAAAAACAAATAATGGGCTGAATAAATTGGCAAAATAGGGAATGAAGTTAAGGTAGTAATCAAAAATAATCGTTTTCAGAGGGGCATGCCGTTCGATAAAATCATCTACTTTTTCTGAAATGTCAAACACCACTGCTATAGCCACTATCAGTGCTATGGAGAATAGAAATGTGCCGAGAAATTTCCGGATGATGTATAAGTCTAAAATCTTAATCTTCAAACTGAAAAATTTTAGTGCAAAACTAAATTAATCCGCGTATTTTTTAACTTTTGTGCAAGGTTAGCTATTTCGTTGATAAGTCTTTCAGTAAATCATCACATAAAATGAATGTGCAGCTAATTTAGCCTTTAAATCGTATTGATATGAAGGTTCATTTTATAGCTATTGCGGGTAGTGCTATGCACAATCTGGCCTTGGCATTGCATCATAAAGGATATAACATTACAGGCAGTGATGATGAGATTACAGAGCCTGCTAAATCGAGATTGGAAAAGGCCGGTATTTTGCCTGCAAAAACGGGATGGTTTCCTGAAAAAATTACTCAGGACCTAGATGCAGTAATTCTTGGAATGCATGCCCGACCTGATAATCCTGAATTGATGGCTGCATTAGAAAAAGGAGTAAAAGTTTATTCGTATCCGGAGTATTTGTATGAACAATCAAAAACCAAAACACGTGTAGTTATAGGCGGCAGTCATGGCAAAACAACCATCACATCCATGATTTTACATGTACTTAAATCAACAGGGCGGGCTTTCGATTATATGGTTGGTGCGCAGCTTGAAGGTTTTGATACAATGGTAAAACTTACTGCTGATGCTCCTGTAATTATTTTAGAGGGGGATGAATACCTCACTTCGCCAATAGACCGCAGACCTAAATTTCACTGGTACAAACCACACGTGGCATTATTGAGTGGAATTGCCTGGGATCACATCAACGTGTTTCCTACATTCGGGAATTATGTAGATCAGTTCAGGATTTTTATTGATAAAATTGAGCCGGGAGGCCAACTGATTTATTGTGAAAACGACAAGGTTTTAAAAGATTTATGCGAAGAAAGTCAGGTGAAAGCAAAGAGGCATGCATACACCATTCCACCACATGAAATCAGAGATGGCAAAACTTATTTAACTGTTGGAGGAGAATTAAAGGAAATTGAATTACAGATTTTCGGAGCGCATAATCTCATGAATCTGGAAGGGGCAAGGCTTGTGTGCGAAGCTATAGGTGTGACAGCTGCTGAGTTTTATAAAGCCATAGCAACTTTTAAAGGAGCTGCACGCAGACTTGAACTGTTATTGCGTACAGACGAACTGGTAGTGTATAAGGATTTCGCACATTCACCTTCAAAATTGAAAGCAACTGTGGATGCAGTAAGAAATCAATACCCGAAGCATGAACTTGTTGCCTGTATGGAATTGCATACCTTCAGCAGCCTTAATGAGACTTTTCTGAATGAATATGCTCATTCTATGGATGAAGCCGATGAAGCTATTGTTTACTTCAATCCGAAAACCATTGAACACAAAAAGCTGAAACCGATAACTACGGATAAGGTAAGAGCAGCATTCTTGCGGAACGATTTAAAAATATTTACTAATTCAGAAGAGCTAAAAAAATATCTGACGGGTAGGGGATTTACGAAGTCTGTACTGCTGATGATGAGTTCAGGTACTTTTGATGGTATTGATTTGAAGAAGCTTGCACAGGAAGTTTGTGCATAACAATTCCATCGTTTAATAAATATCCACTTTCTTTTTATTGCCAAAGGCCCATTGCAGAAACATTGGTAATGCCGATGCCCATGTTTGCTGGTTGTGTTGTCCTCCTTTAATTTCTACATATTGAATGTCTTTATCAGAAAAACCTTTAGCCTTCATTTCTTTGATAAGGTCAAGAGAATCATCAATTGAATCTATTATTCCATTCTTGTTACGGTCTGCTTTTTCATCGTCAGTACCTATCTGAATCCAGCATTTCAATTCAGGTTTAGTCTTGGTTTTACGAACAATTTCGTGCATGATTCTGTCATTATCGGTATATCCGGCAGTGTAATCTTTTTTACGCCACCAAAAAGATCCGCTGAATACTCCTGTTATTCCAAATATTTCTGGATGATTCCAGGCCAGATCAAAGGCAGTTAATCCTCCTAACGAAAATCCTGCAACAGCTGTTTTATCAGGAGTTGTTTTTAGTTGCATCAACTGCGATGTAAGAGGTAACAATTCTTTTATAACAAATTGCGTATAGTATTTTGCCAGACGACCACGTTTTAAGTAATCAGCTTTGGAAGCAATTCCATATTCAAGCATTCTTTTTTCTCCGGCATAGATAGCAGCCACTATCAACGGCTGAATTTTTTTTGCAGCATATAAATTGTTCAATGTTGGTTTCAGCATTAGCTGGCCTGCATCCTGCCCATCGTTTAAAATAAGCAAACGACAATTTCTTGGATATTTAGCCGGAAAGTAAAAGTCAACTCTTACTTCGCGTTTTAAATATTTCGAATAATGAATGGTGGAGATAGAATTATAAGCTGTAGAAGTTTCAACCATAAATAGAATTTCAGGTTAAAACCAACCGGATTTTTTTCTTCGTGTTGACCCAACGCCTAAAACTCCCAGTAATCCTCTTGTAAGTTCACGAGTTACAGTTCTCATAATCTGTCTTCCTGTTGTACTGTTGACTGCCTGTTCCAGCATGCCGGGTTCTTCTTTTTCTTTCTTATCTGATTTATCGGAATCTTTATCATCACTTGCTGCAGTTGTATGTTCTTCTATTTTCTTCGACAACATTTCTGAAGCGCTTTCACGGTCAATTTCTTCATTGTATTTATTTGTCAACTTCGATTTGGAAACAACACCATCAATTTCAGCGGGAGTGAGAACATCCATTCTAGATGCAGGAGAAATTAGCAACGTGTGCGCAAGCGGAGTTGGTACTCCTTTTTCATTAAGTACAGTAATGGCAGCTTCGCCAATGCCAAGTTGTGTGAGCAACTCATCTGTTTTATAAAATTCAGAAAGCGGATAGTTTTCTGCAATAAGTTTTAATGCTTTGCGGTCATTTGCAGTAAACACCCTGAAAGCATGTTGTACTTTCATTCCTAATTGAGCAAGAACAGAAGATGGCACATCTTCCGGTGATTGCGTTACAAAAAACACTCCCACACCTTTTGACCTGATAAGTTTAATAATGGTTTCAATCTGATTGAGTAAAACTTTACTGGCATTATTAAATACTAAGTGTGCTTCGTCAATAAAAATTACAAGATGTGGTGCATCCGGATCACCCACTTCAGGGAAAGTACTGTAAACTTCTGCCAGAAGACTCAGCATGAATGTAGAAAATAATTTCGGTTTATCCTGAATGTCAACCAGCCTGATGACATTCAATTTTCCGAATCCGTTTTCGTCAACACCCATAAGGTCTTCTACCTCGAATGATTTTTCACCAAAAAATTTTTCAGCTCCCTGCTGTTCAATTTCAATAACCTTGCGAATGATTGTAGAAACTGATGCTGTGCTGATAGCTCCATATTCATTTTTTATTTCGTCTTTACCTTCATTGGTCAGGTACTGAAGAGTTTTCTTAAAATCTTTTAAATCGAGTAGCGGAAGTTTATTGTCGTCACAATATTTAAACACAAGTGATACAACGCCTTGCTGTGTATCGTTCAGTTCGAGAATTTTAGAAAACAAAACAGGGCCGAATTCAGACACAGTAGCTCTGAGGCGCACTCCTTTTTCATCTGATAAAGTTAAAAACTCCACAGGGAACTGTAGCGATTTCCATGTAAGTCCTAACTTTTGATAACGTTCATCAATTTTAGGGTTAGGTGCAGCAGGTGCTGCAAGTCCGCTCAAATCACCTTTAATATCCATCAGCAAACACGAAACACCTTTTTGAGATAATGATTCAGCAATACCCTGCATGGTTTTTGTTTTTCCAGTTCCGGTAGCACCTGCAATAAGGCCGTGGCGATTAAAAGTTTTGAGAGGAGCTTTTATATAATTTCCGGTCAGAGTTTCATTTTCAAGAACGGGAGCACCCAGTATGATACTATCTCCTTTAAACGTATAACCGGCTTTTATTTGTTCGATAAATGCATTACGATCAGCCATAATTTTTTTAAGTTTTGGTAGGGCAAAAATAAGTGAATTGGAATGGATTTGTCATTTAGAGGTTAAATAATAAATGAACTGTTATTTTTGACATCTTAAAATTGCTGAATGAGCTTATTGCTGAAAATATTACAAAGGATTTTTTCTTTTCTCAAAGCACTTTTCACACTTTCTTATCTGGATGCTATCAGTAACAGGGTTTTAAGGTGGACTGCAAAGTTTTTTATGCTAATCATATATTATGTTGTGGCATTACACATCAACTTTTTATGGTTGTTTGGCTATATGCCCAAACTCAGTGATGTGCGAAATCCGCAGGTGGCCATTGCAACAGAAATTTATACAGAAGACAGCGTACTCATTGGTAAATTTTATAATGAAAACCGTACTCCTGTAAAATTTTCTGAGATTTCTAAAAATGCAGTTGACGCGTTAATTGCCACTGAAGATGTAAGGTTTTATAAACATCATGGATTGGATTTGTTTGCTCTTGCGGGTGGTGTTTATTCAACTACAAAAGGTGATGAAAGAGGAGCCAGCACCATAACACAACAGTTGGCGAAAAACATGTACAATATTCGCAAACGGAATAATCAGGGGTTATTGCAACGTGTACGCTTTGTGGGGACTTTGATCAGCAAAACCAAGGAATGGATTACATCCATAAAACTTGAATTATTTTATTCAAAGGAAGAAATTCTTGAGATGTATTTCAACACTGTTGACTTTGGCAATAATTGGTTCGGTATTAAAGTAGCATCGCAGAATTATTTCAGTAAACAACCTGCTGAACTTAATCTGCAGGAAAGCGCAACACTGATAGGTTTGCTTAAAGCTACCAGTTCTTATAATCCGCTGACGAATAAAAAACGCTCACTGAAACGCAGAAATGTAGTGCTCTCACAGATGGAGAAATATGGATACATATCAGAGCAAGTGGCAGATTCTGTAAGTTCGTTGCCTCTCACACTGAACAGAGCAAAAAATAATCCGGGCACCAAGGATTCTTATCTTAAACAAATGGTATATCGTATTGTGTCGCAGAATTGTGATGCAAAGGGATTAAATTTATTTGAAGACGGTTTGAAAATTTATACAACCATCAATTCTCATCTTCAGAAGTATGCAGAAGAAGCTGTTTTTGATCACATGAAAAAAATACAAAAACAGTTTGATGAGCAGTGGGGATCATCAGTGCCCTGGCGTGATGATCGTGGTAATGAGTTGAAAAATTTTGCTGAAGCTGCAATTGTTTATACACCTGTGTACGACCGTCTGATGCGATTGTATGATGGTAATAAAGACTCCGTAACTGCTGCATTGAATAGAAAGAGACCAATGAAGGTGTTTACTTATACGGGAGGCAAGGACACCATGTTTTCATACATGGATTCACTGAAATATTATGCAAGAATTCTGAATACAGGGATGATGTCTGTCAATCCGCTTACAGGAGAAATTAAAGCTTATGTTGGAGGAATAAGTCATGATTATTTTAAGTATGATCATGTATGGCAATCCAAAAGACAAGCAGGTTCAACCTTTAAGCCATTTGCATATTTGGCAGCTTTGGAAGATACTTTTTCCCCTTGCAGCAGAATGAATGATGTTCCTGTTAGAATAGTATATGATGGCGACCAGGTGTGGGAACCAAGAAACAGCACCGGAACTTACACCTATACAAGCAAGACCTTGAGGCGGGCACTTGCACAATCTGTAAATTCCATAACAGCACAACTTACTGAGGATGTAGGTTGGGAAACAGTTGTGGAATGTGCGCACAGGTTGGGTATTAAAAGTCCGTTAGATACAGTACCTTCCATTTGTCTTGGCTCAAGTGATGTGAACGTGTATGAAATGGTATGTGCTTATGCTGCTTTTGCCAATGGTGGAAAGAAGACAGAACCGATTCTTGTAAAATCAATTTATAACCATGATGGAAGTTTAGTAGAAGAATATAGCCCTGTTTTTACTCAGGTAATTACTGAAGAAAATGCATGGCTGATGCTTTACATGTTGCAGGGAACTATTCAGGAACCCGGTGGCACATCACAGGCATTATGGGGATACAATGTTTTTGGTAATGGTAATGAGATTGCAGGGAAAACAGGCACTACTTCCAATTATTCTGATGCATGGTATATGGGCATCACACATGACCTTGTGACGGGAGTTTGGGTAGGTGCACCATTCAGGAGTGTTCATTTCAGAGGTTCTGCAGGACAGGGTTCGCGATTGGCATTACCCATCTTTGCCAAAATGATGGAAAAAGCTTATAAGGATAAGAAAAGTGGTGTTACCACAGGTAAGTTTGTCAAACCTAAAACAAGAATAAAAAAAGAATACTACTGCGATATGGAAGATTATGATATTGCAGGGTTAGACTCACTCGCAATTGATTCGCTGCTGACAGACTCATTGAACCTAAATCAGCATCATGAGTTTCATACTGACTCATTGAATGATTCAATCCAATATCCCGGAGATTAAAACTATTAACTACTTTAGTCATCAAACAATAAATTATGAGCAGAAAAAAAATAATTGCAGGCAACTGGAAAATGAATGGCACTTACGAAGAGGCCTTTAAACTTACATCCGAAATTGTTTCAATGGTAAAAGATGAGGTGAAGGGCAATGCAGAAATTATTCTTGCTCCGCCATTTCCATTTCTGACCAGTGTGAACAAACTCACAGAGAATTCAGTTATTCAGGTTTCAGCCCAAAACTGTGCGTCTGAAAATAGCGGAGCATTTACGGGAGAGGTTTCCTGCGCAATGATTGCTTCATGTGGAGCAACACATGTGATTATTGGACACAGTGAACGAAGAACATTATTTAAAGAGGAAGATGATGTGCTTTTAAAAAAGGTAAAGGCTGCTTTGGCGAATAATCTGAAAGTGATATTTTGTATAGGTGAAACAAAGGAACAGCGTGAAAAAGGGATACACTTCAGTGTTGTGGAAGAACAGTTGAAGAATACAATACTCAGGCTTTCAGCCGATGATTTTGGAAAATGTGTTATTGCCTATGAGCCTGTGTGGGCTATTGGTACAGGGTTAACTGCTTCGCCTGCTCAGGCGCAGGAAATACATCATCATATTCGCGGATTAATTGCTTCTGTTTTTTCTGATACCATAGCACAGCAATGCAGCATTTTATACGGAGGCAGTTGTAATGAGAATAACGCTGCTGAACTTTTTGCACTGCAAGATGTGGATGGGGGACTCATCGGAGGAGCATCTTTAAAATCCAGAAGTTTTGTTACGATTATTAAAGCAATGAAAGACTGATTCGGCAGGTGAGGTACTTAGCTGTTTTTATCTTAATTTTTTTAACGGATACGGCATTTTCGCAGTCGTTGTTGCATCCTGCATTTGTGGAATATAATGTTAGCACCGGAAGAATTGTAAAAAATTACCCTGTTTTTCCGCAGCGTAATGCTGCCTGGGTGAACAGTTTTGTTATTGGCAGCCGGCTGAATGGTACCAAAGCATGGCATCCTTACTATCGCTATCCGGTTGCTTCTTTCGAGATAAATTATGGAACACTTGGAAACTCAAAGGTTTTGGGAAGTATGATAAGCGGACTTTACAGACTTGAGTTTCCTTTCAGGCTCAGTGATAAGTTGTATGCAGAAGCAGTGGCAGGATTTGGTGTTGCAGGATTCACAAGGCATTATGACATAGAAAACAATCCGGAAAATACTGTCGTAGGTTCAACTTTTACTTTTAATGCTTCTGCACGACTTTTGTTAAGGTATTATCTGTCTCCGTTTTGGTCTGTGAACCTGAATGCAGGAGTTTATCATTGCTCAAACTCACATTATAAATTGCCAAATCTTGGCATCAATCTTCCGGTAATTTCAGCAGGAGTGCGGTATCATATTCAACCTGCAAGTATATTGATGGGGTCAAGAAATCTTGAACGTGACAAAAAAATACATGGACAGATACGGTTGGCATTGGGGCAAAATGAGCAAGGCGCAAGTACATTCCCTGTCAATGGTCCGCGTTATCCTGTGTATCTGGTTGCTATGTATGCAACAAAATATCTGTCGCCTGTCAATAAGTTTCATGCAGGAGTTGAAGGATGGTACAATGCAGGTATGTATGACTACATCACCAGTCAGAGATTGTATGACGATAAAGAACACTGGCGTTCTGTTGCTATTCAAACTGTAATTGGTAATGAGTTTTTATTTGGACATTTCAGTATGTTGGTAAATGGTGGAGTTTATGTATATAATCCTGCTTACCATAAAAGACTGAAGACGGAGGATAATTCAAACTTAAAAAAAGAAATTAAAGGCTGGATTACTGCAAGGCTTGGATTTCAATATTACATCAGAGATGCTGTTGTACATACCGGTTCCAATTTTTACGCTGGTGTTTACATTAAGACTAATTTTGGACAGGCTGATTTCCTTGAAACAGGAATAGGGTATTGTTTTTAATTTTCACGATTATCAGTTTCATTCTTGTATTTACTAATCACCTTTGTGATGAGTGCCTGTGCAACGATATATGCCAGCAATCCCCAAAATCCTGAAAGGTAAACAGGTGTTATAAATTTGTTAGTGGCAATAATAGTATCAGAAATTAAATAAATAATTGTGCCTGCCATCAGCATAATGAATAATGGACGGGGGAAATAAGTAATTGTTATGGCCGATGAAATGATTGTTAAAGTTACAGCAGAAGCATAAATAAGAATTGGCAAAGTCAGCCATCCTGAATGAGGAAGCAGATAATTCAGAAAAATAATTCCATAAACGATAAATATTAAAATGGCAATTGATATATAAACTTTAGAAACATCCTGAAATCGGACAATAGATAAAAAGATGAGTACATACATCAGTTGCATAAATAAGTAGCACAATATATCAGCAAAGAAAAACCAGTCGTTAAATTTTGCCAGTAGGGCAAAGATGTCTCCTGCAGATGCCAGTAACAAAGCAGCTATCATTCGTTTGTGAGCGAAAGAAAAAGGTTTTGATATTTGCGAAAGAAACCACCATAATAGCGAAGGCATCAGCAATGGCCTTGTCATCCAAATTATCCATTCATTAGAAACTAATTGTCCTGTCAGATGAACAACTGCAATGATGACAAAAGCAATAAATCTGTTTTTAACTGATAACACTTCAGGTTGCGGTTTTGAAAGGTGAAATCAAAAGTAGAACTTTTTTACTAACGGACAGCCTGATGCACTTTAATTAAAGAGCTGAGCAATTCTTCCAGCAAATCTAACCTTAACATATTGGCACCATCACTTAATGCTTTTGAAGGTTCAGGATGGGTTTCTATAAAAATACCATCAGCACCTGATGCTATTGCTGCTCTTGCAATAGTCGTGATTAATTCAGGCTTTCCACCGGTAACTCCTGATGACTGATTGGGCTGCTGAAGAGAGTGAGTCACGTCCATCACTACAGGAACATTATTCTTTTTCATCTCCGGAATACCTCGCATATCCACTACCAAATCGGTGTAACCTAACATGGTTCCGCGTTCGGTAAGTATTACTTTATCATTCCCACTTTGTCTGATTTTATCTACAGCAAATTTCATGGATTCAGGAGATAAAAATTGCCCTTTTTTTACGTTCACAACTTTCCCTGTTTTAGCTGCTGCCACCAATAGATCTGTCTGACGGCATAGGAATGCCGGAATTTGCAACACATCAACATAGGGTGCTGCCATAGCTGCATCATGACTTTCATGAATGTCGGTTACCACAGGTACTTTAAATTTTTCGCGAACATTTTTCAGAATCTGCAAAGAAGTTTCATCACCAATACCTGTAAATGAGTCAAGACGTGAGCGGTTTGCTTTTTTGAAACTTGCCTTGAAGATGTAGGGTATCTGCAGTTTATCGGTGATAGATATTACTCTTTCGGCAACCGACATGCAGAGTTCTTCTGATTCAACAACGCAGGGTCCTGCCATCAGAAAAAAATTTCCGGATGACAGATGTTTAATGTTGGGTATTTGATGCAGTATATTCATTTCGCTAATCTAATTTAATTTATCCTTTCAGGAAACATACAAAATTAATCCTTTTAAATATTCGCCTTCAGGATGATATATTGAAACGGGATGATCGGCAGGTTGCGACAGCTGATGTAATATTTTTACCTGCCTTGAAGCTTGTTTTGCACTCTGGAAAATGAGTTTGCGGAAGAGTTCTTTGTCAATAGCCTGTGAGCACGAAAATGTGAAAACAATGCTTTGACTTTTAGCTTTTCTCAGCACAGCTGTATTCAGGTTTCGATAACCTATCATTGCGTTTTTTACAGTGTCTATCCGTTTTGCGAAAGCGGGAGGATCTACTATCCAAACATCGTATTGCTCATCACTGTTTTTTATAAACTGAAAAACATCTTCGCAGTAAAACTGATGATGATTAAGTTTATTCAATGCAACATTATTTTCTGCCCATTGTTTTGCTTTTGCTGAACTGTCAACAGAGTCAACCTTTTTAGCTCCCGCAGCAAGTGCATAAACTGAAAATCCTCCTGAATAGGCAAACAGGTTGACCACGGATTTATCCTTACAAAAGTTTTGAAGCAGTTTTCTGTTGTCACGCTGATCGTTGAAGAATCCTGTCTTCTGTCCTTCTTCCCAGTTTACATAAAACACCAGGTTGTTTTCTTTTATTTCACAGTTAGAATAGGTACCTGATAAAAACCTGTTTTCATCAGCAGTAAAAAAAGTGTCTTCGCTCTTATCATAAATGGTTTCAGGATTTAAAGTTGTTTGCAATGCATGTGTAATTTCTTTTCTGAAATTAAAAATTCCCTGCACATGCGCCTGCATCACCACATGTTTGCCATATACATCAATAATCAGTCCTGAAATTCCGTCACCTTCGCCATGGATTAGCCGATAGGCATTTGTAGCATTGTTGTTATATAATTGCAATGCCTGCCTTAATGCCAGAGCATTTTTTATTTTTTCAATCCAGAAATTCTCATCCAATAATTCCTTCCTGAAGGAAAGAATGCGAACTGCAATACTTGAATAATGAAAAATACCGGTAGCCAAAAATTCTTTTCCGGCCGAAAACACATGCACAGGGTCACCATCTTTTAATGTCTCAGGTTTCTGTGCAACAGCACCTGAAAAAATCCAGGGATGAAAATTTTCAATACTTTTTTCTTTCCCTTTTTTGAGAATTATCTCAGCATAGGGTAGAGTCATTTTTTAAAGGATGATGCAACAATAAGTTCTTTGCTGCCGGCATTTGAATAATCATAAAAACCAATTCCTGATTTTTTTCCAAGATTACCTGCGGTTACCATATTCACCAGCAAAGGGCAAGGTGCATATTTCGGATTGCCGAAGCCATCGTGCATCACATGTAATATAGCCAGACAAACATCCAGGCCTATAAAATCTGCTAACTGCAATGGCCCCATCGGATGTGCCATACCCAGTTTCATCACGGTATCTATTTCAGCAACACCTGCAACACCTTCATACAATGAGTAAATCGCTTCGTTAATCATCGGCATCAATATGCGGTTGGCAATAAAGCCGGGATAGTCGTTTACTTCTACTGGTATTTTATTGAGTTTTTTTGAGATTTCAAAAATCGTGTTGTTCACTTCATCGCTTGTTTTATAGCCTCGAATTACTTCTATAAGTTTCATAACGGGGACGGGATTCATGAAGTGCATGCCGATTACCTTATCGGGACGTTGAGTAGCAGCAGCAATTTTGGTGATAGAAATAGAGGACGTGTTGGTTGCAAGAATACATTCAGGTTTACATGCAGCATCCAGTTCTTTGAAGATGGAAGTTTTTATCTGTTCATTTTCAGAAGCAGCTTCAATGGCAAGGTCGGCATTTTTTACACCTTCTTTCAACTGAGTATAGGTTTTGATGTTTGCGAGAGTAGAAGTTTTAACTTCAGCAGTGATGGTGCCTTTGGTTATCATTCTGTCCAGATTGGCTGTAATAGTAGCTAATGCTTTTTCCAAAGCTTTATCTGAAATATCAATTAGTGAAACAGAATATCCTGACTGTGCACATACGTGGGCAATACCGTTGCCCATGGTACCCGAACCTATAACTGCAATGTTTTTCATACTTTATTATTTATCGTTATTAATTTTTATTCTGAATTATTTACCTCGTCCCTGAATAATTATTTTCAGTGTGTAAAACATAATTTTAAAATCAAGAGCGAGTGACATGTTTTCTATGTAAATGATATCGTATTTCAATCTTTCAACCATCTGTTCCACATTTTCGGCATAGCCGAATTTTACCTGCCCCCACGATGTGATTCCGGGGCGTACTTTATGCAAATGCCTGTAGTGAGGTGATTTTTGCATGATCTGATCAATAAAATACTGCCTTTCAGGTCGGGGACCTACCAATGACATTTCGCCAATTAAAACATTTACAAACTGAGGTGTTTCGTCCAAACGAATTTTACGCATAAATTTTCCGAGAGGAGTAATTCTGCTGTCGTCTTTGCTCGACAACTGCGGTCCGCTTTTTTCAGCACCCACATACATACTGCGAAATTTGTAAATGTAAAATGGATTGCCATGTAAACCGATACGTTCCTGTTTAAAAATAATCGGTCCCTTACTTGTGAGTTTTACCATCAGTGCAGTAAGCAGATAAACAGGGGAGAAGCAGATGATAAAACATAAAGATGCAATAATGTCAATAATTCGTTTGGCATATTGCTGCCACACAGGCATCAGCTGAGGGTAAATTTCAATCAGTGCTGCACCGAATATGGAATTCATTTTTACGGAACCTGATAAGATGTCGTACATATCAGGAATAATTTTCACGATGGCATTGGTGCTTTCCAGTCCATTAATAATGTAACCGATGTTTTCATGCTCTGATGATTCAATGGCAATAATCACTTCTTCCACATCATACTTTGCAATAGCAGAAGTAATATCATCAATTCCACCGAGGTGAGGCAGTTTGCCATTCAGATATTTTCCATTGTTTTCATCCACATGTATGTATCCGACAAACTTATTTCCCTGACTAATGCTTTGCGATTCAAGTTCCGAAAAAATTTTCAAAGCATTCACGCTGCTTCCAACCAACAAAGTGTTGAATCCGATTTTACGTTTTTTGATTTTATTACCGGTGATGGTGGTAATAATTAATCTGAAAAATACTGTGATTCCGAAATGAAGACCCAGAAGAGTAAGATAGGTTTGGTAATAGCTTTTGTATGAAACAATCACATCATCCAGCAACAATGCAAAGAAAATGATGGTAACACCAATGATGGATGCCAGCGCTGTTTGAGCAAGATCACGCAGTCGTGATTTTCGGTAAATGTTGTTATACGTTCCTAAGAAAGTGTAAAAAATAATCCAGCAAAACGGCAGAATACTTATGCCAAGAACGTATTTACTGTCTTTAAAAAATTCCTGGCTGAAGGTTAAATCTCCCGGTTCAATCCAGATTTTACGGTACATAAAAAACAAAGTCCAGGCAATGATTGCCGAAAAGAAATCAGCAATTAAATACTTTATGACTTGTAATTTTTTATTCATGGTAAAATTTCGGAGAACGCTATCAGTTATAGATGACTTTTACATTGTCAAAAAAGAAATTTTCTTTGGTAGTGGCATCAGTCCGCTGCATTCCGAATAACACACGAAAGCGAGTTGCAGTTGTAGTAAGTTGCATGGCAGGTTTCAGCTCAATATAAATTTTATTCCATTCTTCACGTGGATTTACAGTAAGGACATTATTGTTAATCACATTTCCAAAAATATCAGTGGCCTGCAGGAGTACCTGAAAGGTTGCACTGTTTTTGTAATTCATTTCGAGATACACGTTGGTTCCGTTGTTGGGCAATGTCATTTCTTTCGATTTCACTTCGAAATTATACATTCCAGTATCCACTCTCACTACACCATAACCTCCTTCAAAAGCATTGGCAGCATCAAACTCGGCTACCATCCCTACAGGGCTGTCATCACTTTTTTCGAATGAATATAATCCGGAAAAATCTTCGTTGAGTGCAAAGGTCAGTCCGCTGATGTAGGTAGTGGACAAATTTGATAAATGATTTACCTGCCCGGGTTCAAGGGTAATTGTGCGGTCAATAAACTCATAAAAAGAATATTGCAGATGCATGGCACTGATACCATTGAGCCATACACCACCACGAACAGAGAGGCTATGCTCTCCTGTTGACAATACCGGAATTCTACAAGGCAGCTCATAAGCTCCAACAAGTTGATTATCGAGATAAATCCATGCATCACGAATTTTATGGGAGGCACTTCCCTGAGTGGCGTAGTCTGTTGTAAGTGCAATGGTATCTATCTGAAGATAGGATGGTGCAGGTTCTGCAGGGTTTATCAGATTGCATGAGGTAGCAACAGAAAGTAATAGTATGAACGTCAGAAAATTTTTCATGTGCTACTGAATAATGTTTTGTTGATTCATGGTTTCCATAATCTGCTTTGCAATTTTCAGTGCATAATATCCGTCTTCTGCTGAAACTATGGGTGTGGTATTGTTATTAATGCAATGCGCAAAGCTGATGAGTTCTTCTTTGATAGCATTGCTTTCCTGCACAACAGGATTGTTGAATTCAATGGTCTTTTTTTGTTTTCCGTTTCCCGGGTCAATTATCAATGCAAACGGATTTTCTTTTTCCTTGGTATCGTGCATTGAGATTACCTCTGCTTTCTTTTTCAGAAAATCAACTGACACATAACTGTCGTTTTGAAAAATTCTTGCTTTGCGCATATTTTTCATTGAAATGCGACTTGCAGTTAGATTTACTACACAACCATTTTCAAATTCTATGCGTGCATTGGCAATGTCGGGAGTATCGCTAATGATAGACACTCCACTGGTGCTGATGTGACTTACTTTCGATTTTACAATACTTAAAATAACATCAATGTCATGAATCATCAGGTCAAGTACTACAGGCACATCTGTTCCTCTCGGATTAAATTCGGCCAGGCGGTGTGCTTCAATGAACATGGGGTCATGTATGAAACTTCGCGCAGCTATAAATGCAGGATTAAATCGCTCCACATGACCAATCTGAACTTTTAATTGATGCTGATTGGCTAACCGTATTATTTCTTCAGCTTCGGCAAGAGTATTTGAAATTGGTTTTTCAATAAAAATATGTTTGCCGCTGTTCAGTGCTTTTACTGCATACTCAAAATGAGAAAGGGTAGGAGTTACAATGTCTATAACATCAACTCTTCTGATTAGTTCAGTAGTGTCAGATATATATGGCACATTGAATTCGGCACTTACTTTTTCCGCAGTTTCCTTATCGGTATCAAAGAACCCAATAAGTTCATAAGCAGGTATTTCTTTAAGAAGCCGTATGTGAATCTTGCCAAGATGGCCTGCGCCTATAACGCCTATTTTAAGCATAAAAAAATTTGTGCAAAAGTAGCAAATCCATGCTGTTAAAAAGTCTTAAGGTGAATGAATTTTCTATCTGTTTATCCTTTTAATTTTGCTACTGATATGACCATTATTGATACATTTAAACACCAGGGACTCCGCAGAAAATTAGTTGATGAGATTAAAGCCAAAGGCATTACCGACCAGGCAGTGTTGGCAGCAATAGGCAAAATTCCGCGGCATGCATTTATGGATAATGCTTTTATTGAATTTGCCTATGCAGATAAGGCATTTCCTATTGATGCAGGTCAAACCATTTCACAGCCTTATACGGTTGCTTTTCAGTCGCAATTGCTCGGTATAAACAAAGGTGAGAAGGTGTTGGAAATAGGAACAGGTTCAGGATATCAGACAGCAGTATTGTGTGAGTTGGGGGCTAAGGTTTTTTCTATTGAACGTCATAAAGTACTTGCCGATAAAGCACGCAATCTGCTGCAAAGTATGGGTTATATACCTAAAATACATTTTGGTGACGGATTTAAGGGATTGCCTGTTTTTGCTCCATTCGATAAGATAATCATTACCTGTGGTGCACCTGAAATTCCTGTAACACTTTTTGAGCAACTGAAACCCGGAGGATTGATGGTAGCACCGGTAGGAGAGAAAGTTCAGGTGATGAAAACTGTTTTGAAAAATGCCAAAGGCGAAATGGAAATTACCGATTTCAATACCTTTCGTTTTGTGCCAATGCTTGGCGATAAAGTAAGATAAGCTGCTTTACTTTTCAGAGATAAAAAAACAAAATAGCTCAGGTAATAAAAGTTATTGCTTTTTTCTTCTGTTCAGCTCATCACGTAATTTCGAAGCAACTTCATAGTCCTCATGGTCTATTGCGTTTTTGAGTGCTTCATTCAGCTCTTCATTTGATAAATGCGAATAATCGGCAGAGGTCTGTTTGGTAGTCTTTTTTTTCTCAACCGGAGGCGGTTTTGGTTTTTCTTCAGGCGGATTTGATTCTTCCTCACTCTCACTGTCTTCTTCGATTTCCACTCCAGCCTGTTCAAGTATAAAATCATAGGTATAAATCGGACAGTTGAAACGAACTGCCAGTGCAACTGCATCACTCGTTCTTGAATCAATTTCTACTTCTTTGTCCAGATTATTGCAAATCAGTTTGGCATAAAACACACCTTCCTTCAGATTATAAATCACCACTTCATTCAGATGAATATCGAAAGATGATGCAAAACTTTTAAAAAGGTCATGAGTAAGAGGCCTGTTAGGAGTCAGATTTTCCATCTCTACTGCAATAGCCTGAGCCTCATAGCTGCCAATGATGATAGGTAACCTGCGTGTACCACCATGTTCATTTAATACCAGAGTGTAAACACCACTCTGTATTGAACTTGGTTCAAGCCGTGTAATGAAAAGCCTGATTTTTTTCATCAAGGTTTAAAAATACAGAAAAGTTAAATACAATTAAGAATTGGCTGCTTTAAATTTTTTAACCTCTTCAATAAGTTTTGGAACCACTTCAAACGCATCGCCTACAATACCATAGTCGGCAGCTTTGAAAAATGGTGCCTCAGGATCTTTGTTGATAACCACAATGGTTTTTGATGAGCTTACTCCTGCCAGATGTTGTATAGCACCTGAAATACCTATTGCAATATAAAGATTCGGACTTATGGCAAGCCCTGTCTGTCCTACGTGTTCGCTGTGTGGCCTCCAGTTGGCATCACTCACCGGTTTCGAACATGCTGTAGCAGCGCCAAGTAATGAGGCTAACTCTTCAATCATGCCCCAGTTTTCAGGACCTTTAAGTCCGCGACCACCTGAAACAACAATCTCTGCTTCAGGTAGCGAAATTTTATCGGATGCTTTAACTACTTCTTTAACTTTTACAGCAAAATCTGCTTCATTTATTTGTGGTGAAAATGCTTCTACTGCACCTGCTGCAGCCTGTTCAACAGCTTTATAAGAGTTAGGTACAAGAGTAACAATCTTAGTTTTTGAAGTAAGTTCCACATCAGCAAATGCTTTTCCTGAAAATGCAGTCTTTCTTACTTTAAATCCATTCCCTGTTTCGGGCAATGCAACAGCACCATCAGCCATTGCAGCATTTAGTTTTACTGCAATACGCGGAGCCATTCCTTTTCCTGAAAATGAGTTGGAAAGTACTACCACATCGGCCTGAATGTTTTTTGCAGCTTCGGCTACTGCTGTAGCATAAGCCTGTCCCACATATTGTTTGAGTTTGTCATTATTGGCATGCAAAACTTTTGCAGCACCATAACGCCCTGCTCTTGCTAATTCGTCAGCCTGCACATCGCCAATGGCAATTGCAATAAGTTGTCCGCCAGTTTGTGAAGCTATGGCTGCACCATAACTCAATATTTCCAAAGCTGATTTTTTCAGTTTGCCATCAGCGGTTTCTATATATGCTAATATGTTCATTCTTGATTAAAGTATTTAATGGGTAATGTTTAATTTATCAGATAACTTTTGCTTCGTTATGAAGTGCATCTACCAGAGCTGCTACATTGGCAGCATCAATCAGTTTAACCTGCGTGCGTGGCTGAGGTTTGTCGTACGAAACAATTTGTTGCATATTTTCTACGTCAACAGGCTCTGCTACCGTCAATGGTTTGGTACGAGCACTCATAATTCCTCTCATGTTTGGAATTCGCGGTTCAGCCATTCCTTCTGTTGCACTCACTACGCATGGCAGTGGACAGGTAACCACTTCTTTTCCGCCTTCAATTTCGCGGTCAAGAGTTGCAGTGCCATTTTCTATAGTCAGAGATTTTACACTGTTTACAGCAGGAAGCGATAACATTTCAGCTACCATTGAAGGAACCTGTGAGCCATTATAATCAATAGATTCACGTCCGCAAAGGATTAAGTCGAAACTGTTTTTTCCGGCATATTCAGCAATTTGTTTTGCCACAAAAAATGCATCTCTTGGAGCGGCATTTACTCTAACGGCATCAGTAGCACCAATGGCAAGAGCTTTGCGTATAGTTGCTTCTGTAGAGTTGTCACCAACATTGATAACTGTAACGCTACCGCCATCTTTTTCGGTTAACTCCAAAGCCCGTGTAAGAGCTATTTCATCCGAAGGATTGATAATATACTGAATACCCTGAGTGACAAACGACTTTTTGTCATCTGTAAAATTAATTTTTGAAGTAGTATCGGGTACGTGACTGATGCAAACCAATATTTTCATAATAAAATGAATAGTTAAGTTGTTAATTCGGGCTGCAAAAATAGATAATATTGCTTTTTATTAAAAACAGGATTGTGTAAAATGTCAACATCACGTCTTAATCAGTTACAAGTTCTCTTGAAAGAATCACCAAACGATGTGTTTTTGTTGTATGCCATTGCACTTGAGTATATTGCATCAGGAGAGCGGAGTAATGCAGAGCAATATTTTAAAAAAGTACTTAATTTGGATGTGAATTACTTGCCGGTTTACTATCAGTTGGCGTTGTTTTATCAGGAACAGGACAAAGCCTTGGCCATACGTTATTGCAAAGAAGGAATTGCTTTGGCTCAGCAAACAGATAAATCCAAAACACGAATGGAGTTGCAATCGTTGCTTGATCTATTACAGGATGAGTAATATCATTTTTAGCAGCAGATAATTCATCAATCTTTAAGCATTGTGCAAACATCTATTTACTACTTTTGTTAAAGTATCATTATTAAAACAGAAAATCATGGCAAATAATGGAAAAATTTTAGGAGCACTACTTCTTGGTGCGGCAGCAGGTGCCATCTTAGGGATTTTGTTTGCACCTGACAAAGGATCTGAAACCCGCAGAAAAATAAAAGAAAAGGGCGAAGATATTCTGGACGATATCAAACGTAAAATTGATGAGGCAAAAGACGAAGTTGATTCCTTGTCGCGTCAGATGTCAGACGAATAATTGTTTGTTAATTCAACTTAATTTACTACTTGCATGGCTGAAAACGGAAACCCTTTCGAAAATCTGGCAGAAAATGTAAAAGAGTATGTTGAAGTAAGAGTTCGGCTGATAATGCTGAACATGCAGGAAAAACTTACTGATATACTTGCATCCATAGCTTTGTTTTTAATTGTTGGATTATTAGCTACTCTGATATTTGTATTCGGTAGTCTGGGAGTAGCTTTGCTTTTGGGTAAGTGGCTCGGAAGTTACTTTGCAGGTTTTTTTATACTGGCAGCATTTTATGCAATAGTACTGATGTTGGTTTGGTATAATGCAGGAAAGTGGATAAAAATGCCTATCATCAATTTTTTACTTCGGAAAATAAATAACTCAGATAATAATTAACCTCAATGAAGTTGCCTCAGATAAGCAGTTTGGAAGAGTTGAAGTTGCAAAAACAGCAATTGCGAAAAAAACGTTTGGAACTGGAAGAACAACTGGAAGGTAATTTCAGTGCAGTAAAGGAACAGTTGACTCCCGGAAACCTTTTAAAATCTGCCTGGAAATCTGTTACCGGAAAAGATTCCAATGTGCCTTCCCGTTCTTTAAATGGAATAGTTGCTTTAGGCTCTGAGTTTCTTTTCAGGAGAATAATAAGAGGCAAATCTGCGACTCCGGTGTATTCGCTTGGTTTTATTGCTGCCCGTTATGCATTACGTTATGCCATGAAAAACAAAAAGCAAATTTACAGCGCCATGTCAGGAGTAATGAAGTCATTTATGTCCGACAGAAAAGCAGGCAGACCTTCTTTTGATCAGTCAACTGCAGGGGATGACTATTACTTCTGATGGAAGTAAATCCCAAAAAATGATATCACTTGTTTTTAATGATTTCAGTATGGATTACTGAGCGGAGAAAAAGCGATTATAGTTTTTCTTTTTCAATAATGACTTTATAATCTTCTGTTTCCTGTTTCTTCTTTTCAGTAAAGAACAAAAGTCCGAAAAACGTGCTGACCTTATACATCGTAAAACCCGAAATGGCAATTATTTTATCTGCCAAATGGGTGAAAAAATACAATAAACTATCCTTCATCTCTGGTATGCAAAGTAATATAATACAAACTCAATAAACGCCATTTATCCAAAAAGGTTACAAACAATTCAATGTTATTTTTCAGAATTAATAAACAGACTTTAGCAACTATTTAAAAATGTAAGAATCCGCTGAATGATGTCAGTTTTCTGACCTTAAAACCGTATATTTGCCGCACTAAAAATTTAAAATTTAAACATCAATTTATTATGCAAACTTCACCGGTTACGGATGTAAATTACGAACAGGATTTACATGAATGGATTAAAGCAGAAAAAGCTGCCATTGAGCTGATTCATATCATCGGTACATTGTGGTTCGACAAGTCTGTTGAGTTGGTTATTTTCAGAAATCAAACAGTTGACCGCAGCGCCAGCCAGATTCTGAATCTGATTCAATATGCCAAAGAAATTGTTAAAAAACCTATCACCATTTTCGATGCTCTTGCTATTGCAAAGGAGTTGAACTCAGTAGATCTGGCTCCATCACGTTTGGATTTGGGTCGTTTGGCTCATGAGTGGCTGAATGAAAAAGAAAAACACGGAACAGTTTCTAAGTTTATCGGAGTAACGCTTAAAGATTTTATAGGAAAAGAAAAAAGAAGTCTTGTTCCTAAGGATGTTGTACTTTACGGTTTCGGACGTATCGGACGTATTCTTGCGCGTGAATTAATCATTCATGCAGGAAAAGGAGAACAACTTCGTCTGCGTGCCATCGTAACACGCGATAAAAGTGATGAAGACATCATCAAACGTGCTGATTTGCTTCGTACCGACAGTGTTCATGGCCCTTTCCCCGGAACAATCATTGAAGATTTACCTAACCGTGCATTAATCATCAATGGACATACAGTTCACATGATTTCAGCAAAAAATGCTGAAGATATTGACTATACCAAATATGGTATCAATGATGCATTGGTGATTGACAATACAGGTGTGGCCCGCGACCGTGAAGGTCTGAGCAAACATCTGCTGGCAAAAGGAGTTGATAAAGTATTGCTCACAGCTCCGGGCAAAGGTGATATTCCTAATGTGGTTTATGGTATCAATCAGGCACAGCACAATAAAGACGAGAAAATTTTCTCAGCTGCATCCTGTACTACCAATGCCATCGTTCCTGTGCTTGCTGTTATCAATAATACACTCGGTATTGAGCGTGGCCACCTCGAAACCATTCACTCATACACCAACGATCAGAACCTGCTCGACAACTATCATAAGAAATACCGCAGAGGACGCTCAGCAGCTTTAAATATGGTAATTACTGAAACAGGTGCTGATAAAGCAGTTTCCAAAGCGTTGCCTGAACTGTCAGGAAAAATTACAGGAAATGCAGTGCGTGTTCCAACCCCTGATGTGTCACTTGCCATTTTGAATCTTACGCTCACCAAAGCAACTAACAAAGATGCAGTGAATGAAATTCTGAAAGAAGCTGCACTGAAAGGTAATCTGGTAGAGCAGATACAGTATTCCTATAGCAACGAACTGGTAAGTACTGATTTGGTAGGTAACTCCTGTGCCAGTATTGTTGACAGCCCTGCTACTATCGTGAGCAAGGATGGAAAAACAGCGGTGCTTTATGTTTGGTATGACAATGAGTATGGCTACAGTCGTCAGGTAATGCGCTTTGCAAAATATCTGGCAAACGTTATTCGTCTTACATACTATTAATTGATTTATAAAAATTAATAAAAGGCTGTCCTGACGGGCAGCCTTTTTTGTTGCAAAAGGTTTTGTGCGAAGTGTAAATTATGGTGATTGGAAATCATTATCAGCCTCTATAAAATACGAAAGGGGATTCAATGAATCCCCAAGTCGTAACCTAAACTAACCCTATGAAAAATTTCTTACAAACCGAATCCGTAGTAGGCTTTCATTCCGTTAGGGTAGATGCCTTCAATGAGTATTCCTCCTGATTTATTCTGAAATACTTCGGCAACATCATCTGCAGTGTAAACTTTCTTATTGTCAATAGCAGTAATGATGAATCCGTCTCTGATACCTGCACTGCGTAATTTACCGCTCTGCAGGTTGGTTATTTTCACTCCATTACTTATGCCTAACTGTTTTTTCTCCTTAGCTGATACTTCTCCGAATTCAGCACCCATCAGATTGAGTGTTTTATTATCGCGTACCACCGTTTCACTTCCTGTGTTGTCACGCAGAGTAATCTGATAATTTTTCTCTGCACCGTCTCTGTCAACGGTGAGATTAACTTTATCACCGGGACCGAAACGTCCTATTTGTTCCTGTAATTCACTTGCAGAATTTACTGCAACTTCGCCAACGCGTGTAACAACATCGCCAGGTTTTATTCCTGCAGCAGCACCGGCACCTCCGCTCACTACACCGTCAATATATACACCTTGCAATGATTTCAGGTTTTTATCTTTTGCTAAAGTCTGATCAATATCTCTTAATGTAATTCCAATAAAGCCTCTTTGCACTTTACCATATTCAAGCAAATCCTTGGTTACTTTTCTTACAATATTTGCAGGGATGGCAAAGGAGTAACCGGTGTACGAACCTGTGTTGGAAGCTATGGCTGCATTAATTCCTACTAAATCACCATTCAGATTTACTAATGCACCTCCACTGTTACCGGGATTCACTGCTGCATCTGTTTGTATAAATGATTCAATCGGAAACTGCTGGTCATTTAAAATATGTATGTTGCGTCCTTTTGCTGAAACAATACCTGCTGTTGCAGTAGAGTTAAGGTTAAAAGGATTTCCTACTGCAAGTACCCACTGACCAACTTTTAAATCGTCAGAGTTGCTGAATTTGGCATAAGGCAAATTTGTCTGGTCAATTTTCAATAAAGCCAAATCGGTGGAAGGATCAGCGCCTATAAGTTTAGCAGTAAATGTACGCTTATCATCTAATGCCACTTCAATTTTTTCGGCATTGTCCACTACGTGATTATTCGTAACAATATAACCGTCATCAGAAATTATCACACCGGAACCAGAAGCCTGTTGTTGTTGCTGTGGCATTCCATATCCTGGATTTCCCCAAAAGTTAAACGGATTAAAAAGAAAATTATTTGCCGGCTGAGCAGCATAACTGGTTTTTACATGCACAACTGCAGGTATGGTTTTTTCTGCTGCTACCGTAAAGTCTGCTATAGCAGCGCCACCTTCGGGCATACTTACTTTATAAGCAGGTACTGCGGTTTGAAATGCTGTTTCACTTTTTTTCTCTGTAGATTTATAAATCATCAGAGATGTCATTCCTCCAATTCCGGCAATTAACAGGATGCCGAGTGATTTTTTAATTTGTGTCATCATAGTATTATTTTTTTACTATCTGTTTTAATTATATCAGCAAAATTATAGTTGAACCTGTGAAACCTCTGTGAAGCGGTGTGTTAACAGTCTTTAACAAATTTTTGCTGTATTTCTGTTCAACAACGTAGATTTGTGAAATAAAGTTTTATCCCCTCAAAAAAATGCAGATAAAATTCAGCAAATATCATGGTGCAGGAAATGATTTTGTTGTTCTCGATAACAGAGATAACAAATATAAAAAACTTACTGCCTCACAAATAGAGTTGCTTTGTCACAGACATTACGGAGTTGGTGCTGACGGACTGATAAAAATCAACCGGATTAAAAATGCAGATTTCGAAATGGAATATTTCAATGCTGATGGAAAAATCGGAAGCATGTGTGGAAATGGAGCACGTTGTGCGGTGCTTTTTTATTATCTGCACGGAGCAAAAAATAAAAATGTAATTTTCAATGCTTTTGACGGCATTCATGAGGCAACAGTCCACACTGTTAAAAATGAAACTGCAGTTATTTCAGTGAGCATGGCAGAAGTTGATAAATTGCTTTACCTCAAAGAAGCAGTGGTGTTGAATACCGGTTCGCCACACTATGTGAGTTTTGTAAAGAATGTGACTGAAATGGATGTGGTGGCGCAGGGCCGTGCAATCAGAAACAGCAAATCATTCAAACGCGAAGGCATCAATGTAAACTTTGTGGAAATTAAAAAAGATACTTTGCACATCCGCACGTATGAACGCGGTGTGGAAGATGAAACACTTGCTTGCGGAACAGGCATTACCGCTGCGGCTATTGCAGCCTTTCACTCCGGATTGATCAATAAAACTCCTGTGAAGGTAACAGCACAGGGCGGTCACCTAACAGTAAATTTTACTGCCGGAAATAATCAGTTTACTGATGTTGTATTACAGGGACCTGCAGTTAAAGTTTACAGCGGAGAATTTAAAATGTGATTCGTGCATAAGCCAGATAATTCATCAGTGCCTGAGGGTAATAGTATGTTTCGTTGATGGTAGTTCCATCATAAATATACCCATAAGTATAACCATTGTTGGCATATTTTGAATTCAGCAGATTGTAAAGTGAAATTCCAACGTTTACTGAAGCATACTCTTTCAGATTGAAATTGCCTTCCAATACGGCATTGGTGTAATAAAATGCATCCAGACTTTTATCTGACGACCGTGTGTTGTCAAGATACTGTCGGCCTACATATTTTTCGTTCAGTGCAATCTTAAGCCATGCAAAAGGTTTATACGAAATTCCTGCTGCTGCTACTATGTTTGGCGAAAAGGAAATATCGGTATTTGAAAATGTTTGCAGCGACTGTCCCGTATAATCAAATGCTGCATCATATTCGTCCAGATAATATTCAAACTTTTTTATTTTGTTTTTGCTGAATGCAGCGTTGCCTGAAAACGAAAACTGAGTGTTAAGATGATACTCTGCCTGCAGTTCAATACCTGCACGGTAACTGTTCTTTACATTCTGACGTGTATAGTTGCCAACATCATTCACCTTCCCGGTTAGCAACAACTGATTATCGTACATCATGGCATAAAAATTTATACCTGCAGTAAAATTTTTCAGTGAGAGCGAATAGCCTGCTTCCACATCTGTCATGTGTTCGGGTTTGGGACGCGAAAGAGGAGAGGAGTCTGTAAAATCATCGCGTGAGGGTTCTTTATTTCCAATAGCAACAGAAAGATAAGCCTGTTCATTAGCATTTCGTTTAAATGTAATTCCTGCTTTCGGATTGAAGAAATTGTATATCACTTTTTGAGGAACAGCATTGATGGAAGCATCAAAACCTTCAAATTTATAACTCACATAGCGGTGTTGCATATCCACATACGCTGTCCATTGCAGATTCAGATGATAGTGTGCTCTGATACTGTTGTTCCAGTCCTGTTTGAATCCGTTATTGAAATAATATCGCTGCTCATTGGCTACGGCTGTATATTTTGTCCAAATAATATCTCCATAATGATCACCATCATACTGATTGAAACCACCGTTGAAAGTTACCGATAACCGGTCTTTCTCCCATTTAGCACCATAGATGATCCCATAGAAATAATTATCAAGCCATTTACGTCTGATTAAATCAGTTTTCTTAATGAGGGTATCACCAATATTTACAGACGATAATCCATAATCACTCAGTTTTTGATTTTTCTTATACTCTTCGTAGTAGCCAATGCCTCTTGTAAGGTGCAATGCAGCATTCACTGTGAGCGCAGATGAAAACTGATGTGAGAAATGCAACTGATAATAATCCTGACGATAACGATCCATCTGATTGGGGTAGAGGTAATAGTTATACGTACGTCCTGAATGAAGAAGGTTAGCAGCATCTTCCTCGTCTAATCCGTTTCTGCTGATGTAATCCATCATTCCCTGAACATCATTTTTATAACGTGATTCAGGAGTTCCATACCACGACTGATAAGTATTTTCTTTTCCTGAAAAAATAATTGCTTTCACCAGTGTTTTATTTCCATAATATCCTCCTGAAACATAAAAAGAATTCAAATCGGATGAAGCACGGTCAATATATCCTGACGATGTAATTTTTGATAACCTTGTTTCAAAACTGAATTTATTTTTAAGCAACCCTGTTCCTGCCTTCAGGTTTATTTTTTTGGTGTTGTAAGAACCGTAAGTCAGATTACTTTCAGCATAAGCATTTTCTGAAAGCTGTTCTGTTATCATATTCACACTTCCGCCAAATGCACCGGCACCATTTACTGAGGTACCAACTCCGCGCTGCACCTGTATCTGCCCTGTTGATGAGAGAATATCCGGCAAATCCACCCAATACATTCCCTGTGATTCTGCATCATTCACCGGTATTCCGTTGATGGTAACATTTACGCGTGTTGCATCACTTCCTCTGATGCGCAAACCGGTGTAACCAATTCCCGCACCGGCATCACTGGTTGTAACTACTCCCGGCAGTGCATCCATAAGTGTTGGCACATCTTTTCCTCTGTTATTTTCTTCAATCTGCGCTTTTGAAACAGTAGTCTGTGTTACCGGTGTTTCTGATGTTACTCTGCTTGTTGTTATCAGTACTTCATCTGTCAGGTAAGGTTTCTTAAACAGTACAACTTCTGAGAATAAATTGTTTCTGAGATCAATCGTTTGTGTGTATTCATAGTAACCTAACAGTGTTACACGCAACTGATATTCTCCGGGTTTGAGGTTGAAGAGAAAGTATCTTCCTTTCTGATCGGTGTAGGTACGGTGAATGGTGTTGTCGAGTGAAACCACAGCACCTTCTAATGGTTTTCCGTTTTCAGTTTTTACTGTTCCTGTTAAATCAATTTGTGCAGAAGCACATATACTGCCTAACGCTAGGCACACAGTGAAAAAATGTTTAATCATTTTATTTTTATTAAGGTTCAACATCTGACGACAAGGGGTTTGTCATCAGTAAAAAAGTTTTACCTTTCCCTACGCAGGCATTACCCTGATCAGGTTTTGGGTATGATCTCAGCAATCCGCAAAACGGATGCACCCCTGTGATGTGGCAAAAGTAATAAAATTGTGATGTGACTTAAAAATATTACAACTTTAAAAAATGCTGATAAAGTTGCTGAACATAACTTTTGGCAGTCACCGTATCGGGTATTGCCGAATAAGGACGCTTGTAAATAAATTTCTGCGGTTCAAATTCATATACAAACGAACAGGAATCAGTAACCCAACCTATGGCATCGTCCATGCACAGATAAGCAAAATTGTGACGGTTTCTGTTCAATAAATTATTACTCCATACAAAAGCAGAATCATTGAGCTGAAGTTGGCGCAACAGTGTTGCAGCAATGTCATGTTGAGAACCTGTATAATCAACAACGGTTCCTCTGTAAATATCTTTCAGTGCACCTCCGGTAATCAGCAATGGAATATGACGGATGTGATGGCTGTAATAAGAACGTCCTTTGGGTTCGCGGCATCCGTGATCGGCAACAATAACATATAATGTATTGGCATACCAAGGTTGTTTTTTTGCTTCTTCAAAATATTTTCCAATACATTGATCGGTGTACCATGCCGAAGCTTTGTATTTTTCGTTCAGGCTTTTTCCTTTAAACGGAGTTTGCACAGGCACATCAAATGGCTCATGTGAACTCAGTGTCATCAGCATGGAGAAAAAAGGTTGTTTCATTGCATTTAAATCATTCAGCTGACGATTGAGAACATATTCATCATGTGCTCCCCACTTGGCACCGAGTTGAGATTTTTTAAAATCAGATTTCGAAATTATTTTCTGAAAACCACAGTTATTGAGATAGGAGTTGAGGTTAGAAAAGTCGAGGTCACCTCCGTAATAAAATGAAGTGAAATATCCTTGTTTTTTAAGATCGTTGCTCAATGATGGGAGATGAGCTGTTTTATCAGGGTAGCGCATCACCGATTTATCAGGCTGTGCAGGAAATCCGCTGAGTACCGAAACAAATGCCTGATCGGTGCGTGCACCACTTGAAAATACTCTTCTGAAAAGAACACCATCATGAATAAGTTTTTCAAAATTAGGCGCAACACCTTTCACACCACCTAAGGAAGCAATTACATCAGCAGTATAACTTTCAATCATGATGATGACAACATTCGGACGATTGTTTTTGACAACTTCTATCAGATTTTCTGATGGTTCATACAAAGCATTCACTTTGTTTTTTGCAAACTGATTGTCGTAAAACTGAAACATTTTTCCCTGTTCACTCTTTACCTGATTGAGATTATGCCCCAGATGCCAAACCGGATTTATTGCTATATGATTCAACTGTTGGTTGCTGCTGAATGTTGCTATACTCTCATTCACCGGAAGCATTTGCAATCCACCACGAATCATGATGACATTTATTGCAAGCAAAACAATAACAGAAAAAATCATCCTTACTGTTTTACTTCTGTTGGTTACAAATGCAGGTGTAATCATTTTTTCAGAAAGGCGATAAAAAATAAAAATGATGACAGCAAGAATGGCAAGCGAACCAAATAATTCAAAATTGCTTACGGATGCAGTAATGGCCGAAGGGTCGCTGATAAAACTTAACGCTCTGAAGTTAATCAGTGTTCCCCAGGAACGGTAAACAAATAAATTTGAAGAGAGAAGAATGCTGCAAACAGTGATCAGCAAAAAATTATATCCTCTGAAAATATTCTTTATAACAGCTGAAGGAAAAAACTGAAACAGGCAATACAACACAACCGGTATCACCATCAGATAACCTGTTGCCGAAATATCCAAACGTAATCCATTTAACAGGGCAGAAGGTAAATCGTGTGCTGAAAAAGTCCCGGTATCATTCAGGATAAAAAAGAAAAAAACTACTCTGAAAAAAGAAAAAAACAACATCCAGAAGATGGTAAATCTGAGTCCTGTTTTCAATGTCTGAAACATATCAGTCAGCTTTAATCAAATGGCCGCTTCCTTCGCCAAGTTTTTCTACCTCTGCAGGGTTTCCAAAATAATAAACATCGCCTACATAAGAAATTTTGGCACTTAAAAAGTTTTTCGCTCTTACGTACTGGTTGTTGGCTCCTTTGTTTTCGGTAAATGTAATATCCGTATTCAGTTGCGAAGCATCCATGCGTCCGTTGCCATTGTTATAAAGATAATGTACCCCTACATAACCATACATTTTAAAATCGCCAGGACCTGTGTGTATGTTGATGTGTGCACTTGGTGTGTTAAACAAAAATGTTACTGTACCTGAAGCACCCCAGTTATTGTAAGTAAAAGCGTCATGGCGTATGGTGTCCTTAAAAGTGAGGTTGCCGGAGCCATTGGCTGTAAGTTCTGTTATTTCGGGAAGCCAGACTCTTGCCGTGAATTTGTTTTCAAAACTTCTTACCCAGTTGCATTTGTTTTCGTTTCTGATGTAAAGCATGCTGTCTTTTACGGTAGTGGTAATGCCGTCAATCAGTTTATCACCGCAGGTAATTTCTATTTTAAAATCATGACCGGGATAAATTTCAACATCTACGTTGTTGCTTGCTTTTATTCTGTTGAAGTAAGGTTCATATCTGTTTTCAGTAACATCATGCCCCGTTCCTTTGAAGCAATCGAACATGTGGTCTTTGTTGCAACTGCTCAAAAAAATACACACTACTGGAATAAGTTTACGAATGTCTGCCATAAGCCTGAATAATTTCTTTTACCAGACGATGACGTACCACATCAGCTTCATCTAATGTGATGAAATCAATGCCTTTGATTTTCTGCAACAGTTTCATGGCCTGCACCAGTCCCGATGGTTGCTTTGCCGGAAGGTCAATCTGAGTGATATCGCCTGTAACAATAAATTTGGCAGCAGGTCCCATGCGTGTGAGAAACATTTTCAACTGACTTTCGGTGGCATTTTGTGCTTCGTCCAAAATCACAAAGGCATGGTCTAAAGTACGTCCGCGCATAAAAGCGAGAGGAGCTACTTCAATCACACCATTCTCAATGAAGGACTGTAATTTTTCTCCGGGAATCATGTCAAACAGTGCATCATAAAGTGGTCGCAGATAAGGATCAATTTTTTCTTTGAGATCACCCGGCAGAAATCCCAGATTTTCTCCGGCTTCCACAGCAGGGCGCGTGAGGATGATGCGTTTAATTTCTTTGTTTTTCAGTGCGCGTACTGCCAGAGCTACAGCAGTGTAAGTTTTTCCTGTTCCTGCAGGACCGATGGCAAAAACAATATCGTTGTGCTTACAGCTATGCACCATTTTTTGCTGGTTTACAGTGCGTGCTCTAACTATTTTTCCATTGGGGCCATACACCAGCACATCGCCATTACCTGCATCTGACTGTCGCGACATTTCGGGATTATACTCGTTGTCAAACAACTGTTCCATGGCCTGTTCATCCAGTTTGCCGTAATGATGAAAATAATCCAGTGCACCAATAATTTTTTTGGCCACATAATGCAATTGCTTTTCATCACCTAAAATTTTCAGCTCATTGCCTCTGACAATGATTTTAAAAGCCGGAAATTTTTTTCTTAATAAATCAAGATTACTGTCGTTGACACCAAAAAATGCTACCGGATTTTCAAGGTCAACAGGAATGGTTATTTCGCTCAATGTTTTACTGTTATTCTGAAATTACAAACTTACTTTTTTTTGCAATTCGCAAGTGATGCACTTATAACGTTCACTAACATTTAAAAGTTTATAAAATGTGTCTGGAGGCAGTTTAACTCATCTGCTGCCGGATAATTTTGTAATTCATTCAATTTTCAAGATGCCTGTTATAACACTCACTACGGATTGGGGGACGAACGATTTTTATGTAGCTGCGCTCAAAGGCGAGATAGTGAGTCTGATTCCTGATGTAAGACTGATAGACATAACACATCATATCAGGAAATTTGATTTGTTGAGAGCGGCATTTATATTCAGAAATTCGTATTACTATTATCCGCCCGGAACCATACATCTCATTGGTGTAGGTCATAAAGGTTCGCGTGAAGAAAGTGCCGGATGGTTGGTAATTGAAGACCGCGAAAATTTTATTGTTTGCCGCAACGATGGCTTTTTTTACCTCGTAGCAGACCGTCAGCCTGAAAAAGCATTTTACGTTTCTCAGTCGGAAAAACTGAGTGTGGGTGATGAAAGAAGTTTTTTGGTGACGATATTGCATGAACTCAGCGAAGGCAAATCTCCTGCAACATTCGGGCCTCCATTGACAGCAATAAAAGAACGAAAATCATTTGAGCCTGTTAGTGATGACAAAATGATAAAAGGTTCTGTGGTTTATATTGACGATTACGGAAATGTCATCACCAATATTGACAGAGAACTTTTTGAGCGTACTGTGCAAAACCGCAGGTTTGAGATTGAACTTCCCAGACGCGATGTAGTTCTTCAAAACATTAGTCAGCGCTATGATGATGTGGGCAACGGACAGATGCTTGCATTGTTCAACAGTTCCGGACTGCTTGAGATTGCGCAAAATCAGGGTGATGCAGCAGGGTTGTATGGTTTTTCATACGGAACACAAATACGAATCAACATTTTATGATAACCCGTATTGTAAGGCTGCCGCTGACAGAGGAGAAGTGCAGTGAGTTCGAAATTCTTTTCAGCACGATAAAACAAAAAATTCTTGACTCCGAAGGATGCCTTCATCTGGAGTTACTTAAAGATATTTCATCCTCCGGAGATTATTTCACCTATAGTATCTGGCGCAATCAAAGCGACCTCGAGAAATACATTTCCTCCGATTTGTTTGCCGAAATATGGCCTCAGGCAAAAGCCTGTTTCCGCGGACGAGCAGAGGCATGGTCGCTTCAGAAAGTATGAGTTTTTTTATTGCACTTTATTATTACTTTTGCGCCTTCAAATTTTCAGATTTAAAATCATGCCATACTTATTTACTTCAGAATCGGTTTCAGAGGGACACCCTGATAAAGTTTCCGATCAGATTTCAGATGCATTAATTGATCATTTTCTTGCATACGACCCATCTTCTAAAGTAGCATGCGAAACGCTTGTTACCACCGGTCAGGTAGTGCTTGCAGGTGAGGTGAAGTCATCAGCATATCTCGATGTGCAGGACATTGCCAGAGAGGTTATCCGTAAAATTGGATACACCAAGAGCGAATACATGTTTGAAGCTCACTCCTGCGGAGTATTCTCAGCCATTCACGAGCAAAGTTCTGATATCAACCAGGGTGTTGAGCGTAAAAAACCCGAAGAGCAGGGTGCGGGCGATCAGGGAATGATGTTTGGTTATGCCTGCCGCGAAACGGATACCTATATGCCGCTTGCCATTGAGCTTGCACACTTGCTGCTGCGCGAGCTTGCTGCCATTCGCAGAGAAGGAAAAGTGATGAAATATCTTCGCCCCGATGCCAAATCGCAGGTGACTATTGAATACAGTGACGACAACAAACCTCAGCGCATTGATGCCATTGTCATTTCCACACAGCATGACGATTTTGCCAAAGAAGCTGTGATGCAAAAACAAATCAAGAGCGATGTCATCAGCATTCTTATTCCCCGTGTGCTGAAAAAACTTCCAAAGCGTGTACAGGTATTGTTTAACGACAAAATTAAATACCACATCAACCCGACAGGAAAGTTTGTTATCGGTGGCCCGCATGGCGATACCGGATTAACAGGAAGAAAAATTATTGTTGACACCTACGGTGGAAAAGGTGCTCATGGCGGTGGTGCTTTCAGCGGAAAAGATCCAAGCAAGGTTGACCGCAGTGCTGCTTATGCTACACGCCATATTGCAAAACATCTGGTGGCTGCCGGTGTGTGTGACGAAGTGCTTGTGCAGGTAGCCTATGCCATTGGCGTAGCACAGCCTGTTGGTTTATATGTAAACACTTACGGAACTGCCAAGGTTGATATGACAGACGGACAAATTGCTGCACGCATTTTAAAAATGAAAGAATTTGATATGCGTCCGTATTTTATCGAAAAACGTTTTAACCTGCGTTCGCCAATCTATCTTGAAACTGCTGCTTACGGACACATGGGTCGTGAATGTAAAACTGTGGAGAAAGTGTTTAACAAAGGAAAAGCAAACGAAAAACGTGTGAAGGTGAAACTTTTCCCCTGGGAAGAACTGAATTATGTTGCCGAAACTCAAAAAGCGTTCGGTATCTGACAGAACTATTTTATGATGTGAAGAGGCTGCCGCATGGCAGCCTCTTCTTTTTTATACAGCGTAAACCTGATGCTTTAAGAATTTGTTTGTAACTCCTGAAGTAATCATTCGTTCTGCAGTCAGTCACATAAACAAACATTGAATATTTTTGTAAAATGCAGTTTAAGTTAGTTTCGCCATTTGTACCTACCGGTGATCAGCCCGATGCAATACGGCAACTGACTAATGGTTTGAAAAACAATGAACGTTATCAGACGCTGTTAGGTGTTACCGGAAGTGGCAAAACATTTACCATTGCCAATGTAATTGAACAAACGCAGCGGCCAACACTTATTCTCAGTCACAATAAAACTTTGGCTGCTCAGCTTTATGGTGAGTTCAGACAATTTTTTCCTGATAATGCTGTAGAGTATTTTGTTTCGTATTACGACTATTATCAACCCGAAGCTTTTATCCCAACTACCAACACCTACATCGAAAAAGACCTTGCCATCAATGATGAAATTGAAAAACTGAGACTAAGTACTACTTCTTCGCTGCTGTCGGGGAGAAAAGATGTGATTGTGGTAAGCAGCGTAAGTTGTATTTACGGTTTGGGAAATCCTGCCGATTTTCTGAATGGAATTATCAGAGTAGCATTGCACGATAAAATCAGCCGCAATACATTTTTGCATCAGTTGGTTACGGCACTGTATTCGCGCACCGAAGCTGATTTTAAACGGGGCACTTTCAGAGTGAGAGGTGATACGGTAGATGTATATCTTGCCTATGCCGAAAGGGCTTTGCGTTTTACATTTTTTGGTGATGAGATTGAAGAAATTGAAACCATTGATCCCGTAAACGGGAAAAGGATGGATGTGCATGAACATGTGGCCATTTATCCGGCAACCATATTTGTGACCAATGCAAAGAATCAGTTGCAGGCCATCTGGAAAATTCAGGAAGACATGGTGAAGCAGGTTGATTTTTTCAAAGAAAACGGAAAGCATCTTGAAGCCAAACGACTTGAAGACAGAGTAACGCACGATTTGGAAATGATTCGTGAGTTGGGTTATTGCTCCGGCATCGAAAACTATTCGCGTTATTTTGACGGAAGGCTTCCCGGTACACGTCCGTTTTGTTTGCTCGACTATTTTCCTGAAGATTACATCATGGTGATTGACGAAAGCCATGTTACATTGCCACAGTTACGCGCAATGTATGGTGGTGATCGCTCACGTAAAGTCAATCTGGTAGAGTATGGTTTCAGACTGCCTGCTGCTATGGACAACCGCCCACTCACGTTTGATGAGTTTGAATCGTTGCAGCAACAGGTAATTTATGTGAGTGCTACACCTGCCGACTATGAAATTGCAAAGTGCGAAGGAGTAATTGTGGAGCAGGTTATCAGGCCTACCGGTTTGCTTGACCCTGTTATTGAAGTGCGGCCCTGCGGAAATCAGGTGGATGATTTGTTGGATGAAATAGACGGTGTGGTGAAGAAAGGGGAGCGTGTGCTGGTAACTACTCTTACTAAACGTATGGCCGAAGAGTTGGCAAAGTATCTGACCAAACTCAGTATTAAGTGCCGCTACATACACAGCGAAGTTGAAACTCTTGACAGAGTGGACCTGCTTCGCGATTTCAGACTGGGAGTTTTTGATGTGCTTATAGGTATTAATCTTTTGCGCGAAGGACTTGACTTGCCTGAGGTTTCTCTGGTGGCCATAATGGATGCTGACAAAGAAGGATTTTTAAGAAGCAACCGCTCGCTTACACAAACAGCAGGTCGTGCTGCACGCAACATCAACGGAAGAGTAATAATGTATGCCGACACCATTACTGAGAGTATGCGCAAAACAATGGATGAAACCAACAGAAGACGCGAAAAACAAATTGCTTACAATACAGCGCATAACTTGGTGCCTATGCCATTACATAAATCGAGAGAGATGATTATGCAGCAAACTGCTGTAAGCAATGTTCGTGTGGAACAATCCTATATTGAAAACGAAAATGTAACAGTGGCTGCCGACCCGGTGGTGCAGTATATGACCAAAGAACAATTGAACAATGCTGTTGCAGCCACCCGGAAACAAATGGAACTTGCAGCAAAGGAAATGGACTTTATGAAAGCAGCACAACTGCGTGATGAAATGGTTGAACTGCAGAAAATACTTAAAGAAAGATTTGATACTGCATAACAAATAGTGCTGTTATGTTTTTAAGCACAGTTGCATTGCCTCCACGCACCCGTAGCCTTAGAGGGCGCTGGCGCAATAATTTTTTTACACATGCCTTAGCGCACCCGTAGCCATATCATTGTAACCCGGCAAGAGGCAAGCTCTTGCTGGGTTGTTTACGTTTTACGTTTACGTACGTTTTACACCCAGCAGTTCCGCAGTACTGCGGAATGCCGGGTGTCAGGGTACATTTCCTTCGCGCACCCGTAGCCCTAAAGGGCGCAGACGCACTTCAAATACGTTGTGCGTTGTCACCCCTTCAGGGGTAGGGGGTGAGTGCGAGCGATGTGAATTATTTATAAAAAAGTTTGAAGTTATCTTTTAAATTGATTTCTTACTCCACCACCACCAACTTTTTATTTACCCGTTGGTTGTTGCT
>ERZ795053.420-NODE-420-length-54230-cov-7.132829_pt1 | contig 54230 bp, 52 predicted proteins | sample MGYA00375137_ERZ795053 | MGnify/ENA primary metagenome ERZ795053 (study PRJEB30182, sample SAMN05720284) | activated sludge metagenome | isolation source: Anaerobic digester | place: Hong Kong | collected 2014-12-17 ...
TAGGCTTTAGCAACAAAAATGTACCAAATATGTCTATATACCTACGTTTAGAAGAATACTTGCTTCCTCTATACTGTTATACGAGACAGCGTACAATTTGTGACAAAAAAGTGTGTCTTTTTTGTGTGTGTGGTATATTTTTTATCAAAAAAGCTAGTCTAGGACTAGCTTATTATTAGAAATGACTTGTTTTGTCTTGCGCTTGCTTTTTGGTTGTTTTGTGGTGTGGTTATATCAAAATCACCCTTTCTGTTTTCTTGGCTATGTTTTCAAATCTCCCCCTAACCCCCTCTTTATCAAGAGGGGGGAAATGTGATGTTAGTTTGCCCCCTTGATAAAGGGGGTTAGGGGGATTTGTGGACAGAAGTGGGGGGATTTGTGGACAGAGACTGGGAAACTTTTTATGTTTTTTAACCCCCCCTTCAATTCCCCCCTATTAGGGGGGTGTTTGGTATATTCCTCCCCTACCGCGTCCCGCTAAATAGCGGGATCAGAGGAGGTTAGGTGAGGTTTGGTTTTTGCCCCCGGGTGGAACTATAGGGGACTATCTATTCTTTTTTTCTATATCGTTGATTGCATTGTCCAAAAACAATTTTATGTCTTCTCATGTCATATTTTTGGTGACCTTGATAGACTTCTCTTGTGTAGAATATCTCCTAGTATTTGATATAAAAATCTCGTATTCTCGTAGATTCGATGACCATTCAATTTTTGGAAAAAGATAATATCCTTTGTATTCCACTCATCTATCAAGATAGCTTTCACGACCAATATCAAATGCTTCTGTATCTTTCAGTATTATATCCAAAAAATTGTTGAATGATTTTGTATTTTCATATTTTTTGATAGTTGAGATTATATATTCATCTTTGTGAGACAAATCAAGTGCCACACCATTGGCTTCTGTGATGTGAAACATAGGTTGTGTGGATGCGCTCAATTCCTTACCACTGTACATATCTACCAAAATAAAATATGCTGGCTGTCAATCATTTAGAGATTGTCGTCCCTTGATTCAATATACTCAATTAAATTCTGACAAGATGCTATATTTTTCATTATCCATAGAAATTGGGTATAATATCTCGTTACCTACCTGTATTCATGATTTTGCAGGACAAAGCTCTCAAAGAAAATTGTCAAAAATAGCTTCTTTTTTTGCAAGTTGTATCTTGTTTATTTCTGCTTGTTCTATTTTTTGATCTACCAAATCTTTTGATTGCAAAATCCATTTGTCTATTTGCTCATACTCCATGTCCAAGATAGAAGCAGAATTGTTGGAGTTGTGTCAATCCTTTGACAAAAGCATAGATCGTGTGTCATCATTGACAGAAAGTACATATCATTGTTTTTTCAATTCTAAACCATCAAACCTCATCATTATTATATTTTTTTTGCTATTGAATTTATCTGCCAAAATTTTCTCAATACCAGATCATGTGTCAAAAGATAGATATATCTCTCATGTATCATAATCTGTTTTCAGTCAACCAGCTACTGTTCAATCCCAAAAAAATAAAAATTTACTTCTATCTAGATTTTCTACAGTATATTTTTCGCCATTTTTTCATATTATGTTTTTTCAGTTTTCGTCTATGCTGTATAAATCTCCATCTGCTCATACTGCAAAATGTCCAGAGATTTTGTTTCCATAGACATCTTCTAATACATATCCTCAGTTGTTGTCTTTATCCAATCTAATCGGTATTTTTTTTGGTTTTTTGTCATTGTTGTCTTGATACAAAAACCATGACTCATATCTGATCTCTCAATTTTCTATTTTAGGTTTAATCATAAATAGTGTGCCCACTACAGAATTGACCATACACCAATTTCAATTTAAAACTGTTTTTGTTGTCTTTTCATGACCACCAATTATTGGTCTTATTTCAAAATTTTGAGCATTTATTGGTTGCGACAATACTTCAAAATCTTTTTTTGATATTTTAGAATTTGGATTTTTTTCCATATAGTTTTGATAATATCTATCAAAATCTTCTTGAGTTATTCAGCTAAAATGCATCAAAATATTTTTTGCTGCTTTTCTTCATTTTCAGGTGGTCAAAATTTCAGGATTAGAAAGACTGTTTGTAAAAAACATTAAATCTCGAGAAGTAAATCCCATATCCAACAAATCTTCTGTGTCTTTTATTGATCACATTTTTTTCAACAACTTTTTCAACTTTGGCGGTATGCCAGATGACAACATCGATGATTCTTTATAATTTATTGTATTTTCATTTTGTAAATCGTTATTTGTATTTTCTACATCTTGAAATAGTTCTGCAAGTTCTGGCTGAGTATCTTTTTGTACATCTGCCGCAGCATTTCCCATATTTGGAAAAAGCATCAAAGTAGACAAGGCGCCTGTCTTGAATATGTTAGCTTTGTTGTCTGGTGTGTTGGTGTTGTCTTTTTTGTCTAAGCTCTTCATCTCAATAAAATAATTAATAATTAAACTATTTTTATTATAGTCATAACATAGTGTTTTGTCAAAAAAATTATATCATTTTTTGGACCTTGTTGGATGTAGAAGTGGATTTTAAATATTTTGCAATAAATCGTTTATCTTTTTGGCTTTCTGCTTACCTTCTGGACTAAGAAATTGCTGTTTTGTTCATTCATCAAAAATTTTTTCAATATCTACATCTTGCTGTATCAAGACAATGTCTTCTGACACAAACTTAGACAAAAACAATTTTACCAAAAAATTTAGGTTGGTTCACATCTTGTGGGCTTTGTCTTGTGCTTTATCTTTGATGTTGGTAGGTATTCTAAAATTTAATTGTGTAGTATCGGACATGGTATGATGATTATTATTTTATAAATAAGTGCTATACAAAGTATAGCAAAATATAAAAATTTTGCAAGACTAAAAATATCTAATTTCAAATTTTTTGTTTTGAATGTCTTTTAATACTTTGTCTTGTTGCTTGTTTTCTGACTAAATCTATGGTAATATTTTTTGCAATCTGGTCTTTTTTGTCTCAAACATATACAGGGTAGATAATTTTTTGGTCAGAAATATAAAAAAGCACAAGTCTTTTGATCTTGTGGATATATCATTTGTATACTATGGTATTTGGTAGAGGCGAACACAACTCAACTAATCTATCGGGAAAAGTATTTTGCACAAATAAAAACAAATCATCTATACTGATTCAAATCTTGTTGGCTTGTTTTTTGGTACTTTCAGGTATCAAAAATCTCATAACAAAATAAACATCTAAAAAGACACTATTTTATTATCAGAAAATAGAAACAAATATCAAGAAAATTTTTGACAAAGTCTATATCATCTTTTGGACCTTGTTGGACGTGGAAATAGATACAAAATCTTTTTTGAGGATTTTGAGAGGATATAAGAAGTGTAATCTAGATCATATTCATCATTGGCAATCTTGAAATAGCTTTAGTGTGTCAGATAAAGAATGTTTTGTCCAATCGTATATTTCCAAGTCTGGAATGATTTTTCTGAGTTTGTGATAATATTGTTTGTCAAAATTGATGTCTCCTGGGAAGAAAATTTTTTGCGATTTTGTGTATTTTTTGCAGTAATCTGCAATTTTTTGGATATTTTGTGGAGTATAATATTTTGGTCAGATATTGATAAGAATAAATTTTTCTGTGCGTAGGGAATAACGCAATACTGCGTTACGACCGTTCCTTACAACAGAGGACAAAGCACTTTCTGAGAAATCTTTATGCAACAAAACATTCTTTTTTGAATATTTCTTAGCTATCTTGACTGATCATTCTTCTCTACAAATTATCTTTTGAGCTCTTGGGAGGATGTATTTGTAAAGTCTCTTGGTAGATTTTTGCTCGTCTGTACCTATCCCGCCCACAAGTACAAAATTGTGCTTTCTAATGGAGTAGTGATGAAGTAATACAAGATTCCAGCCATTGTGTGGAAATCTTCTAGACTCATCTAGCACCTCTCACCCACCAAATACTTTGAAATATTTTTTGTACTTATCAAATCATAAGAAGCTTTGAAATTGTTTAAATCTTTTGCTCACTACTGCGTTTGGTACCAATTCTATTTTGTCTCGTATCCCAGTATCAAGGAAGTCATGATTTTGTCTGATTCGATGTTCCATTCGTTTTTTGTCTCATACTTCAATGGCGATAAGCTCAGGGTTATATTGTGCTTGTAGATAATTTAACAATCAGAAAAGTAGCATCTCATCTCAGAAGTTTTTGTATCCATAGAATCATTTTAGGTAAAGTTTCATGGGTGTTCTTAATTATTTGATAATTTAAATATATTATATTTTATGTCTTCTAATACTCATTCCATATGAGATAAAACCTGATCATCATTATATATTAATACATCTAATCACAATTCATAGAAATATTTTAATCTATTTTTATCATAAAAGTATTTATAGTTGTGACTTTCTCAGTCTATTTCAATTATTAGTTTTAATTCTGCACAATAAAAATCTACAATATAATTCCCAATCATCTTTTGTCTAACAAACCTGTATCATAAGTTTTTTCATTTAAAAACTAAATTCCACATCAAAGATTCGGTTTTGGTTGGATTTTTTCTGTTTTGTCTTGCAAATTTTTTATTATATCAATTATATTTTATTCAATTCGCACACATTTCTTGCTTATGTATTGATGAAGTAAAACTAAACATTCCTCCCCTTCGAGGGGAGGGGAACCCAAAGCCTGCCTACCGGCAGGTGGGGGTGGTGGGGTTTATATAACCCCCTACCACTTCGTGGATCCTTCCCCCTCAAAGGGGGACAATAATATAGTTATTATTGTTGTCTCATCAAATAATCAATATATTCTTGCTTTAGGTCTTGATATTTTTTCATCACTGGAGCAGGAATCAAGTCAGACAATTTATCTTGTACAAAATAAGAGGTGCTTTGTGGAAATTTAGTCTCATACATAGCTTGGAATTCGGAGGTTTGGAATATTTTTCAATCTAGTGTAAATGTAGATTTTCAATCACTTATAGCTTTTTCAATTTCATTTAGCAAGTTGAAGTAATTTTTGATATCTGTGTCATAATACATTATTTTTCGTTGATCTTTGAGATAATTTTCAAAACTATCAAAAAATTCTTTGTACAATTTATTTTGATTTACCTTTTTTGTAGACAATTTTGAATATGGCATATTTTTGCAATAAAATTTTTGTGATCAATGGGTAAGACACACTTGATTTCAGATATTTTCTAGTTTTGAATTGTTGAGAATATCAAAATCTATAGTGCTAATGGACGATAAAACTCAATTGGATATTGTGAATTTTTGTCACTCTTCTGGCTCTGTGTAGCAAAATTTGTCGTAAATATGATTTTCATAACCTATTTCCACACATCAAGCCTTATTTGGTAGAGAAAAGTTACCTGTAATGGTGGTTTCTTGGTTTGAATAAAGTGTTCATTGCAGATATTTTTTGGTGTTTCACTTTTGTAGATAAAAGCCAGTAGAGAGATCCAATCAGGTGAATTGACCTAAATATAGCAATCAAATCTCCTCTCAAAGTGAATCTTTTCAAAGTGGATTTGGCAAAACTGAAGTAATTTTTAGATCAATATCAAGATATGGATTTTGCGAAATCTCAGTTCAAGTCAGCTCTTCTTGTAATAATTTATCTAGGTTTGGATCATAGACATATGTGTCCAATTGTGTCTCTTCTTGAAAAAGTGAAACCGTAGTTTTTTTACTATTTGGGAAAGAAAAACTTCATTTGAGATTTCTTGTCTCGCCAGGCGAAATGAGTCAGTAATCTCTCAAGTATCTTTTTGTATTGTTGATCATGAGATAAAATCAATCAGCGAAGTCGACTGTAAATCACTTTTGCATAGAAATTTCAATTTCTTCGTTTCCTGTATCAGCTCAGTCTGGATCATAGACAATATTTTCTATGGTGAATAAATAATCTTGAAGTATGTTGGTTTCTTGGACAGGACACAACCTTTGTCCATTACAAGTATCTCATCGTATACCTAAATTGTTGTTTTGAGCATATTGCTGGGAAGATTGGAAATCCGACTGATATTTGTAAGACTGGTCTTTATAAGAATATTCTCGAGCATATCATTCACGAATCATTTTTTGGTTTATATTTTCTCCATCAAGGAAAATATATCACACAAATCTATCAAAACTATCTGTGGATTCTTGCTGAAATGAAATGGTTTTTCACTCTAATAATGATTTCAAATAGGTTTTAGCTTCTGGTCAGTAACATTCTACTTTTCAACATCTCAAAGTAGAGGATTCTGGAGCATCTATTCCTGCCAATCTAATATTAAATTCTTTTTGTGCATAAGAAATTTTAACAGTATCTCAATCAATTACTGATACAACTTCATAATCTCAATCTGGTATTTCTGTAATTTTGTTGGGATTGTATATATAAGTATCCACAATGTAATTGTTTGGGTCTATTAAATTTACTGTCACAGGATTTTTGTCGTTTGTGGAATTTGGAAAAGTATAATTTCATTTGAATATTTGTTCATTTCAAGCAGAAAGTATGCCTTGAATAGTTTTGTTGGTAGATTTTCAATCTTTGACATATTGTATGGTATAATCCGATAAATCAATTTGACCTCAAGACAAAAGCAGTAGGGTAATTGTTTCATTGTCTTTATCGGATCCATCTGGATTATAATCAATATGGGTGATTTTTATTTGATTTGTCTGGAGTGGGTTTGAAGGTATTTCTGGCAATTCTGGTATGATAATTTCTTCTTCATCTATTCGAAAAGATAGTTGGTTTTGGATATTTTCTTCGTCTTTTTGAGAAGCTTTTGACATTGAATTTCTGCAATATCTGTCTACTACATCATCATTGTGCAAGAGGTTGATACAATAATCTTGATTTGTAGGAAATCAGTAATCTCATACAAAAGACATGGTACTTTTGCCAAAAAGTGTATTTCATTTGACAGTCTGTGACGATCAATCTAAGCTCTGGATAGAGTAGTTTCTCAGGTTGATGTCTGAGTCTGTTTTATTTTTTAGTTTTAATATCTGTAAACCACTAAAATATTTGACTGCTGAGATTTGTATTTCTTGTGAAAGATTGTTCTTTGAGTTGAATGTGACTTGTCTATTTGATGAACATCAGCCACCTCAGACAGAAATATACTGAACTATTGGATCTGGTGTGATATCTATAAATTGACTTTGTCATATAGTCAATCATGGCGAAAACTTGTCTTGATAGTCAAAAATGTCTGCACATTGATTGGTTTGATCGCTGTTGTAAAGTGAATTTCATTGATCTGGTCAATTTAGATATATTATGTCCAAAATCTCTCGAACTTCTGACCAATCGTCTCGTCAGTATAAGATAAGTCGTCATCATGTAGTGAGAGAAAAGTTGGAATCATAAACTGCTTCTCGTCATTGTGAATATCGTTGATCATCTGCGGAAAGTATTATTCTTTTGTCTTTGTCCATCTCAATGTCGTTGTATGTATCAAACACAACTGCTCAAGAAACTGCAGATCATTCTAGCATAATATAGGGGTAATAATCATATATATTGTCTTTAGCTCTAATCTCTACATATGGAGTATAAAGATCGTTTCAATAATAAACTTCTGTGATATTGGCCGTAGTAGTGTCTCGAAAATCATCACAATCAATTGGCAAGGTCTGATCGTATGAAACTTCTTCTCTAATCTGTGTGACATCAATCAAATTTTCTCATGTAGTAAAATATGTGGTAGGATTTGCCGCAATTCACCAATTTACATTGTAATATCTATCTCGATTTAATCCTACAACAGTGGTAGTTCGAGAAGAATCTGATCAAATCTTTTCAAAAGAGGTCTCTGCTTGGTCATAGTATTGGACTTGAGTTTCATGTGCATAAAAATTGTCTAATATTTGTCATGATCGTATCAAATCAAAATTGATGGCTCATGTATCAAAATTGATAATTCATGAAATAGTTTGAATATTGTCTGACGTCTGAAACATAGAATATATGTCATTGGCAAATACTATAGAAGTATCTGCTGGAATGTTGGTATACCACGAAAAAGTAAGGCTTCAAGACAGCAACAATTGTCCAGAAAAATCTTGAGAGGAAAGATTGGTAATCTCAAACCACTCATCGTCGCCATCAAAATAAACTTCTGTAATAATCAATTCTGGTTCACTTGGTGACACAATTTCATCGTAAACTTGTCATGGATTGGCCAAAATTCATGTATTCGTGTTGAAATTGTGAAAAGAATCTGACTCAACGATATTATTGGTATCTTTATATTTGTGAAAAGAAATTCAGTTGGCTATACTAGATACTGTGCTAGAGCCAAGAACAAAACTATCTAAAACTTGTCATGAATATATGATTTCAATATTCATGTCTTGTGAATCAGATATGCTAAATCACATATCAGTTTGGAAAACGTTTGAAGTGTCTAATATGGAGTCTACATTTGTGTCTGTAAATATAGACACCTCTCATGCTGACAAAACAAGATTATGTATAATCTTGTTTGATGCACTAGCTCAAGATATTACAAGATCTCATGAAAAAGTTGATGATCAAAAGTTGTAAATTTCAATTCGCTCATTGAATCAATCAAAAAACACTTCAGATATTATAAGATCTAAAGAATTTTCCGTTGAATCTTTTGCAGGCGGATTAAAGTCTAGACTTTGTATCAAAATTGGTTCACTAACTTGTCCGTCTTGTCCAGATCAAAAAGAAGTTTCGCCAATTTCTCATGTGTTTTGGTCGGTAGAACCTGTATCAAAATTTATGTCCAAAACTTGTCCACTTTGTCAACCATTAGTTATCAATGATTCTAAATCTGGCTCATCATCTGGTATTTCTCCGGTCAACGAATCTGATGATCCAAAATCATCTTGCACTAATCAGTCATCTACGTCCAAATTGTCTCCCAAGCTCTCATCTTGGATAATGATGGGTGGAGAAATTTCTGGATTTTGTGTCGAACCAGATCACACATCTTCAGCAAAGACAGAAAATGGAAAATAATTGATTGAAATAAAAACGGACAAAGAAATAGACAAAAATTTTTTCATTTTGATGGTCTAAAAGCATAAATCAATGTGCTTATAGATTTTTGTCTATTTATGTCAAGTTTTTGTAGATAAAATAGCTTTTATGATTATGTCTTTGGCACTTTGTATCTCTCAGAATATGTCTTTTTTCGAATTTTTCTTTTTGAAATCTTTATACTTTTTGAAAATATCTGACATGTTCTTTTGGTAGTTTGGATCTTTGGAGTCTAATAAGATGTCGCCATGCTTTTTGACATAAAATTTTGCGTTGTCATACTGATCGTGTGTCCATGGGATAGGCACCATTACTATTTTTAGATTGAAAAGTTTTTGCTCTGCAAGAGATGTAGTACCAGCGCGAGTCAGAGATATATCACAATGTTTGAGCAACAATCACATATCGCCTTGAGATACAAAATCAAATGTATGTATATTTTTGTATTTAGAAAACTCTGATTTTAAATTTTTATTTTCTTTTCATAAGATGATAAATATTTCATAGTTTTGGTAAATAGAGTAGTTTTCATCGATTGATTGAAGCAGATTTTGATACAATCTTTTTGATCATTGTGATCATCATATTACCAAAAGGTGTGTTTTTTGTGGATCTGTGTAGAATAGTTTTTGTGCAGGCGTAAGCTCTTGTCATTCTAAAAGATTTTCTTGTGGAATATTTTTGATACTGGTATGGTTGATTATATCATCTGACAATATCTGTCCAACTGTTGTCGACTTTGGTAGAACTCAATCAAAGCCTGTAAAAACTTGATCTGCGTATTTGGATGCTATCTTGTTGACAAGTCATGAACGAACATCTGATTCGTGTACAATTATCTTTTTGTGTAGTAGTTTGGCTGCAAAGACTACGGGCAGGGCTACATATCATCATTTGCAAAATAATATATGTATTTTGTGTTTTTTGAAATAGTGTATTGATTGTAGCACTCAATATGTAAACTTAAACATGTCACGAATATTTTTTATCCTAGAACTAAACCAAGTCTCTCTGCGATATTTTCATGATATTATAGATTGGAAAAAAAGGCTTTTGTGATCTTGTTTGAGATCCTGAAAAACCTGATACTCTAATGATCTTTTTTCACCAAATCGCACTATTTTTTGTATTTTTTGAAAATATTGTGGATGTTTATAAATATGTTGTATAAGACTTTTGATAGGAAATACGTGTCATCCTGTTCATCATCATGCCATAGCAATATTAATTTTTTCCATATTGAAAAATATTAAATTTTAAATATATTCATCTTGTTTTTATCAAAAATTTTTTGAAAAACAATGAAAACTGTAATGAGCTTTTGAGCTTTTGATGTGGTGCATGAGTGACATAGATATTATTTATCAGAAGCTAAAAAATATTGAAATCAACTAATAACAATAGTTGCTAGAGATGAAATAATAAAAAAGGTAAAATGAAGGCTACCGTCTAAAAAAGAAAACATAAGACTAGAAGATGTAAAAAAGACAGGTATATCAGACATTGTAATATTGGGACACAAAAAAGATATGATGTATTTTGTAAAAAAATATAAACCAGATATAATAGCTCTAGGTTACGACCAAACTAGTTTTGTACATGAATTGAGTGAGTTTTTGTATGAAAAAAAGATAAAAACTGAGGTAGTGACTATAGATTGATATGAATCAAAAAAATATAAGTCTAGTAAAATTAAGGCAGAAAATAATAAAAAACATTAGAAATTTTGGAATATGTTTTCATGATCTGCGTTTTGAAAGCCAGGTTTATTTGGTTTTTTTTTGTTTTTTTGAAAATTATTTTTGGCTATAGAATAGTCATAATTTATTTGTTTGTTGAGTCGAAATTTCTCAGGAGATCAAAGGACATCTGCCAAAATTATATCTCGCTGTATAGTAATGTTTCTTTTTCACTTTATCAGCTCGTTGACTTCACTAACTTTTTTGGATGCCAAAAGAGCAAACTCCTTTTGGGTTCGACCTCTATTTCTTATTTCTTCTATTAATTCTTTTCCAGGATGTTGCATTTTATATTTTTCACAAATTCATAAATTCTATGAACCAGTGAATTATAATCAAAAACATATCAAATGTCAAGTTATTAAAAAATATACTATAATTCTATGTTTCTATGAATTAGTGAACTTATAAAAAAAATTAACAAAAATATAAAAAATAATTTTTTCACTCATTCTATGAATAAGTGAAAAAATTATATGACATAGTGAATTTTTTTGTCTAATTATGACCAAATAAAACAAAAAATAATTATTGTGTAAAAAACACTTAAAAGAAGAGAAATAAAAACATAAGCAAAGAAATTTTTTCATGAATCTCTATTTTTTGATTCAAAAAAATTATATTAATCATAAACTATGATATAACTAGACCGGTCTAAAAAAATATTTATACCATAATAAAATTAAATATTAACTTAATATTTACTTATTTTTTATAAAAAATATAATAATTAAGAAAAAATCTGCTTTATTTTAAACTAAATCAAATAGAGAAAAGGTGTAAAATTCAATCCTTTTTTTTGTTTATATAAATTTGCTCTCAAACTATTGGATATCAAATACTTGAAAGATGTGCACGAATTTGATGTCTGATTCATTTTGATATTGTCACAAAAACGGTACTAATATTTTTATCCAAATCATAATATAAAAGTTCTACAGTAGTCTGTACATTGTGAGCTTTTCACTTAATTTTGTGGCTTTGTTTTGTGTCTGAAAATACAACCATACGATCAGGAGAAAATTTATGATGTCATATAGGGTAGTCAACCTTTTTGTTCTTAAAACTTATTTTACCATAAACATCTGCGATATAATATTTTTTGATTTTTCATTCACCCTGTGCTTGCTTATACTTTTCTTTTGCTAAGGGGTTTTTGGCAAAATAAAGTAATCAACTAGTATCATTGTCTAGCCTGTTTAATAATCAATATTCTTGATCCTTATCAAAAAATGTTTTTTGTGCTTTGATTATATTTTGAATGTCTTGATCTTTAGATTCCAAAAGAAGTTCTAAAAAAGACTTTTTTGAACCAAAAGTACTTGGAATACCAGTAGGTTTTCGAAAATAATAAAAATATTTGTCTTGATAATACTTAAAGTCCATAGATAAATATAATATAAAATATTATTTGATGATTATATTTTTGTAAAAAAAATTTGCAAACAAAAAAACCCAATCAATAAGTTTGAAAGGGTTTTTGTATATTTAGATTTTATAGTTTAGATTTTTCTTTCCTGTATCTACCAGATATAATATATGCCAAAGGGGCTGCTATAAAGATAGATGAATAAGATCATGCTATAATTCAAACTCAAATAGCAAAAGCAAAATTTTGTATAACCCCTGAGCCAAATATAAACATGGCTAAAACCACCAATAAAGTAGACACAGAAGTACCGATAGATCTTCTCATGGTTTGTCGAAGACTATCTTGGAAAACTTTACCATATAAAACATCTTTACCGGTTCATTTGTTTTTTAAATTTTCTCTAATCCTATCAAAAATCACAATAGTATCATTGATACTATATCACATAGTAGTAAGTATGGCTATAATAAATATTGTATCAATTTGTATTGTAGAGTTTATGTGCATTCGTAATCCATATGCTCATGCTGGTATAGATATATCAAAAATCATGGTACCAATAGTCACAAAAGCCAAAATAGCTGGTGATATATAATTTCTAATAGCGGCAAAAGAAAAAAGCATATATATGATAATAAATGCAAGTCATACTATAAGCGCTCTAAGCGCTGTCTTTTGCATATAAGAACCTACGCTTGGTCATGTAACTGTTTGCTGTATAATTTCATCTGGAGATGATATGATATCAGCACTCAAGAGATGGTTTTGTATTTCTTTGGAAAGTGAAGAAACCATTTCATCATTTTCTACTTTGGTATGAATTTTGATGACTGTAGACTCAGATCAAGCCTCTACAGATACCTTGATATCTTCATATCCTTGTTGTAATAAATAGTTTTGTATATCCTGTCAAACATCTTCTTGTGCCAATTGTCATTGTACTCATAAGCTAATTCATCCTGTAAATTCTTCTGAATATCTAGCACTTGAAAAAAACAAAACTCGCGAAACAACCATAAGTACAATTCATACAAGCACTCGCATTCGAGATTTTTTGATAATATCAAATCTTTTTTCCATCTTAATAAAAAATTAACTAAAAATAGTTAATGAATTTTGTAAAGATTTCGTGTAAGAATTCAACACAATTAATGATTAAGAACAAATGATTTGCAAATATTAAAGTTTTAATCGTCTATGGTATTGTAAAAATTTTTGGCTGCTTCTTCTTGAGCTTTCTTTTTGTTGGTGCTAAATCATATAGAAACCTCTTTTCATTGTACAAAAAGAGATGACTTGTAGGCAAGCACATTTCAGCTACTATCTACCTGGTCTTCTACTTCTTGATATTCTGGTATCTGTTTGTAATGTTTTTGAACATGTTCTTGTACCATTGTTTTATAGCTCTTGACTGGATTTTTGTCTATCTTGTCATACATGGAATACACATATTTTTGGACAAATTCCTCTGTTTGTTGATATCAAAAATCTACAAAAATATATCATATAAGTGCTTCTAGTGCGTCTGAAAGTATTGCATCTTTTTGTCTTCATTGTGACTTTTCTTCTCATTTGCTGATAAACAACATTTTAGCTAATCATATATTTTGTGCAACCATAGAAAGCGTTTCTTCTCTAACCAATGCTATCTTGTATAGTGTCATGTCTGACTCGTGCATATCTGGATGGTCTTGAAAAAGCAATTTACAAATAATTGCTCAAAGTACTCAATCACCAAGAAATTCCAACCTTTCATTGTGTGGAAGTATCTCTTTGAAGTCTGCTGCATAAGACTTATGTACAAATGTCTGCAAAAAGATGTTGTGATTTTTTATTTTTTTTGAATCAAGTCAAAGTGTATCAAAATATTTAAATAATTTTTCTTTTTGTGATATAACTTGCTCTGGGAACACAGTAAAATAGTTAAAAGTTAAAGGTGAAAAGTTGGGTAAGTAAACTACTTTTCATAACTAAAGGGTGACTGAATAATATAGTCTATAAAATCATCTCACAATATAATTTCCATGTCATATTCTAGTTCTTCTCATGTCATCAAAGATGATCTTTCTATCTGATTGATTGGCAAAAAGTATTGTAAAGTTTCTATGGTGCTGTTGTATTTTTTGTCATAAGTAATTACCGTTGTTTGCAAAAACTTTTCATCTGAATTATCTATATCTGCTATATTAAATCAATATTTTTTTAGCTTAACGGCAAGTTTATTCGCCCATCAAGTAGGAGACTTTCAGTTGTTGTAAGCATATTGTTTGTTTATACCATTTTTGATAAGAATTCTTGGATTTTCTATCAGATATCATGGATTGTGTGTGGTAAAAAAGGTGAAATTTTGTATGTAGTCATAAAACGAAACATTGGATGGTGTAGATCAGTTTGGTACCATAATTGCCATACCACCGTAAGCACTTCTATCGCCATTGTACAAAAAACAACCAGGATCAGTCATAGCATATGATCTATAGCTACAATATGTATTTAAATTGAATGTAAACATATGTTCAAAATTGTATATATATTTGAACGCTCATATCATTTCTTTGAGAGATATGTTTGTGGTCACCATCTCTGTATACTGAGAATATAATTGTTTTAGTTTACCAACATTTGTAATGTTTTGCTTTTGTAATAGTTTGTCTACTACTGCTTTTATGATTTCTTGTTGTCTATGGGATCTAGAAAAATCAGAAGTGGTGTGTCTAGATCTAGCATACATAAGAGCTGTTTCTCAGTCCAAAGTCTGATGTCATGCTGATATATGGAAAGTAATATATCACAAATTACCATCTGGATAAGTAGTATCGTGTATTGTGTTGGGAATGTACATATCAATACCTCACAAAGTATCTATAACTCATTTAAATCATTGAAAATCTACTACTGCGTAATATGGTATCTCCAATCAGACAATTTCTTCTACTTTTATTAAAAGATTTTCTGCTCATGATCAGACATTGTGTTCTTTATTGTATCAGCGTGCAAAAAGTCAGTTGATCCTACCTTGATATCCAGTAGACAACACATAAAAATCTCTAGGTATAGATATCATAGTTACTGATCACAATCATGGATCCCAAGAGGCAACAATTATTGTGTCAGAAAGATATCATCAGTGGTGATTTTCTCATCAAACACCCACCAACATCACGTTGATATTTCAATACTCATCTTGTATCATATCAGATCACAAATTTTCACTCACTGTCTTTACGGTTGAATGTCACAAAAATCAAAAAGTAATCTGTGCTCATCTAACCAAGTATTTTCAAAAAATAATAACTAAGGCCAAAGATCAAAGAATCACAAAATATTTTAATAAGTTTGAAAAAGAAAAAAAATTATTTTTTTGTATATAGTTGTCTGTTTGTCATATTTTGTTGTGTTTAAACCTTTTTTTCATTTTGTTTGTAATTAATAAATATTTTGATTAATCATGTCTTGAAAGAAAAACTGATCTCACAAAATTTGTTGCAAAAAGACATAGCTGTCTGGTGGTCTAAAAGACACATTTGATGTGTGGTTGAAAACATATTCGCCATTTATGTCTATTTTGATATCTTTTTCAAGGTCTGTTCCAAATACAAACATAGGAGAAATATTTAACTCTCAATCTATAAAATAGGTTTTATTGTCTGGTGTTTTTTTATTTTGTAGATGTAAAAGTATTTCAAAAATGTTTTGATAGTTTTGGTTTTTGTGATAAGAAATGTGTGTTTGTTTTTTGTCAAATAAAATACTAAATGCTTGTAAGTTTGGAAAATCAGAAAGAGTATCATATTTAAAAGCTATTTGATTATTAGATATTTCTCATTGTAAATAAATATTTTTGTCGTTTAACAATAAAGTAAGGCTATTTATTTTAAGCAAAGATTGTTTTTCTCATTTATATACCAATGTTCAGTCAAAATCTAAAATCTGTATACTTGTGTCTTGAAAGAACTTTTGCTTAAATTCGTTGTCCATGGACACCTTATGGGCAGGATATCATTCATAACTAGTATATTTAATTGCTTGAAAAACATTTGGTGTGTCTAATGTATTAAAAATATCAAAAATATTTATTGTTTGGTCTTTTGTTTTTTGGTCTAATAATATTCGTTTTTGATCTAAATTTTGAGAAATAAGGGTCAGTAAGTCTCATTGAAAATTTCATTTTCATATATCAAACAATATATTTTTTTGCATAAGAAACTTGTTTTTTCTTGTTTTTTTGTACAAAACTTGTCCTGATATTGATTGTTCATTTTTTTCTCTCTTGTCTCGAAAATATAAGTCAAAAGAAGAATGCTCATCAAAATATCATGAAAATATATTTGAAAATCATGAAATAGCCAAATCAAAGTTTAATTTAAAATCATTATTATCTCAGTAAAGTGTAAGTTTTAGCTGATTTTTTTGATCTCAAGAAAACGTAGATATGTTTTGTTGTAATTTTTGTATGCTGTTTTGAAAATTTTTTGTATTTTGGGAAAAATCTATGTCATCAGATACAGACTGACTACATCCAGACAAAAAAACGCTAAAAAAGACTAATAATAAAAAATATTTTTTCATATGTCTCAAATATTTTATAAACATATTTATATATAAAAAATAGTATCTTTTTTTCAACAACATAATTTGTAGAAACTGTCAATTGCTTAATATTTTTGGGGGTGATTTTTTTGACAAAATATAGTTTTTTGTGTATAATTTGTATATAAAATTTATTTTTGAAAAAAATACATGGAAAATCCAGGAATAGATATAGAAAAAATATTAGGAATGATTGCACAAAATCCTAATATTTCTGATCTTCACCTATCTAGTGGTGAGTGTATATCTTATAGACTAAATGGCGAGATAATCAGAGAAGAGAAAGCAGGAAAAATGACTTGAGAGGGTATGGAAATAATTTTGAGACAACTATTTCAATGAAACCCACAAAGATTTGATAAGTTTCTTTGAGACAAAGAATCAGACTTTGCTTATGTATCAAAAGATGAGACGCCATATAGAGTAAACGCATATTTAAAAACAGGTAGAATATGAGTAGTAATGAGAAAAATTGGTAGAGAAGCTAGAAAACTGGAAGACATAATGTTTACAAACATAGCAGAAAGTATCAGAAAAAATATTTTAAATAAGAAAAAATGATTGTTTTTGGTAACATGACCTACTGGTAGTGGTAAATCAACATCTCTTGTAGCAATGCTTGAGGAAATAAATGGTGAAAGACCTGAAAACTTAATCACAATTGAAGATCCTATTGAGTATGTTTTTGAGCCAAAAAAATGTATAGTATCACAAAGAGAGATAGGACACGATACTTGGTCTTTTGAAAACGCCCTGAGGTCTGCAATGAGACAAGACCCGGATATATTGTTTGTGGGAGAAATACGTGATAGAGAGACAGCAGAATCAGTATTAAACTTGGCAGAAACATGACACTTGGTTTTTAGTACTTTACATACAAATTCTGCATCTAATACAATAAATAGATTTATATCTTTCTTCCCACCAGAAATACAATGAAGCATAGCAGACAGACTTTCTGAAGCTCTTGTTTGAATACAATCTCAAGCTTTGGTAAAAAGTAAGGACGCAAGCACTAGGGTAGGTATATTTGAATTGTTGTTGAACACACAATCTATAAAAACAAATATAAAGAAAAAAGATATTGATCAAATCGATAGCATTATAGAGACTTCTAATATGATATGAATGATTACTCTAAAACAATATGCAAAAAATTTGGTAGAGAAATGAATCGTAGACCCTAAAGATGTGGAACGACTTATTGCTCAAAAAAGTAAAGAAAATGAAAAATAATATTTTAAATGTAAATAAAAATTAAAAAAATGGCAAACAAAGATTTAGTAAAAAAACTTATACCAGAAAATCTGCAAGAATTGGCTATAGAGCTAAATATACCAGATGATTTTTTGGAAAAAGAAACTGACTTGGTAATGTTGGTATTGGAGTCTAGGTCTTTATCCAAAAAAGAAGAAAAACAAAGTTGGTTTAATCTAGTACCAATGATGAACCCAGAACAAATAGAAAAATTGAGAGATATTTTGACCAGAGAAAAAAACAAAATAGCTGAAATTGAAGCAAAATATGAAAAGAAGAAAGAAGAAATAAAAGAAAAATATGAATCTAGATTTGATGCAGTAAAATACCAAGAAAAAATGGAAAAAATGAAAGATACAGAAGAAGATGTAAGAGAAAAAGAAGTAGAAGAAGCTGAAAGTTTACTTGAAAATATATAAATATGTTTAAAAAATATTTTAAAAAAAATATTTGGATATATGGACTTAGCTTCTTATTTTTGAGTATAAGTTTATTTTTGTTAAACTTTGTGTCTGCAGACGACTTGATGGAAAAAGCCTTTAAACCTGCTATGTCATACGATGCTGTAATAAACCTGTGAAGCAATAAAAATGCTGTAGGTAATGAAATATTAAGAGAATCTATGAGTGTGTGAATGAATGAAAACATGTGACAATGATGTTTTGTAAACTGACAATTTGTAGCTGCTACAGAAAGCCAATGTACAGAAATGTGAGGAGATCGAGATATACAAGCATTTCAAATAAATAGTAAACCACCACTGATAGTAAGGATCACAAAATTTTTGTTGAGAATGACTATAATACTTTCTATTACTATGATTATTTTCAATGCAGTAAAATATATGATAGAAATATTGTCTGGTAAAGATTGGAAGTCTGCAGAAGCAAAAAATAATTTGATACGAGTGGCTGGTGGTATAGTAATAGCGCTTATGAGTGTGTGAATAATAAATTTGATTGTTTCTATACCAAAAAGTAGTCTTGAAACAGACAAAGATATATCAGAAAATCAAGAACTTTCTTGTAGGGTAGCTAATAACACAATAAGCAATAATGACACAAGACAATATATTTGCGAAGAAATATTAAATTTGTGAACAATACTTTGAAATGAAGCGTTTTTGCGAGATAATGATGCGAATAAAAATAAGAAATGTTATGTAGAATCAAAAACGAAATCAGAGTGTGATAGTTTGGGTTGAGATCGTGGTTCACAAATCTGAAATAATCCAAATACTTGTTATATAAATGTAGAAAACAATCAAAAAATAGAAAAATATATATGTGAAGATAAAATATGATATGAATGGGACAACAACAGAAGTGTGTGAAGTAAGTGTTATTTGCCAGACCAAACTAAACAAGAGTGTGAAGAATTATGATGAAAGCGTGGATTTATGGTTTGAAATAACTCAAACAATTGTTATATTGATATAAGTTTATTTAAGTATTTCTGTGAAGAAGAAATGTCAGGAGATGCTATATATTAAAAAATAAATGAAAAAATACCTTACAAAAATTATAATTTGAATTAGTTTATTGTGATTGAATCTATTAAATGTTTTTGGTATTACTTTGCAAGTACCTACTCCAAGCGGACAAGAAGATATAGTAGTAACATGACCAACACAAGTAGAAAGTGATGAAAGTACGGTGTTTGATATAATACAAATAGTAAATGACTATCTTTGGTTTGCTATAGCTTGAGTGGCTATGGTGCTTTTGGTAGTAGCTGGTTTAAAATTAATCACTGCTAGCGGGGACAAAGAACAAATGACTAAAGCAAACAATATGGTAATAGGGTCTATGATAGCTATATTTGTTTCAATACTTTCTTATGCTATTGTAAAACTAGTGGTAAATTTATTTTAAGTAAAAGTAAAAAATGAATCCGGATAAAGCTCGAATTCGATGAATAGTAATTTTTTTAATCTTTTCTGTGGTTGGATTTTTGATAGGATTTTATAGAAAACCAAAGAAATAATTTAAGCAAAACTTGCTTCCTCCATTATCAAATTTTCCATTACTTGATATCATTTTCATGTAGGATGTTCGTTAGATCACATAGCTATAAGGTCTTCTCTAGAGGCAAAATCTAGTACTGAATATTTGTTTTGAAGCTCTAATATTTTTTTGTTTAATTCAATAAGGTGTGGATGATTTTGTGATCATATACAGGTACAAAGAACCGGTTGTATTCATTTTTGTTCTAAAACTTCACACCAAGTTTTTAAATCAGAAAATGTCTGTGCCACATCTTGTGTGTTTGCTCAAAAATATAAAATAAAACTTTTTACTTTTTGTTGTTTTACATTTTCTTCTATATACTTTTCTACCGAATCTTTATAAGAAACTCATTGATCTATATATTTTTTGATATCTGGGTGTGTTCTAGTGGTTTTTCACTCAACTCAATTCATGTTTTTAAATGATGTTTTCTCATAATATCATTGAAATCATGTCATAATAGAATTTCCTATACCACCAAACTCGTTTCTCCTTTTTGCTACAATTTCTGGTCATTTTAATATCTTGTTTTTTTGTAATGTGGGTAGATTATTGATATCCAACAAAAGACTATTGATTTCTTCTGTTTGTGTTTTTCAGTTTAGCTTTAAAATATTATTACATATTTTTTTGACATAATTTTGTGTTTCTGTTGGGAGTTTATTAAAATTAGATCAATCAATTTTTCATCATATTTTTTGGATATTTCATGGTCATCGATTGTATCATGCCAACGATGATGGTAGATCAAATCAATATTTTGACATATTGTCTGAAAGCATAATACCAGAAGATCGAGCTGTGGCCAGTGGGTCTTTTAAAAATTTTTCTCTATTTCTAAATCTTTTTCAATATTTATCTTTTAATAAGTTGTGTTTCATATAACTGTCTGCTGTACCAGGCATAAATTGAAACAAACCCTGGGCTCCAGCACTAGAACCAATCAAAGAGCCTCATTTGTAAAGATATCAAGCGCTTTCTGCAAGACAAACACTCTGTAGTGTGTCTTTTGGTAGTCACAATTCAGCTTCAATGTTGTTTAAATATTTTAAATATGTTGTGTTTTCCAAATAATTTATACTATTTGGTGCTTCAGATGCTTTTCTCAATTCTTCCATCTCTTGGTTTTCTAATAATGATAGTGCACTAATAGAAAAATATCATAAATTTCAATTATTTTCTATATTTTCACTTTCTGTTGTTGTGTTTTGAGAAGACACAATAGTGTCTAATCAAAGTTTTTCTCTAGCATCTTCTTCTGTAATACCTTCTTGATTGATAAGCTCTTGTGCATTTTTTATTTTTTTTACAAAATCTGATGTAAATCACATAAAGTTTATATCTAAAATCAAACCTCAGGTTATTTGTTTTAAAAGTCATTTATCATTTGCAATAAAATCAATCAGTTTTTGTGTTGTGTCTAGTTTTGTTTTTTTAATCTCTTCTTCTTTGTCTGGTGATATTTTCTCCTTACCAGATATGCTTGATATAGAAGAATCTATTTCATCTTTTAGTCCTCTGATTTGATTTTTTGCTGACTCTATTTGTTTTGTTATTTCTCAAATACTTCATTCTTCAAAAACATTTCCTTCTGTGGAAATATGATCTATATATTCTTTAGCTACTTCTTGTTTTCGAGACATGGAAATATTTTTGTTTTAAATTATTGTTGGTTTTTTAATTTTTCTAATACCTCTTCTTTTATCGTTTCTTCATCCTCTTCCTTGGTTTCTTTTATTTCTTTATATATTTTTACAATTTGGTTGATTGAATATTTTTTTTCTATATCTTCATCATCATATATATCTGATATTATACCTTTTAATATTTTGTCTTCTTTTATTTTTTCTATATTTTTTAATAATTCTTCTGTTGTCTTTGATATATTACTATCTATATCTTTTATTTGGTCTGTTTTTTGAAATATTTCATATTCTACATTTTCTTTTATTTTTTTAAAAATTTCTTCATTATCATAAATATTTTCTAATCAAGAAATAAAATCTTTATATTCTTGATTGTTTTCTATTTTTATTCATATTTGAAGTTTGATTTGTTCTTCTTTTGAATTTTCTGTTTCTTCTTTTATTTCTTTTTCTTTTTTAAGTCAAAGTTTTACCAATATTTCATTTATTCATCAAGTTATTTTTTCCATTAATTCTTTTAAGCCACCAGAAATTCATTCAAAAACTCAAGCTAGTCATTCTTTTTTTTCTATTTTATTCATTTTAATTTTAGAAGATTTTAAAATATATAGTAATTATAATGATTTTATAGAAAAAAATCAAAAAATCCCACATGTTTTTGCGGGATTTTATATTGTTCAAATAAATTTTTTTAAGCTTCTATTACTTCCATCTTTTTTTCTTGTTGTTTTTGTTTTTGTTTTTTGGAAATAAGTAGGTTTGTGGGTCATATTATAGTTAAAAATATTCATATTACTGTAAAAATATCTGCAAAATATATTTTTTGTATAGGATCATTAGCCAAAAAAGAATGACTGGCTGTGATTACAAATATTCATATTAAAGTGTTTCGTAGTTTATATTTTTTGATATATGTTGGTTTAGCAACATAAAATATAAGATAATAAGCAAATATAATAATGTACAATATAAATATAATAGTCCTTTGATCTATTTGAGCTTCATTTACAAAATTTATTCAATTAATCATCAAAAATATTAAATAAACTATAATTGTTGTAAATATTATTCAAAATAAAATCCTTTTAAATAAGTTCATTTGTATTTTTAAAATATAAATTAAAATCCTTATATTGTTTGTGTTTTTATTTTCAACAAATAAATTCTTTTTTATTTATTATATTAATATAAATATATTATAAAAAATTAATAATAATGATAATGAATGGTTATATGTTAAAATGTTAAAATTAGTTTTGTTAGTTTTTAATTGGTTTTATATCAAGAGGTTTTTATGTGGAAAAGATGTTAAATTGTCAAAATGTGACAATATTTGTCAAAAAGTTGGTATAGTATTTTGTGAAAAAGTTGAGAAAATGTGAAAAAATTATTTTAAAGTTTCTATATTTTGTATTCCTTCTTTAATTCATTTTAATAAATCTTGGTTTATATTTTGTTTGTTAAATATTTTTGGTTGGTTTGTGTTGTTTTCTAGGTTTAAATATTTTTGAAATTCATAAAAGTTTTGTAGATTTTGTTTATATTTTTTTGGGTATATTTTGGATAAAAATATCAAGAATACTTCTGAAAATTTGTTTATATAGGTGTTTTGGTTTATTTCTCATCATAGTTGTCATTGTATATTTTTTATAAGTTTTGTTTGATAATATTCTGTCATTTGTTTTATACTTTCTTCGTTTACTACCAATGATGGTAGTAATTTTCATGTGAGTATAAATTGTTGATATCCTTCTGGATAATATTTTATATTTCATGTTATTATTTCTATTTGTTTATTTTGGCTTATTTTTAATGCAGATTGTGGATATATTTTGACAAATTCACCATAAGGAAATAAAATATATATAAATGTGTTTGAATATTTTTTGTTTGATTTAAAAAGTATATTGGTATCTGTATCTGGCTTTGTTTTGAGGTTATATTCCAGTGTTCATTTTTTTATGGGGTATTCTTTTTTGTTTATTTGTACTATAGAACCATCTGAGTTTAGGTCTATTTTGGAGTATGTGATTATCTTTGTTTCAAAGTTTTGGTGAAAAATATTTTCATTTGGTCAGTTTTCGTATAGTGGTACAAATATAAAAATTATTGTGATCAGTATTCATATACAAGACAAAATTGTGACAATATATTTGATTCGATTTTTGATATAAGATGCTGCAAGCAATATGATTAGAAATCATATTAAAATAAATATGTGTGTGTTTGTCATTTTTTAAATTATAAATAAACAATAATTTTATATGAAAACCGTTTGTTTTTTCAATTTGTGTTTGAAAAATATTGGCTTATTGGTATATTGATTTGGTTGTTTATTGTTTTATGATTATATATTATAAATAAGCAACAGTTATTTTAGTTTTTTCAAACAATAAAAATGGATTTGATCAAAAAAATTGGATCTAATGATGTATGAAAACAAGTGGAGCTGTCTGGTTGGATTGTACATATTAGGTTTTCAGGAAAAATTGGGTTTGTAGAACTTAGAGATGGTACAGGATTTATTCAGTGTATAGTAGAAGAAAATGTAGTTTGAGAAAATAATTTTAATAATTTGAAAAATTGTGGAGTAGAATCTGTGGTAAAATTTGTATGAGAAATAAGTAAACACCCTAGAAAAGAAGAGTATGAGCTTCAGACAAAAGAATTTGAAATATTAAATGTATCAAAAGATTATCCTTTGGGTCAAAAAGAACATGGTGTAGAATTTTTGTTTGACAATAGACATTTGTATTTGAGGTCTAAGTCTCAATGGGCTATACAAAGGATTAGAGATACTATAATACATGCTACTTATGATTGGATGAGAGACAACGACTTTACCAAAATAGATTCTCCCATATTTACTGCTACTTGTGCAGAAGACAGCACTTCTTTGTATGAGACAGAACACACAAATGGAGAAAAAATGTTTTTGAATCAAACTGGTCAATTGTATATTGAGGCAGCTATAGCGGGCCATAGAAATATTTATGATTTTGGTCCTGCTTTTAGAGCAGAAAGAAGTAAAACAAGAAGACATTTGAATGAGTTGTGGATGATGGACGCAGAGATGGCATTTTGTGATAGTGACAAAAATATGGAAATTCAGGAAAATTTAATACATTTTATTTTGCAGGAGGTGTTGAAAAGAAATAAACAAGAACTTGAAATCCTCTGAAGAGATGTAAGTAAATTGGAAAATATACAAAAACCGTTTTTGCGTAAAAGACACGCTGAAGTGATAAAAGAGCTTCAAGCCATGTGATCTGATATAAAAGATGGAGAAGATTTGTGAGCAGATGATGAAAAAATGTTGACAGAAAAGTATGATCAACCAATCTTTGTGACAAATTTTCCTATGCATATAAAAGCTTTTTATATGCCTGAAGATCCAAATTATCCTGGTACTGCAAAGTGTAGTGACTTACTCGCCCCAGAATGATATGGAGAGGTAATATGAGGTTCTGAAAGGATATGAGATTATGAAATATTGAAAAAGAAAATATTGGATCATGGGTATGAACTGAAAGATTATGATCGATATCTGGACATAAGAAAATATGGATGAGTTACTACATCTGGGTTTGGGTTTGGATTAGAAAGATTGGTAATGTGGATTTGTGGTCTTCAACATATTAGAGAAGCAATTCCTTTCCCAAGATATCACAATAGAATTACACCATAAATAGTTTTGGTAAAAAATTTAAAACTAAACATTAATTTGTTTAGTTTTTTATTGGTTGACTTTTATTTTGTTTTCGATATATATTTTTTGAAAATAAAAGGTATTTAATATTTTAAATGAGGAGTAAGGAGCCTCAAATAAGTGTAAATTAAAGAATAAACAAAAATAAAAAAAAGAAAATTATGGCAAAAAAAAAGAAAAATTTTGTTTTGGATACCAACATTTTATTGGATGATCCATATTCGTTTTTTAAAATGGGGGAACATGACGTTACAATACCAATGGAGATTATAGCCGAGTTGGATAAGTTTAAAACTCAATCAACTCAAATAGGAGAAAATGCTCGTGTTTTTACTAGAGAGCTAGATAAGTTATTTTCTCCTGAGATTTTTAATGCTGGTGTGTCTTTGGGTCATGGTAAGGGAAAAATAACCCTATATATTTTGAAGACATTAAATCTTGAGGTAAAAAAAAGACTGAAAGATGATACTCCTGACCACAAAATCATAAGTGCAGCCCTTAATTTACAAACAAAATACAATAAATCTAATAAGCAGCAGAAAGAGGTTGTTTTTGTTTCTAATGATGTAAATTTAAGACTTAAGGCGGCTTCTTTTGGTCTTTCTGTAGAGGCTTATAAAAATGATAGAGTAGAAGATTTAGAGCAGCTGTATTCTGGTGTTTCTTTGATTGAAGATTGTACCCAAGAGCAAGTTTCTCAAATATTTTCAGGCTCTAAAAGTGGACAAGAAGAATTAATAAGAATAATTCTTGATAAAAATCCGAAGCCTAATCAGTGTTTTATTTTAAAAAATCATTCTAATTCTGGTTTGGCAAGGTTTGTTTTGGAAACATCTAAACAAAATTTAGATGAAAAAAAACAATTTATACATTCTGTTGTAAAAAAAGATATGTATAATGGTGTTAAACCTAGAAATGCAGAGCAGGTTTTTGGTATAGATGTGATTATGGACAGTGATATAAATCTTGTGACATTTACAGGCAAGGCTGGCACAGGCAAAACTTTAGTTGCTATAGGTGCTGCTTTGTGCTTGTTGGATAAAAAAGTTTTTGATCAAGTTTTAATTGCTCGTCCTATAGTTGCTCTTAGTAATAAAGATTTGGGATATCTTCCAGGTGATTCGTTACAAAAAATTAGTCCTTATATGCAGCCCTTATATGACAACATTTCAGTGTTAAAAAAACAAAAAGGGGAAGCAAAAAAAGCATCACAAAAAATAGATGAATATTTGGAAAATGGAAAAATTGTTGTAGAGCCGCTGGCTTTTATAAGAGGAAGAAGCTTAAACAACACTTTGTTTATTGTTGATGAGGCTCAGAATCTTACTCCCAGGGAGATTAAAACAATAGTAACTAGAATGGGAGAAAATTCAAAGGTTGTTTTTACAGGAGATGTACATCAAATTGATCATCCTTATTTGGATGCACATTCTAATGGTTTAACTTATTTAGTTGACCGAGCTAAAGAATTTGAAAATGCAGCACATATAGAGTTTAAAAAAGGAGAACGTAGTTTGTTGGCTGAATGGGCAGCAGAAAATCTTTAGAAAAAATTTAATTTATTTTTATAAAAAAGCCTGAATTTTTTATTCAGGCTTTTTTAATTGTTGAATTATTTTTTCTTTTAGTTTTTCTATGCCGATTTCTTGATGGACAGAAATAAATATTGGGTCAAATTTTTTGTATCTTTCTTTTAATTCTTTTAATTTGTTGTCATCAATTAAATCAATTTTGTTGAGTACCATAATTCTAGGTTGATTTGCTCAAATATCATCCAATATTTCATTTACTACATTGATTCTTTCTTGTACGAAAGGGTCTGAAGCATCTATGATGTGTAATAAAAACTTACTTTCTATACTATCTTCTAATGTGCTAGAAAAAGCATCAATAAGTTTTGGTGGAAGATCGCGGATGAATCATATAGTATCATTCAATAGTATTTCTTGTCCGATTCCTTTTTCTGGATCTGTAAACAAAAACATTTTTCATACATGAGTTCAAAGTGTAGCGAAAAGTTTGTTTTCAGCTAGTACTCATTTTTTAGTGAGAGAATTTAGTAGAGATGATTTTCCAGCATTGGTATAACCAACTATTCATACGATAGGAAGTCATTTTTTTAATCTACTTTGTCTGTGTAGGTTTCTCATTTTTTCAAATTCTTTTAGTTTTTCTTTGATCTTGGCTTGTTTGTCTTTGAGGTGTCTTTTCATTCTTTCTGTGTTGGTTTCTCCAAGTCATCTCATGGCTCATCATCATCCACCACTACTTCATCCTTGTTTACTTAGTTCCATTCCCATACCAAAAATTCTTGGTCACATATGTTTGATTGCTGCTAGTTCTATTTGTAATTTGGCCTCTACACTATCAGCGTGTTTATCAAATATTTTTAATATTAAATCTATCCTGTCTCGAGCTCTAATTGGTTCTATAAGTCAAGCTTCTTCACTTGCTAAGCGAAGTTTTTCGTTTATTTTAAACAATTGAGATGGTTTTAATACGTTTCCAATTATCAAAAGATTTGCTCAGACTCTGATCATCTCTTCTGTGATTTCTTCTAGTTTTCATTTTCCTATGTATGTTTGAAGGTCTGGCTGATCTTTTCTTTGTAGTTTGGTCAAAATTACCAAACCTCAAAAAGTGTTTACTAGATTTTCTAGTTCACTCATCCTATCTCATAGTATTTCTTTTGAAAGTGTTTTGGGAGCGATATCTGCTAGAAATACTTTTAGTTCTTGTTTTTTGTGGTCTAAGTTGTTTAAGTTATCCATTTTCTTTAATTCATAATTTAAAATTCATAGTTCAGAAATAATAAGTTTATGATATAATAGTATGTAGAAAAATTTTTAGTTTTCAAGGAATAAAGAAAACTTGACATTTGATTCTAGTTATTTATAGATTATTTACTAATATAAATTAAAAATTTGTGATATGAGTAAAAACAAAAATCCATTTTTTCACTGGATGAAGGAATTTCATTATCATAGATCCGCATCTGCTGATGAAGTTTCAAATCCTAAGAATTTTGAAAAACCTGAACATGCTGAGATCTTTAAAAAGTGTACTGAGTTAGAAATTGACCTTAAGAACAAATTTTGGGGATGGGGAATAGAGATGAAAAAGTATAGTTATGGAGATCCGTTTATTGTTTCTGAAAAAGTAGACATTATCTTTTTTAAAGAGGAAAGTTATGCTTCAATTATTAGTTCTGGATATAGTTTTTTGATTGATCAGTTTGATAAAGAAACGGTTCAAAAAGAAATACAAAAAATTGTTGAGGAACTGTAGTTTTTTAATAGTTGTTTGTTGTTATTATTTTATATTTAATAACAACAAACAACTTTTTTGTTTGCAAAAATTTGTAGATTATTTATTTTATATTTAAATATTTTTTATTCTCAATAGAACTAATGACTTATATCTTGTTGTTTGTGTTTATATTTGTGATTTTTGCTGTGTGACATTTTTTGTTTAAAAAATTTGGGATATTGGACAGACCTGGAGCAGATTTAAAATGAGTGAGATGACCGGTGCCGACTTTGATGTGAGTGTTTGCTTATATAAGTTTTGTTTTAGGGATATTTTTGTTTTTTCCAGAGATAGCATGAAATAATATATTTTTGTGATTAATTTTGTGAGTTTTGCCTATTTTTGTGGTAGAGTTGGTTGAAGAGTTGGGTTATATGGGGAGGATAAAATTTAGAATACCACAGATAATAAGACTGTTGGCACATATAGGATGAGCAATATTGGCTGTGTATATATGATGAATATGAGTTTGACAAGAGTTGTTGATTTGAGATTGGGTGTGGCAAATACCACAGTATATATTTGTAATATTTTTTGTAGTGTGGGCTATGCTTTGTATCAATGCAGTAAATTGGATTGATGGGATCAATGGGCAAGCTAGTGGAGTGAGCGCAATATGATTTCTTACTATATTTTTGTTGATCAAATTTGTGGTAATGAGATATTATACTGAATTTAACAATTGGGATGTACTTGTGATGGTTTCAAATTTGTCGCTTGTGTTGTTTTTTGTAAGCTTGATTTCTACTATATTTGAATACAAGCCTTTGTGACTTTTGAGAGATGTGGGAATAATGTTTTTTGGGTTTAGTTTAGCCTATTTGTCTGTAGTTTGAGGAGCAAAAATATGAACATTGGTAGTTGCACTTTCTTTGGTGATATTTGATGCTATATGGGTATGATTTTATAGGATATTGGTTTTGAAAAAAAATCCTATGAAATGAGACTATACACATATACATCATAGACTTTTGTGACTTAAGCGAACAAGACCAGAAGTGAGAGCTTTTGTGTGGATATGGTCTTTTGTGATGATGATTTTGATGTTGATGCAGTCTGCAAACAGACTTAACAAAATAATTATTTTTGTGATGATGGCTTTGGTCTTTTTTGGTGTGAATTTTTATCTATTTGTGATCAAAAAAGTGCCTTGTGGCTTGCAAAACCTTAAAAAAGATTAGATTTATTTTTTGAGATTTTATAATGAGAAATATTGAACAAAAGAGTGATTGATTGGAGGAAGAAATTTTAAGGACTACTAAAGAAACAGATAAGGAATTGGGTGATTTTAAAGAGCGAATGAAAGAACATGAGGGTATAGAGAAGGCTATCGAAAATTATGATGGTAGTGGTTTTTTAGATTTATCAGAGTTAGAAATTTCTTCTGTGCATTTGGAGACTTATTGGTCAGATATTGTGGCATTAGAACCCAAAATAACTAGCCTAGATTTGTCTAAAAATAATATTGATTATGTTGGTTTTATGGGAGATTTGTCAGAGCTAACATCATTGGATTTATCATACAATGCTATAGAAGATTTAGATGCACCTAGCATTGGGAGTATTTTTGAAGGCTGTAATAAACTGAAAATCTTAAATATTAGCCACAATAGTCTTATATTTTTTTCTACTATGATGATTGATGAAAAAGCAAGATCAAATATAGAAGTTTTAGATTTGAGCGACAATGCTTTTTGAGAATGAGAAGATGCGATTATTTTATCGGACCTGGAATTAGAATGATTGAATAATTTAAGGATTTTAAAAGCAGAAAATAATCGTATTACAAGCCTTGGTTTTACGTTGAGAAATAGAGAAAAATTTAGTAATTTAAGGGGTCTTTTTCTTTCGGGAAATAAAATAAACAATTTTGATTTTTTAAAAACATTTCCAAATTTGAATATATTAGATGTCAGTAAAAATGAATTTTTTAATTTGAACTTAGTTTGATCTAAATTGTCCGAGACTGTTTTGTTAAATCCTGGTTCTAGTTTTGAGTGAATTAAAAAAGCTAAATTGGAAAAATTAATTATAGATCAAGAAATAGGTGATAATCGAGACAATTTGATGGGAATTATACCAGGTGGAGATGAAATGAATAAGGCTATAGAAAAGTGAATGAATATAGATTTTGTATAATGGTTGTTTGTTTTATCATATTTTTATTTTTTGTCAACAACAGTAGGCCCAATTTTGGGTGTTTTTTTTGTTTATTGTTTTATTTGTTTATAATTGTGTAGTAAAGATTTATATTTTGTGAAAATGTATGTTACAAGAAAAATTGGATAAATTTAATGCTTTGTCCTATGATGACAAGTATAGTATATCTATGAATATAATTACTAATTTGAAAGATAGGTGAAATACACAAGCTTTGAGGATTTTTGATTTTATGCAAACACAAAAAAAAGTAAGTGAAAGCTTGTTGGAGAGTATTTACAAAGATTTTGAAGTTTCTGTAGAAAATATAAAACAAAAAAATGTAAAAGAAGATTTACATAAGTTTGACAATGCTTCTAAATACTTAGATCAATTGAGGGCTGAAGAAGAAAAAGAAAGAGCTCAAGAAGATCCAGACAGTATTTTAGATCAGATATAAAAAAAGTTTACTTATTAATTAATTATAATGGCAATAGAACAACAAAAAGAGCAGAGCAATCCTGTAAAGGAAATAAAGGAAGATGTTGAGTCAGAATTAGATTTAGTTGAGAGTCCTAAATTTGATGAATCTGAAAATATGCTTAATCTTATTAAAGAAATTGAGTCTAATGTTGGTGATAAAAAAATGACGGAATCTATGTTTAAGTCTGAAAATGTAGAAATTACTGCTGGAATAGTAGCTAAGATTTTTGAAAATTGGCCTCCTGATGGTCAATGAACACTTAAATCTCAAATAGATACCTTAAAATATATGTATAATGTTATTTTGGGTGTTTGATGATTGAATAAGTTTCAAATTGATGAAAGAATTGATTCAGATCAAATAGGTAAGATTAAAAATAAAATAGATAATTGATCGAAATTGATGAATGATTTATTAAGTTGATGAGAAAATACTTTCCAGTTAGTTTCAAGATCAGTATTTCAAAAGTATTTATATGATTTTAATGCTTTAAAGGATTTAAAGATTAATGATGTGCATATACTTGAAGACATGCTTAATACACTTCCTTCAACAAAAGAAGTTTTAAGATATGATCTTCATAAATCATGAACTATGTTTTGACATTTTAGACAAAATATGCAGAAAGCTAACTATTATGAAAACTTGAATATTGATAAAAAGAAAGAAACAATGGAATTGGCTGGTGCCATAGAGTCTAGGACTAATCTTTGAGGAATAAATTGAATTCTTTTGAGAAAAAATCCATGGAAATTAAGTGATATAATGAGTATAGATATTGAATCTATTCAAAATTTAAAAAATGTTAAGTTATTTTATGATCAGCTTAAGTGGTCTACTGAAAACACACTAAAAGATCCTTCTAGCACTTGAGCAAATTTGGGTATTTCAGATGAAAACACACTAGAAGATCCTTCTAGCACTTGAGCGAATTTGGATATTTCAGATTTTGAGAAATATCAGAATTATCAGAATTATCAGAATTATCTTAAAAGAGTAGAAGAAATAAGTAATGAATATAATTATGATGATATTTGAGAAATAAAAGAAAATGTAAGAAAGGTTGGTTTTAACATTATCGCTAAAGATATTTTGACAGATATTGGAACTTCTGATAATTGGGATTATTTGTCACAAGATAATATAAAAGGATTTATTAAAAATGTTGGTAAGGACTGGCTTTACCAGATTGCTTATTTTGATGAGATTGATAATCTATATGAAATAAGTTCTGATATAAAACAAAAAAATCAAAACATTATAGATCAGGTCTCTGGTAAAAATAACAATAAACAGACATTAAAAGACTCTGTAATAAAAGATAATATAAAAAAAGAATATTCATCTTTTCATGATGGTTTTGTTGAATTAAGAGAACAATATGTTAAAGGTGAAATAAACGAAATAACAAAAGAAGATTTAATAGATATTTTGCCAAAAAAAATGAAAGCAGAGTAAAATAATACATAATTTTGTTTCAAATAAATTTGCATTTTTTATAAATTTCTTTAAAATAGCACTGTAGCACTTTCAGTGCTATTTACATTTATAAATTAAATGATAAAAAATGGATTTTGATCCAAAGAAAAATTATTATGAAATACTTTGAGTGTCTGAAGATGCTAGTGCTGATGAGATCAAAAAAGCTTTTAGAAAGGCCGCAGTACAACATCATCCAGACAAAAAATGATGAAACAAAGAAAAGTTTCAAGAAGTAAATGAAGCTCATCAGGTGATTTGAGACAAGCAAAAAAGACAACAATATGATGCTTTTAGAAAATGATGATTCGGAGGATTTGGATGATGAGCTGGTGGATTTGGGTGATTCCAATGAGGATCTGCCAATTTTGATTTTGGAGATTTGTGAGATATAGTTTGAAATATTTTTGGTGGATGAGGATGATTTGGAGGATTTGGATGAGGATCTAGAAGACCTACCAAATGAGATGATCTCAAAAAAAAGGTCACAATTACTTTTGATGAATCTTATCTATGAGTTACAAAAAAAATATCTTATACTCGCAAAAAGGTAGTAGAGTGAGCAGAAGAAAAGACTTGTACAAAGTGTAATGGTAGTGGTAGGGTTGTGCAGCAAGTACAATCACCTTTTGGTGTGATGCAAACTCAGACCGTTTGTCCAGAGTGTGGTGGTAGTGGAAAGATCTATTTTAAGGATGGAAAACAGCTTTCTGATGGATGACTTGAAGAGGTAAAAGAAATATTGGAGATTAAAATACCAGCTGGTATCAAAGATGATGTTTATCTCAAGTATTCTGGGAAATGAGATGATGGTAAAAATGGTATGCCAGCATGAGATCTATATATACAGATACATGTGAGTTCAGACAAAAATTATATAAGAAAATGAGACGATATATATGTAAATCAAGAAGTGACTATATATGATTTGGTGCTTGGATGAGAATATGAGATTAAACATCCAAGTGGTAAGATAAAGATTAAAATACCAAAATGAACTCAAATAGATGAGAAAATAAAAGTTGGTGGAAAATGATTTGGTAGTGGATGATTACTTTCTAGGAGATGAGATCTTTATGTAGTGCCAGATTTAAAGATACCAAGGAGACTTAGTAAAGAGCAAGAAAAGCTTTGGAAGAAATTGAAAGAAGAAAAATAATTTTAAAATTTATAATCACAACAATAAATAATATTTGACATATATAATTTTTTTGTTATAGTGTTTTTGTAAACAAAAAACTAATTATTATGAATAAATTTTTATTTTTCACCGTTTTTATAGCTATTGTAGCTATGTGTTTGTTGAGTTCTTGTAGTCGTTACAATGAACTTGACACATTTGAAGAGGTTGATAAAAGTAAGCAGTTTGTTGAGGCCATGGAAGACTGTACTTGGACACCTTTTTTGTCTGATAGTATTAAAAATAATTTGTTGTCTTATTTTGAACTATTAAGTGCTGATAGTTGCTTCAGCTTAAGCAAGAAGGATGTTTTAATCCATAAAAAACTTGGCGTATCCATACCTGATTCGTTAATGGAAGTAATACCGGCTTACTATAAAGCCTTTGTTTCCAAAAAAACAGTTATATTGGAAAAAAGAGATACTATTGTGTCAAAACCAACCCTTTGGAAATCTGCTAAAATAAAATTTGAGCTGAAAATAGTAAATTTTGAGACATTTGAACAAACCGATGTTGTTTTTGTTGAGAGAAACCTTAGATTGCTTTATCAGATTGTAATTTGGATAGTGTTTGTGTTGATTCTTTTGTTTTTTACTTGGACACCAGAATTGATGAATGGTATTGTAATATGTGTTGGTATTTTCATAGTTCTTTTGCTTCTTTGGGCATTTACTTTTTATTACTCACCTTTGATTGTTTCAATAGTTTTGGGTTTGTGTGGTATAATGTTCGTTATTTGGCATCTTATCATTAGGCCTCATTTGTTGAAAAAGGGTGTTTTGAAAGAACCATCTGATATAGAATTTTCAGACGTAGTATCTTAAGAGCTTAAAAAATGTATTTGAGATCTCCCGTGAAATTTATTTTGCGGGATTTTTTTAATCTTGGATTATTTTTTCATCAATTGTTTTTGTGTGACAGTATTTGTCTGCTATACTGGTGTTGTGATTGTCTATTCGTATAGACATCATATTTTTTGTAATAATAACAAGATATCATACTATAAGTATAATCATACCAATACTGGTTCAGAGTCATCTTGATATGAGTCACAACAATCACATAAGTATAAGTCATGCCAATAGTGGTCAGATAGTAGTTAGTCATGCTACAAAAAATCTTTTGATGGCTTGTTTTTCTGTGAGTATAGTATTGTCTTTGTTCAATATTTTGATTCAAAGCTGTTTTTGTATGATAGTCTGACCTGTGGTAGATCGTGCATGTATTGTGTAAAATGAATATCGTATGTTAAATCATATAAATATTGCTCCAAATAGTTTTCCAAAAAGTCATGTAGTGTTTACGTTTAATATCATCAGGATAAACATTACCGCTATTGTGATTATTAGTGGTAGAGTGAGATATATTCCATATCTGATTATTGTCCTCCTAAATATATGTTTGAGTTTTTCTTTGTCGAAATATATATTTGGTATGACAAAAAGTGTAACACTTGATCCAAAGATAATACCAACCATGATGGTGATGGCTAGAGGTTTTCGCATAGCATCTCATACTATTGAAGTAAGTCACAAGAATGTAGTAAGCGTAGTAAGTATGATTGGTTGTAGTCTAGCTTTTCATGCTTCTTTGATAGCTTCTATTTTTTTCATTCATTTTTTGATATTGTTGTTGGTCCTATCCAAGAGTACTATAGCATCATTTACCACAATTCATGTCAATGCTATAAATCAAATACCAAACATTAATCCAAATGATTGTCCTGTTATTCGTAGTCCTATGAGTCCTCCTAATAGTCCTATTGCCACACTAAATAGTATAATAACAGGTTGTGTATAACTATTAAACTGAAGAACTAATATTCCAAATATACAAAGTAAGGCTACTGCAAATGCTACCATAATAGCTTGTATCAATTCTGCATTTTCTTCGTTTTCTCATCACATTGAATATGTAATATGTTCTGGAAATTCATATTCTTGTGCAAATTTTGTTAGATTTGATTGTATTCCATCTGCTTTTATTCATGGAGCAACATCTGCTCATACAGAGATAATTATATTGTTATCCTCTCTAGAGATAGATTGGATAGCATTTTTGAATTCATAGTCTGTAATATTTCCAAAATTAATTGATCAAGCTACTGTACTTATATTTGTTTCATCCAAAGTTTGTGGATTAATATTGTCTTTGTTGGAGTCAAAATATAATTTAATGTCATTATCGTCATAATCTCCCTTAATTGTTCCTGCTGTAATTCCATTGGCTACACCAAACATTTCTATATTGAAAGAACTAGGATTTAGTCACATCAACGCCATCTTGGCTTTGTCAAATGTGTAAACAAATTGTCATGGACTTTTTTTGGATGAACTTGATATGTTTTTGGTTCAAGGTTGTTGTATCAAGAAGTCTTCAAAATCTGCAGATACTTGAGTTAATGTATTTAGATATTTGATATCATCTGTAACTAATTTAATTCAGATAGGGGATGAAGATGGTGGACCACTTTCTTGTGCTTTGATATTTACTTTCAATCCTTCAGATCTTAAATATGCAAATTCTTCGTCCAAATATTTTTCTAACTCTTGACTATCTTTGTATCTTCTTCCACTTCTTTCAGATTGAGCCAACATTTCGATTTTTGTACTTATTGTGTTAGAATTTATGTCACTATAATACACTTTTATTTCTCTTTGTTGAGATAAGATATTGTCGATATCTTTGCTGTATTTTTCCATAGATTCTTTGGTTGTACCACTTGGTCATTCTAATGTCATGGAAATATATCCATTATCACCAGCAGGGAATAGCTCAAATCAAAGATTAGGTGCAATAACAATGAAACTCAATATTAAAGCTCAAATTGGTATCATGACACTCATGAGTCTTTTTTTTGGATTTTTAAGTATTCATCATAATTTTTCAGAGTATCGTACAGATAATTGTTCCAAAATTATTTCTCTTTTCTTTTTAACATCTTCTGGTTTTTCAACTTTTCATTTCCTATCTTCTGCCAATAATATTTTGTGTTCTTCTCTCATGTGTTCTGTATCTCAAATACTTGAGTTGAAGTACTTACTATTTTTCGATAATTTGTAATATAGTGCAGAGTTGATTGTTAGTGAAATTAATAAGGCGGCAACCAATGTAGCAAAAATAGTTATTGGTATATATGCCAAGAATTTTCACATGATACCAGGTAGTGTAAGTAGTGGTATAAACACACAAACAGTAGTTGCAGTACCAGATATTAATGGTGTTTTATATTCTCTTACAGCTAGTAATATAGAATGTTTTGGAGTAAATCCTTGTCTCATTTTTTCATGCGCTCACTCTATGAGGACAATCGTGGTATCGATAGCGATTCCAAATGTTACAATCAAACTAAAGTTGGTCAAAAAGTTCATACTAAGTCCTAAATTTTTTAGAACTATAAATGTGATCAAGAATGCTAGTGGTATGGTGATAGAAGCAATTAATGATTCTTTAAATCACACAAAGATTAATAATGCAATAAATACCAAAACTAATGTTTGTAGTCAATTTTTTGCCAAGGCATTATAATCTTCACTCAACATATCAGCAATATCTTGTGTGATAACATAATTTAATCATTTGTATGTTGTTTTTTCAAACTCATCTTCTAATAATATTTTTGCCTCTTTAGCAGCATTAGATATATTATCCCCTTTTTCTTTGTTGAATATCAACGTAACATAGTTTTGTCATGATAATTGATATGTACCAGCTTTTTGTATATTATCATTGTTTAATACTTTTTGTATTGTAGCTATATCTTCCAAGTGAATTGTTCATTTTTGAGTGTTTATAGGGACATCTCTCAATTCTTGTATATCGTTTAATTCTCATTGGATTCTAAAGTCGTAAGACAGTTCTCAAACCGTATGATTTCATAGAGGTTGATTAGAGTTTCGTGATTGAATTGCTTGTCTAACTTGTAAGATACTCAATCATAAATCTTCTATTTTTTGTTTGTTTAATAGTACTTCTATGTCATAAAAACTGTCTCAATCACTATTTACCATTCCTACAGAGTTCATACTTCAGTTGAAATCTATTCTGTTGATAGTTCATTGTCATTCTAAATTAGCTTTTAATTCTCTTCATTTCTCTCTGAGATAGAATTGTGAAAATTTGTCTTCATCTCCATATATTACTATACCAAACATCATTTCATTGTTGGCAGAAATATCTTTTACTATAGGATCTTCAGCATCGCTTGGTAAATCTACGCTGTCTACATTATCTTTGATATCAACTAATGCTTGAGTCATGTCTGCATCATTGTCAAATTCAATAAGTACACTTGAAACTCCTGCAGCACTAGTTGAACTTATTTTTTTTACTCCATCAGTATCTTTGATTTCTTTTTCGATTTTATCTGTTATTAATGAGTCGACATCCTCTGGAGTAGATCATTGATATACGGTGGTAATACTGATGATTCCAAACTCTATTTTTGGGGAAGATTCTTTGGGAATTTGTACTAGAGCCATCATTCCTGCTACGACAATTAATCAGACAAGCAAAAAAGTTACTCTTCGTTTTTTTATTCGAAAACCAAAGAATCAGCTTTCTAATTTTTGTGATATATTTTTGTATTTTTCTAGCATTTATTTTGTTTGAAACACATAAAGGTTGGTTTGTTTGTCATTTTATTTTGTTGTCATTCTCGCGAAGGCGGGAATCGTATATTATGCATTTATTAGATTCCTGCTTTCGCAGGAATGACGACCAGTGTTATTCAATAACTAAATTGTGAATATTAGGATTGTAATTTTCGATATTGTTCATGATAATTTCTGTTCATTGTGGAAATTGTGAAAGTACCTCAATTTCATTTCCTCGTATTTGTCATAATTCTATATTTAATGTTTCAGGTTCTCAGTCTTTTAATATATATATGTATCCTTCATTTTTTTCTAATGGATGAACAAGATTTAATGGCAGCATAAACTTGTCTATGTTACTAGAAATTTGTATTTCTGCTGTGTCTCCGATTATGTCTACTTTTTCTTCTAGTTGAATTATTATATTGTACAATCCATTATTTCCAGCTTGTGACGCGATGGAAACGATATTTCCAGTATATGCTTTGTCCATATAATTTACTTTTACTATAGAACCGCTGTTTATTTTGTTGTATTCTGCAGCAGTAATTCCAACTTCTACAATAGGATCAGAATTGTTTATCACAGTCACTAGAGGAGTTCCTACACCAATTTCTTGTCCTTTGTCTACAAGTATTTTTCAGATTGTTCCAGTGATAGGAGCTTGTACTTTTAATTTTTCGTATTGTTTTAGAGCTTCTTGATAAGCTAATTCTGCACTTGTAATATTTGTAGCAGCTAGTCCAAGAGTATTGCTTTTGTTTCTTACAGCTGTATCATAATTTAATTGAGCACTTTCCAATCCAATTTGAGCGTCAGAAATTTGTTGGTTGGTAGATGCAATAGTTGTTTGATATCATATATCAGCAGATTCATTACCCAATACTAATTCTCCATTTCCATTGTCTATCAAAGCTGAATCAGCGCTTTGTTTAAAACTAGTGAAGTATGAGAAATTTCCATTATATGTTGCTTGCAATCCGTTATTTGCTGCAATTAACCCATCAATGGTGGCTTGTGGGAATGTGGTAGAACTTACGGATTTGATAAATATATTTTCCATGGTATTTAAAAGAGCATTAATTTTGGAATAGATAGTATTCATGGTTGCTATATTTTCTTTTATTTCTGTGTTGCTTATTTCGCTAGATACATTTAATCATTCCAAAATATCTTTTTGTTTGTATAAGTCTAATAGTTGATTTTTTCATTGTAGTTTAAATGATGTATTTTTGGCCGACAAATAAATTTCATAGCTATCATTGTTTGATTTATATTGTGTAGTCGCTCACAAAATATCATCGTTTTTGTGCAAAACATCACTCAAAAATGTTTGTAATTTGTTTTTTTCTGATTCCATTTGTAATACTAATGAATTTTTTTGTGTATTAGAATTGTTTAAACTATTTTCAGCGCCTCTAATATTTTGTTCTCCCAGAGTAGAAACTGTACTCAATGATGTTTGAGATTGTTGCAAAGCTAATTGGCTATTTGAAATTCATTGTTCCAATTGAGTTTTGCTTTGTGAATATTGTAAACGAGCAGAATTTAAAGCATTTTTTGCTCTTTGTACCAATATACCATAATTAGCTATAGTATCATCGATATTTATCAAAGTTTGTTTGTTTCAAACAGTATCTCATTCCTTGATATCTATACTTTTGATACTTCACATAGCTTGAGCAGATAATACAATTTCTTCAGCACCTATCATTTTTCCAGGTTTGTCGATTTGGATGTTGTTTCCAAAATCTTCTATTGATTGAGTATTGGCATAGAAATCTATTTTATCGGTATTAACTCTTTCTTGTTTTGAAAAAATTGTAACTACTATAATAAGTAAAAGTGTGGCTATTGTAACAATTGTCATTTTTCTATTTTGTTTGTATACTCTAACAACAAGGCTTTTAGCTTCTTGTATAATCTTTTGTAAGTTGATATTCATTTAATTTAAGATTTAAGGTTAAATTTTGTTAGATACTTTTTGTTTGTTCTATGATGTTTTCAAAATGAGAGACCATTTTTTTAAGATCTTGAGATTTAATCAAAATGGTTGCAAAATCTGACGATAAAACTACCAAATCATTCCCAGTTTTTAGATCAAATTTTTCTCTTACGTTTTTGGGAATAACGATTTGTCATTTTGTACCTATAGAAGCCGTTCCTTCTATTTTCATTTGAGGATGTTCTCTAACCATTTTTATTTTTAAAATAAAATAAAAGTATGATTTGTATAACTTTTGAGAATTATTTTACAATAGTTTTTTTTAAAAAATCTCTATTTGTATTCCTCTTCTGAGAGTAGAGGGTAGGGAGGGGTTCAAGAAATATATTTATTTTTTATTTGATGAAATTGTTTCGATAATCTAATCGTAGTATGGAGTCTAGGTGTAGTGGTGGAATGTTGTGTTTTTGGGAAAGGTTTTGGAAATAAGATTGGATTTGCTTGTTTTTCAAATCCCCCTTTAATTCCCCCTTGTTAAGGGGGACCGTATAGAGATAGATTTTTTTGAGTCTACTATCTAGAGGTATTTGTACATTCATTGGATAAATTGTTTGTTTTCATGAAATAATTTCGTATGCATAACCAAACATTTTTGTAGCAAATGTGATTGTTTTTTCGTCTTCTTTTGATTTCATGATTTTTGCTATCAGAGAATTTAATTCACATAATTTGTTTCAGAATTTTGAAAATTCGTATTTATTGTTTAGTGTTTGATTAAATTTTTTTATTCTATTTGATTTAATATTGTAAATTCTTTTGTTGTGTTTAGATGTGGTTAAAAAATCATACCATCGTTTGCTATTACATTTTTTTTGTTCTCGAATTTTGTTTAAAATTTCTCGATCTTTTGTAATTTTTTTTCCAAATTCTCATCGCCACAATTCTCCAGATCATGCTATTTGATATCCAACTAGGGCACATTGGATAGTAAGGTATAAAAATAAGTCTTGGTTTTTATTTGAGATGTTTTCTCGAGATTTTTTTAATGCCAAAAATTGAGGATCGGTTTGTTCCAGTTTTTTGATATCTTGTATAGTATATTTGCTTATAAATTTTTCTATGTTCATGTTGTGTCTTAGTGTAAAAAAAATTGTCATCTCGACTGGAGTGAAATGAAATGGAGAGATCTCTTTAGATGTTTATAAGAGATTTCTCCGTTCTATTCGTTGTTACTCATTTCAGTCGAAATGACAAAGGAATTTTTTTGTCTATTTTTGTCTAATATGGTCTTGAAAAAAAAACAGAATAATATATGATGTTTTTCGACTTTTTATTTTTTATTTTAACAAAAAATGGGATTATTTGGTTCAAAAAAGAATGGTAAGTATGTTTATTCTTTTGATGAATGAAAAGGAGTAAACAAACAAATTTTGTGATGAAAATGAGCAAATTTAGCAGAAATGATGTCTTTGGGAATGCCTATTCCTGATTGATTTACTGTAACTACAGAAGCTTGTGATGTTTATTATGAAAATGATAAAACATATCCACAGGAGATTTTAGATCAGATTGAAGAAAAATTACAAAAATTGGAAAAATCAACAGGAAAAAAACTTTGAGATGCCAATGATCCATTGTTGGTTTCTGTGAGATCTGGTGCTGCTGTTTCTATGCCAGGGATGATGGATACAGTATTAAATCTTTGACTTAATGATGAGTCTGTTAGAGGTTTGGCAACAAAAACAGGAAATGAAAGATTTGCATTGGATAGTTATAGAAGATTTATTCAAATGTTTGGTGATGTGGTAATGTGAGTAGATCATCATCATTTTGAAACTCAAATTCAAAAAGTAAAAGATGAAAAATGAATCAAAGATGATACACAAATGACAATAGAAGATTTGAAAAGATTGATATCTTTGTACAAAGATGTAATACAAAACGATACATGAAAAATGTTTCCAAATGACTGAAGAGAACAATTACAAATGGCTATAGATGCTGTTTTTGGTTCTTGGAACAATGACAGAGCTATATCTTATAGAAGAATGAACGATATCAAATGATTGATAGGTACTGCTGTAAATGTACAAGCTATGGTATTTGGTAATATGTGAGATACGTCTGGTACATGAGTATGCTTTACTAGAAACCCATCTACAGGAGAAAACAAGTTTTATGGAGAGTTTTTGATGAATGCTCAAGGTGAAGATGTGGTAGCAGGTATTAGAACTCCAAAAGAAATACAAGAATTGGATGATGTAATGCCAGAATGTTACAAAGAATTGGTAGATATATATCAAAAATTGGAAAAACATTATAAAGATATGCAAGATATGGAATTTACTATACAAGAAGGTAAATTATATATTTTACAAACAAGAAATGGAAAAAGAACAGCTGCTGCAGCAGTAAAAATGGCTGTAGACATGTTGGAAGAAGGGTTGATTGATGAAAAAACTGCTCTTTTGAGAGTTGAACCAAATCAATTGGATGCATTATTGCACAAACAAATAGATGCTGATGCAAAAACTGATGCTACATTGCTTACAAAATGATTGCCAGCTTCACCTGGTGCTGCTGTATGAGAAGTAGTATTTACAGCTCATGAAGCTAGTGTAAGAAGAGATGCTGGACACAAAGTAATATTGGTTAGAGTGGAAACATCTCCAGAAGATATAGAATGAATGGACGCTGCTCAAGGTATATTGACAGCTAGAGGAGGTATGACATCTCATGCTGCTGTAGTAGCTAGAGGTATGTGAAAATGTTGTGTATCTGGATGTGGAGATCTTCAAATAAACGAAAAAGAAAAGGTATTTTCAGTAGCAGGTAAAACATTTAAAGAATGAGATATGCTTACTTTGGATGGTACTACTGGAGAAGTTTTTGAAGGAAGTTTACACACTGTAGATCCTGATTTGTCTGGAGATTTTGACAAATTGATGACATTAGCTGACAAATATAAAACACTTCAAATTAAAACTAATTCTGATACTCCAAAAGATACAGCAAAAGCTATTTCATTTGGTGCAGAAGGTATTGGTCTTTGTAGGACAGAGCATATGTTTTTTGAAGAAAGTAGAATACAAGCTGTGAGAGAGATGATCGTTGCAAAAGAAACAGCTGAAAGAGAAAAAGCTTTGGCAAAAATTGAGCCATTTCAAAAACAAGATTTCGTAGATTTATTTAAAATATTGGAAGGAAAACCAATCATAGTAAGATTGATAGATCCTCCTTTACATGAGTTCTTGCCACAAGAAGAAAAGGATATTCAATCAGTAGCTAGTGCAATCAACGTATCTGTGGAAGAATTAAAAGCTACAATAGCTGATCTGCATGAATTTAATCCAATGCTTGGATTTAGAGGATGTAGATTGGGAGTTAGATATCCAGAAATTACAAAAATGCAAGCTAGAGCAATATTCAAAGCTGCACTGGAGATTGAATGAGCTAAACCTTGGATTGAAGTTCCATTGATATGAAATGCAAAAGAATATATGATATTAAAAAATATAATTGAGGAAGTAGCAGAAGAATTGTGAGCAAAAGGAAAAGTAGACTACAAAATATGATCTATGGTAGAAGTTCCTAGAGCTGCAATTACAGCAGATGAATTTGCTGGAGAATGTGATTTCTTGAGTTTTGGTACAAATGACCTTACTCAAATGGGGTGTGGATTTTCAAGAGATGATTCAGGAGCTTTCTTAAAGTTATATGTAGAAAAATGAATATATGACAAAGATCCGTTCCAAGCTTTGGATCAACAAGGAGTTGGTAAATTGATGCAAATTTGTATTGAAAAAGCTAAAGGAGTTAATCCTGGAATACATATGGGTATTTGTGGTGAACATGGTGGAGAACCAAGTTCAGTAGAATTCTGTCACAATATAGGATTGAATGAAGTTTCTTGTAGTCCGTATAGAGTGCCTATTGCAAAATTGGCGGCGGCTCAAGCAGCGATAAAAAACAGTTAAGAGTTAATAGCCCCGCTGTTCAGACGGGGGAGCTGCAGAATTAAGAGTTATTGAAATTCTAAAATAATAGATTCTTCCCCTACGGGGAAGTTGTTCTAATGTAGTTGGGGGTTGTGTTAAAATACCCTCATCTAGTTTCATTCGGCAGTACTGCCGAATAAACAGAACAACTTCCTCCAAGGGAAGGATTTTTCTTTTTAAATAAAAAAATCTCTGATTGGATGGCCGGAGATTTTTTAATATAACATATTGTGTAATATTTTTTATATAAGTCAAATTGAACCCTTGAAAAGAAAATAAAAAATGTTATTATATTTATAATACTGATATTATCATTGATAATGAGTATTATTTTTATTATATAATTTTTAGTTATGAGTTGTGTTTTTTCTATTGTTGCGATTTTTATTTCAATTATTTCTTTGTATTTTTCTTATTTGAGGTTATGGGATAAAGAAAGGGCAGAATTTAAGTTAAAAATTCAGAAAATTAGGTTTGATATAAAACTATTTTTTTTATCACTCGGAAAGGTGTTTTCTAAAAAGCTAAGTTCTAAGTATCATTCATTAATGTTTTTAAAGCGAATGAATAAGAAAAATTAAATTATTTTAGTTATTTTTTATTTGAAAATAACATTTTAATAAATACATTTATTGTGTTTTTATTCTTTTTTAAATGATTTTTTAAACTATAATTATATATAATTATGAGTAATTCAAATTATTGAGATGTTTTTTCTGAACAAAATATTTTAGAATTAATAGCAGATTGAAATATTAAGAGAGTTAAAGCTTTTTTAGAAAGTGGTGGTAATGTAAATATAAGGAATAATGTTAATATAAACGGCAAAGAATTTAAAAAAATAACATGATTAATGCTATCTATTTTGCTATGAGATGTTGAAATGGTTAAATTTCTTTTAAAAAATTGAGCTGATGTTAATAAAAAATCTGGAGATTGAAGGACCGCTTTAATATATGCTTGTAACAAAAAATTTGATTTAAATATAGTAAAAAATTTATTAAAATATCCTGTTGATATTAGTGTTGAAGATAAAAAAGGTAATAATGCGACTATGTATGCCTATGCTTTGTGATGACATGATTTAGATATAAGCTCAGATTCTGATAATGCTAAATTATTAAGACTATTATTAAATTATAGTTGAGTTAGTGCTTGAATAATAGCAAAGTCTAAATCTCATTTATTAAAGTTGATTAAAAGTTGAGAAGATATAAATATTAAAGATATTAAAGGAAATACACTGTTAATGTATTATGTTGAAGATTGATCTATAAAACTTGTAAATAAATTAATAAAAGATTGAGCTGATTTAAATATACAAAATAAATTATGAATTACTCCTTTAATGCTAGCAGTGAAATTAAACTATATTGATATAGCTAAGATATTAATAAAAAATTGATCAAATTGTATGTTAAGAGATAATCAATGAAATACGGTCATTGATTTTGTTAAAGAAAAAAAAATTGAAGAACTAATTGAAAATCATATAGAAAAGAGTCAATGAGTATGTACTAATTGTTGATGAGATAAGTTTAAGACTGTATGAGTGATACCAAATTGGGTGCTTTGGGTCTCACTTTTATTTCCCATTTTATTAATAATGTTTTTGATACTTAATTTCTTATTTGTAGAAGTTAAATGTGTCAACTGTTGAGCAAGATTTAGTAAGAGTTTTTTAACACAAAAGTAATTGTATTTTTGTTCTGTAAAGTGATTTATCCTTTATAATTATGTTTTTGAAAAAATATTGCTTGTTTAAATTGTGGTGTTATAGAAAATTTAGTGGAGTTTTGTTATGAAAATGGTAGACAATATTTGAAAGCTTATTGTCACTTAAGAAAACAACAAAGAAATTTTAGAATTAGTAGAATAGCAAAGATTGAGTTGAGATAATGTTTTTAAATTGTTTTAATAAAAAATGACAGAAATAATTAATCCATTTTGTGCATGATGTAAAAACTGATCAAAACATATATGTTGTATAAATACTGCTGAACGATTAGATTTTACTAGATCATATCTTAATGCTACAAAAATATTGGCAGAAGCATTAAAAAAAGAAGACGAAGAACAACTTTTTCATCCTTTAGCTTTTATGATTAGACATTCAATAGAATTGCTTATAAAAAACGAATTAATAAATAAATGTTGAAAGGATTTTAAGGATGTGGTTGGGGAAAATCATAATTTAAAAAATTTATTAAATGAATTAGTTTGTAAAACTACGCTTTTTAATTATATAAAAGAAGATGAAATATTTATATTTGATAATTATGATAAGGATTCTTTTGAATTTAGGTATCCGGTTGATAAGAAGAATCAGGCTACTTGTGGCTGATTGTGCTGTTTTTGAATAGATGAGGTTATTAAATTATGTGACAATATGTTAAGTTTTATTGATAAAGAGTGTCCTGATAATAATTATTAGTATTGAAATATTTGTTAGAAGATTTTTTCAGTAATATACGTAATGTTAAAAAGAGATTTTGAATAGTTTAATAAAATGAAAAAATTTTGCTTATTGTGATGAATTGACATGTAGTAATAAATAACGTTAAAATTTAAAAAATACAGTTTTTTATAATATAAAATTTAAAAAATGACAAAAAAATTTCCTAAGAACCAGAATAAAAAATGGACTAATGAAGACATTAAAAAACTTAAAGAATTAGCAAAAATTAATAAAACGGCTGATACTCCTACAAGAATTATTGCTATAAAATTGTGAAGAACCGAATCTTCTATATATAAAAAAGCACAAAAATTATGAATATCATTAAAACCGACAAATCAATCTCCGTATTGAACTAAATAATTTTTATGTGGCCGTATGGTTTTACATTATTAAAATTACTTTTTCATCTTCCCCAATGGTTCCCCCTCTGTGAAACCAGCATTTGTTTGAACCCCTACAACAGCCTTTTCATGGAATTCTTTTAAATCATTGGCTCAGACATAGGTCATGGCAGAACGTAGTCATGCCGTAAATTCATCTACTATATCTCATACGGACTCTCTTCATTTTGTAATATATATTTTTGAGCTAGATATTCATTCACGAAACATAGCTCTTTTGGCTAATTCAAATTTTGATGTATTTTGATTTCTCAAATTTACTGCTTTTTGTGATGCCATACCATAATTGTCTTTGTACATAGAACCATCATTATCATATTTCACATCTCATACGGATTCAAAAGTTCCAGCAAAAAGTGATCATCGCATTACATGATTTGCTCATGCCGCTAATGCTAGATTCATATCTCTTGGTGATCTGATTCATCCATCTGCTCGTACAAATCCTCAGTGTTTTTTGGCTTCTTGACTACATTTGTATACTGCTGTAAATTGCGGTCTTCATACTCAAGTCTTCATCCTAGTAGTACACATAGCTCATGGTCAGATTCATACTTTTACTCCGTTTGCACCAGCTTTGATTAAGTTGCGAGTAGCGCTTTCTGTAATTACATTTCCCGCAATAAGTGTGGGTTTGTCTCCAAATATTTTTCTAAATTTTTTGATATTTTCTATCATGGATTTTTGATATCCATGTGCCGTATCTAGTACAAAAATATTTATTCACCATTCGTGTAGTTTGTGTACCTTTTCTTCAAAGCTATTTATTCACACAGCCACTGCCAAGTTTAATTTTCAATCTTTATCCAAAGTAGGTGAATAAATTTCATTTCTAATTGTATTTTTTTTTGTTAAGATTCACTTTAATATTCATTTTTTATCTACTATAGGTAGTGAGGATATATTATTTTTGTCCATAAGTTCAAATGCCTCTTGATTTGAAATTCACTCTAGACCCGTAATTAGTTTGCTTTTTTCAATGTTTCACAACAATGAGAATTGATCTAAGTTTTTTAAATCTTTTGGTTTAAATATTCATGTGGCTTTGTTTTTGTCGTCTATCATGATTACACAATTGTGATCTCTTTTGTGAATGATTCACATAGCATCTCTAATTGTGTTGTTTGCTTTAACTGTGATAGGTGTGTCATATTTTGGATTAGCATTTTTTACATGTTTTATAACTCTTTCAAGCGTGTCTAATGACATGTCTTGTGGTAAAACAACTAGCCCACCATATCTAGCCATAGTTTCTGCCATTCTTTTTCCTGCTACCGCATTCATATTTGCTACAACTATTGGATTTTTTGTTCAAAATGAATGTGTTGGTGTGATGTCTATTTCTAACCTAGATTTTCATTCAAAATAATTTTGAAAAATAAAAACATCACTATAGGTTAGCTCTTCATTTTCATAGATTTTGTTGTTGAATTTCATGTGCTTTTTTGTATATTATATGAGTAAAACTAAATTAGGTATAAGAAAGTTGTATAAAAAAAGCAATTAAAAAAATAAAGTTTGCATCTTGTCTGCTTTTTCAAACAACCATTTTTTTTGAAAAATTGCTTGATTTTGGACTAGATATTTGTATAAAGTCTTCCACGTGCATATTTTTTTTATTATGCGGGTATGATGTAATTGGTGTAGCATAGCAGACTTCAGCTCTGCTTGCACGGGTTCGAGTCCCGTTACCCGCTGTTTGTTTTTATATAAAAAATAAGATGTTGAAACAAATAGTGTTGGGTTTGTTGTTTATGGCTGGATGAATTGCTATGATATATTATTCTTCACAGTTGGTAAATATGTTTGGTAGAAATCAGCGAGCAGAGACCAATTTGTGATGAACCAAAAATGCTATAGTATTGTTTGGTTTTGCTTTGATTGTTGTGGGTACCTTATTTATGTTTTGAGTTTTGGGTACTTCATCTCCAGTAGACAATGTTACATCAAATGTAGCTATTTAATGTTTTTTTGGGGGAGTGGCAGAGCGGTCAATTGCATCAGACTGTAAATCTGACGCCTCACGGCTACACAGGTTCAAATCCTGTCTCCCCCAAGTTTGAATTCTGGGTTCTTAGCTCAGCTGGCTAGAGCGCCTGCCTTGCACGCAGGAGGTCATGGGTTCGACTCCCATAGAATCCAAATTTGTTTGACTTAACACTTTAGTATGTATTATTTGTATTTATTAAAATGAAAGAGATTTTATTTGGGTATTACAAATAATGTGGGTAGGAGGTTACAGGAACATTTAATGTGAGAGGTTTATTCTACTAAGAGAATGTGAGATCACATCATGTTGGTTTGATATTTGCCTTTGCAATCTAAAAGCGACGCTTTGGAGTTAGAATCTAAATTAAAAAAGTCTGGTCATATTGATAGATTGATTCATTATGAGTGATTTGTTTCTTGTGGTGATATTGATTAATGTATATATGGATTTAGCTCAGCTGGCTAGTCCCGCAATACTGCGGGATTGCAGCAGGGAGGTCATGGGTTCGACTCCCATAGAATCCAAATTTGTAACCTGAGGGCTCTCGTAGTCTAGTGGTTTAGGACGTCGCCCTCTCACGGCGAAGATCGCGGGTTCGAGTCCCGCCGGGAGTGAATTTAAATGTAAAATTAAAAATTCTTAAATGTGAAATGAGTTTTGAAAATTTTGCATTGAATATTGAAGGTTGGAACATTTATTGTATATGCCCCTATAGTTCAACCGGATAGAGCAACAGCCTTCTAAGCTGTAAGTTGGTGGTTCGAGTCCACCTGGGGGTAAATTTAATTTAATAATACATTGTATGCAACAAAAACCTTTTGTAAAAAGGAATGACAGAATGGTTTACACCAATCAAAATATTAAAGCCCCAACTATAATGATAGTTGATGAAGAGAAAAATAATCTCGGTTCTTTTCCTAGGAGAAGAGCATTAGAAATGGCAGAAGAAAGATGATTGGATTTGGTACAGATGCATTATGATCCTATAAAACAAGTTTGCACAGCAATAATTACAGATTATGGTAAGTATATGTATCAAAAGCAAAAAGATCAAAAAGAAAAGAAAAAAACCCAAAAACAAAGATCACTTAAAGAATTGAAAGTTAGTTATGCGATATGAGAAAATGATTTGAAGATGAAAGTCAGAAAGTGAAGAGAATTTTTGGAGTGATGAGACAACGTTAAGTTTCTTTTGAGATTGAGATGAAGAGAAAGAATATATGCTGATAAAGCTATCGTAAAATTGAAAGGTATTGTAACAGAATTGGAAGATATCAGTAAAACACAGTTTCCTCATCCAAAAAAAGAAGCACAATGATATAGTATTGTTTTATTCAGTAAATCTTAGTAATAAAATGAGTAATAAAATGAAATCTCATAGTGGAGCAGCCAAAAGATTTAAAATTACAAAAAAGAGAAAGGTAATGGCTAAAAAATCTTGCAATAATCACTTGCTTACAAATAAGTGAGATTCAAATAAAAAACACCCTTATGGAAAAGAGTTATCTAAAGCAAATAGTAAGATGGTTAAAAATTTACTTCCTTATAAATAGTATAAAAAATGGTTAGAGTTAGTAATGGTTTGCAAAGACAAAGAAGACATAAAAAATATATTAAAAAAGCAAAGGGTTTTAGGTTGGGTAGAAAAAATGTTTATACTCAAGTAAGAGCTGCTTTGGTAAAACAATGACAACATGCTTATGTTTCTAGAAAATTGAAAAAAAGAGATTTTAGGAAACTTTGGATAGAAAGATTGTCAGCCGTTTTAAGAGAAAAGTGATCTAAGTATAGTGTATTTATGTCTGAAATGTATAAAAAAGATATTAGATTGGATAGAAAAGTATTGTCTAATATATCAATTGCATTCCCAGAGGTGTTTACAAAGATATATGAAGAAGTTGTTAAATAAATTAATAGTGAAAGGTGAATAGTGAATAGTGAAAAGTTTAGGTTTATAAAAAAATCTTTTACTTTTAACTTTTAATTCTTCACTTATTCACTAATATGCCGGGGTGGCGGAATTGGTAGACGCGAAGGACTTAAAATCCTTTTCCATCCAATGGAGTACCGGTTCGATTCCGGTCCTCGGCAACGAGAATAAATTCATCAATTTGCAATGTAAAATGTGCAATTGATAGTTGTTTTAAATAATTAAACAATGTTTGTTATGTGATTTACAGTACGAAGGACTTGAGATTTAAGTACAAATGAAAGAATGATCTCTTTTTATAAAAAAGAGTTGCGATCTTCTCACATTTTAGATAAAGCAAAAAAGCAAAAACACTACGGTACAAAATGGTATAGAAAATTTGTATCTTACAACTTTCCTAGTGCTAGAAGATACAAAAGAATAAAGGCTATAGTATCAAATGCTTATAGAACTAACAAGAAAAAATATAATACTTTGGCTCAATTGTGAAAAATTGCCTAAGTTTTGTTGTTTTAATATATTAAGAAATTTAAAAACATGTATGCTGTAATAGAATTACAATGACATCAATATGTAGTAAATGAATGATTGGAGTTGATTGTAGATAAAATAGAAGGTAAAAAAGGTGCCAAAATAGATATAAAAGAAGTTTTGTCTGTTTTTGATGCAGAATGAAAAAATGTAAAAGTTGGTAAACCTTTTGTCGAAAAAGCCAAAGTATCTGCTGAAATATTGGAGACAAAAAAATGAAAAAAAATCAATGTCTTGAAATTTAAGAAGAAGAATAGGTATGAAAGAAACTTTGGGTTTAGACCACACCAAACTGTTTTAAAAATTAAAAAAATAGATCTTAATGGTTAAGGATTGAGCGTTAGAGCGAGATGGTGAAGTATTGGAAAAATTACCTGCATGAATATTGAAGGTAAGATTGAAAGATGTAGGTACAGAAATTCGTTGTAAGTTGTCAGGTAAGATGAAACAAAGACACATATCTGTAATACCTGGTGATTGGGTAAAAGTAGAGGTAAATCAGTATGATATGACGCAAGGTCGTATAACATACAGATACAACAATTATGATCCAAAAGCAGATAGTACTGAAGAGTAGAAATATTTAAATGATTTATTTAAATTCAAATGAAAGTAAAAAGTTCGATAAAAAAAAGATGTATGTTTTGTCAAATAGTGAAGAGAAAAGGAAGACTTTACGTAATATGTAAAAGAAATCCAAGACACAAGACAAGACAAGGATAAGTTTAACGTACAATTTATAGTGTACAATTGTTAAATTTGTAATTATTTAATACTTAAAAATAATTTGATGTTTAGATTGATGTGACATGTGCTACCTGAAGAAAAATCTATATGGATAGCGTTAACTAGTATATATGGTATTGGTAGAAGTAGATCCAAAAAGATATTAGATAAACTAAAGATTGACTTTATGAAGAAAGTCAAAGATATTTCTGAGGATGAACAAAAAAAGATATCTGATGAATTGAAATCTTATGTTTTAGAAAATGATCTAAAAAGAGAAATAGCTTCTGCTATCAAAAGATTAAAAGAAATTAAATGTTATAGATGAATTAGACATAATATCGGTTTACCTGTAAGGGGTCAATGTACTAGAAAACATGCTAGAACTGCTAAAAAACTTATGGGAAGATCAAGAGTAAGACCTGTACTTAAAAAATAGTTTAGAATTCAGAATTCAGAAATAATTTATAATTATTAATTAAAATTAAATGGCTGTTGCAAAAAAATCTAAAAAGAAGGATATAAAAATTACAAATGGTATATTGTATGTAACTACTACAAAAAACAATACACTTATTTCTTTGTGTGATCAAAATTGAAATAAGTTGATAGGTGGTGGTACATGACTTTTGTGATATAAGTGAGCTAAAAAAAACACTCCATATGCTGCCGAAATGTTGACAAAAAATTTGTTGAAAGAAGCTCAAAATTATTGACTAAAAGAAATGTGAGTAATATTTAAGGGAGTAGGTATGGCTAGAGATGGTGTATTTAAGGCTATCAATGAAATATGATTGATTGATTTGTCTTATATAAAAGAGAATACTCCTATACAGTTTGGAGGTTGTAAATGAAAAAGACCAAAGAGAAACTAATATAAAATTAATAGTGTACAATTAACAGTGTACAATTTACAATTTATAAATTATAATATCGATGAGGTATACATGACCAAAGTTTAAACTATGTAGAAGAGAACAAGTAAATTTGTTTGGATCTGCTAAATATGATGTAAGAAAAAGAAGATCTTTACCGGGACAACATGGTTCTTCTATGAAAAGAAATTCTGAATATGGTAAATTACTCAGAAACAAACAAGTTTTGAAGAGATCTTATGGATTATCAGAAAAACAATTTTCTAGATTGGTACAAAAATTGTCAGCTAAATATGCAAAAAATAATGACGTGAGTCATGATGCTGCTTTGTTTATATTTTTGGAATCTAGAATGGATTCTATATTGTATAGATCAGGTATTGCAAAAACTATGATGCAAGCCAGACAGATGGCATCACATGGGCACTTTTTGCTAAATGGTAAAAAACACAATGTTCCATCTACTATTTTGAAAGTTTGAGACAAAATAACATTGAAACCTAAGCTGAAAGACTCTGGTCTTTATGCTGGTGCGTCTGTAGACAAAAGTCTTAAAATCCCTTCTTGGATAAAAGTAGATAGAAATAAATATGAGGTAGAAGTTATATCTTTGCCAAAACTTTGAGAAATATGAGTATTGGCTGATATACTAAAAGTAATTGAGTTCTATGCTAGAGCGTAAAGAAATGTGAAATGTTAAATGTATAATTGAAAATAATCTAACAAAATAAAAATTTATATTCTTTTTAAAAAACTATGCTAGATATCCAAAAGTTTATAGGTACGCCTAAAATTGTTGTGTCTGAAGAAGACAATAACATTACAAAATTTGAATTGAATTATT
>ERZ795053.421-NODE-421-length-54224-cov-11.683767_pt1 | contig 54224 bp, 46 predicted proteins | sample MGYA00375137_ERZ795053 | MGnify/ENA primary metagenome ERZ795053 (study PRJEB30182, sample SAMN05720284) | activated sludge metagenome | isolation source: Anaerobic digester | place: Hong Kong | collected 2014-12-17 ...
AAAAATATGGACGATACAGTAGAAACGGATCTTTTTTTGAGCGGCACAAAACGCGTCTTCGATTGTATGCAGATTGCAGATACGGCTGTTTCTATACCGGGACCTGTAAAATGTAACATAAAAAGAAGGGTTTTCAGCGGGAATTTCGTTGCAATGTGATGTTCTTTGGTAACAATTTGTTGCATTGCTGTAATTTGTAGCGGTATAATCGGTACATGGAAAAACGGTCGACGGCCGGACGGCTGCATCAATGGATTGCGTGGCTGCTGATTTTCGGCTTCATCTGCCTGTGTGCGTGTGCGGAAACGCCTTCCGCGGCCGCCGGGCTGGAGGAAACCGTTTCCGGCAGTGCGCCCGTTGGGACGGCCGGCGAGACGCAAAGCGCCTCCGCGCAGGCGAGCAAGCTTTCGATTCCGGAAGCTTCCGGCACGGTTGTTTATGCTGGCGAAGGCGTTACCATCGATGCGTCCCATACCGATCAGGGGTATGTGATGATGAAATGCGAGCCGGAGGAAAAGCGCCTGAAGGCGCGCGTATCGACCGAAACACAGGTTTATTATTACGATTTGCCGAGTGGCGGGGACTACAGCGTGTTCCCTCTGCAGATGGGCAGCGGGGCATATACGCTGCGCGTGATGGAGCAGGTGGAAGACGATCTGTATGCCGTGCGCTACAGCGTGGATATCGAAGTTTCGCTGGCCAGCGAGACGGTTCCGTTCGTATACCCGAACCAGTATGTGTGGTTCGATGCACAAAGCGATGTTGTTGCCGTTTCCGATGATCTAACGCAGGAACTGACAGACGAACAAAAGATTGCAAAAGCCTGTTATCGTTTTGTGGTGAAGACGTTGACGTATGATACGGAAAAAGCGGAAACGGTCGGGAGCGGATACCTGCCGGACGCGGACGAAACGCTGACGGAGAAGACGGGCATTTGTTTCGATTATGCGGTGCTGCTTGCGGCGCTGCTACGTGCACAGGGAATTCCCGCGCGGGTGGAAATCGGAATGGTATCGCCGGAAAATCTGTATCATGCCTGGAACAGCGTGTATTTGGAAGGCGAATGGGTCTGGATGGACCCAACGCTCGCGGGCACCGGGCATCGCGAAAAAGATTATGTGACCGAGAGGATTTATTAAGCAGAGTGCGTGCAGATCAGGAGAGGAAGGACGCAATGACGGACGAAAAAAAGCGAAAGACGCTCCCGCCGGAGGAAACGGCGCTGTTCTGCGAACAGATCGCCATGGTGCTTAAAGCGGGCATTCCGCTTTATGACGGGATGGAGACGCTGGCGCAAAGCTATGCGGACAGCCGTTACGGCGAGCGGTTTTTGCAGATTTACAAAGCGCTTGTCAAGCGAGGCGCGCTGTCCGCCGCGCTGGAAGAGGCGAATATTTTTCCGGCGTATCTCTGCGCAATGGTGCGCATCGGCGAACGCGCCGGCAAGCTGGACGACGTGATGAGTGCGCTTGCGAACTATTACCAGTGGGAAGCGGAGATCAGAACCTCCGTAAAAAATGCGATTTTGTATCCGACCGTACTGGTGATGATGCTGGCGGTGGTGATCGCGATTCTGGTCATCAGCGTGCTGCCGGTGTTCCAGCGCGTATTCGACAGTCTCGGCCTCGCGGCGGGAACGCCCGCGAGCGCAGCCATGCAGATTGGCGTCGGCGTCGGCAAGGTAATGCTGGTGCTGGTGGGCGTTTTTGCCGTGCTGCTGATCGTGACCGGTATACTGCTCAAAACTTCCAAACGGGAATCGGTCATTCTGCTGCTGGCCAAGGTTCTGCCGTCCGTGCGGCGGGTTAACGCCCGGCTGTCCGCGGCGCGGTATGCCTCCGTATTGTCCATGATGCTTACGGCGGGGCATCCGCTCGAAGACGCAATTAAACTTGCGCCGACGGTCATTACGGACCCGAAGTATCGCAAAAAAGCGGAGCAAAGCGCGGAAAAGCTCAAAAAAGGCGCGTCGTTTGCGGATGCCGTCGGCGAAAACGGGTTGTTCGACCCCATGCATGAAAAGATGATTCGCTTCGGCGCGGCGGCAGGCAAACTGGACTCCGTGATGGAAAAACTCAGCGGCATCTATATGGAAGATGCGGACGAAGCGATCCACGCCGTGGTGGCCATGATCGAACCTACGCTGGTCGCAGTGCTTTCCATCGTGATCGGCGGGATTCTGCTTTCGGTTATGCTGCCGCTGCTTTCGGTGCTTTCGGCGGTCGGCTGAACCGGCGCATAGAAAGCTCTGCGACGAAAATCTCACCGGAAGGGAGGACGAAGGAAGAGCGTGCATTTATATGATAGGAAGCGTTCGGCCAATCGGGGCTTGATTGCCGCCGCTGCGGTTTTTCTTGCGATCGCGCTGCTGTTTGTGTTTGCGCTTGCTTCCGCGTCCCATCGCAACGCCGCAGAGGAAACGGAAGCGCTCGATCGTGCCCTGCGCCGGGCGATCGTTACCTGTTATGCCGTGGAGGGGAAATACCCGCCGGATTTGGAGTATTTGTATCAGAATTATGGGATAGCGGTGGACGAAAGCCGCTATGCGGTGTTTTACGACGTGTTTGCCAGCAACGTTATGCCGAACGTTTCGGTCCGTGCGATCGGAGGTGGCGAATGATGGAGACCAGGCGCACGCCGAAAGGTCTGCGCGGGGATATCCGCGGCGTATTCGTGTTTGCTTTGCTTGCGGCGTTCGCGATTCTTTCGCTGCTTGTGGTCGTGGTCGGTGCGCGCGCATACCGGACGATCATACAGACCGCGGACGCGGCGCATGCGTCCCGCACGGGAATGAGTTATATCCTCGGCAAGGTGCGCAGTTCGGACGAAGCGGATATGCTGGAAATTCGTTTGGAGGACGGCGTGGATGTGCTTGCGCTCGGCGGCGATTACGGCGGCGAGCGGTATGAAACGTATATTTACTGCGACGGCGAGGCGATTCGCGAGTATTTCGCCGCGGCCGGGCAGCCGTTTGATGCGAGTTACGGCGAAGAAATTTTGCAGGCGCAGGCGCTTTCCTTTGCGCTGGAAGGGCGGCTGCTGACGATATCCCTGGTGGACGAAGACGGTGAAACGCATACCTCTTCGCTGTTTCTGGCCGCCGGAGGGGAGGCCGCGTCGTGAATGATTCACCGCTGCAGCCGCTGAAAAAACGCGGTTCGTTCAGTCCGGTGCTGCTGGAACTCACGATTATTATCCTGTTTTTTGCACTGTCCACCAGCATTGTGGTGCAGTTGATCGCCGCCGCGAGCTCGATTTCGAGCGAGAGCGCATATCATTCGCGCGCGCTGCTGGCGATGGAAACCGTCGCCGAGCAGACAAAGTCCGATCCTGTGGGCGACGGCGCGTTTGACGCGGCGGGTATACGGACGTTTTCCGATGTGATCGAGCCGGATTTAACGGTGGAAGGCAAGGTTACGCGCGATCTTTCTCCGGCGGGCGGCACGCTCTATCAGATCGATTTGAGCGTTTCTTCGCAAAGCGGGTCGGTCTATTCGCTTTGTGCCGTGCGGTATGTTTCGGACGCGGAGGTGGCTCCATGAGAAAATATCCTTCGCGTATGGGCGTCGGCTCTTCGAGTATCCTGCTGATCATCGTCGTAGTGAGCCTCACGCTGTTTGCGGTGCTCTCGCTTGTCCAGGCAAAATCGGATGCGGCGCTGACCGACAAAACCGCCGCGAGTGTTGACGCGTTTTACGACGCCGACGCGCGCGCGCAGAAAATGCTCGCGCAGATCGACGGCGCGCTGGCGGCGGGCGACGATCCGGTCGGCGTCGAAGGCGTCACGAAGGTCAGCGACGGGACGTATGAATTCTCCGTCGGCGCATACGACGGACACACGCTTAAAATTGTGGTGGCGGCGGATGCGGGACGATGCATTGTGACGCGCTACCGCTACGAAAGCGCAAGCGAGTGGCTGAGCGAGAGCGGGGAAACGCTCTGGCAGGGGGATTGAGTATGGCGAATATAGACGATATCTTACAGCTTGCAATACAAACGGGCGGGTCGGACGTGTTTTTGATTCCCGGTTCGCGCGTTTCCATCAAACTTTCCGGCGCGGTGCAGCCCATCCTTGACGACGTGCTCAAGCCGGACGATACGCGTCGGCTGCTGGAGCAGGTGTACAGGCTGGACCGCCGCGACATGGACCGTCTGATCGAGCACGGAGACGACGATTTTTCGTTTTCCGTCAGCGGCGTAGGGCGCTTCCGCTGCAACGCGTACAAACAGAGAAACTCTCTTGCAATGGTGCTCCGGGTCGTTTCACTGCATCTGCCCGACCCGGAAAAAATGCATATCCCCAAAGAGGTACTCGATCTTGCGGACGTAAAAAAGGGACTCGTTCTGGTGACAGGTCCGGCGGCAAGCGGGAAGTCTACAACGCTTGCGTGCGTGATCGACCGCATCAACAATACGCGCCGCGGACATATCATTACGATTGAAGACCCGATCGAATTTATCCATCCGCACCGCAAGAGCGTGGTTTCCCAACGGGAAATCGAGCACGACACGGACAGTTACAAAACTGCTTTGCGCGCCGCGCTGCGGCAGGCGCCGGACGTAATCCTGCTTGGCGAGATGCGGGACTTTGAAACGATTCAGACCGCACTGACCGCCGCGGAAACGGGACAGCTGGTTTTGAGCACGCTCCATACGATCGGCGCGGCGAAAACCATCGACCGCATCATCGACGTGTTTCCCGCCAACCAGCAGCAGCAGATCCGCATTCAGCTTTCAATGGTGCTGCGCGCGGTCGTCAGTCAGCAGTTGCTTCCAACGCTGGACGGCGGACTGGAACCTGCGTTTGAAATCATGCTGGCAAACAGCGCGATTCAAAATATGATCCGGGACGGAAAGGCACACCAGATGGACAACGTGATCTTCTCCGGTGCGGACGAGGGGATGCGCGCCATGGACGCGGACATCCTGCGTCTCTACGACGCAGGGCGCATCGGCGCGGAAACGGCGCGGTTGTACGCGTCCAATCCGGAACTTATGAGAAAGAAGCTCGGCGCATAACCACGCGGGCGCCGGGCAGCGAATTTTGCTAAAAGACTTAATGGAACGACCGACGAAACAGGAAGGATGGACGCAATGCCTGAAGCGAAAGTTAAAATCAAGATGTTTGGCACGTTTGAAATCATCGTCAACGGGAACGTGGTGCTCTCCCAGCTGCGGCAGGCGAAGAAAACCAGCCAGTTCCTCGAGTATTTGATTTTAAAGCGGGACCGTCCGGTGCCGCACGAAGAACTGCTCGAAATGCTCTGGTCGGACAAGGAAAACCGCAATCCCGCGACTGCGCTGAGAACGCTTTTACATCGTTACAGGGCGTTGGTGGAAAGCAGCGGTCTTCCGGAGCTTGCGGATTCCATTCTGACTGCGCGCGGCGCTTATCAATGGAATTCAGACCTTGACTGCGAGATCGACGTGTTTGAATTTGAACGGCTCTGCCAGGAAGCGCGCACGCCCGGAATGTCCAACCGAGAGTGCATCGAGCGCTATCTGCAGATGCTCCAGATTTACACCGGCCCGCTTCTGACCAACTCCGCAGAGGAAATGTGGGTCGTGCCCAAGAGTGTGTATTATCACGATCTCTTCCTTGAAAGCGTCTTTACGCTGCTGGACCTGCTGAAAACGGAAGAGGAGTACGAAATGATCATCCAGGTCTGCCGCAAGGCCATGGACGTCGACATGTTTGACGAGCGGCTGCATCTGGAACTCATGATGGCGCTGGTGAAGACCGGTAAAAAGCGGGAGGCTCTTTCGCAGTACTATTTTGCCACCGATCTGCACTACAAACAGCTCGGCATCCAGCCCTCCGGCGAAATCCGCGCGGTGTACAAGCTCATTGTGCAGGCTGACCAGGAGATGGAGGCCGACATCGAGAAGGTGCAGGGCATGCTCGAAGAGGACGACGCCTCTATGGGCGCGTTTGTCTGTGAATATGAGATATTCAAGGAAATCTATCAACTGCAGCGGCGCATGCTCGAGCGCTATAACGGCACGATGTTTTTAGCGCTTCTGACCATCAGCAACACTTATGAGCAGCGGTTCGACAATCTGGTGCTCGACAACATTATGAAGCAGCTGCTCAACGTCGCCCAAACGAACCTGCGCCGCGGCGACACAATCTCGCGCTATAGTGTTATGCAGTATGTCGTGCTGCTGCCGTCGGTCACATACGAGACCGGGCGGCTGGTTATGGACCGCATCAAAAAAGCGTTTTATGCGGAATATGTTAAGTCTTCCGTGGTGCTGACGTATAAACTGCGGCCGCTGTGTCTCAATAAATATGACGCGCCGGGAAAACGCGTGCCCGACACGCGCGAAAACGCATAGGCGGCGCAAAGAATGAATACAGGCAGCGGAGGCCCTCGGCAGGGGTTCCGCTGTTTGTGTTTACAGCGAAAACGGTGTGAAACCGGCCTAAAAGGGGGAAGCCGCGCCGGGGAAACATCTGAAAACCATCATGAGTAGTGGCTTCCATTGACACCGCCTGGCCTGCATGATACTATTTTGGCAGAAAGCGGGAAACTACCCGTTTATTTTGCATATTTAACCAAAAACTTTTTGAACACGAGGACGGAACGTTTACAGAACGCGCGGCCGGACAAAGAGTAAACCGAAACAAAACGCGCGTAAACGTTGGCCGCGCGGTGCTGGACAGATCGTTTTGTTGGGCAAGCAGGACGGGACGCAGGAAAAGAGACGGTTTACGTGAAAATTCTCATCACCGGCGCCGATGGATTTATCGGAAAAAACCTGGCGTTTGCACTGCGAACCCGTGCAGACGTTGAAATCCTGCCGTTTGTGGCGGATTCTCCGCTGGAACTGCTGGAGCGGTACTGTGCGGCATGCGACTTTGTTTATCATCTGGCGGGCGTCAACCGGCCGAAGACACAGGACGAATACATGCAGGACAATTTCGGGTTTACCGACACACTGCTTCGCACCCTGCTGCACTGCGGCAATAGTTGTCCCGTAATGTTTGCAAGCTCCACGCAGGCCGCTCTCCCGAATCTTTACGGAAGAAGCAAAAAGGCCGGGGAAGAGCTGCTCTTCCAGTATCAGCGGGAAACAGGCGCAAAAGCATATGTCGTCCGGCTGCCGTATGTGTTCGGGAAATGGGCGAAGCCAAACTATAACAACGCGATTGCAACGTTCTGCTATCATGCGCTGCACGATTTGCCCATCACGGTTGCCGATCCGTCCCGCACGTTGCAGCTGGCCTATATCGACGACGTAACGGACATGCTTCTTGGCCTGCTGGACGGTGGAGCCGAAACGGAGGGCGCATACTGCGTCGTTCCGGCCGTCTATACCGCCGCGCTGGGAGAAATTGCCCAAACAATTCGTGCCTTTGGCAAAATCCGTGAAGAAAACCTCTTGCCGGATTTGAGCGAACCGCTGACGCGAAAACTCTACGCCACGTATTTAAGCTTTTTGCCGGCGATGGAGTTTGCTTATCCGCTGGAGACGCAGGAGGACGAAAGCGGTTCCTTTACCGAAGTCCTCTTTTCGGAAAGCGGCGGACAGTTTTCCGTCTGTGTCGTTAAACCCGGCGAAACCCGGGGGAATCACTGGCACCGCGCCAGGGCGGAGAAAATCCTCGTTGTGTCCGGTGCGGGGGTGATCCGGTTTCACAGTCCGGATGCGGACGAGGGGACCGAGTATCGTGTCTGTGCGAAAAAAGCGGTCATGGTCGACGTTCCGGTCGGTTATGTGCACAGCGTGGAGAACACGGCGAAAACCGATTTGGTGCTGTTTATGTGGGCGAGTGAACGCGTTGATCCGGAGCATCCGGACGTCGTTTCGGCGGACGTTTAGGAAGCGGCGGGAGGCTGCACACATGCAAGGCTGCATCGAATGCCGGTCTTGCTGCATAAAAGGCGCCAATGCTGCCGCGTATGACGTTGATTTTAACGGACGATACGTATAGAATGCATTTTTGAATGGTAAGGGCAGCGGACTTTGGCGATGGACGGAACGGCCTGCGGGCCGTTTCCATTTGGGAAAAGACGGATTTTTTATTGAAAGGCAAAAAACAATGGCAAAAAGCGAAGGCGGCGCGGCGGGGCAGATAAGCATGCCGAAGCCGCTGGCAAAGGTTTTGCTGCTCGGCGGCGCAAATATGCCGCATCTGCCGGAAGCGCCGGCACCGGACGAAGCGGTCGTGCGGTTTTTGCAGGCGCACGCCTGCCGCTGCTGCGGAATCTGCGCCGTTGGGTCGGAACGCGGGGCATTTGATGCTGCTACAGAGACAGCCGCTTCCCGGATAAAAGAATTCGGAATCGATCTTGCGGCGTTTTATGATGTGCCGCAGGAACGTTTGGCGGACGTGTTTTCTGCGTTCAAAGAGGTTAAGCACATTGGCGCAGGACAAACCCGTGCGGCGGCGGCGCGGCCGGAAATTCTTTTTTTAAACGGTGTGCGGCTGGGCTTTTTGTTTCTTTCCGAACAAGACGGCGCCGGCGGGTATGCCTGTGAAGCGGACTTCTGGGGAGACGGCGTTTTTGACGCGGTGCGGATGCTGCTTCCGCAGTGCGATCACGTAATCGTATTTTATCGTGCGGGATTGCCGGGAATGGATCTGCCGCTGCCGGAGCTTCGGGCGCGCTGCCGCAGGCTGGCCGACGCCGGTGCGAGCGTTGTTTGCAGCGTTTCGCAGGATGCACGCATGGGCTGGGAAGAATACGCGCAGGGGCTGATCGTCTACGGCCTCGGCGTATTCACAGATTCGCAGGATACGGCGGACGGCTCGCTCGCCGTGTCGGTCGATTTTGAGCGAAACGGGAAGTTTTCGTATGAGGCGCGATTGCTGGAAACGCAGGAAGGTGTGCTGCGGTTTTCGCAGAGCGATCCGCTCAAGGCGCGCGTCAACACGCAAAACGCGCTGCTGGCAAACGAGACGGCATATCTGGCAGAAGCCGACCGTCTTTGCCTGGCGAGGTACGAATCCGGTGAGGACGAGCTGCCCGGGGTGCGTGCGCGCGGGCACAAGCGCGGCGGAATTTCCGAACTGCTGCGTAAAAAGGCGACGCCTGCGCAAGAGGAAGAGCGCCTGCAGGGTTTGCTCTCCAGCCCGTCGCTGCGGCAGATGACCCTGCGCGCGCTGCGCGCCGAGCAAAAGGCCGGAAAATAGCGGCCGGAGGACGGTTTTCTCAGGAGTATTACTTGTGTTTTTTACCGCTTTACGCAACAATGGGTAGTGGCGAAAAAGAGAACCGTGTCGTAAAAACGAACAATTATGAAACAATGCGCTATGGTTGCGCGATTTTCTTACGCTGTGATATAATATCGCCGTATATGTTGATCTGTTGGCGGAGGAGACCGCATTGAAGCCGGCTGCGGTACTGGACATTGGTAGCTCAAAAATTGTTTGTCTGTGCGGCAGTTTTGCCAGTCACGATGGTATGACGGTGCACGGCGTTTCGGTATGCCCGTATGGCGGCTACCAGGACGGTGCTTTTACCGATCATCGCTCGCTTCACAACGCAATTGTCGATGCGGTGTCCCGCACCGAACAGGAAGCGCGTATTCGTATCCGCGAGATCGCATTGAGCGTTCCGGCTCCGTTTTGCAAAATTACAATGGCGGAGGCGGCGCTGCCGATTGGCGGCCGGTCGAAGCGTGTGATGGCGGAAGATATCGACGACGTCATCTCGCTCTCCCTAAAAAAGGTCAAGGCGGGCGGCTATGTGCTCATGCACAGCACGCCCGTGTCCTTCACGGTGGGCGGGGTGGTGTCTTCTACGCTTCCAACGGGCGCGAAAGCCACGGAACTTGGCGCGCTCGTTTCGCATATGTATGTGCGGGAAGATTTTGTGGAAGCCGTTGCACAAGTGCTTTCCGCGATGGACATCGAGATTTCCATGAGCGTTTCAGCGCAGCTTTGCGGCGCGCTGGCGATCATTCCGGAAAAGGAGCGCGTCCGTCCGGCGATCCTCATCGACGTAGGGTATACGCACACGGATGTTTCCATTGTGGAAAACGCGGCGCTGACCGACACGCGCACCATTGGCGTCGGCGGGAAGCAAATCGCCGCCGACCTTGCTTTCGGGCTGGATGTTCCGCTGGAGACTGCGGAACAGGTGAAACGGCGGTATGTCTTTTTGCAGGAGCCGCTGAGCCAGACGGAAATCGTGCGCACGCCCACGGGAGCAAAGCGCGTTGAGCACGCGGCCATCGGGCTGATTGTCGAAGCGCGCGCAGGTGAACTTGTTTCGCTTTTGCGCACGGCGATTCAGGAGATGGGAATTTCGCCCGAGGCCAGCCCTGTTACCTATTTGACCGGCGGTGGGCTTGCGATGATGAAAAACGGCGTCGACTATCTCAAGCGCGGTCTGCAGTTGCCCGTCCAGCGGGATACGCCCTGGGTGACGGACATGGATACACCCAATTACACGAGCGCTTTTGCGGCTCTGGATTTTGTCCTGCGCGCGACGGGGGACGATGTTGTGACCAACACATCGCCGGGCACCCTCGTGGACAGGCTGAAAAACCTTTTTACCAAATAAGGGGGACAAACAATGTTTGAACCGGATTTCGAGAACGCGTCATTTGCCAAGATAAAAGTAATTGGCGTCGGAGGCGCCGGCTGCAACGCCATCAACCGCATGGTGCAGTACGGCCTCCGTGGCGTTGACTTTATCGCCATCAATACCGATAAACAGGCGCTGTGCCTGGCAAAGGCACCTACGAAGATACAAATCGGCGAGAAGCTGACAAAGGGCCTCGGCGCCGGCGCGGACCCGGAAGTCGGGCGGAAGGCCGCGGACGAAAGCCGCGAGATGATCACCGAGGCGCTCAAAGGCACGGACATGGCGTTCATTACCGCCGGCATGGGCGGCGGTACCGGCACAGGCGCGACCGCAATCGTTGCCGAATGTGCGCGCGAGCTTGGCATTTTGACCATCGCGGTCGTAACGAAACCCTTTACGTTTGAAGGCAAGGTGCGCATGCGCAACGCCGAAATCGGCATTGCGGCATTGAAGCCTGCCGTGGATACGCTCATTACGATCCCCAACGACAAACTGATCGATTTGGTCGGCCGCGCGAGCCTGCCGGACGCGCTCCGCGTTGCGGACGACGTGCTCCGCCAGGGCATTCAGGGCATTTCCGACCTGATTGCGGTTCCGGCAATGATCAACCTCGACTTTGCGGACGTTAAAACGATTATGCGTGAAAAGGGTCTTGCCCATATGGGCATCGGCAACGCGTCCGGCGAAAAACGCGCGGCCGAGGCGGCGCGGCAGGCCATCGAAAGCCCGCTGCTTGAAACCAGCATCAACGGCGCACGCGGCGTTCTCATGAATATTACGGGCGGCCCGGACCTGAGCCTGCTCGAGGTCAACGAAGCTGCCGAACTGATCGGCGAAAACGTCGATCCGGAAGCGAATATCATCTTTGGTGCAGACATCGACGAAGCCATGGGCGACGCGCTGCGCATTACCGTCATTGCAACCGGGTTCGACCGTTCGGACCGCAGCAACGGCGCACAGCCGATGTCCGGGTTCGGTGCCACGCCGTTCGGCGCTTTCCGTTCGGGGTACGGCGCGCAGCCTTCCCAGCCGCAGCCGCAGCCCCAGCCCCAACCGCAGCCGATGCAGCAGCAGCCGCAGTATCAGCCGCCGCAGCCGATGCGCGGCAACCCCGGCCAGCCGGCATATTCTTCGGCGTCCTACGCACCGCGCCGTCCGATTATGGCGGACGAGCCGGTGGCGGCGCCTGTTCCGCAGCAACGGCAGGAGCCGGCGTTCGGTGAAGGCGACATCCGCCGCGACTATTCAGACAAACCGAAGAGCAAGCTGGACGTTCCCGCGTTCCTGCGCAATCGGTAAAATGGGATACAAAAAAGCGCCGCATACGCGGCGCTTTTTTGACGGGTTAACTGTTCTTTGTTTCTTGTCCTTCGGGCGCGTGGGTGACAAAGAACATAAAAAACCTGCCGCTCCGGGCGATCCGTTGTGCCGGATAAACCGGCGAAGCCGGGAAAAAACGGGTTAAGGGCTGTAGCCCTTAACAATCCCGGAGGCCTTTTTGACAGGCTGAAGCGCCGCAGATGCGACGCTTTTTTGGTGCTTGCGTTTAAAATTACGGAAAGGAATTATCTAATCGTTTGTAATATCTCCGTCGCCGGTGATGGGAATTGCATCGCCGAGGTATGTCGGCTTTGGCTGCAGCAGCGCATAGAAAAAGTCCTTGTCCCGCGCAAGGATTTCCCGCGCGGCGAATTTCAGCATTCCGGGGTAGGTGCGAATGTCCGCCGCAAGGCCGTATGCGTCCAGGCCCAGCGCCCGCGCGACATACAGCGCGCGGTAAAGGTGATATTCCTGCGTTACAATCAGCACGCGATGCGCCTGAAATATGTCCCGGGCGCGGTAAAGGCTTTCGTAGGTGGAAAACCCCGCGTGGTCCATAAATACCGCACTTGACGGCACGCCGCATTCGACGGCGTATGCCTTCATGGCGTCGACTTCATCATAGTCTGCCCGCCCGTGGTCGCCGCTCATGAGCAGACGGTCGGAGGCGCCGCTTTCATATGCGGCGATCGCGGTAATCAGCCGATCTTCGAGGATGCCGCTCGGCTGACCGTCTTCGTGTACCAGCGCGCCGAGCACGAGCACGCAGTCGGCGTTCAAACCCGCCGCTTCGTCCGCCGTAATAATCCGGTCCTGCGTTTGCAGGCACACGAACCCACTGATGGCGAACGGGAGACAAAGCAAAACGACAAAAAGGACGGCGGCGATGAGAATGCGTCGCTTTTTCCGGCCGGGAGATGGAATTTTATTTCGTTTCATGCAGCGGATTATAATGCGTACCTGTGAAACCAATTCAAAATTACGCGGGAGAAACTGTTAACTTGTGTTTTTATTTTGTAAATCATAGACGAAATAAAGAAAGAAGAGAAGAAAAACATGACAGGCCGTGTCCTGTTTTGTTTGCTATACTGTTCTTATAGCGTGGAAAGGAACGCGGAAAAATGCACTACGCCGATTATAAAACCATTCTGTCGCCGCAGAACGGCATGAACCTCTACCGCGGGTGCACGCACGGCTGCATCTACTGCGACAGCCGGAGCAAATGCTACCACATCGATCATGCGTTCGAGGATATCGAGGTCAAGCGGGACGCGGTGAAAATCCTCGAAGCGCAGCTGCGGCGGAAGCGCAAACCCTGCATGATCGGCACCGGGTCGATGTGCGATCCGTACATCCCGCTGGAAATAGAGCTGGAGCTCACCCGAAAGAGCCTCGAGGTGATTGAGCGGTACGGGTTCGGGCTCGCGATTCTGACCAAGTCCGCGCGGATTCTGCGCGATCTCGATCTGCTCAAAAAAATCAATGCGCGCACGAAGTGTGTCGTGCAGATGACGCTGACGACATATGACGAAGCGCTCTGTAAAAAAATCGAACCGAACGTTTCGTCTACGAAGGAACGTTTTCTCGCGCTGGAAACGCTGCGCGATGCGGGAATTCCGACAGTCGTCTGGATGACGCCGATTCTGCCGTTTATCAACGACACGGAGGAAAGTATCAGGGGATTGCTGGACTACTGTGTTCGGGCGAAGGTCGCCGGGATTCTGAATTTCGGGTTCGGAGTGACGCTGCGCGAAGGCGACCGGGAACATTTTTACGCCGCGCTGGACCGGGACTTTCCGGGCGTAAAGCAAAAATACATCCGTACATTCGGCAACGCGTATGAGTGCGGCAGTCCCAATAACGGCAGGCTGATGAAAATCTTTACGGAGGAATGCCGCAAACACGGAATCTTATACCGGACGAAGGACGTGTTTAACTACCTTTGGACATTTGAATCAAAGGAAGGACAACTGTCTCTGCTGGAATGATTAAGCAACGGAGGGCACATTTGCGCCCTCTGTTGGGGCCGTCAAAAACTAGTTTTTTGACGAGGTTAACCACGTTTTGCCTCTAGCCATTCGGGCTCCCGGACGGCAAAACGCACAAGGTAAACGCTCTAAAGGGCGATCCGTTGTGCCGGATGAACCGGCACAGCCGGAAAAACAAGTTAAGAGCTGCGGCCCTTAACGATCCTAAGGACTTTTTTGACAGACTGAAAGGAGGGCGCATTTGCGCCCTCCTTTGTTGTCGTTCGTTTTGTCAGGATTTTGCTCTGGTCGCAATTTCCTCCAGCAGTTTTGCCCGGAAGTCTTCCAGCGTCATGGCGCCGAGGTCGCCGTCCTTGCGGGAGCGGACGGAAACGACGTTGCCTTCCACTTCCTTATCGCCCAGCACGAGCATATACGGCGTTTTCTGCAGCTGCGCTTCGCGGATTTTAAAGCCGATCTTCTCGTTGCGCAGGTCGGTTTCCACACGAACGCCGTACTGCTCCAGCGATTTGGCAACGGCAAGAGACGCGTCTGCCGCGCGGTCGGTAATAGGCAGTACCTTCACCTGCACGGGAGAAATCCATGTCGGCAGCGCGCCGGCGTACTTTTCGATCAGCAGCGCCAGTGTGCGCTCGTAGCAGCCGATGGACGTGCGGTGGATAACATAGGGATACTTCTTCTGCCCGTCGGTATCCGTATACACCATGCCGAAGCGCTCCGCCAGCTGGAAGTCGATCTGGATGGTGATGAGCGTATCTTCCTTGCCGTAAACGTTGCGGATCTGGATGTCGAGCTTCGGCCCGTAGAAAGCCGCCTCGCCGTCCGCTTCCGTAAACGGTACGCCGAGGTCGTTGAGAATCGTGCGCATCGTGTCCTGCGTGCTCTCCCAACTGGCCTTGTCGCCGATGTACTTGGCAGTGTCGTTTTCGTCCCACTTGCTGAAGCGATAGCTCACGTCGTCCGTAAAGCCGAGTGTATCGATCATAAACTGTGCCAGATCAAGACAGCCCTTGAATTCGTCTTCCACCTGGTCGGGACGGCAGGCGATGTGTCCTTCCGAAATCGTAAACTGCCGCAGGCGGATCAGCCCGTGCATTTCGCCGGAGCTCTCGTTGCGGAAGAGCGTGCTGGTTTCGTTGAGACGCATCGGCAGATCGCGGTAGGAGCGCGAACGGTTGAGGTACGCCATGAACTGGAACGGGCAGGTCATGGGACGCAGCGCGAAAATTTCCGCGTTTTCGTCCTCGAAGGTTTCCGGATCGCCCATAATGAACATGCCGTCGCGGTAATGGTCCCAGTGACCGGATATTTTGTAGAGCTCGCGCTTGGCCATGAACGGCGTCTTGGTGAGCAGATATCCACGCTTTTGTTCTTCGTCTTCGACGAAGCGCTCCAGCAACTGGATGACCCGCGCGCCTTTGGGCAGCAGAATCGGCAGACCCTGACCAATGATGTCCACGGTCGTGAAGAGCTCAAGCTCGCGGCCGAGCTTGTTGTGGTCGCGTTTTTTGGCTTCCTCCAGCGCGGTGACGTATGCGTCCAGCTCGGACTTCTTTTCAAACGCCGTGCCGTAGATGCGCTGAAGCATCTTGTTTTTTTCGCTCCCGCGCCAGTATGCGCCGGCAACGCTGAGCAGCTTTACGTTCTTTACAACGCTGGTGGAGGGCACGTGCGGGCCTGCGCAGAGGTCGACAAAATCGCCCTCGCGGTAGAAGCTGATGATTGCGTCTTCCGGCAGGTCGCGAATGAGTTCGACCTTGTAGGGTTCGCCTTTTTCTTCCATAAATCGGATGGCTTCCTCGCGCGGCAACTCGAAGCGCTCCAGCCTGAGGTTTTCCTTGGCGATGCGCGCCATCTCGGCCTCGATTTTTGCCAAGTCGTCCGGCGAAAACGTCTCCGGCGCGTCGAAGTCGTAGTAGAAGCCGTTTTCAATCGCCGGGCCGATGGCGAGCTTTACGTCCGGGTAAAGCCGCTTGACGGCCTGCGCGAGCACGTGCGAAGCGGTGTGCCGGTACGCCCAGCGGCCGTTTTCGTCGGCAAAGGTGTAAAACTTGATTGCGTGATCGCCCGTGATCGGGCGGAAGGCGTCGCTGTGCACGCCGTCGATATCGCACGAAAGCGTGGCTTTTGCCAGCCTCGGGCTGATCTCCGCGGCGATTTCAAGACCCGTCATGCCGTCTTTGAAAGAACGGCTGCTTCCGTCCGGGAATGTGATAAGCATGGGTTTTTTCCTCCTTATTCGTTTCAATTCTGTTTGGCGGCGTCGCCGCCGTAATCCGGTGTAAAATAAAACGTCCCGAAGCACGAATTTCGTGCTTCGGGACGATAGACGCTTTTTGCTACCGTGGTTCCACCCGCGTTCGCACAGAGTAAAAATCCTGTGCGCGCTCTCATGCCGCTGTATCGGGCGGTACCCGCAGTCCGGTCGCCGGGCGGTCTTCGCGTCTTTGTCCGCCGCCGCGCTCGCAGCTGAAGTGCGCGGCTCTCTGAGATGGACGATGGATCGACGTTACTGCTTCCCGGGTCTTCCCGAAAGTATTTCATATTATACGCGCGGCCAAATAAAAAGTCAAACCCGCGCAGGGAAAACAGGCGAAAATCGCTGTATTTGCGGGAAATCCGGCAAAGCGCCGTCAGGATACGGCCTGTTCGTGATCGGTTAGCAGCGAACGGACGTCGATCACATCTTCCATGCTGTACCAGCCGGTCTTGCCGATGACGAACTCTGCGGCGAACAGCGCGCCCTGTACGAACGCTCTGCGGCTGAAGGACTCGTGCGTAAAGGAGAGACGTTCGCAGTCGCTGGCAATCAGTACCTCGTGAATTCCGACGTAGCCGCCTGCGCGCAGCGAGTGGATGGGGACGTGCCGGTCGGACGGCATGTCCAGTTCGCGCTCCAGCGTCCGGGCGATGATTTTTGCGGTGCCGGAAGGTTTGTCCATTTTTTTGTTATGGTGCGTTTCCGTGATCCGGTAATCGAAGCCCGGCAATGCGTGCGAAACGAGTTTGAGCGCGGCGATCAGCACGTTGACTCCGAGCGTGACGTTCGGCGCAAAGACAACGCCGAGATGATTGTCTTCGGTAAAAGCGGAAAGCTCCGCCAGTTCTTCGGGCGTAAAACCGGTCGTGCAAATCACCCCCGGAATTTTCTTTTTCCGGCAGGCCGAAAGGAGCGTTTTTGTGGAAGTTGGGTTTGAAAAATCGATGAATACGTCCGGTTCCGTTTCGCTGAACACCTGCTCGGCGCGCGTAATTTCCGTCGCCTGAATCCCCGCTTCCGTCAAATGCAGCAGCGTTCCGACGTCTTTGCCCGCTTTGGGGCTGTTTGGGCGGCAAAAAGCGGACGAAAGACGGAACCGTTCGCTTTTCAGAAGCTCGCGGATTACTTCGCCTCCCGTGCGTCCAACGCCGCATACGGCAACATTGATCATAGAGACCACCTTCCTTTTGCAATAAAAACCTGTAATAAAAAAACGCTTACGGCAAACGCAAGCGCAGAAACGATACGTATAATAAAATACAGGTAAAATCTTTCAGCGCTTACGAGATTAGCTGACGGGTTCGGACTGAAAGATGCCCTACCGGCCGCACGGCCGGATTCACCCCAATAATTGGTTCTCCCGTTCTTCCGTTTTGCAATATAAAAATAGAAGATTCAGCTATTTAGTTCTATAAAATTATATATGGTTTTGAAAATGCTGTCAAATGAGCTAAACGCCGTCTCAAAAACGCGGTCATTTATGATAGGGTTCGTGTGCGTTGATCTTAAACGCACGATAGACCTGTTCGAGCAGGAATACACGGCAGAGTCCGTGCGGAAGCGTCATGTCGGAAACCGATAGTTCCGCGTTTGCACGCGCGAGCACGGCGGACGAGAGCCCGAGCGACCCGCCGATGACGAACGTGACCGTTTGCGCGCGGCTCTCCAGCGCGTTTTGCAGGAAGCCCGCAAACGCGACGGAATCCATGCGCCTGCCGCCAATGCTGAGCGCGACGACGAATTCGTCCGGCCGGATGCGGGCAAGCAGCTTTTCGCCTTCGCGCCCGACGACCTGCTTTTCTTCCGCCGCGGAGAGGGATTCCGGCGCTTTTTCGTCGCTTACCTCGCAGAGTTCAAGCGCGCAAAAACGCGAGAGCCGCTTTTGGTATTCCGCGGCGGCGTCCCGGTAAAAACGGTCCTTGAGTTTTCCCACGCAGGCGATTCTGATTTTCATACTATCACAATGTAACGCTTTTGAGGCTGAACCGGTCAGATTTCAAACACGCCGCACGGCTCGAACCGGTCCGCGACGGTGACGAACATGCTTTCAAGAAGTCCGGCGTTTTCCAGCACGCTCTGCACCGTGACCAGCGCGAGCTCCGGCGTGTTGTTTTCCTGCGACAGATGGCCGAGGATCGCATTTTTCACGCCGCGTGAATAGAGCTTTTGCAGCACGAGCCCCGCGTCCTCGTTACAGAGGTGGCCGCGCGGGGAGAGGATGCGCATTTTGAGCGGATAAGGGTAACTGCCCGCCTTGAGCATGTCCACGTCATGATTTGCTTCAAGCAGCAGCAGGTTGGAGTCTGCAACCGCGTCCAGCATCGCGCCGGACACATGGCCAACGTCGGTCATGATGGAAAGTTTTTTTCCCTCGTGGCGGAAGGTGTAACCGACGGGGTGCGCGCTGTCGTGCGGGGTGCTGAACGGGTAAATACAGAGCGGGCCGAGGCAAAAGTCGTGGTCCGGGACGAATACGCGCCGGTTTTTAACCGCGATCGCGCCGACGGAGGCGGGCATGTGTTCCCAGCATTCCGTGTCGGCGTATACGGGCAGGTCGTACCGGCGGGACAGCACACCGACGCCCGTCACATGGTCGCTGTGCTCGTGCGTGACCAGAATCGCGTCGATGGAGCGTGCGGAAACGTCGATCATCGAAAGCAGCGCTTCCATTTTTTTCGCGGAAACGCCCGCGTCGATCAAAAGACGGACGCCGCCCGCCTCCAGATAGGACGCGTTGCCCGAAGAACCGCTGCACAATGGTGAAAACAGCATAGTGTATTCCGCTCCTTTATTTAACAGAAAACAGTATACCACAACGCGCTTTTTTGCGACAGTGACGCGCACACGCAAATCCGCGCCCGTCTGGAATAACGCACGGCGATTTGCTATACTGAGTCGTATGGAACGCACCATTGAACGCGCAAACGCGAAACTGAATTTAACGCTCGGCGTGCTGTATAAACGCAGCGACGGATATCATGCGCTCGATTCGATCATGCAGAGCATCGATCTTTTCGACACGCTTACGATCGAGCGTGCAAGCGAAATTACCGTCACGTGCACGGGCATGCTTTTACCCTACGACAACACCGTGCGCCGCGCGGCGGAACGGTACCGCGCGCTGACGGGGCGCGGCGCGAATATCCGCGTTACAAAGCGCATCCCCGCCGAAGCGGGCATGGGCGGCGGCAGCGCGGACGCGGCTGCAGCGCTGATTGGCATGCAGAAACTCTATGGGGAAGTCGATGAAAAAACGCTGTTTGAAATCGGCGCTTCGGTCGGCGCGGACGTGCCGTTCTGCATGCGCGGCGGGCTTCAGCGCGCGGAAGGAATCGGCGAGGCGCTTACCCCGCTCAACGGCCCGAAACTCTTTTTTGTGGTTGCAAAGCCCGCGGGCGGCGTGTCCACCAAAAAGCTGTTTTCAATGCTGAAACTTCCGCGGGAAATGCCGGACACGGCGGGCTGCATGCGCGCGCTGGCCGAGAACGACGCAAAAGCGCTTGCGCCGTTGCTGTTCAACGCGCTGGAAGAGCCGGCATGCGAACTCGTACCGGAGATTGCCGAGGCAAAGCGCGGCCTATTGGAGGCCGGTGCGCTCGCTGCGAGCATGACGGGCAGCGGCAGCGCGGTGTTCGGGCTGTTTTTAACACGCGAACAGGCCGAAGAAGCTTTGCCAAAAGTGGGAGAGTATCCGTTTGTCCGCGTCTGCGAAAGCGTTTGACGGTGCGGAAACCGTTTTAACCGAATGCCGTCGCTTTTGGAAGATGAAACAGAGGTAAAACTCTGCGGGGCGGCGCTGTGAACAATCCGCGAATATTCTGGGATCGGCGCGTCAAAGCCCGCAAAATCCGTTACAATCACAGTTACAGGATATCGTTTACAACCTGCGTTTAAAAAGAACGCATTCAGCGGGGGATTCCGAATGACACATATACCACGCATCCGAAAAGGCACGGCACTGCTGCTTGCCGTCGCCCTGGTTTTGCTCGTACTGCCCGTTTCTTCCGCTCCGGCGGATTCGGGCGTGACGTTCGTGCGCGTGCTGCTCTCCACGGAATCCGCGTCGTCCATGAGCATCCCCGTTAATGGCACATACACGCTTACGCAGGCGCAGAGAACGTTTCAGGACGGCACGCTGACCGTTTCCGCCAGCGGCGGCAGCGTAAGCGTTTCGCATTCCAAGGAAGGGCTTTTGTATACCGGCTCCACCGCCACGATCGAGCGTGCGGACCTTGGCCGCGACGCGGGCTATATGACGATGCGGACCGCAGCAGGCACGCGCAATTACCTCGGAAACTTTACGATTACCGCTTCTAACGGCGTGCTTACGGTTGTCAACAGCGTGCCGCTTTCGCAGTATCTTTACGGCGTGGTCGGGTACGAAATGAGCAACACGTTCCCGCTCGAAGCGCTCAAGGCGCAGGCCATTGCGGCAAAGGGGTACGTGCTGCTGCGAATCAAAACGACCGGCAGTTACGACATCGGGGACACCGCCTCCGACCAGGTGTATAAAGGCTATGATTCGTCGCTGCAAAACGTCATCGCCGCGGTGGATGCAACCATGGGGGACGTCCTCTATTACAACAATCTTCCGCTTCTTTGCTACTATGCCGCCAGCAACGGCGGCTGGATGATACTGCCCTCCGACCGCTGGAGCGCGACGCTTTATGACGACGCGTATAATTACGGCGCCGATCCATACGATCTGGCCAATCCTTCCACGCCCGTAGAGGCGATTTTTGTCCCGGCTAATTACAGCGCGGAGGACATGGGGACCGCGGCGTTCGCGTTTCTGGACGCGCGGCTCATGGCGGAGGTCGCCGAGCGCGGCGTGATTCCAAAGAACTTTTATTTCGGCGGCGTAGAGTCGATCGACAGCGTGATTTCCTCCGGCACGGCGGGCTATGCGGACGACCTCAACAACACGACCGTGACCGTTACGGCGACGGTGCGCGCCAACCTTGAAGAAGCGCTGATTCCAACGCCGACGCCGACGTTTGAACCCACGCCGAGTCCGACGCCGACGTTCGAGCCCACGCCGTCGCCAACGCCGACATTCGAGCCGAGCGCAACGCCAACCGCAACGCCGGAAGGCGAAACGCCGAGTCCGGCGGCGGAAGGGGAAACGCCGACGCCGACGGCGGAACCGACGATTACGCCGTCGCCAACGCCGACGTTCGAGCCCACGCCCTCGCCAACGGCCGCGTTCGATCCAACGCCGAGTCCCACGCCGGCGATAGAAACGGAGCGCAGCGTTCAGATTTCAACGAGCTTCACGTTTGCGGAACTCGAAGAAGCGGGGCTGTATACGCAGACGTATCTGAAGATTTATTATGCCAAACAAACCAATGGCGGCTGGCTGCTGCTGCATGCGCGCTATGGCCACGGCGTCGGCATGAGCCAGCGCGGCGCACAGCAGATGGCAAACCTCGGCAAGACATATCTTGAAATCCTTGGGTTCTACTATCCGGGCGCGACCATGGGGACCATGGGGTATACGTTCCCGGAATCGATCGGGAGCACGCAAACGCAGACGGCCTCGACCGGCGTTTCGACCGGACGGGTGCAGAACGGCTCCGTCAATCTGCGCAAAACGGCGTCCACAAGCGCGAGCACGCTGGAAACGCTCGCCGAAGGGACGGAACTTACGCTGCTCGGCATGACGGGCGAATGGTATTATATTTCCGCGCCAAGCGGAAACACGGGGTATGTACGGCATGATTATGTGCTGCTTACAGGCAGCAATATGATTGCTCAGGGCGTAATCAGCGGCAGCGCGGTGAATTACCGCACCGGACCTGGCACGAGTTATGCAACGATCGGCCAGCTGTCGCTGGACACGCAGCTCGGCATTTACGGCATGGTCGACGGCTGGTATAAGGTCAAGGCTATGACCACCGGCACGGACGGGTTCGTGAGCAAAAGCTACGTCACCATAACGCAGTCGGTCGCCTCCGATACGACCCCTTCGACCGGTACGACTGCGACGGCAACACCTACGCCGACGGCAACGCCCACCCCGACCCCGGACAATTCGACGCCCACGCCGATCGTAATCGGCGGCACAACGCCAACGCCATCGCCGACCGCGTCGCCTACGCCGATACCGAGTGTAACGCTCGAAGCGCAGTACGCGGCAACCGGGATAATCAACGCAAACGGCGTGAATATCCGCGCGGGCGCGAGCACGACGACCAGGAGCTACGGAAAGCTGCTCAAAAATACGTCCCTCGGACTGTATGAGAAAGTCGGCTCGTGGTACCGCGTGCATCTGTCCTCCATCGGGCTGGACGGGTATGTATATGCAAAATACGTAACGATTACGCAGATTGCGGTCTCCAGCGGCGCTTCGAGTACGAGTTCGGGTACGTCTTCGTCCGCTTCAAGCACGAGCGCCGGTTTTATCAACGCCTCCGGCGTGAACGTCCGCACCGGCGCAAGCACACGCTACAAGAGCCTTGGCAGGCTCCGGCGGAACACGAGCGTAAAGATCATCGGTTCGTCCGGCAGTTGGTATCAGGTGGAAATCCCGTCGCTGGATGTAACGGGCTATGTGTTTGCCAAATATGTCACCATGAACAGCACGGTGAAGAGTACGAGCCAAACCGGCGTAATTATGTCCCGGCTGAACCTGCGCGCGCAGCCTTCCACGCGCTCGAGCACAACGATTCTGCTCACCATGAGCAAAGGGTCCACCGTCACGGTATATTCCACGGTGAACGGCTGGTGCTATGTGAACTATAACGGCACGCTCGGTTATTGCGTCGCGTCGTGCGTCAAGACCGGCTGACCGGGCGGCCTGCTAGGAGAATAAAACGATTAAAGAGAAACACAACAAGGGCAATACGGACAAAAAACTGCTCAACCGGGTGTTCCTGCTGACGGCGGCGGGCATACTGCTGCTGCTCGGGGCGCTGGGGATTGTGCACGCTCTGCAGCCGGAGGAACCGGAAGAACTGGTCGTGTTTACGCAGCCGGAGGCCGAGGTGGTGGATGTAGAAACCGTCGAAGTCACGCCGTCACCCTCCCCGGAACCGGTTGCCTATGAAAACACGGTCACGCTGCTCGTGGACCGGACGCCGGTGATGACGCTTGCGTCGGAATATGAGGCAAAGCAGATGCTCTGGGATTACCTGACCCTCTGTGCCGCCGCGCCGGAAGGCGAGCGGTTCGTTTCCGCGCAATTTGACTGCGAGCTGATTTTAACGCAGGCCGACCGGTATGCCGAGCCGACGGACGCGCACGAAGCGCTTGTCCTGCTGGAAAGCAATCCGCAGCTCGTTCCCGTCGAAGTGACGACACAGCGGATTGCATATGCCGAAACGGAACCGGAGGTGCAGCAAAGCACCGAGGACGCGCTGGCGAAAGGCTGTCGGATTTTCACGCAGATTGGTACGAGCGCGCTGACGCAGACCGTTACGCAGGTAACATACCGCGCAGGTGAGGAAACGGCCGCCGGCACGCCACTGACCACAACGCTGCGCGAGGCCCGCACGACGATTTTGCGCGTCGGCGCGTACACGAAAAGCGATACGTCCGGCACGGCGCAGCGACTTGAAGGGCCGACCGGGAAGGACGCGGGGGATCTAAAGCTTGCGTACCCCATGCGCGGCAAGCTGGTTAAATATTTTGGTTATAACAACGGCGTGATGAACAACGGCGTGGAGATTACCAACAATGCGGGCACCAATGTGACCGCGCCCGGCGAAGGGCTGGTCGTATACTGCGGCGAGCGCGGCGCGTATGGGTTTGTTGTGGACATCGATCATGGAAACGGGTTTATTTCCCGCGTGACGCATTTAAGCGACGTGCAGGTCGAAATGAACCAGCGCGTGTTCCAGGGCGATTTGCTCGGCACGCTGGCGGAAACGGACGACGGAAGCAAGCCCGTGATGCACTACGAACTGCTCATCGACGGGATTCCGTATAATCCGCTGTATTATATCGGATGAACGGATGTTTCATTCAACAACGGCGGCTCCTAAAGAAGCCGCCGTTTTGTTTGTTAAAAAGTTTCTTTTGCAGGGGGCTCCCCTGCAATCCCGCCCAAGGGACAAGTCCGTTGGGGATTTCTATTTTAGTATGCTTGTAAAAAATAGGTTCTTACGGCTTGCCCTCAAGCGGTGGTTTGAAAGCGGAGCCTCCAGCGTCATCTTTTATCGTCTGGCAACTTGGCGGCTCCTAAAAACTGCCGCTTGCGTTTACAGCGAAGTTCTTAAATGTTCTTCCAGCTTTTTTTTCACGCGCTGGATTGCATTGTCCACGCTCTTTGTGGATTTTTGCAGCGCGTCGGCAATCTGCTGATAGGAGTATCCGAGCAAATACAGTTCCAGCGCGCTGCGTTCGAGCTTGCTGAGCGAATGTTCGATGCTTTCCGCAACGGCCGCGTAGTTTTCGCGGCTGATGAGCACTTCTTCCGGGTCGCTGATCTGTGTGCTGGAGAGCACATCGATGAGCGGACGCTCGGAGTCTCCCTCGAAGACGGAGCGGTTGAGCGAAATATACGTGTTGAGCGGGATATGCTTTTTGCGCGTGGCGCTCTTGATTGCGGTGATGATCTGGCGTGTGATGCAGAGCTCGGCGAACGCCCGGAACGACGCCTGCTTGTCGAACTGATAGTCGACGACCGCCTTATACAGCCCGATCATGCCTTCCTGAATGATGTCTTCGCGGTCCGCGCCGATCAAAAAATACATCCGCGCCTTGCTGCGGACGACCTGCTTGTAGCGCGCGTAAAGAGCCTCCTCGGCGAGCGCGTCGCCGCCGCGCAGGAGGATGAGGAGCTGCTCGTCTGTCTGGGCGTCGTATTGGGGCTGGTTCATTCCTGCGCGTCCTGCCGCTTCTTTTCAAACATCAGGATTCCCGCGGCGACGCCCGCGTTGAGTGAGCCGATCTTTCCATGCTGCGGGATGGAGACGAGGAAATCGCACTTTTCGGACACGAGCCGGCTCAGGCCGCTGCCTTCACCGCCGATGACCAGCGCGAGCGGGCCGTTGAGGCCCTGCTGATCCATGGACTGTCCCGCCATGTCCGCGCCCGCGACCCAAAGCTTTGCGCGTTTGAGCTCGTCGATGGCGGCGCCGATGTTGACCACGCGCGCGATTTTAACGTGCTCCGTCGCACCGGCGCTCGCTTTAACGGTTGCAGCGGTAACGGACGCGCTCCTGCGTTTGCCGATTATGACGCCGTGCGCGCCCGCACATTCGGCGCTGCGGATGATGGAGCCAAGGTTATGCGGATCGAGGATGCCGTCGAGCACGATTACGAACGGGGCTTCTTTTCGTTCCCTGGCAACGGCGAGGATATCCTTGACCGTGCAGTATTCCACGCCTGCGGCGTATGCAACAATTCCCTGGTGGTTGCCGGGTTTGCCGCCGTGGCCAAAGGGCATGCAGATTTCGTCGAGACGGTGCTTGTCCACCTCGCGGATGACCAGCGCGCGGTCTTTTGCGAGCGAAAGGATTTCGCGCAGCGAGCCGTCCGGTTCGCGCAGGACCTCTATGCGGTCGATACTACGGCCGCTCTTGATTGCTTCCTTAACGGCGTTGCGCCCGAGGATCAGAAACGGCAGCTCGTCCGGCTCGCGAACGGCTTCACCGGTTTCTTCGCGCGGATTCGCGCGCGAAAACTCGGCGCGGTCGTCCGTATGCTTCCGATAGCCGCCCTGCGGCCTGCCATACGGTTTTTTCCGGTCGCCGTTTTCGGTGTGTTCCCCGTAAGACCGTTTTTCATAGCCGTCCCGGCTGCTGCCGTAGGATTTCTTTTCATATCCGTCGCGGCTGTTTCCATAAGACTTCTTTTCGTAGCCGCTATGACCATCGCCGTAGGATTTCTTTTTGTACCCGCCTTCGGGACGTGAACTGTACGTTTTTTTGCCTTGATATCCGCTTTTGCTTTCACCCGAATAGCCGGAATTGCTCCGGTACTGTCCGCCGGACTGCCTGCCTGACGAAGATGCGTTGTCCCGGCCGCTGCGGCTGGAACCATATTGCTTTTGTGCCATAGGAAGGTTTCCTCGATTCAATCAAAATTCGTGTCGACGCAAAACGGGCCTATTCGTCCGTTTTCAGGAAATATTGCATGAGTTCGCCGAGTCTTGCGTCCGCGCCGGAAAGAAACAGCCAGCCGATCAGCGTTTCCAGCCCTGTTGCTGCATGATAGTCCGCGGCGGAAGCGTTTTTGGGCAGCGTTCCGCTGTGCGCGTTGCGCCCGCGCTTGAAGACGGCCGTTTCTTCGGCGGTCAGCTGCGGCTCCATGCGCCGGTAAGCGGCCGCCTGTCCGGCAGCGCAGACGATGCGGCTTGCGGCCAGGTGCAGAGCGTGCGGCGTGCGTGTCGTTTCGTCCGTCAGGAACGTGCGCGCGTAGAGGTCGCAAACGGTGTCTCCAATCAGCGCGAGCGTCAGCGGCGAAAGCCGGTCCGCGTTCACGGGACGGGGAACAGGGTATGCGGTTCGGACTTCGTCAATCATAGCCATACACAAATATTTTATCTGTTTATGGCGGACAAAGCAAGAAAATCCCGCGGCGTACAGCGGGCGAAAAAAGCGGCGGCCGGGTTGCCCGGCCGCCGCAGGGTTTCGCGTGAGAGCCTGTTGCTCCGTTATACCATGAGTTCGCAGATGCCGTTGGAAAACGCCACCGGGTCGTCGATGGGCAGCCCTTCGATGAGCAGCGCCTGATCATAGAGGAGCTTTGCATATTTCGCAACGCGCGGGTCGTCTGCCGGCATACCGCTCAGCGCGGAGAAGACCGGATGCGTGGGGTTGATTTCAAGCACGCGCTCGGCCTTGACGCTGCCGTCCGAAACCGGCATGCTTGCGAGCACTTTCTCCATCTCGATGGAGAGCGGACCGTCGCTTGTGAGGCACACGGGCGAACTCTTGAGCCGGTCGCTGAGGCGCACGTCCTTGACCTTGCCACCGAGCGCCGTCTTGAGTGCTTCGAGCAGGTCCTTATGCGTTTTCTGCGCTTCCTCCGCGGCCTTCTTTTCCTCGTCCGAAACGAGTTCAAGCCCCGCGTCCGAAACGGACTGGAACGGTTTTTCCATAAACGCGCCGAGCATGCGCACGGCGAATTCGTCCACGTCGTCCGTCATGCAGAGGATGTCGTAGCCGTGTTCGCGCACGCGCTCGGTCTGCGGGAGTTTCATTGCGCGTTCGATGCTTTCGGCGCAGACATAGTAGATATTTTTTTGGTCTTCCTTCATGTGCTCGACGTACTCTTTGAGCGTGACGAGTTTGTCCTCGTTCGCGGAATGGAATAGTACGAGGTCGGAAAGAAAGTCCTTGTTCATGCCGTAGTCGGCGTACAGGCCGTATTTAATCGGGAGCCGGAAGCTCTTGTAGAACGTTTCGTACTTTTCACGATCGTTCTGCAGCAGTTTGGCAAGCTCGCTCTTAATCCGCTTTTTGAGCGTGACGGCGATGGTCTTGAGCTGGCGGTCGTGCTGGAGCAACTCGCGGGAGATATTCAGCGAAAGGTCGCTCGAGTCCACGAGCCCGCTGACGAAGCCGAAATAGTCCGGCAGCAGGTCGGCGCATTTGTCCATGATCAGCACGCCGCTGGAATAGAGCTGCAGTCCGCGCTGGAATTCTTTTGCATAGAAGTCGTACGGCGGATTTTTCGGAATGTAGAGCAGCGCGTCGTAACTGACCGCGCCTTCGCCGCTGAAATGAATGGTGAGCAGCGGGTCTTCGGGGTCGTGGAATTTTTCCTTATAGAACGCATTGTACTCGTCCGGCTTAATTTCTTTTTTGGTCTTTTTCCAGAGCGGGACCATGCTGTTGAGCGTTTCGTCCTCGGTATAGGTCTCGTATTCGCCTTCCGTTCCTTCCTTTGCGCGCGTTTGTTCCATCAGCATACGGATGGGATAACGGATATAATCCGAATACTGCTTGACCAGAGACGAAATAGTGTATTCCTTGAGGAAGCGATCAAAGTCCTCGTCGTCCGTCTTGGGTTTGAGCGTCAGCGTGACGACGCTGCCGCACTCCGGCTTCTCCGCAGGCGAGATCGTGTATCCGGTGCGCCCGTCGGACTCCCAGAGCCAGGCTTCCTCGCTGCCGTATGCGCGCGAAAGTACGCTTACGTGCGAAGCGACCATGAACGCGGAATAGAACCCCACGCCGAACTGGCCGATGATGTCCACCGCGTCGGCCGTGTCGTGCTCTTTCTTAAATGCGAGCGTACCGCTCTTTGCGATGGTGCCGAGGTTTTGGTCCAGCTCGTCCTTGGTCATGCCGATGCCGTTGTCCGTAATAGTGAGCGTGCGCGCCGTTTTATCGAGTGCGATGCGGATTTCAAAATCGTCCCGCGATTTCCCGACCTTGTCGTCGGTCAGCGAGAGAAAATAGAGCTTATCGATTGCGTCGCTCGCGTTGCTGATCAGCTCCCGAAGAAAAATTTCCTTATGCGTATAGATGGAGTCGATCATCAAATCGAGGATACGCCGCGATTCCGCCTTAAACTGTTTTTTTGCCATGGAAATGCGCCTCCGGTTCGATGCAAGAATATTAGCACTCACAATGAATGAGTGCTAATACAGCATAGTACACTTTTTGCCTGTTTTCAAGCGCATCTGCCCGCTTCCACAATATTTTCACAATTATCCGTGCCGTCAGGACGGCGGCCGGACCACGGAACGAAACAAAGGGCTCCTTCCGCAGGAGAACCCTGCAAAAGGAACCGCTTTACACAGGAAAGCCAAAGCGCGTTTATTCCAGTTTTCCGATTTCTTCCTCGACCTCTATCGCGCCTTCGCGATAGAATTTTTCTTCGTCGGGATCGAGTTCCTTCAGCAGACGCAGGAATTCGCCGGCATGGACGCGTTCCTCGTCCGCAATGTCCTTGAGTACCTCAATGGCCAGCTTGTTGTCGGTGGATTCGGCCAGTTGCATGTAGAGCTGGATGGCCTCGTATTCCGCCGCAATCATAAAGCGGATGGAGCGCACCAGTTCTTCGTGCGTGAGCTTGCGCTTTTCTGCAAGCCCGGAAAACGGTTGTCCAAAATCAGGCATTGTTTTCTCCTTTCAATGGTTGTCACAGGTTGGAAACGGGGTGGTCAGGCTTTTTTGCCGAAAGCAGCGCGATGAGGCGAATAACAGCATCCCGCGGGAAATCGTCCGCCTGCGGGGCGTCCAGCTCGCGCCGGAGCAGGGCGAGAACATTTTCGCTCTGCGGCAGCATATAGCCCGCTTCACGCGTCAGGTCTTCCGCCATCATTTGATTGGAAAGGCATACCGCTTTTGCAAAACGCCGTTTTGCGGGGGTGTCCGCTGTTGCCGACAGCGCGCCGGCTTCATGCGCCTGATGCGCTTTGCCCGCGGCAAGCGCGCCGAGCAGGCCGGCCACCGCCGGACGTTTTTCCTGCTGCGGCGGATAGGTTTCCGGAACAAGTGAGATTGCGTGCGAGGGACAGGCGTCCACGCAGGCGCGGCATCCGCTGCGGCATTTTTCAGCGTCGATCTGGCCGGTTTCCGTGTCCGTTGCGCCGGTCGGGCAGACATAGAGACAGAGACAGTCCTTCGTACAGAGCCGGATATTTCTTACGGCATGCATTAAACCGCCTCCTTTTCAATGCGTTTGAGCTTCAGGCTCGGCACTTTGCAGACCGGGCAGATTTCCGGCGGCGCGTCGCCGATATAGACGAAGCCGCAGATTTCACAAACATAGACATTTGTGTTTTCCAGCATCGCGTCGCCCCGTGCTTCATATTTTTTGAGGAGGGAAACGAGGATGCGGGAAACTTTTTCGCTCCAGACGAGCGCGCGGAGCGCGCCGCGGTCGGCGCTTTCCGTTGCGGCCTGCTTGGCGCCGGCATAGCGCTCGCTCAGGTCGGCTTCGGTTTGCGCAGCCAAATCCGCAAATGCTGCTGGTTGCGCAGGCGGCCGGCGTTTATTGTAGTATGCCGCAAGCTGAAAAAACAAGTCTGCTTCTTCCGGCAGATACTGCTTTTCGCAGCCTTTGCCGAGGTTGGAGCAAAGCGTGCTCAGTTCCCCGAAGGAAAGCTCGCGCAGGTCCTCTTCCACCGGCGCAGGGGAAACCGGTGCGGGAGCGGGTTCCGGCTCGGGTGGAGACTTTTCTGCATCTGCCTGGCGAATAAAGATTGCTTTGGGTGCGCCGCAGAGCGGACAGACCCAATCGTCCGGCAGTTCTTCCCAGGGCGTGCCGGCGGCTTCGTCGTAAACATACCCGCAGATGGGACAAACGTATTTTGCCATTTTATTCCTCCTTTACGAATAATGGTTCAGGCCGATTCGGGTCGGCGTAGAACATAAGGCGTTTTTTATAGAAACCTGTACAGGAAGATGTGCGGCCGATGTAATTTCATCATATCGTACCGGGAAGGTTTGTCAACCGCAACGGCGAAAAACGGCAAAAAAAAGCGGCGCCGTAACAAACGGTGCCGCAGGTATGTTTTTGAAAGTTTTCAGGCGTTGAGCTGCGGCTGTTCCGGTTCCGGCAGGCCGCGCAGCATGGAAAGGAACTCTTCGCCGGTGATGGTTTCGCGCTCGAGCAGGTAGGCCGCGAGCTTATGGAGCGCCGCCTCGTTTTGCTTGAGGATGGAGAGCGCCTTTTTATGCGCAGCTTCGACGATGGAGACGATTTCGGCATCCACCTTGGCGGCCGTGTCGGACGAGCAGGTCAGCGATCCGTCTCCGCCGAGGTACGGATTGGACTGGCATTCCAGCGCGACCATGCCGAACGTGCCGCTCATGCCGTAGCGGACGACCATTGCGCGGGCGATGCGCGTGGCCTGCTCGATATCGTTGCTTGCGCCGGTGGTGATGGTGCCGAACACCAGTTCCTCCGCCGCACGCCCGCCCGTGAGCGTTGCGATCTTGTTTTCCGCTTCCTCTTTGGTCATGAGGTAGTGTTCGGCTTCGTCCACCTGCATGGTGTAGCCGAGCGCGCCGGACGTGCGCGGCACAATGGTGATTTTATGCACCGGCGCGGAGTCCGTCTGCTGGGCGGCGACCAGCGCGTGCCCGATTTCGTGGTAGGCGACGATACGCTTTTCTTTGGGGGAGATGACCGCATTCTTGCGCGCGTAGCCGGCGATGACGACCTCCACGCTCTCTTCCAGATCGCTTTGCTCCACAACGTCCCGCTTCATGCGGACGGCGCGAAGGGCCGCTTCGTTGATGATGTTGGCCAGGTCCGCGCCGGAAGCGCCGCTCGTTGCGCGGGCAATCGCCTCGAAATCCACGCCCGGGGCGATTTTCACGTCGCGGGCGTGCACGCGCAGGATGTCCGTGCGTCCCCGCAGGTCGGGCAACTCCACATGGATGCGGCGGTCAAAACGGCCGGGGCGCAGCAGCGCGGGATCGAGTGAATCCGGCCGGTTGGTCGCGGCAAGGATCACGACGCCCTTGCGCGCGTCGAAGCCGTCCATTTCGGTGAGCAGTTGGTTGAGCGTCTGCTCGCGTTCGTCATTGCCGCCCATCGCGTTGTCCCGCCGCTTGCCGATGGTGTCGATTTCGTCGATGAACACGATGCAGGGCGCTTTTTCTTCCGCCTGGGAGAACAGGTCGCGCACTTTCGCCGCACCCATGCCGACGAACATTTCAACGAACTCCGAGCCGGAAATACTGAAGAACGGAACGTTCGCTTCCCCTGCGACCGCCTTGGCCAGCAGCGTCTTGCCCGTGCCCGGAGGGCCGACCAGAAGCGCGCCTTTGGGGAGCTTTGCGCCGATGTCGGCATAGCGGCCTGGGTTATGGAGAAAGTCGACCAGTTCGAGCAGCGCGTCCTTGGCTTCGTCCTGTCCGGCTACGTCGTCAAAAGTTTTGCCGGTCTGTGCTTCGACATAGATTTTTGCGTTGGCTTTGCCGAAGGAGAGCGCGTTGCCGATGCCGCCGGGCATGGAACCCTGCAGACGCTTCATCATGATGCGGCCAAGCCAGACAAACAGCAGAATCGGCAGGACCCAGCTGACCAGAAAGCTGATGAGCGGAGAAGTCTGCGTCGGGATGCTGGCGGAAAACTCCACGCCTGCGTCGTCGAGCCTTGCCAGCAGCGTGTCGTCCGGCCAGATACCGGTTTTGTAGTATTTTGTCTCGCCGTCTTCCTCGGTGGTAAAAGTAATCGTGCCGGCGGTATCGTCTCTTGCAACCTCCGTTACGTCTCCCGCGTCCACCATGGAAAGGAATTCATTGTAGCCGACTTCCTTGACTTCCGCTTCCAGCAGCTGCGGAAACACCAGGGCGTTGAGCAGCAGCAGGCTGATGGCAGCGATGACGGCGTAATAGATCAGTGGCTTCTTGGAAGGGGAATGTTCTTGCATATTTTCGGGTTCCTTTCAGATGCGCGTTCGTTGCCGCTCTGAACGCGGCGCGGAAAACCGCCTGCGGATTTATACTTCTTCATTGACGGCGGTTGCGCCGTAGAGGATCATTTGCTCGGTAATCTTGGCCATCTGCGCCGGTGTTTCGCGCATATCCCGGCGGAACCATTCGCGGATGATGCCGATGCAGCCGGACGCCATAAACGAAAAATAGTAATCGAACTGCTCTGCGTCGAGCTTACGCTCCTGCAGCCAGTATTCCAGCACGCGGGCACGAATCAGGCCGATAAGCTTGTTTACGAACGTAATGTCCCCGTTGCCGCCCAAAAAAACGGCGCAGAGGTCCGCATTTTCGGCAAAAAACGTATACAGGTCGAGAAGCATGGGCAGGGGTTTGTTTTGAATTTCGTGCGGCGGATGCTTTTCCACCAGCGCCTCGAATTCCGAAAAAACCTCCTGTTCCACCTGCGCCACCATATCGTAAATGTCACGGTAATGCAGATAAAACGTGCAGCGGTTGATATCGACCAACTGCGCCAGTTCGCGGACGGTGATATCCTTGATGGGTTTTTCTTTCATAAGCTGGGTCAGTCCGGCGCGGAGCTGCATGCGGGTTTTGCGAACACGCCGGTCCATCTTTTTGGTTTCCAAAATATAACGCCCCCAGTTTGGAATAATATCGTGGCAAACGGATGCCGGGTTGCTGCCGATAACAGGAAAAGAGGGATTTCGCGCCTGTGTGAAAACAGAGCGCAGATCAAGGAACAACTGGAATCAATATAAACCATTCCAGATGATAAATCAACATGCGTGCGTGAATCTGCTGTTAACACAACGTGAATTTGGCGAGCAGCCGCGCCGAAAACCCGCCGCAGGCGAAACTTGCTTTGCCTGTAGATGCGGCGGCCGGAAGCGTTTTTGCTTCCGGCCGCCGCGTGATGCTATCGCTGTGCTTGCTTATACGCTTTTACCAGCGCACGATACCGTTTGTTTTTTTCGAGAGAATAACCGACGATTAAATCCGGATTTTTTTGCAGGATGGCCGCCGCCGTCCGCTCCAGGAGCTCGTCCGTCACTTTGACTCCGGCCAGCGCGACCGTGCGTCCGTCGATCAGCCCGGCGTGCAGGGTGGTCGCGACGGCGACGCCGTAGGAACGCTGTACCCGTTTATAAATCCACGCGACGTCTTCATACGGCGCGATTATGCCGCCTGTCGCCGCATAGATGAAGTTATCCGAAAGAACGAGTTTCGCGCGTTCAAAGCGCAGATTACCCATCGCGGTGAATTCGGCCGCCGCGTCGTCGATTTTTCCGAGCGCATAGAGCCGGTTGTCGCTTTTTTTATAATTGCCGCGGACAATACCGGTCTGAATAAGGAGGATGAGCAGGAATAAAAACGCAAAAGCACCCGCGGTGAAAAGCGCAACTTCCCAGTCGTTGCTCGGGCGTGCGCCTTCGTTGAAATAGCCGTTCCCGAAATAATCGGTAAACTCGGTCTGCGTCGCGTCGAAATAGGACGCAAGACTGGGCAGATCGTCGCTGCGGATTTTGCCGGTCACGCCATAGAGCCGGTAGGGTTCGGGCAGTTCGGCATAAGGCGCGTCGCCGTAAAAGAAATACTGGTATGCGGCGAAGCAGGCCTCCATCTCGTCGGCCACGTCGTCGTCCAGCGACACGATAAACCAGTTTTCATCGGGGTCCATAGCTTCGTAATAGGTGTAATTATCGTCCCCCGTGACCTTGATAATCCAGTCTGAAAGAAGCTGAACGTCCAGATAACAATATGTTCCTTTTTCAAGTGTCTTCGCCAGCCGGACGGGTTCTTCGAGCGGCTTGCGCTCTATGGCGACAATACCGAGGACCGACGCAGCCATGACGACGGCAAGAATCAAAATGGCGATGCGGCGCCCCTTTGACGGCGCAAAAAAATCCTGCATGGAATCCTGTGTGTAAGAAGTTTCGTCCATAAAAATCCGTTCCCCCCGCATATGTTTCGTGCCAATCATTATATAGTGACTGCGGCGATGCGTCAAAGCGGAATTGCGGAGGGATGGTTCATCGCGCCTGCGAACGTCCGCCATGGATGGCGGTGCACACTGCCGATGTGGTAAAATATCGATTGACGGAGGGTTTTTATGCTGAAAATTGCGCAATGCACAGATTCGTTTCTGCCGGTCGCGGACGGCGTTGGCCGCGTTGCATACGCGTATGCGCGGGCGCTTTCGCTGCGGGGCGACGAAGTGAGCGTTATCACCCCGATGGCGGAGATCGGCAACCGCGGCAAATATCCGTTTGAAGTTTTGGATTTTCTGGCGCTGCCCGTGCCGGGACAACCGCAGAAGGCGGGCGTCGCCGCGCTGGACATGCATTATTTAACGCGCGTCAGTGCGCTCAAATTCGATGTGGTTCACACGCACAGTCCGGGCCCTGCCGGCATGGAGGCCGTGCGGTTGGCCGACAGGCTGCACGTGCCGCTTGTCGGCACGTTTCATCCGAAATATATCCGTGAATATCTGACCTCCGCGGCAAACGAGCGGGAGGCCCTTTTGACCAAATATTTTGCGTTCGACTATTTCAGCCGGTGCGACGAAATATGGACGGTCAGCGAGGAAGCGCGCGAACTGCTGCTTGAGCGAGGGTTTCAGGGCAACGTCGAAGTGTTCGACAACGGGACGGAGCGGGAAGCGGCGAGCCAGGAGACAAGGCGCAGCGCGCGCGAAACATTCCATTTGGCGGATGTTCCGGCGCTGCTGTTTGCGGGCAGCCTGGAGCGGCAGAAGAACCTGCCGCGCGTGCTGGAAGCGGCGGCGATCCTCAAAGCGCGCGGCGTAAAATTCCAACTGCTGCTTGCCGGACGCGGGCCGGACGAAAAACACGCGCGCCAGCTCGCGCGCGAAATGCAGCTGACCGGCACGGTGCGGTTTCTGGGGTATGTGGAAGACGACGCGCTGCTGGGCGGGCTGTATGCCGAAAGCGCGCTTTGCCTGTTCCCCGCGCAGCAGATCAGCACCGGGTTTGCCGTCCGCGAGGCGGCCGTGCAGGGGACGCCGTCGCTGGTCGTTGCCGGAAGCACGCCGGGGACGCTGATTGAAAACGGCGTGAACGGGCTGACCTGCGGTGACACCGCCGAGAACATGGCGGACGTGATCGAGCGATATCTTTCCGCGCCGGAGCGGATGCTTGCTATGCAAAAAAACGTGCGGCAGATCGCACCCGTCTCGTGGGATGTGGTAATCGGCCGCGTTGCCGCGCGCTATGAAGAGCTTGCGCTGCTCGACCGCACGCTGCTGCGCCGCAAGCGCGGCATCTTCCGCAAAGAGCTCGAAAAAGTCGACCTCACGCTTGAAAAGCGCGCGATGGACCTCATTTGGAAGTTTTTAGTACAGGACACCCAGCATTTGTACGTATATCCGCATACACCGCAAAAACCCGCGTTTGCGCCCAGGCCGGACGGGACCCCGCTGCCGCGTTCCACGCCGGAAAAAGAGGGGATTTCCCCGCGCGCAATCAGCATGCTTTTCGACGCGGTCCAGGCCGACAAGGCGGCCTGTGCGCAGGGGATGATGATCCTTCGAAACGGAAACGTCGTCGCTGAAGCGGCCTGGGAACCCTATGACCCGCTTTTGCCGCACCAGCTGTATTCACTGAGCAAGAGCATCACCGCAACCGCGGCCGGCATGCTCGCCGGTGAAGGCGGGCTGGATTTGGACGAGCGTCTCAGCGATATCTTTTACGATAAAATGCCGGAGGACAAGCAGAAACCCGCATACAAAATGACCGTCCGACATCTGCTGAACATGAGCACCGGCTCTCTGTTCAACGAAGCGGGCTCCGCCATGGGCGCGGACTGGGAACGCGAATTCCTGCACGCGGGGGTTAAGTTTACGCCAGGCACGGCGTTCAATTACAATTCCATGAACACCTATATGCTCGCCGCAGTCATCCGCCGCAAAACGGGGATGACGCTGACGGAATATCTCACCCCGCGGCTCTATGAACCGCTCGGCATTGAGGATCATTATTGGGAAACCTGTCCGAACGGAACGGAAAAGGGCGGATGGGGGCTTTCGCTGACGATGGAGAGCGTCGCGAAAATCGGCCAGCTGTACCTCAATAAAGGCCGCTGGCACTGCGCCGATGGCGAAAGGCAGCTGATCGACCAACGCTGGGTCGAGGAGAGTACGAGAGCGCAGATCGAGACCCCGAACGGCGAAATTACGTACGGCTACGGTTATCAGATCTGGATGACGGCAAGGAAAGGCGCATTTCTCTTTAACGGTGCGTTCGGGCAGTATATGCTTGCCCTGCCGGACCGGAATGCGCTGGTGGTGCTGTTTTCGGGTACGTCCCGCCTGTTTGCCAACGGCGGCGTGCTCGATCTTGTGACCGCCGCGCTGGACGGCGTGCAGGACCCGCCGCTGCCGCCGCTCCCGCAGGACCGGGCGGGAAGCGAGGCGCTGCGCATAACGCTCGATGCGTTGAGCGTGCGTTTCCGTACGCCGTATTTCGATCCGCAGAGACAGCGGATTCCGCTCGGCGAATTAATTGCGCGGCTCGACGGGCGCGTGTATAATTTCCCGAAGAACATCGGCGGACTGTTTCCGATGATCCTGCAGAGCGTGCACAACAACTTTACGACAGGGCTGACGCAGGCGGCGTTTCGCGGTGACGGGGAAGGCGGACTGCTAATCGAGCTGGTAGAAGGCGAAGAAGCGCATCGAATCCGATTGCAGGAGGACGGGTATGCCGCGGGAAACGTAACCCAGCGCGGGGACGCCTTTGCCATCCGCTCCGCCGTGCAGACGGAATGGATTGCACCGGACGGATTTGCGCTTAACGTGGCGGTGCACTTCATTGAAACGCCGTTTACGCGGCTGATCCGGCTTGAATTTGTAAACGACGCGCTGAAAATTGTGTTTGACGAAGCGCCGTCCATCCGGGACGCTTCCGAAATGATGCTGGAACTGACCGGAATTACGCGTGTACAGGTGGTGCGAAATCTCATGCCTCTGCTGCGGCGGGAAAAACTCCAGCATACGTTCCGCACGTTTACGACCGTGCGCGTGCAGGGCACGCCGTAAACTGAATTTTTGCATCAGGATTATATATTTTAGCAAATTGAATTGATCGGCGCAGCGATTTCCGGTACCATAAAAAGAAAAGCGAGGGATCGAATGGAGACTGCGCAAAATATTTTTCAGATGTTCGTGGAATGCGGCATCCTGGCCTTGGATATTACGAGCGCCTTGATTCTGCTTTTTACGGCGGGGCTCAGCGTCGTCAGAATTTTCAAGCGAGACCCGCACGTGCGGATCGAATTTTCGGAGGGCATCGCGCTGGCGCTTGAATTCAAGCTGGCGGGCGAGGTGCTCCGGGCTCTGATCGTACGTTCCTGGGACGAGCTTGGCATGCTCGGCGTCATCGTCCTGCTGTGTGCGGCGATTACGTTTCTGATTCGCTGGGAGATTAAAAACGAAAAAAAGAAGTTCGATTAACGGTCTGTGCGATCGTTTCCCGGAAAACGGGAACCGTTGCCGGGCGTTTTTTAAAATGCTTTGCTTTCCTGCGGGGATAAATCCGGTTCATTCGATGTTTTGTGGATCCAAGAGGCTTTGACCGTCGCAAAAAGCGGAGCCGTTTGGCTCCGTTGTGGCCGTCAAAAAACCAGTTTTTTGACGGGGTAACCACGTTTTGCCTCTCGCCTTCGGGCTCCCGGACGGCAAAACGCACAGGGAAACCGCCCTAAAGGGCGATCCGTTGCACCGGATGAACCGGCGCAGCCGGAAAAAACGAGTTAAGGGCAGCGGCCCTTAACAATCCCAAGGACTTTTTTGACAGACTAAACGGAGCCGTTTGGCTCCGTTTTTTTGTTTGTATTGTATTTACGCGGACTGTTTCGGCTTTTTCAAAGCCTTTTTCTCCGCGTGCCCTTCCGTCAGCAGCGGCGGGCAGACTTTTTCGATGACGTCCGCGGTGATGCGGCAGGTCGAAACGTCTTCGCGCGAGGGAATGTCGAACATGATGTCGAGCATCACGTCCTCGAGGATGGCCCGCAGCCCGCGCGCGCCGGTCTTGCGCTCGATGGCCTTTTTGGCCACGGCCCGCAGCGCGTCGTCGTCGAAAACCAGCTCGACGCCGTCCATCTCAAAGAGACGCTGGTACTGGCGCGTGAGCGCGTTTTTCGGTTCGGTCAGGATGCGCACCAGCGCTTCCTCATCCAAATCCTCAAGCGTGACGATGATCGGCATGCGGCCGACAAACTCCGGAATCAGCCCGAATTTGAGCAAATCTTCCGGCAGGGTGTGCTTGAGCACTTCGCCGATGTCCTTGTCCACGTTGCTCTGCACGTCCGCGCCGAAGCCGAGGATTTTGTGACCGATGCGCTTTTCGATGATCTTATCGATGCCCGAGAACGCGCCGCCGCAGATGAAGAGGATGTTCGTCGTGTCGATCTGGATGAACTCCTGATGCGGATGCTTGCGGCCGCCCTGCGGCGGAACGGAAGCGACGGTGCCTTCGAGGATTTTCAGCAGCGCCTGCTGCACGCCCTCGCCGGAAACGTCCCGCGTGATGGAGACGTTTTCGCCTTTTCGGGCGATCTTGTCGATCTCGTCGATGTAGATGATGCCCTTGCTGGCCTTCTCGGTGTCGTAATCGGCGGCCTGGATGAGCTTGAGCAGGATGTTTTCGACATCCTCGCCGACATAGCCCGCCTCGGTGAGGCTGGTCGCGTCTGCGACGGCGAACGGCACGTTGAGGATGCGCGCAAGCGTCTGCGCAAGCATGGTCTTGCCGCAGCCGGTGGGTCCGAGCATGATGATGTTGCTCTTTTGCAGTTCCACATCGTCGCCCTTTACGACCGGCGAATTGATGCGCTTATAGTGGTTATAAACCGCCACGGCGAGCGCGCGCTTTGCGGCGTCCTGTCCGATGACGTACTGGTTGAGTTCGTCGAGGATTTCCTGCGGCTTGGGAATGTTGCTAAGGTCGATGGGTTCGGCCTCCGCGTCCTCCTCGATAATTTCGCGGCAAAGCTCGACGCATTCGTTGCAGATGTTGACGCCGGGCCCCGCGATGATGCGGTGCACGTCCTCCTGCGCTTTGCCGCAGAACGAGCAGCGTACGGTGGACGGTTGATCTTCGATTTTTGCCATATGCTACCTCTTTAAGGGGTTATCTGCGCGGCGGGAAGACCTTGTCGATCAGCCCGTATGCGCGCGCCTCCTCGGCGCTCATGTAGTTGTCGCGCTCGGTGTCCTGGGTGACGCGTTCGACCGATTGCCCCGTGCGCGCGGCAAGGATCTCGTTGAGCAGTTTCTTGGTCTTGAGGATCTGCTCGGCCTGGATATTGATGTCGGTCGCCTGTCCCTGCGCGCCGCCGCTGACCTGATGGATCATGACTTCGGCGTTCGGCAACGCCATGCGCTTGCCTTTTGCGCCCGCGGCCAGAAGGAACGCGCCCATGGAGGCCGCAAGGCCGACGCAGATGGTGGAGACCTCACATTTAATGTACTGCATTGTGTCGTAAATTGCCAGCCCTGCGCTTACGGAGCCGCCGGGCGAGTTGATATAGAGGTTGATGTCCTTATCGGGGTCGTCGCCCTCCAAAAAGAGCATCTGCGCAACCACGATATTTGCCGTGTCGTCGTCGATCGGGCCGCCGATAAAAATGATGCGGTCCTTGAGCAGACGCGAATAGATATCATACGAGCGTTCGCCGTGCGTGGTCTGCTCGATGACCATCGGAATCAGGTTCATAGTTGTTCCCTCCTTATGCCGGGAAACCGGGGGTCCGTTTTGTTATTCCTTGGGCTCCGTCTTTTTTGCCGCGGGTTTCTTTGCCGCGGGTTTTTTTGCCGGAGCGGGTTTGTCTTCTGCGGCGGCCTTCTTGGCGGGCGCGGCTTTTTCGCCTTCCGCAGCCTTCTTGGCAGCGGGTTTCTTCTTGGGCGCCGCTTTCTTCTTTTCCGGCTCGCCCTTGACCAGCACGACGCTGTCTGTCACGATTTTAACGGCCTTCTGCGCAAGCACGTGGTCGGCGACGTATTCCATGTCGTCTTCGCTGAGCGACTTTGCGAACTCCTCGGGTGTTTTGCCGCTGCCTTCGGCATATTCCGCAATCGCCGCTTTGAGGTCCTCTTCGGTGCACTCGACGTGCTCTTTTTCGCCGATGGCTTCGATGACAAGCTGCATCTTGACGCGCGCGAGCGCTTCGGGACGGTAACTTTCGCGCAGGGCGTTCATGTCGCTGCCGGTGTATTTGAGATAATCTTCCAGCGAGAGACCGCTCATCTGAAGCTGATAGGCCATGTCACGGAGCATGTAGCTGATCTGCCGGTCGACCATGACGGCCGGGATTTCAACGATGGCGTTATCGCTGGCGGCCTTGAGGGCGCTGTTTTCAATTTCGGCGGTGCGCTTCTTTTCGGCTTCTTCGGTCATCTTGGCCTTTTTGTCCGCTTTGAGCGCTTCGAGCGTGTCGAAGTCCGAAATATCCTTGGCGAACTCGTCGTCGAGTTCGGGCAGTTCTTTGATCTGTACGGCTTTGATCTTTACGGCGAACACGGCGTCCTTGCCGGCGAGCGGCGCGGTGTATTCGTCCGGGAATTTCACGGTGATGGCCTTTTCCTCGCCGGCTTTCATCCCAACGATCTGTTCTTCAAACCCAGGGATAAACGTGCCGGAACCGATCACGAGCAGCTGGTCCTCGGCGGTGCCGCCGTCGAATTTTTCGCCGCCGATGCTGCCGGAATAGTCCAGCACCACGCGGTCGCCGTTTTCAACGGGACGCTCGACTTCGACAAAGCGCGCGCTCTTTTCGCGTTCTTTTTCGAGTTCGGCGAGGATGTCTTCGTCCTTCACGGCGAAGTCCGGCTCGGCAACTTCCAGCTTTTTGTACGCGCCCAGCGAAACCTCGGGTTTGAGCTGCACTTCGGCGGTGAACACAACGCCGTCTGCGGCGCTGATGGTCGTGATGTCGAGAGAGGGTTTGTCCACGGCGGTGAGGCTGTGTTCGGCCAGCGCGGCGTCGTATGCGTCTCCCCAGACGATGTCGAACGCGTCTTCATAGAAAACGCCTTCGCCGTACATGTTTTCAATCACCTTTTTCGGCGCTTTCCCCTTGCGGAAGCCCGGGATGTTGTAACGCTTAACGGTTTTAAAATACGCTTTCTGCTGCGCGGAAGCAAACGTTTCTGCGGGGACGGTGATCGTCAGTTTTGCGCGGTTGTTTTCCAGTTTTTCAAAGGTTGCCATGTACTCCTCCATATTCGGCATCTATTTACGAGCCTTTTAATCGGCATAATACGCCAGCATCAATAGATAGTAACATAACCGGCGTGCGATTGCAACCGAGAATCCGCCCATGTTTGGGGCTTTTTCGTGTATTTTGTGCGTCCCCGGGGCCTTCCGGCGGCGCATACGGAAACAGCGGGGAAGACTTTTGGAAAAACAGCGATTTCGCTGGCGGCGGACAGCCGAGTATAGTATATTATTATGAGAAAACAAATCTGCCGGAAGCGGCGGCGAAAATATCGGGAGGAAAGAATGATCGATCGCAAACAAAAAGTCGTACTCGGCGGTCTGCCGCAGAAGATCCATATCAAAACGGAAAACGAAGCCAACCCTGTGCTGCTGTTCCTGCACGGCGGGCCGGGCGTATGCAACCGCCATACCATCATGAAGGACCACGCCGACCTGGCGAAGGTTTTTACCATGGTGGCCTGGGACCAGCGCGGCAGCGGCGGTTCCTATTGGGGCGCGAAGGCGGAGACGCTTACCGTCGATCAGATGGTGGAGGATTCAAACGAGCTGGTTTGCTGGCTCTGCGAGACGTTTCACAAGGACAAAATCTTCATCATCGGCGGCAGCTGGGGATCGGAACTCGGCACGTATCTTGCCTTCCGCCACCCGGAGAAAATCGCCGCTTACGTGGGTTTTGGGCAGGTTGTCAACGGCGCGAAAAACGAGGAAATCAGTTTTGATTTCGCGATGGAGGAAGCCAAAAAGGCGGGAGACGAAAAATCGGTCGCCATCCTCGAAAAAGTCGGTCCGCCGGTTATGGGCGTTTACAAAGGCGGGTTTTCCGGCATGATGGCGCAGCGCCGGGTCATGATGAAATACGGCGGGTATTCGCAGAACGCAAAGAAGCGCAGCTATTTTCAGTCGTTCGTAATCCCCGTGTTCCTCTCCGGTGAATACAGCGTTTCGGACCTTCTCGGACTCGTAATCGGGTATAAATACGTTCTGACGCATATGTGGAGCGCCGTAGGAGAAACGGACTTCCCCAAAACATGCACAAAGTTTGAAACGCCGTTTTTCGTGTTCGACGGCGTGCTGGACCAAAATACCCCGGCTTCGCTTGTGCAGGCGTGGTTCGACAGCATCGAAGCGCCGCAGAAGGAACTCGTTTGGTTCGAGCATTCCGGCCACAATCCGATGGGCGACGAGCCGGAAAAATTCAAAAAACTGCTGATTGACCGTCTGACGGCGATAAAGGATAAGGAGAAGAACGTATGAACGAAACAGGCGCGCAGGACATCCCCCGTACCCGCTTCCCCGAGAAACTCGGGTTCTGTACATTTTCGACCGCGAGCAACGTGGTCTACCAGTTCAAGAGCATTTACTATCTTTTCTTTCTGACCAACGTGCTCAAGATGAACGTTCTGGCGGCGGGGACGATCCTGACCATCGGTACGATCTGGGACGCGGTCAACGACCCGCTGATCGGCTTCTGGGCGGTCAACCACAAGTTTAAAAACGGCGAACGCGTCCGCCCGCTGGCGATCTGGTTTGCGCTGCCGTGGGCGGTCACGGTCGTGCTGCTGTTTACGGATTTCGGGCTGCAGGACAAGGCGGCAATCGCCGTGGCGCTGATCGTCTACCTGCTCTTTGAATTGTTCAATACGTTTGTCGGCATTCCGTACAACAGCATGGGAAGCCTCGCCACAAACCGCGACGCCGACCGCCGCTCGATCAACGTGTTCCGCAACTTTGGCGGCGCGCTGGGCGCGGGCATCGGCGCGGTGGCCTGCCTGCCGCTGCTCAGGCTTTTCGGTGCGCTTGACACAAAGGGAAACCTCATCGACGCGACCAGTTCGCGCGGGTTCGTGCTGACCGCCTGCGTGATGGGCGTTGTGTGCATCACCGGCTGCCTCGTACACTTTTTTACAACGAGGGAACGGGTAAAACCCATTGCGGAAGATGAAGAGAAGCTCTCGGCAAAGGCCGTGTTTGGGATGCTTTTTAAATGCCGCGCATGGGTTCTGAACATGTGCTATATTATTTGTTACGGCGTAATCAACCTGCTTTTAATGAGCTGCATCACCTATTACGCCACGTATATTCTCGGCAGCACGGCGGCGGCAACCGCCATTCAGGCGGCGTATCTTGTGGCCTCCATCGGCTCGTCGTTCCTCGTTTCGGTCGTCGACCGCGCAATCGGACGAAAAATGACCATGCTGGCCGCCGCGGCGCTGTTCATTCTTGGCAAAATCTGGTTTGTGGCGAACCCGTTTTCGATCGGCGCAATCTACGTCAACGCCATCACGGTGGGCATTGCTGTGACGATTACGTTCGTTATGTTCAACACGAACCGCAATAACATTGTGGATATCATCGAATGGCAGTCCGGCCGCAGGCTCGACAGCCTGGTTTCCACGGCGGACAACCTTGCCGCCAAGCTCGCTGTAGCAGGTGCGACATGGCTTGTGACCGCGGCGCTGGCCGCCGCGGGGTTCGACGCCGGCCTTACCGTCCAGCCGGAGAGCGCCATCAACACGATCAACGCCGTACTCGGATGGGTGCCGATGCTGGTCGCCGTGGTCATGATCGTCGTGATTTTCTTCCTCAATATCGAAGACGATACGAAGAAAATGCTGGAAGAAAAAGCGGCGCAGGCGCAGGGCTGACGATAATTCTGCCGGAACGGAATCATGTTCCCAAAGGCTCTCCCAACTGACAGGGAGAGCCTTGAGACCGTCCAAAAACTAGTTTTTGACGGGATAACCGCTCTTTGCCTCTCGCCCTTCGGGTTCCCGGGCGGCAAAGAGCATAAAGAAACCGCCCTAAACGGGCGATCGTACAGTGCCGGAAGAACCGGCGTAGCCGGGAAAACGGGTTAAGGGCTAATGACCCTCAACAATCCCAAGGACTTTTTTGACAGGCTGAAGGCTCTCCCGACAGACGGGGGGAGCCTTTTCTTGTGTGCAATCGGCACACCGCTTTGCCCGGCAGACGGGCTACAATATAGCTGGCGAAGAAAACCTGCAAGCGAGTGGTTGAGGAGGTAGTATCATGGGCGTTATCGTTACCGACGGGGAGAAATTTGCACAAAAACTGATGGACACGAAAGTAACCTGCAATAGTTGCGGCGCAGTTTTTACGTTTGAGGAAGGCGCGTCGCGCGCGATGGAAAACGGAGCAAAAGGCAACGTTGTCATGTGCCCGCGCTGCGGCAGTGTGTTTGCCGCTGTGTTTAAGACGGTCACGCCCGTGCGGCCGCCGGCAGCGCAAGAAAAAGCCGCGCCGCAGCCGGCCGCGCAGGAAGGCCCGCTCTGGCTGCGGCTCCTGCTTGCGCTGGGCGTGATTCTCGCCGTTTCCGCGGTTGCGTCGTTCGTTATGGCGATCGTTGCGCTGTTCAGCCCCGTGGAATCGTTCGGCTTTGGTCAGGTCGCGTTCGTTCTGGTGATGTGTGCGCTGGCGGCGGGCACGCTGGTTCTTTATGCAAAACAGAGGAAAAAGTGGGTGCAGGCGCAGAAGGAGAAACAGAGGCCGTAAAGAAAGAATAACGTCCGTTCGAAAGGCGGCGGGGCTGTTTCGGTTGACAACGGCTTCCGAAGACGATATATTATTTGCGGACAAATACATATTCGGATGACGGCATCGGGAGAGACCGCATAAAAGCGGCGCCGAAGGGGAACGCGCAGCAAACTCTCAGGCAAAAAGGACCGACGCCCGACGAAGCTTCGGAAAGCCGCTTTACGCAGCGGCACCGACGAGGCAATTCCGCGGACGGGCAAACCGTCCTGCGGAAGAATCTTTCAGGTTCAGATACGGGGCGCGCGAATTTTTATTCGCGCGTCTCGTTTTTTCGTTTTCAGGTTTCAAATAAAAAAACAAAACATTGGAGGACTTTTTCATGAATCTGCCGAACGACCGCAAATACACCGCCTCCCACGAATGGCTCATGGACATGGGCAACGGAACCTACCGCATCGGACTGAGCGATTTTGCGCAGGAGTCCCTTGGCGACATCGTATTTATCGACCTGCCCGCCGTCGGGGATGCGCTGACAAAGGAAGTTTCGCTTGGCGATATTGAGAGCGTAAAGGCCGTTTCCGAGGTGATCAGTCCCGTAAGCGGGACCGTCTGCGCCGTCAACGACGAACTTTCCGCATCGCCGGAAACCATCAACGCTTCGCCCTATGAAGCGTGGCTTGTTGAAGTGAAAGACGCAAGCGATTTTGCCGAATTGCTGGACGCGGAAGCGTATCGCGCCGTCTGCGAGCAGGCGTAACGGAAAAACAGTCTCTCCAATAGGAAGAGGCTGTTTGTTTTCCTATGTTCTTTTTAACGGAAGGAGGAGTTTCGTTTGGGAGATTTTTTACCGTCCACCGACGCGCAGCAGAAAGAAATGCTTTCTGCGGTCGGCGCTGCGGACTTTGACGGACTGTATGCGGACGTGCCCGCTTCGCTGCGCAAAAGCGCAGCGAAAGCGGCGGACGAACTGCCCGGTGGCGTTTCGGAATTTGAAGCGCTGGAGCATCTGAAAACGCTCGCGAAGAAAAACACAGTGTTTGGCACGGTTTTTCGCGGTGCGGGCGCATACCGGCATTATATCCCGCCGGTGGTAAGCCGGGTTGCCGCAAAAGAATCGTTCGTCACGGCGTATACGCCCTATCAGCCGGAAATCAGCCAGGGCGTGCTGCAGACGATTTTTGAATACCAGACCATGATTGCCGAACTCACCGGCATGGACGCGGCCAACGCTTCGGTTTACGACGGCGCGAGCGCCGCGGCGGAAGCGGCGGCGATGTGCCGCGCGCGCGGACGCGGCAAGACGCTGCTGTCCGCGGGACTGCATCCGCAGACGATCGAAACCGTGCGGACCTACTGTTTCGGCGCGGACGAACAGGCCGAAACGCTGCCGCTCAAAAACGGCGCGCTCGATCCGGATGCGCTTCGCGCCGCGCTGGATGAAACCACAGCCTGCGTAATCGTTCAGTCGCCGAATTTCTTCGGCGTAATCGAGGACGTTTCCGCCATTGCGGAGATCGTGCATGCCGCGGGCGCAAAGCTGGTCGTCAGCATGAACCCGATTGCGGCGGCGCTTTTAAAAACGCCGGGCGAATGCGGCGCGGACGTTGCCGTGGGCGACGGGCAGCCGCTGGGGCTCCCGCTCGGCTTCGGGGGACCGTATCTCGGGTTTATGGCCTGCAAGCAGGAACTCGTGCGCAAACTGCCCGGCCGGATCGTCGGCCGGACGGCGGACGCACAAGGCAGGCGCTGCTTCGTGCTGACACTGCAGGCGCGCGAGCAGCATATCCGCCGCGAAAAAGCGAGCAGCAACATCTGCTCGAACCAGGCGCTCTGCGCGCTGACCACGGCGGCGTATCTTTCCGCGATGGGGCCGGGCGGGCTGTGCGAAGTCGCGCGGCAGTGCTACGACAAAGCGCACGCGCTCTTCGGCGCGCTGACGGCAATACCAGGCTTTGAGCCGGTTTATCCCGAAGCGCCGTTTTTCCACGAATTCGTAACGAAAACGCCCGTTCCGGCGGAAACGCTGTTGTCCGCACTGGCACGGCAGGATATCCTCGGCGGCCTGCCGGTCGACGGCGGGATTCTCTGGTGCGCAACGGAGCGCAACACGAAGGCGCAGATCGAGCTGGCTGCGCGCGTGGCAAAGGAGGCGGCGAACGCATGAAACTGATGTTTGAACGCAGTGTTCCCGGCCGCAAAGGCTGCCGGATTCCCGCTTCGGACGTTTCGCACGCGGCGCTGCCGGAATCGCTCCGGCGCGAAGCCCCGCTGCGGCTGCCGGAGCTTTCGGAGGTGGACGTCAGCCGCCATTATTCCGACCTTGAACGGCAGGTGTACGGCGTAAACGACGGGGTTTACCCGCTTGGCTCGTGTACCATGAAATACAACCCCGCGGTCTGTGAACAGGCTGCTTCGCTCGAAGGGTTCACGGACGTGCACCCGCTCCAGCCGGCGGAAAGCGCGCAGGGCTGTCTGGAAGCGATGGCCGAGGCGGGCGAGCGGCTCTGCAAACTCGTCGGCATGGATGAAATGACCTTCCAGCCTGCGGCGGGCGCGCACGGGGAGTTTTTGGGACTGCTTCTGATCAAAGCATACCATCGATCGAACGGTTCGGCACAGCGGAACACCATCATCGTGCCGGATTCCGCGCACGGCACAAATCCCGCTTCGGCGAGCATGGCCGGCATGCGCGTGGTCAACATTCCATCCGCGCCGGACGGCACGGTCGATCTTGCCGCGCTCAGAAGAGCGGTCGGGCCGGACACGGCGGGACTGATGCTGACCAACCCCAACACGCTGGGCGTGTTCGACCGCAATATTCTGGAGATCACAAAGATCGTCCATGACGCGGGCGGCCTTTGCTACTACGACGGCGCGAATATGAACGCGATTATGGGTGCGGCGCGTCCGGGCGACATGGGCTTCGACGTGGTGCACCTCAACCTGCACAAGACGTTCGCCACGCCGCACGGCGGCGGCGGCCCCGGCGCGGGCGCGGTCGGCTGCAAGGCGTTTCTTGCGCCGTTTTTGCCGGAGCGTCTGCCGCAAAGAAACGCGGACGGTACGTTCGGGCTTGCGAATCCCGCAAAGAGCGTCGGGTGCGTCAAGGCGTTTTACGGCAACTTCCTCGTCGTGGTGCGCGCGCTCTGCTATATCGTCATGCTCGGCGGCGACGGACTAAAGAGCGCGAGCGAAAACGCGGTGCTCAACGCAAATTACCTGCGTGTTTTGCTCAAGGACGCCTGCCCGGTGGCGACACAGGGGCTCTGCATGCACGAATTCGTGCTTTCGCTTGAACAACTGAAAAAAGATACCGGTGTTTCCGCGATGGACGTTGCCAAGAGCATGATCGATCGCGGCATGCACCCGCCGACGATGTATTTCCCGCTGATCGTACACGAGGCGCTCATGTTTGAGCCGACCGAGACGGAAGGCAAGGAAACGCTGGACACGGCGGCCGATGCGGTGAAAGAGATTCTTAAGCGCGCAAAGACCGACCCGCAGAGCCTGCACGACGCGCCCGTTACCACGCCGATCGGGCGGCCGGACGAGGTCGGTGCGGCGAGAAAACCCGTTCTGCGGTATGAATTTACGGAGGAAACGAAATGAGCGAATTGAAACGCACGGTACTATACGAGCGCCACGTTGCCGCGGGCGCGACCATGGTGGACTTCGGCGGCTGGGAAATGCCGGTGCAGTACCCGACGGGGATCGTCGAGGAGCACCTTTACACCCGCTCAAACTGCGGGATTTTCGACGTGTCCCACATGGGGCGCTTCCGCATTACGGGAAAGGAAGCGAAGTCCTTTTTGCAGCATGTGCTCACCAGCAACGTTTCCGCACTGGAAGCCGAGCAGGCGCAGTACGCCATCATTCCGGATGAAGCCGGCGGCGCGGTGGACGACGCTTATCTTTACCGCTTTGTCGAGGACGCGTACATCCTCGTGGTCAACGCGGCCAACGCGGAAAAGGACTGGCGGCACCTCGCCGAAGCGATCAAGGGCTTCGACGCACAGATTGAAAACAAAAGCGAAGCCATCGCGCTAATTTCCGTGCAGGGCCCGAAATCGAAGGATATCCTGACCGATATGGCCGGCGGAGCGGCGCTGACCGAGCCGGTGAAAAACGCGCTCGGCACGGTTGAACTCTGCGGCATAAAAGCGCATATTTCCAAAACCGGCTACACGGGCGAACCCATCGGCTACGAAGTGTTCGCGCTGCGCGAAGATGCGGAATTCCTCTGGGACGAACTGATCAAACACGGCGCAAAGCCGGTCGGCCTCGGTGCGCGGGACACGCTCCGCCTTGAGGCGGGCCTGCCGCTCTACGGACACGAACTGGGAACGGACAAGGACGGAAACGAGATACCGATCTTTGCAATCTCGCTTGCACGCTTTGCGGTCAGTTTTTCGGAAGAAAAGGAGGACATGATCGGCAGGAGCGCGCTGGAAAAGCAGTTTGAGGCGAACAAACGCATTTTGAACCGCGACTTTTCCGACTGCGCCGCGCTGCCGCGCAAGGTACGCCCGATTGCTCTGACCGGCAGAGGCGTCGCCAGAGCGGGATATCCTGTCTTTAAGGACGGACGTGAAATCGGCTACGTGACGAGCGGCACGATGGTGCCGCGCTACACGGTTGAAAACCGCGGCAGCCTGCTGGAAAAATTCACCGACCAGAAGGCGCTGCGTTCGATTGGCTTTGCGCTGCTGGATTCGGACGTGCTCACCGACGACGCGGTGGAGATTGAAATCCGCGGCGGCCGCATTCCTGCCGTGGTGCCGGCGTATCATCTGCGCGGCGACGCGCCGCCGTATGCGCGGCCGATCGTCTGCAACGCGGAGGAAGAACCGGAAGCGGCGGCTTCGGACGATTTGCATAAAAGCGCGTTTACCCTGCTGAAAAAAGCGGCCGACAACCATGTCTGGCGGCAGCGGCAGTGCGTGAACCTGATTCCGTCGGAGATGACCGCGTCGCGCGCGGTGCGGCTGCTTTCGGGCAGCGACCCGTCGTTCAGGTACGCCGAACACAAGCAGATCGCTTCGTTTTACGATCACGACGTATTCTACTATCAGGGCACGAAATTCATCGACGAAGTCGAGCGTGCGCTCGTGGCCGAGATGAAGAAGTACCTCGGCTGCGCGGAGGTGGAAACGCGTGTAATCAGCGGACAGATGTCCAATACCGCGGTGTTTTCCGCGCTGATGGACTTCGTCAACCGCACCGACCGCAAACACACGCCGCGCAGGCTCGGGTATATCCTCAACAACCACATTATCCGCGGCGGGCACCTCAGTGCGCAGCCGATGGGCGCGCTGCACGACTATGTTGCCGTCGACCCCGTGACCGAGCGTCCGGCGGTCGTGAATTTTCCGGTCTGCGCGGACAATCCGTTTAAAATCGATGTTGAAGAAACAAAAAAGATCATCGAGCGCTACAGGCCGGAATTCATCATCTTTGGTAAATCCATGGTGCTGCACAAGGAGCCTGTGCGCGAAATCCGCGCGTTTACGGACGAGATGAAACTGCCCGTGACCATCATGTACGACATGGCGCACGTGCTCGGGCTTGTCGGGCCGCATTTTCAAAAGCCCTTTGAGGAAGGCGCGGAGATCGTCACCGGCTCGACGCATAAAACGTTCTTTGGGCCCCAGCGCGGTGTGATCGGCGCGAACTACACGGAGGACGAACTGAAATACGACTTCTGGAAGGCGATCCAGACGCGCGCGTTCCCGGGCTCTGTGAGCAACCATCATCTCGGCACGATGCTGGGACAGCTGATGGCGGCGTACGAAATGAATGCGTTCGGGGACGAATACCAGAAGAACGTGATTCGGAACGCCAAGTCGTTTGCAAAGAGCCTCAAGGCCGCCGGTCTGGACGTTGCGGGCGACCCCGCAATTTCCTACACCGAAACGCATCAGGTGATCGTCCGCGTCGGGTACGGCATGGGGCCGGAGATTGCGGAGCGGCTGGAAGAAAACAACATCGTCGTCAACTATCAGGCTACGCCGGAGGAAGAGGGTTTCACCGCGAGCGGCGCGCTGCGCCTCGGCGTTTCTGAGATGACGCGCTTCGGCTTTGGACCGGCCGAGTTTGAAAAGCTGGCGAACCTCATGGGGGCGTGCGTCCTGAAAGGTACGCCCGTCGGCGCGGAGATTGCGAAACTGCGCGAAAACTACACGACGCTGGGGTACTGCTTCGGCGACGCGGACGTTGCCGCGGCGCTCGACGCCCTGGCCGAAAAGAGCGGCATCTGACACAAATCAAACGACCGCCCGCCGGAAACGAACTTCCGGCGGGCGGCTTCTTTTTTGCCGCAGGATTTTATATTATCGCCGAGGCGTTGAAACCCGGCAAAAAACGTTCTACAGTATAATATAGAAAGCATTTCTTAACACAACATGGTTTCGGGACATATTTTTCAGACGGAGGGCTGACGGTTATGATTCCGGCATATATGCATGCACTGGTCAAAGAGACCGCGGGCAAGGGACTGACGCTCAAGCAGGTCAAAACGCCCGCGCCGGGCATCGGCGAGGTGCTCATCAAGATTCACAAGACCGCAATCTGCGGAACGGACGTACACATTTACAACTGGGACGACTGGAGCCAGAAGACGATTCAGCCGCCCATGACGATCGGGCACGAATACGTAGGCGAGATCGCTTCGCTCGGGCCCGGCGTGGACGACTATCACATCGGCCAGATCGTCACGGGCGAAGGGCACATCGTTTGCGGGCACTGCCGCAACTGCCGCGCGGGCAACGGGCACTGGTGCAAGTTCACCAAGGGCGTCGGCGTCAACCGGGACGGGGCGTTCGCCGAATACCTTTGTATTCCGGAGACGAACGTCATCGCCGTGCCGGAGACCACGCCGGAGGAGATCGTCGCGTTCTACGACGCATACGGCAACGCCTGCCACACGGCGACGATGTTCGACGTGACCGGCGAGGACGTGCTCATCACCGGTGCGGGGCCGATCGGCATGATGGCGGTCGGTATCTGCCGCCAGAACGGTGCGCGGCGCATCGTGGTGACGGACGTGAACGACTATCGCCTCGGTATCGCAAAGAAAATGGGCGCTTCCGCCGTGGTCAACCTTAAAAAGCAGACCGTCGAGGATGCGATGAAGCAACTGCACATTGTGGAAGGCTTCGATGTCGGCTGCGAGATGAGCGGCAGCGGCGCGGCGCTCAACCAGCTGTTGAAGCTTATGCGAAACGGCGGCAAGGTGGCGCTGCTCGGCATCGCCGGGCCCGGAACGGTCGTCGACTGGAACGACGTGATCTTCAAGGGGCTGACGCTGCAGGGCGTTTACGGCAGGAAGATGTATGAAACCTGGTACAAGATGATGGCCATGGTGGAGGCCGGGCTGGACCTTTCGCCGGTGCTTACGCACCGCTTCCATTACACGCAGTTTGAGGAAGCGTTTGCCGTGATGAACAGCGGACAGTCCGGCAAAGTGGTTATGGACTGGTCAAAGGAGGACGCATGAAAAAGCAGGCATACGAAATCTACAAAACACAGCTGGCGGAAATCCGCGCGGCGGGCACGTTTAAGGACGAGCGGATCATCACGACCCCGCAGCGCGCGCGCATCGACACGACGAAGACACGCGGCGTGCTCAACATGTGCGCAAACAACTATCTCGGCCTTGCGGACAACCCGGAAATCATCGAGAGCGCGAAAGCCGCCTACGATACATGGGGATACGGGCTTTCCTCCGTGCGCTTCATCTGCGGTACGCAGGGTATCCACAAAGAGCTTGAGAGGCGCATTGCGGGCTTTCTTGGCATGGAAGACGCAATCCTCTACAGTTCCTGCTTCGACGCGAACGGCGGGCTCTTTGAAACACTGCTGACCGACGCGGACGCGGTGATATCCGACCAGCTCAACCACGCGAGTATCATCGACGGCGTGCGCCTCTGCAAGGCCGCGCGGTACCGCTATAAAAACAACGATATGCAGAGCTTAAAAGAACAGCTCGAGGCCGCGAAGGACGCGCGCATCAAGCTCGTTGCGACCGACGGCGTGTTTTCGATGGACGGGTTTATCGCAAACCTCAAGGGCATCTGCGACCTGGCGGACGAATACGGCGCGCTGGTCATGGTCGACGACAGCCACGCCGTGGGCTTTATGGGCGAGCACGGGCGCGGCACGCACGAATACTGCGGCGTGATGGGCCGTGTGGACATCATCACCGGCACGCTGGGCAAGGCGCTCGGCGGCGCGAGCGGCGGTTATACGGCGGCGAAGCGGGAGATTGTCGACCTGCTGCGCCAGCGTTCGCGGCCGTATCTTTTTTCCAATACCGTTGCGCCCGCCATCTGCGGCGCGAGCATCAAGGTGCTCGACATGCTCGAAACATCCACGGCGCTTCGCGACAAACTGCAAGAAAACACGCGCTATTTCCGTGCACAGCTCGGCGCGCTCGGCTTCGACGTGCCGCAGAGCGAACACCCGATCGTGCCGGTCATGCTCTACGACGCGAAGACCGCGCAGGAATTCGCCGCGCGTATGCTTGAAAAGGGCGTGTATGTAATCGGCTTTTGCTATCCCGTCGTGCCGCAGGGCAAAGCGCGCATCCGCACGCAGGTTTCCGTGGCGCATACGAAGGACGACCTCGACTTTGCGGTGAAGTGCTTTGGTGAAGTCAAACGCGAAATGGGGTTGTAAACATAGCGGACTTAATACGCAAATTGAACCTGGAAGAGCTGACGGCCATATTGTCGGTCGACGTTGTTTCGGTCGAAAGATGTGTCGAAATGAACTTTGGCGTAAAGGGGTTTTCGCGGTATGAAGACTGCTGGCTCGGAAAGATGAAAAACAAGCGGGACGGGTCGGAATTGTATTGGTTTGGACTTGTTGAAGGCGGATCGCAGGCATATGACTATGCAACGCTTGCGGAACTTCTCGGAGCAAAGGTCTTTGAAGGGAAATCATTGACGGAACTTTTGCCGCTGATAAATTGGTATACGCTGGACGGATGCGAACTACCGCAGTCGATTTTGCCGGAATAGCGGCACTGATTAAGCCGGAACGTATAAACAAAACGAAACGACCGTTTCAATCGG
>ERZ795053.422-NODE-422-length-54188-cov-10.356991_pt1 | contig 54188 bp, 42 predicted proteins | sample MGYA00375137_ERZ795053 | MGnify/ENA primary metagenome ERZ795053 (study PRJEB30182, sample SAMN05720284) | activated sludge metagenome | isolation source: Anaerobic digester | place: Hong Kong | collected 2014-12-17 ...
GTCACGGCCGTTAACCCCGAAACTGGCCTTGAAGAACCCGATTACCTGGCCAGCCGCCGCATGTTCCTGCCCTTCACCTGGCGCAACGTCGCCACCGCCTTTGGCCTCCTGGCTTTGGTCATGTTGATCCAGATCATACTCACCGATTTGCCCTTCCGCCCGCAGCCGGCGCAGCCCGTCGTCTTGCAAATTGCCCTGCCCGACCCCACCGCGCCTTTTGGCCCGGGCAACGAGGCCGCGCTGCCGCCCGCCGCCAGCCTGGAGCTGGCCGTCGATGACGATCTCCTCTACTCCCGCCCCCTCACGTCCGACGAACTCCGCGCCGCCGCGCCCATCTTCAGCGAACACCCCATTCCCCCCGGCGAACACCACGTCCAACTGCGCTACACCGACGAAACCACCCGCCTGACGCTGGTTTTGTTTGACGAAACGGCCGTTCTCCCCCCCGGCCGCATCCTCCGGCTAGGCTTCCAACCCCCCAGCCAACCCGGCTGCCTCCACGACTGCCCCTAAACGCCCCCAAAACCCCAAGGGTTTAAGAAAACCCTTGGGGTTTCACCAGTTGCCCCACCCCTTCCCCCTATGCTATCCTTATAACGCCTTGCTAAACCCTGAGGGTTTTCCCAAACCCTTAGGGTTTTAGCCACCCAACACCAGCCAAAAAGAGGAAAACGCCGTGTCCGTTCAACTCATCCAACAATACCACGCCCAGGTCGACAAAATCATCCGCTACGGCGGCACGCGCAAAGAAACGGCCGTGCGCAAACCCTTCCACGACCTCCTCGAACATTACGCCCGCCAGAAAAACCTGGAACTCATCGACCGTTTCATCGACGACAACGAGCAGGTGATTGATTTAATTGGGCGGAAAACGGCCGTTAGCCTGCAAACCATGCACATCATCCACCAAATGGAACCCCCCGACCCCAAGGGTTTCTAAAAACCCTTGGGGTCTAACCCCCAACACCCAAAACACCCCAAACAACCATGACCAAACCCGCCCCCCTCCAACCCAACACCATCTACCACATCTACAACCGAGGCAACAACGGCGAAACCATCTTCCGCACCCAAGAAAACTACCGCTACTTCCTCACCCTCTACACCAAACACTTCCACCCCTACGTCCAAACCTACGCCTACTGCCTCCTGCCCAACCACTTCCACTTCCTCGTCTACATCCTCCCAACCCCAAGGGTTTTTGAAACCCTTGGGGTTTCCCCCACCCCCAGCCAGGCCTTCAGCAACCTCTGCAACGCCTACGCCAAAGCCTACAACAAAGCCAACGGCCGTTCCGGCTCCCTCCTCCAACACCCCTTCGGCCGCATCCCCGTCACCACCGACGCCTACTTCTACAACCTCATCACCTACATCCACCGCAATCCCCAAAAACACGGCCTCATAGACGACTTCCGCGCCTGGCCCTACACCTCCTACGACGCCATCCGCCACGACAAACCCACCCGCGTCGACAAAACGGCCGTACTCGAATGGTACGGCGGCCCCGGCCCCTTCCAACAAGCCCACCAAACCGACCCCAACGAAACCCGCCTAAAAAAATACATCCAAAACCAGGAATAACCCGCCCGGCCCCCTAGACCCCAAGGGTTTTAAAAACCCTTGGGGTCTCCCTCCGACCACAGTACTATAGCCCCCCACCCCAAAATTCATCATAATTTTTACTGTGTTGCAAACAAACAGTTTTTAACCAGACAGCCCTTACATGGAACCAGCAGTACCCGATACCCACAACGGCCGTTCCGCCCCCATACCCATCCATTTCATTGCCTTCACTCGCATCACACTGCCAACCTCCCGGAAGCACTCACGTCCAGGAGCCCTCACCCCCTGTATGCCATGACGCCAACCACCGCCGCCACACCTCACCGCCCCCAAATAACAGGCAACTCGGCAAACATGGCATTAAACCGCGTATCCATAAGATTTAACGATGCAAAAATGACGCTTAAACATGCAAAAACTAGGTTTAACCGTGCAAAAACGTCATTTAACCGTGCATCCATAAGATTTAACGATGCAAAAATGACATTTAAACATGCAAAAACTAGGTTTAACCGTGCATCCATAAGATTTAACGATGCAAAAATGACGCTTAAACATGCAAAAACTAGGTTTAACCGTGCAAAAACGTCATTTAACCGTGCAAAAATGACATTTAACCGTGCAAAAATGACATTTAACCATGCAAAAATGACATTTAACCGCCCATCAAGAACCCTCAACCGTGGGCAAACTCAATACAACCAGGGAATAAATATCATACCCAGGTTCTCTGTCATCCCCACCCCGTTTTTCCGGCCGGCAGGCCAGCAGACAGCCCACAGGCTCGTCCAACAGCCACAAACCGGTCTCAAATCAAACCTGCTGCTTCGTGTTCCAGTCAACTGGTGCCAGACACGAGCAGTCAAAAAAGCAAAAGGAGAAATCTTCCCATGGCAAATCGACAAAGTGCAAAGATAGAAGACCGACTCATGGCCGCGCAAATCGCCATCGACGGCGTCCTGACCAACAGCCGCCTCCAGGACATCCTGGCCCCCTACGGCTACGACAGCGCCGCCATGACCCAGGCCCGCGCCCTCTACCGCGAAGCCGAAGACCTGACCAAAGCCCAGGCCCGCGAATACGGCGACAAAGCCGCCGCCACCGAACAACTCCAGCAAGCCCGCAGCGCCGCCAAACAACGCTACACCCGCACCCTCAAACTCGCCCGCGTCGCCTTCAAAGACAACACCGACGCCCAAATCAGCCTGGATCTGAACAGCCGCCGCAAAACCACCGCCGCCGGCTGGCAAGAACAGGCCGAAAAATTCTACGAAGGCCTCCTCGCCGACCCCGCCCTTCTCGCCCAAATGGCCCGCTTCAACTGCGACCAGGCCAAACTACAAGACGAACTCGCCCAGGTAACGGCCGTGCGCGACGCCCACGTCAACGCCTACCGCGAAAAAGGCGAAGCCTTCCAGTCCACCCAGACCCGCGACGATAAATTGAAAGAATTAGACCGCTGGTATGCCGATTTCCGCTCCGTCGCCAAAGTAGCCCTCGCCGACAACCCCCAAGACCTGCAAATGCTCGGCATCAACTAAGCCCCAGACCCCAAGGGTTTTCTTAAACCCTTGGGGTCTTCACCAAAAACGCCTACTAAAGCCCTAAAAGCTGCTTCTTCTTCGCCTCAAACTCCTCGGCCGTCAAAATACCCATATCCCGCAGCTCCGCCAGCTTCTTCAATTCCTCAATATAATCCGCCTGACCCGCCGCCGGAGCAGCCGGAGCCGCTGGCGCCGCCGGCGCACTCGCCGGTTCCGCGTCCGCCGCCTCAATTGCCGCCACTTCCGCGTCCGTCAACTCCTGCGTATCAATATCCAAATCATTAATCGCCTGTTCCAACTGCGCTTCATTCAAATCTTCCGGCTTCTTCCCCGTATGCTGCTCGATCCGGTCGGCGTCCTTCTGGCTCAACTTAACGGCCGTCGCCGTACCCGCCACCGCAATCGCCACCATACCGCCCGCCAACATCATCCGCCGCCGCCGCATCCGCAAACGCCGCCGCATAACCCGTCGGGTCGTGCGCCGCGCCGTCCGCCTGCTAGGTCCACGTCTCATCATGATCAAATCCTCCAAGAGACAGACCCTAAGGGTTTTAAAAACCCTTAGGGTCTGCAAAAGACTGCCCATCAACAGGACAACCGATTAATTAAGCTTCTTCAATCTCGCTCGCGCCAAAAGCCTCACGCAGTTTCGCTTCTTGTTCATTCGTCAACGACGTCTGAATCACCTTGGCGTCATAAGCCGAAAGCTCCGGCAGCACCTTATCAGCCGTCACCTTCTCCACCAGCAAGAACAACGCCGCATGGCCCGGCTCAATCGACTTGCCCACTTCCTTGATAAAGTTGTCATCCACGCCAATGTCGGTCATCTTGCCGCCCAACGCGCCGCCCAACGCCCCGGCCGCCATACCCAGCCACGGCGCAAAGAACAACAGCCCGATCAACATGCCCCAAAACGCCCCGCCAAGAGCGCCGGAACCCACCAGGCTGTGCAGCTGCTTCACCTTCGGCTTGCCCTTCTTATCCCGAATCACAATCGCGGCATCCGACAGGGTAATCAACTGCTGCTTCTGCAACGACAACAGCTTATCCCGCATCTGAAAAGCACTCGCCTCATTATCAAACGCCAAAACAATCAGATCACTCATTTTCAGTCTCCTTAAAAGTATGTGTCAACACGCCACACCGGCGCATTGCAGCCAACAAAACTAAAGATACCACATTTCCCCGCCGTTCAAACCCTTGGAGTCTTCCAGACCCCAAGGGTTTAAGGTATTCCCAAGGGTTTATCGCTTTTTAGGCGCAGGTCGCGCCGCCTTGCCCCGCTTCCCCTTTGCCGCACCCTCCGGCGGAATCTCCCCCGGCGCATAATTCGGCAGCCCCAGGGCCGGCAAAAGCGCCAGCAGCGCAATCCCCGCCAAAATGAGGAAAGACGCCTTCAACGCCTGCAGCCGCGCCGTCTCATTGATGCGCACCGCCTCGGCTACGTCAGCGGATGTGGCGGTTGTCTCGCCTAAAACGGCCGTTAACTGATCATTCGTAACAAAATTCACGTTATCCAGATTCACCTGCACCTTCAACGAATCTGGAATAGCCGCCTGCGCCAGATTACTGGTCACAAACAAGCTCAGCAGCAGCACCGCCGCCACCCCGGCAAACGCCGTGCCCAGCGCCGTCGATAAATTATTGGCCACGCCGCGCAAGGCGCCCACGTCGCCCGCCAACTCCTTCGGCGACGCCGAGACCATCACGTTAAACAACAGCGTCAACAACGATCCCTCGCCCAACCCCACCAGGATCAGGCTAAAGATAACCGTCGGCGTGCCCCAATCATTGCGAATGGTAAACGCCAAAAACGTCAGCCCGGCGGCCACAATCGAAAATCCCGCCAGGGCAATCTGCCGCGGCGTCAGCCGGTCATACAACCGCACAATCAAAATGGCCGAAGTGGCAATGGAAAGCGTATAAGGCACAACGGCCACGGCCGTAAACAAACTCGTCTGATTCTGCACAATCTGAATATACAGCGGAATCAAAAAGTTAACCGCCGGCCCCAACGCCCCAATCACCAAAAACGCCACAATGTTAGACCGCTCTTCCGGCGACTCCAACACCTCCAGCGCCAGCAGCGGCGTCTTGCCTTTTTCCACCCGCCGATGCGCCCACCAGAAAAACGCCTGCCCCAACACAATGCCCAGCAGAATCATAAACGGCGCCGGCGACAGACCCACCAGGGTAAACGGCGCGGCCGGCCGCGCCAACACCAGCCCCCACGCATTCAAATTATTAAACCCCAGCGAAATCAAGATAATCCCCGACGCCGCCAGGAGCGCCCCCACCCCATCAATCTTAATCCCCGCCTGCCGCGGGATAGGCTTCAGGCGAAAACTCAGGATAAACACCAAAACCGCCAGCACCCCCAGCATGCCAAACGAAATGCGCCAGCTTAACACCGTGCCCAACAGGCCGGCAATAAAAAAGGCCAGCGCCCCAGAGATAGCCGGCGTCCCGGCCATAATCCCCAACGCCTGCGCCTGCTGCTTATCCCGATAATTTGCGGCAATCAACACCACCAACGTCGGCACCAACGCCGCCGCCGCCAACCCGGCCAGCGCCTGCGCCAGATTCATCACCGTCGCGGTCGGGCTAAAGGCCATAATCAGCATCGCCGCCCCATGAGCCAGCGCCATCACCTGAAAAACCAGCCGCTCGCCAAAAATCTTACCGATCTTCGCCCCCACCAGCACAAACGCCGCTACAAAAAGGGAATAAAACACCAACGCCGTACCCACACTCGTCGCCGGCGTCTGCAATTCTTCCACGATCGGGCCGATGGATACCGGCAGAGCATTCACATTAAAGGCCATCTGAATCTGCGCCAGCAAAATAACCACCAATGGCAGCCAGGACGCTGTAAAAACGGCCGTGTCACGCTTACTAGAATCAGTTTGTTGGGTCATCTCTTTACTCTACTTTCCAACCAGAAGCCGCCTGTTTCACGTCAAACCCTTGCGGGCCTTGCCGCAACAAGGTCAACTGCCTAAAAACTCACCGGATACCCTGGCCCCAACGGAATACCCAACACAAACCAGAGAATAAACAGAATAATCCAGGCCACCGAGATCACCAGCGTATATGGCAGCATCAACGCAATCACCGTGCCAATGCCCGCATCCTTCTGATACCGCTGCACAATCGTCAACACAAACGGCAAATAAACCATCAGCGGCGTAATCACATTCGTCGGCGAATCCCCCACCCGATACGCCGCCAACACCGTCTGCGGCGTAATCCCCAACCGCAAGAAAACCGGAATAAAGATCGGCGCAAAGATAGCCCACTTCGGCACCACGTTCGGAATGATAAAATTCAGCACCATAATCACCAAAATGAAGCCCACCAGCAGCGGCAGCGCCCCAATATTGGCCTTTTCCAACGCATCCGCCATCCAAATCGCCACCACCTGCGGAATATTACTAAAATTAAAGAAAGCAATAAACTGGCTGATCATCAACAGCATAAAGATCAACCCGGCCAGGCTGGCAAACGTCTTTGTAACGCCCTTAATCACGTCGCCGCTGCTCTGAATCGTCTTTGCGCCCAACCCATAGCCAATACCGGCAAAGAAAAACATCAAGGTAATGATAAAGATCAGGCTGGCCATGAACGGCGTGTTGCCAATAATCGCCCCCGTCTCCGGATCCCGCAGCGGCGCGCCCCCAGGCAGCGTCAGCAGCAAAATAACCACCAGGATCCCCAGAAAAGCATACAAAGCGTACCGCAAACCACGCGCTTCCGCCGCGGCCGCCGCTTCATCCTGCGCTTCACTCTCGGTATGCGCTTCTCCCGCCGCCGGCTTATACGGGCCAAGACGCGGCTCCACAATCCGGCTCGTCACCACCGCCGCCACAATACTCAAAATCACCGTCGAAGCCGCCGCAAAATAAAAATTAGCCACAATCGTAATCGGCTGGCCGCCCGCCAGACCGATCGCCTCGTTGGTAATCTCTGTCAACATGGCATCCACCGGCGCAATCAGGATGTTCACCGCAAAAATCGCGCTCACCCCGCCAAACGCCGCCGCCACGCCCGCCAATGGATTCCGCCCCAGGCTCAAAAAAGCCACCGCGCCCAAAGGAATCAGAATCAGATAGCCCGCGTCCGTCGCCACACTGGAAAGAACGCCCACAAAAATCAAAATAAAGGTGATCAATTGCCCCGGCGTCACCCTCACAATCTTCCGAATCAACGCCCCCATCAGCCCGGCCTCTTCGGCCACGCCCACACCCACCATCGCCACAAAGATAACCGCCACCACACTAAAACCGGCAAAGTTACTGACGAAGGAAGTGAAGATAAATCGCAGCCCGTTCACCGACAACAGGCTCTGCACGGCGATGGTTTGCTGCGAAATCTCAAAGTCAGCCCCATAAGGGTCCGCCGGCACAATGGTTTCCGGTTCCGTAGAATCCAGATAATGAATATCCTCTGGAAGTTCCGTCACCGGCACGGCAATATCTTCCGTCACACTGACGTCAAACAAGTAAAGTACGTGCGAAAGCCCAACGATAATGATAATGAGATACAAAAACATCAGCACCGGATGCGGCACCTTGTTGCCAACTCGTTCTATGCCATCCAGCAACCTCTGAGAAAGCGTTTTGTCGCCGGCGCTTGCCGAATTCGCCTTACTATCCTTACTCATATCTCCTCCATTTTTTCTCGATCTCCAAGAACACAGACCCTGATGTTGTCCATAAAATAAAGGTTCTTCAGGAACACAGGGGGTTGAGAGCCTCTGATACATGAAGCGAGATGCGTGACCAGAGAGTTTTCACGCATCTCGCATCACGAATCAGGCCAAACCCCATGAAATCGCCTCTATCCCATCCTTAGTAAACGCAAAAGTTCTGCGAATTAGACCCGAAGGGTTTTGCACCAATTGAGTCGAGTATCCTCGGTCTCAAACCCTTCGGGTCTTCTGAAAACTTTCTACTGATCACTTTATCGTTCCATCTGCGACAATTCTTCCAGATAAACAATCGCCGTTTCAACGCCACGGTGGAACATCTCAATGCTGAAGCGCTCGTTGGGCGAATGTAAGCCGTCGTCATCCAAACCATAGCCCATCATCACCACCGGGATGTCCATCATGTCGGCAATTTCGGCCACAACCGGGATACTGCCGCCGCCGCGCGTAAAAACCGGTGTAGCGCCCCACGCTTGCTCATATGCGCGCGCCGCCGCCTGCATTTCCGGGATGTCAAAGGAAAACAAGGCCGCTTTACCCGTGGTAATCAGCTTCACGTCCACTTGAACGGTGGGCGGAGCAATCGATTCGATATAAGTTTTGATCTGCTCGAAGGTTTTATGGGGATCCTGGTTGCCCACCAGCCGGGAACTGAGCTTGGCCCCCGCTTTAGCCGGCACAATCGTCTTCGGACCGGGGCCGGTCCAGCCGCTCCACATGCCGTTAATGTCCAACGTAGGCCGCGCGGAAATACGCTCCCGAATGCTGTAGTTGGCGTCGCCCCACACGGCCGTTACCCCCGTCGACTGCTTATATTGCGCTTCAGACAAGTCCGTTTTGGCGATCATCGCCCGTTCTTCGGCCGTCAGCGGGACCACGTCATCATAAAAACCGGGCACGGCAATGGTATTGTCTGGGTTATACAGCTTGCCCAATATCTCCACCAGGGCCAGCGCCGGATTATGCACCGCCCCGCCCCACAAACCGCTGTGCAAATCATCCGTCGGCCCCTGCACCGTCACCTCGAGATACGTCATGCCGCGCAAACTATGCAAGATCGCCGGCTCATCCATGGTGCGCATCGAGGTATCGCTGATAATACACACGTCGGCCCGCAATAAATCGAGATGTTCTTTGATAAACGGAACCAGATTCGGCGAAGAAACTTCTTCTTCCCCTTCAATGATAAATTTCACATTCACCGGCGCGCGTCCGGCCGTCTTTAAATAAGATTCCAACGCCTTCACGTGGATAAAAAGCTGGCCCTTATCATCCGTCGCCCCCCGAGCGTAGATTTTGCCGTCCTTCTCCACCGGTTCAAAGGGCGGCGTCGCCCAGCCATCGGCCATTTCCGCCGGAACCACGTCATAATGCCCATAAACCAGCACCGTAGGCTTGTCGGGTCCTGCCCCCATCCATTCGCCATAAGCCACCGGATACCCGGCCGTCGGCATCACCTGCGCCTTGTCCAGCCCCAGGCCGCGCATCTGGTCTACCAACCACGCTGCGGCGCGTTCCATGTCTGCCGCGTGCGCCGGATCTGTGCTCACACTGGGGATGCGCAAGAAGTCATGCAATTCCTGGCGAAATCTCTCGCCCTGAGCGCGTGAATACTCACGCGCCGCTGCGCTTAATTGGGTCATCAACTAATTCCTCCATCTTGTGATCTATCATATTTTGAATAGAACAACAAAAACCTGGGATAGCTAAGATAATGTTTCCTGATTTTTCTGGCAGCGCCATAAAATCCTGGATTTTTACAAACTTACAGGGAAACTTCCGCCTGAAATTCTAAACAGGGTCAAATAAACAGTCAAACGCACTACAAATTGTTAACAAAACTTCGAATAATGGCGGGGCCCTCCCTCCTTTCCCCGATAACCCGGCGCCAGAATATAGACAAACGGCCGTATCACAGCATCCTATCGCCCAATCACAGCGGCGGGTCCCGCAAAACCGGCGAAGTGCGCCAATTATACCGAATACTCAGCATCCGAATCACAAAAAAGAGCGCCACTACAAACCAGGCAGCCGGCATCGTCGGTATGCCCAGCCCCACTTCCAGGATCAAAAAGATAACACACACCAGGAACAAGGCCGAAACCAGATATTGACCGGGCTTCAGGATAGCCGGCGTGTCGCCCACCACCAGGTCGCGCAGCATGCCGCCGCCAACGCCATTCACCGCCCCCACCAGCACAACCCCCGGCAAAGACACGCCCGCCGCCAGAGAAAGCTGCATCCCCACCGCCGCAAAAGCCGGAATCCCCAGCGCGTCGATAATGTTGATCACCCGATCAATCAACACGACCTGGGCAATGCGCTGCCGAAAGAAGCTGACGAGGATAGTAGCCGTCAGGATCAACGGAATATAGAAACCGTCGGCCAGCACGGGCGGCTTTTGGTGCAAAAAAGGCCATCGCGCAGCAGGCTGCCCCCGGTCGAAGACAGCAGCGCAATGACAAACACGCCGGCAATGTCATACCGCTTGTGCATACCCACGATGGCCCCGCTTAACGCCCACAAAAAAGTCGCCAGATAGTCAAACGACACCGGAATTAAGAATTCGTCCATGGGCGGCAGCGGTGGAATGGGCGGTAAATGCGGAAAAGGCGGCATGAATTTTTCACTCGTTTCTGGCTCAGGGCCTGACAAACCCATCGTCATCCGGCCAGGCGCCACAACATCTGCCCGCCAGGCAGTCCAGGTGTTGGCTAAGGCAGGCAATGGGCAAATTATGCCACATCATCTGTCCGCCAGCGAGAATCAAGCGACGAGAGGCCAACCACAAGCAGCCCAATCCGGTTGTTTGCAATCGCAGGCCAGCTATAATCCCGCGATTATGAACAAATCGACCGACTGAACAAGCGAAAACACCTTCGATTTGGCTAAGGAGCACAATTCTATGAAACAAATACGCCGTACCACCTGGCTGTTACTGGTTCTGATTCTCATCGCCGCTGCCGCCGGCTGCCAGACGCAGGCAGAAAACAGCGCAACGGCCGTTCCCCCATCCACCCCCACCACCGAAACGCCAGAAAACCAGCCGCCCCAAACTGCCGAATACAACCTGGGCGAGACAACCATCGTTCAAGAACGCTTTCCCGAAGACAGTAATTTCCGCAACATGCCCGTGCGGCTCAACGGCGTCATCGCCGCCCCGGCGTCCGGCGGCCCCTACCCGGTCGTCGTCATTCTCCACGGCACCCATCCCGGCTGCCCCACCAACGACACCGGCCACATCGACCCCTGGCCCTGCGATCCCGAAGTGGAGCGGGCCAACTACCGTGGCTTTGCCTACCTGGCTGAAGCCCTGGCCGCCCACGGGTACGTCGCTCTGTCCATCAACATCAACGCCGAGAACACGTTTGGCTTTGGGGAGCCGGTGGCCGGCGAGCGGCTGGAGCAGATCGTCCGCCTGCACCTGGATGCCCTGGCTGCGGCTGCGGCAGGCGGCACCAACGACTTCGGCGTCGCTTTAGACGGCCGTGCCGACGTCGCCCGCCTGGCATTTATCGGCCATTCGCGCGGCGCCGAAATGGCCGCCTGGCTGGCAGAAAACGGCCGTCTCGCCTCAGCCGATGGCGCAGTGGCTTATCCCATCGCCGCCGTCCTGCAGGTGGCCCCGGCCATCTCCTTGTTTCAACCCGTCACCGCCACCATCCCCATGGGCCTGGTTCAAGCCGCCTGCGACGGCGACGTAACCGACCTGATCGGCCAGACTTTCTACGAAAACAACCGCCTGGACCCGGCGCACGCTGCCTGGACCACGGCCGTCTACCTGGCCCAGGCCAACCACAACCAGTTCAACACCCTGCTGGGCAACGATCCGTTTGGCACGCGCAACCGCCCCGACTGCGAAACCCTCCTGCCGCCCAAAACGCAGCACGACTTTCTCGCCCGCTATGCGCTGGACTTCATGACGGCCGTTTTCAGCGATGACCCTGCCACGCAAGCCGCTGCCTTCACCCGCCTGGGCATGGACGTGACCGCCCCGGCTCCGGCGGCTTTGTACGGCCAACCGGCGCTGGTGGCCGCCCGAGCGCCGGCGGCCAACCGCCAGACGCTTTTTGTGCCCCGCAGCGAGGCGGAGTTGAGCACAAATTTGCTGGGAGGAACGGTAACGGCCGTTAACGCCGCTGCCACCTTTTGCCCTGAGGGCTACTACACGCCCGACATGCTGCCGGGCAGCGAACCATGCATGCGGGTGAATCTGACCATACCAGGCCAGCCGGCAACGGCCGTTGTCTCCTGGTCCGCGCCCGACGCCGCCCTCCGGTTTGCCGTGCCGGAAGAGGCCGGAGATCTGAGCGCCTACACGGCCGTCAGCCTGCGCGCCGCCTTGAACCCCCTCTCCTCCCTGAACACAGCCGACAGCCCGCAGCAATTTTCCGTGCAGCTTACCGATCAGGCCGGCCAGACCGCTCTGGTCAGCGTGCCGCCAACAGAACCGGCCCTGCAATTCCCCGCCGGCATCGAGGAAGAAGATTCCTTCTTTCCCGGCGGACTCTTTTCCGGGATTGTGCCTCTGATCACCTTGCGCCTCCCCCTGAGCAGCTTCACCGGCGTCGATTTGAGCCAGATCCGCGAAGTCGCTCTGGTGTTCGACCAGACTCCCAGCGGCTCTCTGTTCATCGCCGATCTGGAATGGGTACAGGCAGCGACCGCAGGCCAGCCATAGGCGTCAATCCGCCCGCAATAAAGTCAAAAAATCGTGGTGAAGTGGACGCCGCCGGGATAATCGAGCCAGCACAATTCCAATTGGGCAGTGATGCCCATCAACTGCTGTACGGCCGTGCCATACCCCTGCACCTGCTGCCGGTAATCCTGCTCCGCCAGAATTTGCTGCAGCGCCGCTTCATCGCGTATTCGGTCCGTCTTAAAATCCACCAGCTTCCAGAGGCCATCCTTCTGGTAGAGCAGGTCGATGTAACCGGTTGTCACCCGGCCGTTAACTGCCAGGTGGAATGGCGCCTCGTGCAGCCGCCTGTCGGCCGCTTGGATTTCATGGTAGCGTGGATGCCGCCTGAACCGGTTTAATAACCGGACGGAGTTCGCGAGGGCGTGGTCCAGTTGGCGCGGGTCCGTGAGGCCGTATTCGCGGGCGCGCGCGGCCGCCCACCCCGCAAATCCCGCATCGGGAAAACGCCACAACGCCAGCGCCGCATGAACCAGCGCGCCAATCACCCAGGCCGGCGCTTCTGGCCGCCGGGCCGTGGGCGCCACCTGCCAGACACGCTGCGGCGTTTCCTCATCCGCCATCTCCTGGGCGGCGACGGGCAGCGGGTCTTGCAAAGGCGGCGCAGCGGCCGGCGCGGGTTTGGTTTCGGCAACGGCCGTAGGCCGCGCCGCCCTCAAGACCGCTTCCGGCTCATACACGGTGACCCGGACGCTGGATGCTGCCACCGAGAGATCAAAGGAGTGACGCCGGTCGCCGGTTTCATCGTAATCGCTCAAATCCACTGTGTTTAGGCCGGTGATCTCGGCCAACTGCCCCAACCACCCCCGATACGAGAAGCTTTTGGTCGTTTGCTGAATCGTGCCGCTGATCAACAACATCTGTTCGGCCCGGGTCAGGGCCACATACAGCAGCCGGTCCCGTTCGGCCTGCTCTTGTTCCTGCGCCAGCGCCGCGCCTAATTGGTAACTGGTCGCCCGGACCTCCTCCTCATTTTTGGCTGCCAGCAAAATGCCCAACCCAGCGTCAATCAAAATTGAACTGGCGTGATGGGATTCGCTGCCGGCGTCGCCCAGGACGACGACCGGGAATTCCAGCCCTTTGGCGGCGTGGATGCTCATGATTTGCACCACGCCCTCGCCGGCGCCCCGCGCTTCCCCTTCCCGGCTGCCACTGTCGCGCAGCGCCTGGGCATACTCCAGAAATTCGGTGATGCTGACCAATTCGCTGTTGTGGATGTCAGTCAGCAGCTTGGTGATGTTGCGCAGAGCGCGCGGCTGGCCCGCGCGGCGCAGGATGGCGCGGTAGTAGGTCTCGTCCAAAAACTGCTTGCAGATGTCAGCCACCGGGATGCGCCCGGCCTGCTGGTTGAGGCCGGTGATGAGGGAAACGGCCGTTTGCAAACGGGCCGCCTCTCCCTCATCCAGCACCGTCGCCCCAGAAAGCAGATCTTGCCACAGGGAACGGTCGTCTTCCACCCGCTGCTGCCCAAGCTGGTAAAGACTCAAGTCCGACACGCCGCAGGCCGGCGAACGCAGCAGCCCCACCAGCGCCAGGTCATCGTGGGGGTCGGCGATGGCTTGCAGCGCGTTAAGCAGATCGCGGATTTCCGGCCGGTCGTAAAAGCCCTTGCCTGCCACCGTCAGGTAAGGAATCCCGGCGCTGTCCAACGCATCCTCATAAGCTTGGAAAGCGCCCGAGGTGCGGCACAGAACAGCCATATCGCCGTAATCCAAGCCGGCTTCGGTGTGTAATTCTGCCAGACGGGCCGCCAGGGCTACGGCCGTTTTCGGCAGCGCCTCCGCCTTGTTGCCCACCGTCAGGTGAAATTCGACAAAAGGAGCCGCCAGGTTGGCCGTCACGTCCTTACCGCCCGGATAGAGGGGGGAAAACGGCGCCACCCACGGCGGCCGGTGCGGCCAGTCGGAACCCAAAACCGGGCCCAGCAGCCCGTTCATGTCCGTCAACAACTGCTCGTGAGCGCGGTAAGAGGTATCCAAGTCAACCAAGGCCCCGCTGGTGCGTTGAATTTGCTCTTTCTCGGCGGCAAAAACGGTCACGTCAGCCCCGCGAAAGCGGTAAATCGACTGTTTGGCGTCGCCGACGATGAACAACTTGCCGGGGTCAGGGCAGAGCAGCCGCACCAGGCGCGCCTGCCGCGCATTGGTGTCTTGAAATTCGTCCACCAGCAGCGCTTGCAATTGGGCCTGCCAGTAGCGGCGAATAGCGGGGAATTTGTCCAGCAGGTGAATGGCCAGCGCTTCCAGATCATCAAAGTCCAGGGCGTCGCGCTCCGCTTTCAGGCGGTTGTAGACCTCTTGGGCATAGTGGAACAGCCGATAGATGGCCGGCATGACGGCGGCTACGGCCGTATCCTGCTCATTCAAGCGAAGCGCCAGCAGCGATTGGCCGCGGTACATCTCGCGCAGACAGCCCAGCGCCCTTTTCACCTCGGTCAACTGCTCTTTGCCGCCGGGCCAGTTCGCCTGGCTGCCGCCGACCAACAGGATCTCGTTCAGGGCCGCCATGGACTGGAGGCGATCGGCCAGGGGCGCGTCGGCGGTGACATTCAGGGCTGCCAGCGCACTCTGACGCTGGATTTCGCATTTGTCATCTGCCCGCGTGGCGCAATTGGACAGCAGGCAGCGGCGGGCAGATACAAGATCCGGGTCGGCCAGCAGGCGGTCTAACTGTTCCTCCTGCCGGGCGGCCAACTGCGCCTGCCAATGGTCGAAAATTGTCTCGGCCGGGAGATGATCAACCACTTCACCCGCCGCCAGCCGGTTGACAATCAGGGTAGTGATCAGGTCAAGTAACGGCCGTTCGCGCAGCAAGTTCAGCAGGGGCGCAATTTCCGCCGCGGCCACCGCCCAGGCCAGCGCGGCCTCTGCCGCTTCCTGCACCAGCAGAGCCGCCTGGGTTTCATCCAACACGCTAAAGCGGGGGTCAATGCCCACTTCCGCCGGATGGGCGTGCAGAATTTCGCTGCACAAATTGTGAATGGTGCCGATCCGCGCAGCGTCTAAGCGGTTGAAGTGATCCTGCCAGCGCTGCCGTTCCACGGCCGTTAGCTCCGGCTCGGCCAGGTAGGCGGCAATTTCCCGGCGGACGCGGTTGCGCATCTCGCGGGCCGCCTTGCGGGTAAAGGTTATGGCCACGATTTGACGGAGCGGCAGACCATCGGCCAGCAGCGTCAGGTAGCGGGCGACCAGAGTGCGCGTCTTGCCGGTGCCGGCCCCGGCGGTGACGGCCACGTCGCCGTCGCGGGCCAGCGCCGCGCGCTGCTGTGGATCGCTGAGGGGATAGGCTCGCAGGATGTCGGGTAAAGATGTAGATGAATTCATGGCGGTTTTCTACAAGTTGCGCGGCGCATAGTGCCAGCAGAAAGCGGCGGCAGGGCAATAAGTGGGGCAGCCGCCGTCTGGCGGGCGCGGGGCAAACTGCCCCTGGCGAATTTGGGTGACGGCTTCCCAGGCGTGGGAAACGGCCGTTTGGATAACCTCCGCAATGCCCTCTTTGGCCTTTTGCAGTTGGAAACTGCTCGGTTCGGCCTGCTGGAAATGCCAGTAAAAGCCATCCACAACCTCACCCAGGCCCAGGGCCTCTTGCGCCGCCAGCGCGTAGAGCGGCAGCTGCAGCTTCTTGCCGGTCTGAAAGGCGGCGGCAGTGAATCCCCACTTGCCGCCCGACTTGTAATCGATAATGCGAATGGCGCCGTCGGCGCGGCGATCAATGCGGTCGATGAAGCCGCGCACCTGCAGCCGGTCGTCGCCCTGGCCAATGACCAGGGGCGGGCCGTGGATGCCAAAGGCCGCTTCCGCCCGGTAGAAGTTGTAGTCGTCGGCGGCCAGGGCGATGAGCGACCGGGTGACGTTGTCGATGATTTCCGCCCGCGTCTGGGCCCACCAGGGCGTCTGGCGAAAGCCTTGCTGCGCCGGCGCGGCGTCCAGGATGGGGGTGGCCACGGCCGTTACGTGGGCGCGCACGGCCGTTTCCGTCGGCGGGTCGGGCAAACCGCGCGTGGCGGCCTGCTCAAAGATCACGTGATACACGCTGCCCAGTTGGCGAACGTCCAACCCTTCCGCCGGTTCCAGGCGCGGCGCAAGGCCCAGCACGCTTTGCAGGAAAAAGAGATAGCCACAGGTGCGATACGCTTCCAGGCGGCTGGCGCTCCAGACGTGATTCGGGCCGAAACGAGCAGACAGCTCCGCTGTCAGCGGCGACAGGTCGCCCTCCGCGCCGGGCTGTGCTTGCTGCCGCGCCTGCCACACGGCTGCGGCCGTGTCAATGCGGCGCTGCAAAGCCTTGTCCGGGGCCAGGTTGGCAAAAGCAGCGTCGGCCGCGGCGCTTTCCCACCATTCCACCCAGGAAGCGGTCTCAGCCAGGGGCAAAACGGCCGTGCTGCTGGCGGGAATGGGGGGAACGGCCGTCAGGCGGCGCGTGGCTTCCCAGTAAGGCGACGCCACCCACGTCGCCCCGTTATCGGCCAGCACCGGGCGGGTCAGCAGCAGGTGGTCGCGGGGACGGGTAACGGCATCGTAGAAAAATTCGCGTTCAGCGCTTTGGGTCGAAGGCGGCAGAGGGAAACCAAACTGCTCGCGCAGCAGAGCGCGGTCGGCGTCACGCAGGAAGGGGTCTTCGCCGATGGTGGCCGGAAACGCGCCTTCGCTTAAGCCCATAACGGCCGTGGCGGCAAAGCTGAGGCCGCGCACCTGGGTCACATTGGCCACCAAAATTTCCGGCTGGTGCGGTTGGGGCGGCAGCACGTAGTGGGTCGCGGCCACCGCCCCCACCAGTTCGCTAAAGAAAAGCGGAAAATCGACCGGGCGGTCCTGGCCGACGGCCGCTTCCGCCCAGACCAACCCGCGCAGGATGTCTTTCAGCGTGCGCAGCGCGGCCACGTCGGCAGCTGCGGTGGCCGAATTACGCCGCGCCTGAACCACGATTTGCAGCGATCCATCCGGCTGCTCCGGGGCCCCGGGAATCTGAGGGTCGACGCCAATCAGGGTCTCCAGCCATTGGACAAAGGCGTGCATGGTGGCGGCCGCTGCGGGCGGCCGGGAGATGGTCAGGAATTGGTTGAACTTTTGCCCCAACCGGCGGGCGGCCGCCGCGGTGAGACGGCCGTCGACGGCCGTCTCCAGCTCTTCTTCGTAATCCTGGCCGGCCGCCGCCAGAGTGCTGCCGGCCGCAAAGGCAGCCTGCCACTGATCCAGGCCGCGAATGACCAACTGCTGCCGGGCAAAAGCGTCCAGCCGATCGGCGTCGGCCGGGGTGATGTCCCCATCGCCGCTGCCCCACCGGAAATAGGGCGAGCGCCAGGCGGCGATGACCTGCCGGCGCGGCAGGCCGGGCGCGCCGGACTCTGTCAACGGCAGATGCAGGCGCAGCAGCGCCAGCAAGGCGACAATCACCGGGCTTTGCGAGAGCGGTTGGCCATCGACCATGCGGATGGGCAGGCCAAATTCGGCCGCTGCCTGTCGGATGAAGGGGCGATAGGGGCCAATGTCGCGGGCCAGCAGCGCTACCTGGCCCGGAGAAACGCCATCCCAGACAATGCGCTGCTTTAACCAGCGCAAGGCGGTGCGCGCTTCGGCCGCGCGATCGGCCACTTCACAAAGGGTAACGGCGGAAGGCGATTCCCCGACCGCAATCTCAGCGTCGGGTGGCGCAAACAGCCGCCGCGCCAGTTGGCCCAAGGCCGGGTGTCTGGCGACGTCTAAAGAGGCTGCCGGCAAGGGCTGGGGCGTCACACCCAGGGCGGCGACGGCCGTTTCCGTCGTGCGTTGGTAGCGAGGATAACTGACCTGGTCGGCCTGGGTCAGCGTGATCACACATGAATCCACACGCTCGGCCAGCAGCGCGAGCAGCGCTATCTGGCTGGGGGTGAAATCGTCAAACCCATCGACTATGAGCAGGGGCCAATCGCGGCAGGCGTCGGGCGCCCGCTCGCGCAGCGCTTCCACCGCCAGCCAGTGCAGCCCAACACGGTCGGCCCACCCCTGGACACGCAGTTGGCTCTGGTAAGCAGCGTAGATGTCGGCCAGCTCACGCAGGCGAGTGGTGGTATCGTCCATCTGCGAGACGGCAGCGGCGAAACCATCCGGCGTCACCAGGGCAGATTTGAGTTCGGTGATGAGCTGCTGGCAGACCTGGATGAAGCCGGATTTAGCGACCAAAGGCGCATAATGTTCCAGCGGCAGCCGATCGATGACGGTGCGCAGCAGGCGGTATTGTACCGGGTCACTAAGCTGAGTGTAGGCTTCGCCGGCGGCGTTGAGGCAGGCAGTGACCAATCTATCAAAGGTGAGAATGTGGATGCCAAAGCCGCCGCCGGCGGCGGCCAGGCGCTGTCGCCAGGACTGGGCCTGCAAGCCGGTGGGCAAGCAGATGCGCACCTCCTGACCGGAAACGGCCGTTTGGTGGGCCAGGTTCAGGACATAGGCGGTTTTGCCGCCGGCGGCTGGGGCATGAAAAATGTGTTTAGCCATGGCTATCTGTGAGATGTGTTATCAAAGTTATCGGTCCAGGTGAACGGGTCAACTATTGGTTATTCCTGGGCAACGGCCGTTGGGCCGTTCTGTCGTTAATCATAGTGGTCAAATGGAACAATGCAACTTGTGTTTGGCGCAAAATCCAACCGCTTTGCCGCCGGTATTGGGGAAACTGCGACCAGTCGGTTACAATGGAAACAGGTCAAAAGGTGGCCCAGATGCAGGTAGGAGAGAGGACAAATTGTGGGACGACACAGGTTGTTTTCTACGCGTGGGCTCCCTTGCGCCTGGGCGGGAAATACTTTTCACGGGAGGCAAGATGAGTGATTCCAGCGCTTATGCCGCAGCCGGGGTGGATATTGCGGCGGGACAACGAGCGACAGAGTTAATGAAAACGGCCGTGCACGCCACCTTCGGCCCGGAGGTACTGTCCGGCGTGGGCAGTTTTGGTGGTTTATTTGACATAAGTAAGCTCAAGCGGTTGGAAGAGCCGGTTTTAGTCGCTTCGACCGACGGGGTGGGAACCAAAACCATGGTCGCTGCCGCTCTGGATCACTGGGACACCATCGGTCAGGATATTGTCAACCACTGCCTCAACGACATTCTGGTGCAGGGCGCGGAGCCGCTCTTTTTCCTCGATTACGTGGCTTCCAGCAAATTAGACCCGGAAAAGATCGCCGCCGTGGTCGGCGGGGCGACAGAGGCATGCCGCGCTGCCGGCTGCGCCCTGCTGGGCGGCGAAACGGCCGAAATGCCCGGCGTTTACCAACCGGGAGAGCTGGATCTGGTTGGCACCATTGTCGGCGTGGTGGACAAGGCCAAGATCATAGACGGCCGTCGCCTCCAGCCGGGTGACGCAATTTTTGGCCTGCCATCCAGTGGGCTGCACACGAACGGCTACACCCTGGCCCGCTCAGCGCTGGCCGCCCTGGACTGGCAGGCGCCGCAGCCAAACCTGGGCCAATCCATCGGCGAGGCGCTGCTCGCCGTCCATCGCCCCTACCTGGCGGAAATCCGTCGGCTGTGGCAGGCGGGCGTAGAGGTGCGCGGCCTGGCGCACATCACCGGCGGCGGCCTGATCGATAACCCACCGCGGATTTTTCCGGCCGGCCTGGGAGCCGTCCTTCATCGCGGAAGCTGGCCGGAGCTGCCGATTTTTGGCCTGATCCAGGAACAGGCTCACGTTTCCCTGGCGGAAATGTTTCATGTGTTTAACATGGGCCTGGGCATGTTGGTCATCGTACCCCGGCGTCAGGCGCCGCTGGTAGAGGATACGCTGGGGGATAGCGCTTTTCTGGTGGGGGAAATGGTGGCCGGCGGCCAGCAGGTGACAATCGAATGAGGTGGGGGGTGAAACGGCCGTGTTCAGGCAATCGGCCGTGCCGTTTCTTCAGCCACTTCCAAAATTTCGGCGATAAGCTCGTGGGAATTGATGTTTTTGAGGAGATAGCGATAAGCGCCAGATTTTAGCAGCAGTTCCCGCTCGATATCGTCGGCGTAAGAGGTTAACACGATAACGGCCGTGCCCCGGCACGTCAAATCCTCTACCACCGCAATCGTCGCATCCAGGTCCGCATCACTGCTGCTCTTGAGACCATACAAAGCCACATCCGCGGGACCATCATAACCCAAATTTTGCTGAGTAAAATTGTGTATCGTGGCTACGACATCAATACTGGGGTTAGAGCTTAGACGCGTTGCCAGGGCCTTGCGCACTGCTTCATGTTCATCAATTATCAGCAATTGCACTTTTTCCATGACAAGCGATTAATCCTTACAGTTAACGATTCTGCCAGAGAGTTTATTGGAATCAGGTAGGGGTCTGTAGTACCGAATGTCATACTTTGCCCAGAAAAATGTCACGCAGGCCCTCGATATAACTTAAACCAATCGACGACAAAAGTCATCACGCTTCTGTGACATTCGCCACGAGGACAAGCCGAATCTGATGGGGTAAACTGTAGTATCTCTGATCGTAAACTTGCAAGGAGTAGGACATGCTGACGGTAACTGATCTCATGACTGTCGTACCCGACGTGATACCCCCGGAAACAACATTACGCGACATCATCGGCATGATGAAAACCGAAGGCTACCGCCACCTGCCCGTTGTTGCCGATGGCAAATTGGTGGGAATTATCACCGACCGAGATGTGCGCCTGGTGATGAACTCACCCATGGTCTTGCATGAACGCCGCCAGGATGAAGATTTGCTCGATCAGGTGACAGCCGAAAGCTGCATGACGCCCAACCCGGTTACCGTCACACCAGACACGCCGGCCTATCGCGCCGCAGAAATTTTGAGTATGTACAAATTTGGGGCCCTGCCGGTTGTGGAAGGGGAAAACCTGGTGGGGATTCTCACGGTCACCGATTTTTTAGACTACTTCGCGGCGAACCACAAAGATTAAGTTCAGCCCCACCCCACAGGGAACAAAATTATTGAATAGGGAACGTCAGGTATATCGCCGTGCCGTGTCCGGGCGCGGAGCGAATTTTAAACGTACCTTTTAAATCTTCGGCGCGAGCGCGCATGTTGGCCAGGCCATGGCCAACAGCTTGTTTGATGGTAGATGGGTCAAAGCCACGGCCGTTATCCACTATCACCAACTCCACCCCTCTCGATCCCCGCTGCGCAGTAATCGAAACTTCACTGGCCCGCGCATGACGCGCAATGTTGGCCAGGGCTTCCTGTGTGGTTAAAAATATCGCCCGCACCACCGGCGTCGATAACATAGCGACCACGTCCGGGGGCACAGAGAGAGTGACGGGAACCATGGTATTTACCTGAAATTCGCGCACCAACCGCGACAACCCCTGCTCCAGATTGCCGCTAAAGCGATGTGGCCTTAAATCCAAAATGAAGTTGCGAATGTCCCGAATGGTATCATTCAGGCCCACAATGGCATTTTCTAACAACGTATCCGCTTCCGCCGTATGGTTTTTTTGGATTTCCAGCCGCGTAGACTCCAATATCAGGCCTACAGCGTAGATCGATTGAATGACACCATCGTGTAGATCCATCCCGATGCGCGCCCGTTCATCCACAATAGCCAGCCGTCCTACCTGCTCGTACAACCGCGCATTCTGGATGGCTACGGCGACATGCGCCGCTAACATTTCCACCAGCTCCAGGTCATACTCCGTAAATTCATCGGCCGTCAGCTTGTTGGTGAGGTATAAATTCCCCAACACCTCGCCGACCGCCAGCACAGGCACACCCAAAAAACTTTCCATAGGCGGATGATGCAGCGGAAAGCCCACAGATCGTGGGTCGTCGGCGATGCGGGGAATGCGGATAGGACGTGGATCATGGATGAGCGCCCCCAACAAACCATGCCCTTCGGGCAAGTGAGGAATCTGCATGGCCAGTTCGGTTGGCATCCCACTGTAGACGAACGTTTCCAAATTCCCTTCGGCGTTAGGCACGCCCAGAGCAGCATACTGGGCTCCTATCAGTTCACGCGCCGAATTAACGATTTTCTCTAACACTTTTTCCAAAGTTAATTCGGCGGCAATCGCTAACGCGGCTTCATTCAGAGCGGCAAGCTGCCGATTGCGGACGGCGAGCTGCTGGCGCGTGTATTCTTCAATTTCATACCGATTTTGGTCGGACATAAATTTTTACGTGGCTATAAGTAATCTTTCAAGTGGTGCTGAATGGCATATGCTGCGGCTTCAGCCCGATTAGAAACGCCCAGCTTCGACAAAATGCTGCTGACGTAGTTACGCACAGTACCTTCACTGAGGAACAGGGCGCTGGCGATTTCCCGGTTGGTTTTGCCTTCGGCGATGAGGGCTAAAACTTGCATTTCCTGCGCGGTTAATTCGCCAAAGGCGGCTGCTTCCTCTTTTTGGATGGAGTGGCGGATCTCGGAAAATACCCGCTGTGTGAGCGAAGGATCCAATGTCGCTTCGCCGCGCGAGGCGGATTCGATGGCGCGGATGAGATCGTTGCTGCCAACTTGCTTGAGAACATAACCTGCCGCGCCGGCACGAATGGCGGCAAACAGCATTTCGTCTTCCGCATACGAGGTTAACATAACAACTTTAACGTCAGGCATGGCAACCGTTATCTGCTGACAGGCATCGACGCCGCTGCCGCCAGCCAGGCGGATATCCATTAAGACAATATCCGGTTCCAATTCTAACGCTTTTTGTACTGCTTCCGCTTCGGCCGCGGCTTCTCCCACAACCTCAAAATTGGGATGATGGTCTAACAAGCTGCGCAAGCCTAACCGCACTACTTCGTGATCGTCGACAAGAAGAATTCTTAGTGATGACATAGGCTTAAGTATAACTTTTTATAGGCAATTCATCCAAAAGTGAGTCTGACGTCTCACAGGTGGCGGAAACGGCCGTTTCCGAAAATGAGTTTCATCAATCCCTCCGGTGACATTATTCACTTCACCGGGCACGGCAATTGCCTTAACCTGTGTAATAAGAGTGATTGGGTTCTCTCTGAAAAGGAGGCGGTCCATGTTCCAATGCCATCGGCTGTTAGTTCCTTTAGATGGTTCTCCGCTGGCAGAAAGAGCGCTCGCTCCTGCTTTCGCTATTGCCCACGCGCTTTCGCCAAAAAACCGGTGTCAGGTTCATTTGCTGCGCGTTGTCCCCCCTTTGTTTTTAACCGTTGATCCGCTGCTTTTTGCCGAGACGCTGAGCCTGAGCGAAGAAGAAGCTCAGGCTTATTTGGCTACGGTGGCCACAGAATGGGCCAGCCAGAACGTGCCAATCAGCACGGCCGTTACCACCGGCGCCGTGGCCGAAAGCCTGATCAGCTATGCCCAGCAGGAAGACATCCAGTTGATTGTGATGTCCAGCCACGGCCGTTCGGGCATCAGCCGGTGGGTTTACGGCAGCGTGGCCGAAAAAATGCTGCGGCAGGCCTGCTGCGCCAGCCTGATCGTGCGGCCCGGCGAGGCGCCTCCGCCGGCCACCTTCCGCAACATTCTGGTCTGCCTGGACGGCTCGCCGCTCGCCGAGCAAGTGCTAGAACCCATTTTAGCCCTGGCCGGCGCGATGAACGCTAAAGTTTGCCTGCTGCGCGTCGTGCCGCCTTCGCACCTCGCCCTGGAAACCCATGCTATGGAACAGTTGTTGGACACTGTCGAAGACCTGGAGCGGGACACGGCCGATACATACCTCCACCAACTTCTCGTCAAGCTGGCTGCCAAGGACCTGGCCGTTTCTAAGCAGACCGTGATCGGTCCAGCCGCGGAAGTGATCATCGACACGGCCGTTGCCCAAAAAGTAGATCTCATCGCCATGTCCAGTCACGGCCGTTCCGGCATGAGCCGCTGGGTGTACGGCAGCGTCACCGAAAAAGTGCTGCGCGGCGCTCCCTGCGCCACTTTTGTCATTCGTGGAGCCGAGTCAGCCCACAACCCGGCAAACGGTGAGGCATCAACCTGACCTTCTCGCCACCTCAGTCTCCAAGGGGAGCCGACCATGTCCAAACTGCCACCGGGATTTGTCGTATGGATAACCGGGCTGCCAGCTTCCGGTAAAACGTCGCTGGCCCAGGCCATCCAGGGCTTGCTTGCCGACGAACAAATTCTTACCATCGTGCTAGACGCTGACGATTTACGCGTACTGTTGACCCCAGAACCGGAATACACCGACGCCGAGCGTTGCTGGTTCTACAAAGTCCTCACCGAGCTAGCCGTCCGCTTCGCCTGGCAAGGGGCCAACGTGATCATCGCGGCTACCGGCAACCGGCGTCTCTATCGCGAACAGGCCCGCCTGCAAAGCCCTCGTTTTGCCGAAGTTTATCTCGATTGTCCTCTGGCCGTCTGCCAAAACCGCGATCCCAAAGGACAGTACCTGAACGAAGCCAGCGCCGACCATATTCCCGGTATTGGCGTTGCTTATGAACCCTCATTCGCCCCAGAAGTCATTGTCAACACCGCCCACAAGACACCACCAGAAGCCGCTCAATCGGTCATCGACGTTCTAAAGCTAGAACGTATCATTAGAGGAGATGCAAGTCATGGCGATACCCAATCCTTTACGCCCAGACGATTTACGCCGACGCTGTAATCCAGACCAATTCCAATTTAAATCCACAGCCGAACTGCCTGATTTAGAAGACATAATCGGACAGGAGCGAGCTATTGAAGCCATCCGCTTTGGGATAGGAATTCAACACGATGGCTTCAATTTGTTTGCCCTGGGGCCGAATGGGACGGGAAAGTTTACGGCCGTGCGCCAGTACCTCACCCAAAAAGCCGCCCAACAACCCACACCTCAGGATTGGTGTTACATTTTCAACTTCGACCAGCCGCATAAACCCCACGCCCTCAACTTGCCCGCCGGCTACGCAGGGAAATTTCGCGCCGCCATGCGGCAGCTCGTCGAGGACCTGAGCACCGTGCTGCCTTCAGCTTTTGCCAGCGACGAATACCAAAACCAGAAAAAGAGCATCGAGGAAGAATTTAAACAACGAGAAATCCAGGCCCTGGACGACCTGAAAGCAAGAGCGCAAGAACACGATATCGCCTTTATTCGCACGCCGGCCGGCTTCGCCTTTGCCCCGCTAAAAAACCGGGAAGTCATGAGCCCGGAAGAATTTATGAAGCTGCCGGCCGAAGAGCAAAAGGCCGTCGAAACCCAGATCCAGGAACTGCAAGAAATGCTGCAAGGCATTATGCGCCAACTGCCCCAGTGGCAGAGCGAACTGCAAAAACGCCTGAAAGAGTTAAACGCCAACGTAGCCGTTTTCACTACGACCCACCTGTTTGATGATCTGCGCCAAAAGTACGCGGGTATGGATGCGGTGCTGACTTATCTAACGGCCGTGCAAAAAGACGTAGTCGATAACGTCGATGCCTTCCTGGGGACCGAAGAGCCATCAATGGCCGCCGTGCTCGGCGGGCTGGAAAAACCGCACAGCCCGCAGCAAATCACCCGCTACCAGGTCAACGTCATCATCGACAACGGCCAGACCCAAGGCGCGCCCGTAGTCTACGAAGAAAAGCCCGCCTACAACAACCTGATCGGCCGCATTGAACACATCTCGCAGATGGGCGCGCTCATCACCGACTTTACCCTTATCAAGCCCGGCGTGCTGCACAAAGCCAACGGCGGCTACCTGATTCTGGACGCCCGCAAAGTGCTGCAGCAGCCCTATGCCTGGGAAAGCTTAAAACACGCCCTCAGCGCCAAAGAAATCCGTCTGGAATCATTGGCACAGGCTGCCAGCCTGATCAACACCGTCTCTCTGGAGCCGGAGCCAATTCCGCTGGAGGTCAAGGTCGTGTTGATGGGCGACCGCGAACTCTATTATCTGCTGCACCAATATGACCCCGAATTCGGCGAGTTATTCAAGGTGGCAGCCGATTTTGAGGATGAAATGGCGCGCGACGACGCCAGCAACCTGGCGTATGCGCAGCTCATTGGCACGCTGGCGCGCAAGGAGGAACTGCGCCATTTTGACCGGGAGGCTGTGGCCCTGATCATTGAACACAGCGCCCGCCTGGCCGGCAACGCCGGTAAGTTGTCTACCCACATGCAAAGCATCTCCGACTTGCTGCGCGAAGCCAGCTACTGGGCTGGTGAAGCCGGGCGCGAGATTGTGACGCAAGAGGATGTGCAGCACGGCCTGGATGCCCAACTTTACCGGCACGGCCGTATCCGCGAGCGCATTCAGGAAGCCATCATCGAAGACACCATCCTCATCGATACCACAGGCGCAGTGGTCGGGCAGATCAATGGCCTGGCGGTTTACATGATGGGCATGCACAGCTTTGGCCGGCCCAGCCGCATCACGGCCCGCGTGCGCCTGGGCAAAGGAGAAGTGATCGACATCGAGCGGCAAGTGGAGATGGGCGGCCCCATCCATTCCAAAGGTGTGCTGATTTTGTCCAGCTTTTTAGGGGCCAGGTATGCGGCGGAACGGCCGTTTTCCCTTTCTGCCAGCCTGGTTTTTGAGCAGTCTTACAGCGGCGTGGACGGCGACAGCGCTTCTTCCGCGGAGTTGTATGCGCTCCTATCGGCGCTGTCCGGCGCGCCCATCAAACAATCCTTCGCCGTCACCGGCTCAGTCAACCAGAACGGCCACGTCCAGGCTATCGGTGGGGTCAACGAAAAAATCGAAGGCTTCTACGATTTGTGCCGGGCGACAGGCATAACCGGCGAGCAGGGCGTGCTGATTCCCGAGGCCAACGTGCGCCACCTGATGCTGCGCCACGACGTGGTGGAAGCGGTCAGCGACGGCCGTTTCCACATTTACCCCATCAGCCATGTCGACCAAGGTATCGAACTGCTCACCGGCGTCCCCGTGGGCGCCGCCGACGATGACGGCAGTTACCCCCCGGACAGCATCAACGGCCGTGTCGTCGCCTATCTGGATAAATTGGCCGAAAAACAACGCGCTTTTGCTGCTCCTCCGCCGGAGGCCAGACAACAGAAGCAGGAAGATGACAAAAACTCATGAAAATCCAACGGATTTTGGTTGCCCTGGACGCTTCGCCCCACAGCCTGGCCGCATTGGATACGGCCGTTGACCTCGCGGAACGCCTGGATGCCGAACTGCAAGGCCTGTTTGTTGAAGATATCAACCTCTTACGGCTGGCGCAGCTGCCCTTTGCCCGGGAGTTACGCTTTCCCCATTCGACTACCCACAAAGTCGACGCGCCGCAAATGGAGGAGCAGCTGCGCGGCCAGGCCGCCCAGGCCCAGCGCCTGTTCCGCCGCGAGGCCGAAAGACGCAACATCACCCATTCGTTCACTGTGGTGCGCGGCGTGGTCGCTGCCTCTTTGCTGAAAGCAGCACTGGAAAGCGATTTATTGGTCCTGGGGCGCGCCAGCCATTCTCTGGTGCGCACGGAACGATTGGGCTCCACGGCACAAACGGCCGTGTCGCAGGCCGAGCGCTCTGTCTTGTTGGTACATCCCCAGGCCGATCTCAGCCGCCCGCCTTTGCTCATTTACGATGGCTCGACCGCCGCCGAACGCGCTTTGTCGATGGCGGCCAATCTGGTGCAGCGTAACGGCCGTCTCTACATCCTGCTTTACCTGGCCGACGCCGACGCTGCGCAGGCCGCCATCGACACCATCGAAACCCAGTTGGCCCCGCGCAACATCGAAGCCGTCTACCGCCGCCTCTACGGCATCCAACTTCAGGAGTTGATCGATTTCATCAACGACTCCGAAAACAGCCTGCTCATCCTGAGCGATCGTTACGAGCAATTTTCACCGGTGGTCATACGCCAACTGGCCGAAAAGCTAACCTGCCCAGTTCTGGTTGTTCGGTAACCCCAGACCAGCGTGTTAGCTTACCACGCCGCCCGCACCGCACAACCTGAAACCTGCAAAGTGCGAAAGGTTAAGAGCCTTAAACATTCGATAAGTTCAGCATAAAAGTTCTATTAACTCTTCGTAAAGACATCACAGGAACTTTTTCTGATAATGAAAGGGTGGGAAGAAAAACAATCACTTCGAACACAATGCAGGCACGCCCTTTCGCCACGCCACACCTCCGACCAACGAACAATCACGAACAAACCAGTCCATTGTTAATTAATTGACTGACTCCCTCTTTTTTCTCCCATTTTAACCAGCTGGTTTACCCCACAAAACATAGTACATCGACCCACTCCGAGGTTGGTTTGGTGACCTGTCGCAAAATCACCAGACCCATTCACTTCACAGTGAGCCTCACCCTGCCTGAATATTTACCAGAACCATTATCAAATTACATGATCGCCACAGCAAAATAGGATCAGCATGGAGGAAAAACCAATGCGAAGTCTAAAATTTTTCAAAGTATGGTTTCTCGCCCTTACAGCCCTGGGGCTCCTTGTCGCCTGCGGCAGCAGCGCCACGCCAACCCCCGCCGCCACCAGCGCGCCGGCCACCAGCGAATCATCCGCCGCGGCCACGGAAGCGCCAACCGCAACTAGCGAAATGATGGCCACCGAAGCCCCTACAGCCACCAGCGAAGCGATGGCTACAGAGATGCCAACAGCCACGTCAGAAGCGGCCAGCATGCCGTCTGGCGGCGCTTTACGTACTCCGGAAGAGGCGGCCTTAGCTGCCGCCGGCGGCCAGCAAATTGGTGGCTCGGTTAGCGTCCTCGGCGTGTGGGGCGGCAGCGAGCAAGACTCATTTCTGGCAATGGTCAAGCCATTTGAAGATGCCACCGGGATCCAGGTGGATTACACCGGTACGCGCGATCTAAACGCAGTCCTGACAACCCGGGTTCAGGGTGGCAATCCGCCAGATCTGGCCGGTTTGCCTGGACCTGGCCAGATGGCGCAGTATGCTAAAGCCGGCAATTTAGTCGACCTCAGTTCCTTCCTGGATATGTCCACTTTCAACGATCAATACGCCCAAACCTGGGTAGACCTGGGCACAGTCGACAACCAACTTGTCGGGATCTTCATCAAAGCCTCGGTTAAGGGCCTGATCTGGTACGACCCCAAAGTATGGAGTGCCAACAACTACCAGACTCCAGCTACCTGGGACGATATGATGGCCCTTTCCAACCAGATCGCAGATGGGGGCAATACGCCCTGGTGCGTAGCTCTAGAAAGCGGCGCAGCCAGTGGCTGGCCGGGGACCGATTGGTTGGAAGACATTGTGCTGCGGCAGGCAGGCGTAGACACGTATAACCAGTGGTGGCAGGGGCAAATTCCCTGGACATCACCGGAAATTAAGCAGGCCTGGCAGACGTGGGGCGACATCGTGGCTAACGCGAATATGGTCTATGGTGGTGTGAACACCATGTTGACGACAAACTTTGGCAACGTTGGCGATCCACTCTTTACGGATCCGCCTGGCTGCTACATGGTGCATCAGGCCAGCTTTATCACCGACTTCTTCACAAACAACACGCCTAATCTAAAGCCGGTAGATGATTTTGATTTCTTTGGCTTCCCGCCGTTTGACGCCAATGCGCCGGTCAGCACAGAAATTGCCGGCGATTTGTTTGGCATGTTCAATGACACGCCGCAAGCCGAAGCGCTCATCAAATACCTCACAACCCCGGAAGCGCAAGCGATTTGGGTGCAGCGCGGCGGCGCGATTTCGCCCAACCGAGCCGTGCCTCTGGATGATTACCCGGATGCCTTAAGTCAGAAAGCGGCCAACCGTCTGACCGGGGCCGAAATAGCTGTGTTTGATGCTTCTGACCAGATGCCCGAAGCGATGAACAATGCTTTCTGGCAAGCGGTACTCAACTATGTGCAGTCGCCGGACCAGTTGGATAGCATTTTGCAAAATCTCGATTCTGTGCAGCAGGATGCTTATAGTCAATAGTCTGTTATTCAGGTCATGATATGGCTCAAGGGCGTTGGGTACCCCAAACAACGCCCTTGAGCCAACAAACTGGAGGTAAGCGATGAACCGACTGGTGATGGCATTGATTGTGATCGTGGGTGTGCCGGCTGTCATGGTCGGTTACGTTGCTCTGATCGAATGGATTGTTGGGAAATTCCCTTTTAGGACGCGCGGCCGGATACGGCCGTGGCTGTGGATTGCTCCGATGGTGTCCATTTTGCTCGTTTACCTGGTCTACCCGACCATAAACACCATTTACCTCAGCTTTTTTAACGCCGATTCCTCGCAATACGTGGGATTGGCTAACTATCAATACGTTTTTACCAATTCCGCCATGCTCGATTCCATGAAAAATAACGTGTTGTGGTTGATCTTGCTGACGGGACTTACGGTAACCTTTGGCTTGCTCTTTGCCGTGCTTTTTGATCGCGTTTCTTATGAGGCGGTGGCCAAGGCGTTCGTTTTTCTGCCGATGGCCATCTCTTTTGTCGCCGCCGGTGTGATTTGGAAGCTGATGTATGATTACCAGCCTCCGGCGCATGCCCAAACAGGTACGTTAAACGCGATTGTTACGCTGTTTGGCGGTCAGCCTATTGCCTGGCTGGTTAACCGCACAACCAACAACCCGGCTCTCATCTGGGTGGGGATTTGGGTGTGGACAGGGTTTGCCATGGTGATTCTGTCAGCCGGTCTCAAGGGTATCCCTTCGGAAATAATTGATGCAGCGCGTGTAGATGGCGCGACGGAGTGGCAAATCCTGCGGTTTGTCACCGTTCCCATGATGGGTTCGACTATCGCTGTGGTCGCAACGACGATGGTCATTTTTGCGTTGAAAGCTTTTGATATTGTTTACGTGATGACGAATGGTAATTTTGGCACCGACGTGGTGGCGAACCGAATGTACAAAGAAATGTTCAATTTCACGAATTTTGGACGGGCGAGTGCGATTGCAGTGATCTTATTGATAGCTATCGTGCCGGTCATGTTGTTTAACATTCGCCGCTTCCGCGAGCAGGAGGCAATCCGATGAACCACACTATTGAGCAGGAAAGTAAAGCGGCGCGGAATGAGATGCTGGCGGAAAACGGCCGTTCCACTTCCGCCCGTCTCCTGAAATTCCTGCAACGCACCCCTATCCATCTTGTTATTGTCCTCATTGCCGTCATCTGGATGCTCCCCACCGTAGGTCTGCTGGTCAGTTCGTTTCGTCCGGCCCACCTGGTGGCTACCACCGGCTGGTGGACGGCCTTCCAAACGCCGTTTCAATTTACCCTGGACCTCTACCGAGAGGCCATAAGCGCCAATGGCATGGGACAAAGCTTTATCAACAGCCTGTTTATTGCCATACCGGCCACTGTGATTCCCATTATGATCGCCGCTTTTGCCGCTTATGCCTTTGCCTGGATGGAATTCCCTGGTCGCGACCTGCTGTTTGTCGCCGTGGTGGGCTTGCTGGTTGTGCCTTTGCAGGCATCGTTGATTCCCGTCCTAAAAATCTACAATCGCTTGGGACTAACCGGAACCTTCCTGGGCATCTGGCTGGCGCACACTGGATTTGGCCTGCCATTTGCCGTTTACCTGCTGCGCAACTTCTTTGGATCGCTGCCGCGCGATATGTTTGATTCCGCCTATCTGGATGGCGCCACCGCTTTTACGGCTTTCTTCCGTCTGGTACTGCCCCTTTCCATTCCGGCAATCGCTTCGCTGGTGATTTTCCAATTTATGTGGGTGTGGAATGACTTGCTGGTTGCCCTGATTTTTCTGGGGGGCTATCCGGACGTCGCCCCCATGACCGTGACCATCAGCAATCTGGTGAATTCTCTGGGCGGCGGCTGGCAGCTATTAACGGCCGCAGCTTTCATATCGATGATGCTGCCGCTGCTCATTTTCTTCACCTTGCAACGGTACTTTGTGCGCGGTATTCTGGCCGGCTCGGTTAAAGGATAGAGCCGCAAATTCATCCGGGCAGACTGGCCAGCGCTTTTTGAGCGATAGCCGCCACAGCCTGGTAGATGGGTGAGTCGTCGGCCAAATCAATTAACGGCCGTCCACTAAACTCCAGCGCCATCATCGCCTCATCCTCCGGCACCGTGCCCAGCAGCGGCAGGCCCAATTCGTCGATACGCGCCTGGAGCGCCGGGTGCACGCCGCCGCGCAGCCGGTTCAAGATCAGGCCGGTGTGAGCAATGTGAATGTCTAGCTCTTTGCGGAAGGCAGCAATGCGTTCCGCCGCCGCCAGACCACGCTGGGTCGGATCAGAAACGATGAGCAAATGCTGCACGTCGCGTGTGGTGCGCCGGCTGAGGTGTTCCATACCCGCCTCGTTGTCAATCACCACGTAACGATAATTTTTGCTGATGGCGTCGATGACCTGGCGTAGATTGTGGTTGACGGCGCAGTAACAGCCTGGCCCTTCCGGCTGGCCCATAGCAATCAGGTCAAACCGGTCACCCTCCGCCAGAGCGGAACGGACCTGGTAATCCAGATATTCCTGCTTGGTGATGCCGCCGCTGATAGCTCCCATGGCGGCTCCGCCCGCCGTCAGCGACTGCTTCACCTGGGCCAGTAAATCCTCGCGAATGTCGCCAACCGTCCAATCTAGGCCCAATCCCAGAACCATATTCAGGTTGCTGCTGGGGTCGGCGTCTATCGCCAGGACGGCGCCCGGCTGGTTTTTGATTAGGTATTTGATGATCATGGCGGTGATGGTGGTTTTGCCCACGCCGCCTTTTCCGGCTAATGCGATAGTTGTGGTCATAATTGTGGGGAGTGGAGACTGGAGACTAGAGAGGATTGGCGGACGCTGCCCAATCTGAAGTTTCGAGTCTCTGCATCATATTTTCTGTTTCTTTTTTTAGTGCGGGCACATAGTCGTAAACGGCCGTGCCCAACCGATCCGCTTCCTGCACCAATAAATCGGCCGGTAAAAAGCCCAAAACCGGCAACCCAGGCGAATTTTCCTGCAAAAACGCAGCCTCCTCGGCATTGCGAATTTTGTTGCCCACCAGCCATAATCGGGTCAGGCCGATGTCGTGGGCCAGTTTTTTGATTTGCACGGCCGTTCCCAGGCTTCTTCTGGTCGGCTCTACCACCACAATCAAGGCGTCGACAAAATCTACCGTCGCCCGGCCCAAATGCTCCACCCCGGCATACATGTCCAGGATGAGCACATCGTCTTTGCGGAAAAGCAGGTGGGTGAACAACGTTTTGAGCATGGCGCTCTCCGGGCAAATGCAGCCGGAGCCGCCCATGTCTACCGCCCCCATCTCCAACAGCCGCACGCCGCGATGAAGCACGCTAAACCGCTCCGGCAGATCATCGACGCGCGGGTTGAGGGTAAAAAATCCACCGACGGTCCCTGGCTTTGCGCCGGTGCGCTCCTCGATCAAGGCGTCCATTTCGGCAATGGGACGCAATTGGGCGCGTAAATGTTCCGGGAAGCCCAAAGCTCCGGCCAGGCAAGGCGCCGGATCTGCATCCACGGCCAGCACCTGCCGCCCCTGGTCTGCAAATGCCTGGGCCAGCAGCGCTGCCAGCGTCGTTTTGCCCACACCCCCTTTACCGCTGATGGCCATTTTCATTGATGATGCCCCTTGTTTTCGGTGCGCCGCCTAACTGTGCCGAATCAGACGGCGCGTTATGGTGCTGCCTATGATAGCACAAGCGTCGGTTGGCAGGTGATGATTGACGTGTGCGTCGAATAAAATGCGGTAGGAAGCGGGGAAATCGTCATCGCCCGGCCAGCAGACGACGAGTAAGGGTACACGCGGCAGCACTTGAAATTGGCAGGCAACGCCAGCAAAAGGAGCGACCTGACCGCCCAAAGCCACGGCCGTTTCCCGAAACCGCGCCACGTCATGGCCAAAATGAACAGCCAGCTCTCGTCCCGTGTATCCTTGAAAAGCCTGCGTGTAAAAACGGCCGTCCGTCAATTCCGTAAAACCAATCCATTTCCCCGCTGGCGGCGTGCCGTCTGTCGTCCACAAGTAGTAGGCGATGAGCGCCTGGGTCATCGGGTCGAGGACCGCTCCTGTTTTCCGATCATAGGCTATGTAATCCGGCGTGGGGATGAAAACGGCCGTTTGCCACACCCGCAGCTCTAGCCCACCCACAGCCACTGCAGCGCCGGCATGGGCCGCCAAGACGGCCGTGTCTCGCTGCGCCAGATCGCGCCGCAATTCCACCACCCGGCGCTGTAAACCAGTTTCCGCCTGATCAACAGCCATCAAATTAACCGTTCGTCGTGGATCACGCTTACGCCGCCAAGGGTAATTTTTCTTCGGCTGGCGGCCTCACCGGGGCCAAACCTGCCTCCGCCACAATACGCGGCACAACGTCCTCCCAACCTACAGCCATCAGATGGATGCCGTTGACACCCTGCTTGCCTCGAATCGCTTCGATTATTTCCAGGGCAATTTGCACGCCTTCTTCGGCCACGCCATCACCCGCCGCTTCCAATCGCTTAAGCAAATGGCCGGGTATCACGACGCCGGGAATCTCGTGGTGCATATAGCGGGCCATTTCCAGAGTTTTAAGCGGCGTGACGCCGATTAAAATGTAGACCTTGTCCAAAATGTTTCGCTTCGCCAGTTCGTTGAGCCAGATTTCCAGGCCATCGGGGTCATAAACCAGGTTGGTCTGGAAGAACTGCGCCCCGGCGTTGATCTTTTTATGCTCGCGAATGGCCTGAAATTCCGGGCGCGAGGCAAAGGGGGCGGCCGCTGCGCCCAGGAAGTATTGCGGCCGAAACTTGATGGCCCGGCCGTCCAAATACTTACCCTCATCCCGCATCCGGCGCAAAATCCACAGCATCTGGATCGAGTCGATGTCGATGATGTCGGCGCGGGCGCGGGGCACAGGTCCCATGCGGAAACTGTCGCCGGACAAACACAAGATATTGCGAATGCCCAGGGCGCTGGCGCCCAACACTTCCGCCTGCAAACCAGTGCGCGTGCGGTCACGGGCGGCAATTTGCAGCACAGGTTCAGCGCCATGCTGCAATGCCATCAGAGAACAAGCCAGCGATGACATGCGGGGTGTGGCGGAAGGGCAGTCGGTGAAGTTAACGGCCGTAACATACGGCTCCACCATCTCCACATTGCGGCACATTTTTCCCGTCGCGGCACTCATCGGCGGCGCAACTTCGGCCGTCACCACAAACTCCCCGGCGCGCAGCCGCAGCTCCAGGTCAGACGCCGGCTCATCGTAGGCCGGCGCATGGTATTCCGCATCCCCCTCCCACCAATCCGGCTGGCGCACAGGGCGAAAAACGGCGTCGGCCGTAACCGCTCGCTTTTCCTTCCCGCCAAAGAGCAGTCCTGCGGCCACCTCCTTGGTCCCCACGACTTTGACTTGCCGGACCACATCGCCCCAGGTTTCGCCGCCGACCTTATCCCAATCCAGCGGCGGCATGACTTCTAGCAGCAATTCTTCCCGCCCCAGGCGAAAGGCGCGATCATAAATCGCATACCAGATACATGGCCGGGTAGGGTCAACATAACAAGACGCTTCGGTGGAACCGCCGCAGGGTCCATTGCGCGCCCCTTTGGGGCATTCCATCGGGCAGATAAAGGCTGTTTCTTGCAGCAGGCAGTTGCCGCACATGCGGCAGCCAAACAAGGGGCCTTTGGTGATCCGTTCCACAAAAGCCAGGGTGCGATTCCCCGGACTCTCTTTTTTGAAGGGGAGATAAGCGGGCTGCCAGCGTCTCCCAGGTGTGAAAATTGGCATGACTTCCTCCTTGAACGCGGGAGGAAAGAGCGAAAGCGGGGATTTTTACACCCGCTTCCGCTCCTGCTCTTTATCCCGCTACAACATCGGCAGCAGATACTCGTAAGCGCTCAGGGCTGCTTTAACGCCTTCACCGACGGCCACAAGCACCTGCTCGGCGTAAATGTTGGTCACGTCGCCGGCGGCAAAAATGCCGGGCAGGCTCGTACGGCTGTAGGCATCGACCACGATAAAGCCGCGCTCGTCAAGGTCCACCAGTTCGGCCACAGGCTGCGAGTTGGGCCGCAAGCCAACTTCGACAAACGTGCCGTCGGCGGCGATCTTCATTTCCTCGCCGCGCACGTTTTCGACGATGACGGTGTTGCAATAACCGTTGCCTTCCACGCGCTTGACTTTGTAATCGGGCAAGAGGGTGACGTTAACGGCCGTTTCCAGCTTCTTCCCCAACGGCGTCAGCAGCGCCTGCGCCGACGGCCCTACCACGTGGACATGGTGCGCCACCGTCGCCAGTTCCGCCGCCGAACGCAGCGCCAGATCATCTTCCCCAATCACCACCGTATCCTTCTCAATAAACAATGGCGCATAACTCAGCGCCGAATAACACAGCCCTTTGGACAAATACTCCCGTTCGCCGGGCACATTCAGCCACTGCTGCCGCGAGCCGGTAGCGAGGATCACCGCCCTGGCCAGCAGTTCGCCGCCACCTACCGTATGCACCACAAAGTTGTCGCCTGTCTTCTCTACCCTGTCCACCCGCTCCAGATGATGGGCAAAATCCAGGTATTCCAGCTCGCTCTTGAATTTATTCACCACTTCCACGCCGCGGATAACCTGATACCCCTCCACATCCGGCAGGTCCAGATGGTAATTCGTTTTGCCGCCCAGGTTCTCAGAGACAAGCAGCACGTTCAAGCGTTTCCGAATGGCATAAATCGCCGCCGTTAACCCGGCCGGACCGCCGCCAATGATAATTAAGTCGTACATCGTCATTCCTCCGGTGCTTCCGCAATAAACCCTTCCGCCATCATCGTCTTGGTGATGTTCCGCGAACGGCAGATCATCTCATAGGCGTGTTGGTACAGTTCATCGTAACTGAGCGTCAGGCGCGCCACCTCTTGCTCCTGAGCCTTCATCCCCACCGCCGCTGCTTCCCGGGCAAACACCTGCCAATCTTCCATGCTGGGCAACAGATGTTCTTCGTCCAGATCATCGCCGATGAAATCCGCCAGGGCTTCGGCCGCCGCGAAACACATCTCATCCGTGATGGTGCGCGCCCGCACATCCAGCGCACCACGGAAGATGCCGGGGAAGCCCAGCGAATTGTTCACCTGGTTCGGAAAGTCCGACCGGCCGGTAGCCACAATCCGCGCTCCCGCCTCCTGAGCTTCCCACGGCCAGATTTCCGGCACGGGGTTGGCGCAGGCAAACACGATGGCATCCTTGTTCATGCGCCGGACCCACTCCGGCAAAATGGTTCCCGGGCCAGGTTTGGACAGGGCAATGACCACGTCAACGCCTTCCATCGCTTCGGGGATGCCGCCTTGCCGCAAGTCGCCGTTGGTGGTCTGGCAGAGACGCCATTTGTCCACGTATTCGTGGCGGCGCTTTTCCAGATCGCTGCGGTGCGGGCCGAGAATGCCCTTGCTGTCGACCATGTAACACTTGGTGGGGTCGGCTCCCCAGCCGAAGATCAGCCGCGAGCAGGCCACGTTAGACGCGCCGCTGCCCACAAAGGTGATGCTGACTTCGTTCATCTTTTTGCCTACAATTTTCAGGGCGTTGATCAGGCCGGCCAGGGTGACGGTAGCCGTGCCCTGCTGGTCATCGTGCCAGATGGGGATTTCTGCTTTTTCGCGCAGGGTATCGAGAATGCGGAAGCATTTGGGCTGCGAGATGTCTTCCAGATTGACGCCGCCAAAGGCAGGCTGAAGCATGAGGACAGTTTCGATGATTTTATCCGGGTCTTTGGTGTCCAGCATGATGGCCACGCCATCGACGCCGCCGAGGTATTTGTATAACAGGGCTTTGCCTTCCATCACCGGCAGGCCGGCTTTTGGACCGATGTCGCCCAGGCCCAGCACCCGGGTTCCATCACTGACCACCGCCACGGTGTTCCATTTATTGGTGTGATCGTATACGCGTTCCGGGTTGGCCTGGATGTCGCGACAGGGCGCGGCCACGCCAGGGGTATACCAGATGGCAAAATCGTTCAGGTCACGAACGACGCATTTGAGAGACGTTTCTACCTTTCCCCGGTAAAACGGATGCAATTTCATGGCATCCGCCGAGGGTTTTTGCGCTTTTTTCAACAGCGCATCGATGTCTATTTCTTTTTTGTCAATGAACATAATAGGCCCCCTTAAAGATGATGCGTGATGTCGTGATGCGCGATGATCTGTCGCGCATCACGCTTCACGCGTCAGGCAAATGCCTCCTGCTGCAGGTAGGCATCGGCATAAATGACTTTGTTCAATAAAATTTGCACGGTTTTCCAGATTGCTACCTGGGTGGGATCGTTCATATCGGCATCATTGATATTGGGTTCCTCCATGTTGGCGATGCGGTCATGGATGGCGAGGTAGAGGCGGTTAACGGCCGTTCCCCCATCCCGCTCTTCGATGACCCGCACCACCTGTTTCAATTCAGCATCAAATGGATCGGCAATCATCATTTGCAAGCCTGCGCCCATGAGCATGGCGCAGTATACGCGGTTGATCAACGGCCGGTTGGCCGCGGGCACCGCGTTGGAAACGTTGGAAAGGCCCACAGAAATGGGCGGCGGCGGATCCCAGGCAAATTGCAGCGTGCGCACCGCCTCAATCAGTTCGGGGCAATACTCCTGGCAGCCGGACACGGTGAGCACCAGGGGATCGATAATCAGGTCGCTAATCGGATAGTCGATTTCCATGGCGCGGGGAATGAGATGCTCCAGGGCGATGTTCACACGCTCGTCGGCGGCGACGGGGATGCCGCTCTGGCCCATGGTAAGGGCGATGAGCCGGGTGTTGTATTGTTTGGCCAGCAGCGGCACCTTCTCCAGCCGTTCCGGCTCAGCGGAGGTAGAGTTGATGATGGGCTGCGCTTTGGTGACCTTCTTCAGGCCGGCTTCAATGCCCAGGATGTTGGTGCTGTCGAAGCAAAGCGGCACGTCTACAACTTCTTCCAACAGGTCCACCATCCAGGGAAAAACCTCTTCGCCGTCTTTTTTGCGCGGCCCCAGGTTGATGTCCAGGCAGTCGGCCCCGGCTTCTACCTGGCGCACGGCGAGATCTTGAAAGAAACGGCCGTTCTGCTCTCGCAGCGCATCTTTCACTTTCTGGGAAATGATATGAATGTTTTCACCGATTATGTACATAAAACTCTCCTTTTTGGGGACTGTTCAGATGCCAGTCCACGCCTCAGCCCTCAGGCCACGCCATACATTTGATTGGGAGCCAGAATTTCTGGCAGCTCGTCTCGTAAACGTTCTCGCGCCGTATAACACAAATGGCAGGCATCCACGTAACCGTCATCCGGTTCCAGGCTGTACTGCCGCACCAACTGCGCCGGCCCGCCGGCCAGTAAGGCCGCTACAATGGGATAGGTTGGGGGATCGAATTCCGCCAAAATTTGGAACAAAGGCCGGGCAAACAAATTACCAATCGTCAAACCCTGGCACAGATGCAGGTAACCAAAGGGGTCCAGGTGTACCCGGCCCGGATCAGCCAGATTTTCGTAGGGGCAGCGGGTAAACGTTTGCCAGGCCTGCCGCGGCAAACCGGCCGTAAGCTGCACGGCTGCCCGGCCGCGAAACATGATGTCGCCGCCGGTCAGGGGCAGTCCTGGTTCCCACAGCGCCGGGTCACGCTGGCCGACCGGCGGATCGATGGTGATCGACCCGGCATACAAGCCCAATTCCTGCGCCGCCGCCAGACCGGGATGCGCTCCGGTTTCTGTTGTTTGCCCGTGAAACGTGTCGATGGAAATGTCAATTCGATCCAGACCGGCTTCGGCTAACGGCCGTAACCACACCAAAGCGTCTGCCTGGCTCGTCGCCCAATAGCCGTTGGAGACAATGCCGGTGGCAAAACCCAGTTCATGGGCGCGGGCCACGGCTTGCACCAGGACCGGGTGATAAATAAACGATTCGCCCCCCTCAAAATAAAACTCGCCAATCGACGGCACGTCCAGCGCCTGCTGATACACATCCTCAAGCTGGTCCAGAGTGAATACGCCAGACTGTTCCGGACTGCCCCAAACAAAGCAATGGTCGCAGATAAAATTGCACTGGTATGTCAGCAAAATGTGCAGGCTGTTTAATGTCATCATTCACCTCCACATAAGGCACGGATAGGAGACTGTGCCTAGGTCTCCATCTCTATGCCATTCGCCAAAGCCCGGGCCACGGACGGAAAACAGCGCATGTCGGTATGGGGCAAAAAGAGCGCAGACGTAAACGCATCGTAAAAGCTGTTGTCAGCCGACAGCTCAATGTAGGTCATGCGTCCGGCGATGTCGTTGATTCGCTGCCCGGCGGTCTGGCTGAGCAAGGCGTAATATGCGCCAAGAACGGCCGTATTGCCCAAAAAGTGAAACTGCTCCCACGGCCTATCCGGCAGCAGGCCGATCTGAATCGCCTTCTCGACATTGATGTACTTACCAAACGAACCGCCGATAAGCACCTGAGCCGCCGTGGCCAGAGGCACACCAACACTGTCGGCCAGCACGCGCATGCCGGCATAAATGGCCGCCTTGGCCCGCATCAGATTGTCGATGTCCGTGCGGGTGATGGCGATGGCCCGGCCATGCCAGGTCTGGTCGGCCCAGGCCAGCACGTATTCCAGCCCACTTTCGCCCTGGCGGATGCGGTCAGTAGCCAGATGCGCGTCGAAGTTGCCGCCCTTGTCGACCACACCGGTCAGGAACATTTCGGCCAGCAGGGAAATCAGGCCGCTGCCGCAAATGCCGCGCGGCGGCCCGCCGCCAATGATGCGCAAAGACGGTTCGTAGGTACGGCCGTCGATCCACACCTCCTCAATAGCCCCTCTGGTGGCGCGCATGCCATCCCGCACGCCCGCGCCTTCAAACGCCGGGCCGGCCGAGCAGGCGCAGGTCACCAGCCAATCCTGGCAGCCCAAAACCATTTCGCCGTTGGTCCCAATGTCCAGGAACAAGGTGGTTTCCAGGGTATCGTCCAGACCGGAGGACAGCACACCGGCGGTGATGTCGGCGCCGACGTAGCTGGCGACGCCCGGCAGACAGGCGACCGGCGCTTCCGGGTGGATGTCCAGGCCAATTTCCTGGGCGGTAAAGGCAGGCAGATGGTTCACGGCCGTCACAAACGGCGTCAACCGAATGCTCTCGGCGGGAATCCCTAACAGCAGGTGCATCATGGTGCTGTTACCGGCGATGACCGCCTTGAAAACGGCCGTGCGCGGCTGCGCGGGGTCTTCTTTGGCGGCTTTTTGCCAGACACGTTCGATCAGCGTGTTGATGCTTTGCAGCACCAGCGACCGCAGTTCGCCCAACCCGTTGTTTTTGCTGGCATAGATGATGCGCGAGATCACGTCCTCGCCGCGCTGGATTTGCCGGTTGTACTCGGCCGCCTGAGCCGCCACCTGCCCGCTGCGCAAATCCACCAGCCAGACAGTGACCGTGGTGGTGCCGATGTCGATGGCCAGGCCGTAAAACGGCGTCTCCTGCGCGACATGGCCGGGCAGCAGGTCGATGAGGCGCGCCGTTTCGGGCGGCGATTGGTTGACGGCCGTCATCGGCGTGCCGGGATCGGCGACAACGGCCGTTACCCGCCAATCCCCCGCCCGCAGCGCGCCGCCAATTTTTCGCAGCAGCGGCAGGGAGATGTCCAGGCGTTCGATGCCCGTTTGCTGGCGCACGGCCGTTTGCAAACGGCTCCAATCGTCGCGCTGGTCGTCCATGCTGGGCGGGGCAAGGGTCAGGCAAAGGCGCTTCAGCGTCTGGTCGCGCCGGGGATCGTAGCCTGGCGGCGGCTGCACGTCGGCGGCCACCCGGTCGGCCGTCAGGTGCCGATCCAGCGACTCTTGTTCCGGCACAGTCACCTGCACGTCGCCTTCTACCACTGTCTGGCAGGCCAGGGCAAAACCCTGGGCCACGTCCTCCGCCGACAGCCGCAGGGTGCTGCGCCGTCGCACCCCGCCATTTTGCACCTGCACGGCACAGCGACCGCAGCGCCCCTGCCCGCCACACGGCTGGGCAATCTGCACCCCGGCCCGCACCGCCGCCTCCGTCAGCAGTGAGCCGCCGGGGACCAAAACAGCATCGGCCTGGTCAAAGGAAACGCGGTAATCTGTCATGTTGTCTGGGTTCGCGCGCAGTGTTCAGCGGCAGGTTGTCGATCAACCGCCGTTCGCACTGTCCGCCGGCAGCCGGCCCATGGCGTTCAAGACCCATTTCATGCATTTGTGGAAGGGGTCGAAGAACATCATGGGGCAGCCGCCATCAATGACCACGATATTATTTTCGCGGCAAACGGCCGTTGCCTTGTCTGACACGCTCGAAGGCATAAACGTATTGTTATGCATCCAGACGCGCGGCACGCCCGCCGCTACACAATCTTGCACCACCTGTTCCGTCACCGCCGGGCTGGTGACAATCATGGCCCCGTCCACGCCGCCGGGAATGGCCTGCATGGTGGGGTAACAGGGATCGCCTTCCACGGTCTCCGCGTTCGGGTTTACGGCGAACACCGTGTACCCCTTATCGCGGAAAAGTCGGTAAATCCCGTTGGCCGTCTCTTTTTCGTTCCGCGACACGCCGGCCACAGCAATCCGTTTCTGCGCTAAAAATTCATTGGCGAGATCATTAAATTGGCTCATAAACTTCTTCTCAAGCTAAAACTTGTTTCATAAACGCCGGTAAATCGACGGCCTCACGAGGACCGACTTTGATTTCCCATCCGGGCAGTTCTTCCTCCAATTCACCAGAAAGAACGGCGACGTGACCGGGCAGCACCAGCCGCTTATGGCTGATTTTTTCGGCCACGCCAAAACGCTTCACGTCTTTGGCGATGCGCTCGGCGTCGAATTTGCCGGCGGCCCAGGCCGTGAGCACGCTCATCCCTTCGGCGTCGCAGACCAACAGCCAGGCAGGCAGCCCGGCGCTTTCCACTTCGTTGGCCACGCTGAAATAGGTGATGGAGAAATTGGTCGTTACCAGCACCGGGGAGTCCGGGCCGGGATTGTTGATTTCGTAAACGTCGGGCTGGACCTGGATGGGTTTTTGCGGGTCGGTGTAGATGTTCTGGCGCAGCACCAGCAGCGGATAGGCGGTGGCCGGGCTAAACTCATCCAAGACGATAAATCCGCCGTATTTGCCGATGGCCTGCGCCGCCAGCATGACGGCTTTCTCCGGGTCGTCCACGTCGCCCGGCACGTTCAGCAGAGGGTAACCCAGGCTGCGGAAGGTCTTTTTGAGGGCCATGCGGCGCGCGATGGTGTTGGCGACCAGCGTGCCATGCAGCGTGCGCTGGGACGGAGCCAGCACAATGTCCTCAACGCCCGCGCTTTTTACTTTTTCGGCCAGATCGATCATTTCGTCGACGGTAGCGGCTTGAATGGCCAAAGCCGCGCCGGCGGATTTGGCGGCGGCAGCCATCGCCTGCCAATTGGCGGCGTTCGCATAAGCGTAAAGCAGCTTTTCCGCCCCATCCAGAGCAGATTTGGCGGTTTGTAACGCGTCAGCGTCGGCGATGAGGATGAGGGGCAGGTGGGTGGCCTGGCGCACGGCCGTTACCGCGCCCACAAAATCGCCCCCGGCCGCCTGCACCGCAATGCCATCCAGCCGCAAATCAATGCCCACGTAATCGACGACGTAGTCGGCAACGGCCGTTACCTTTTCCCGTATCACCGCCTCCGGTTCGTTGTCATACACCCGCACAAAAAGACCCGCCGGACTGAAAAAACGCTTTTCGTGGCGGAACAAAACGACCTCGTTGCCGGACAGCACCTCGTAGCCATTCGATTTCAGCGTGACCGGCCGCACCGGCGGCGCGGCCGCCTCCGACAGCTGCGCCTTGGACTCCTCGCTAACGTAAGGACACAGAGCCAGTTCCACCTGTTTTTGCGCCAGCTTCATGGCAAACGCCAGACAGGTCGGGAAGCCGCACTCCTTGCAGTTGGTCTGGGGAAGCATTTTGTAAATTTGGATGCCTGAGAGAGCCATTGTTTTTTCTCCATGCAACGTGATGCGTGCTGCGTGGTTTCACGCAGCACGCATCACGTATCACGCCTTGGTCATCAAATCCTGAATCGCCAGCCGTACCCGGCGCGCGCTTTCGGGATGCCGCAGCACCACGATGTTGGCCCCGGATTCAATGAGCATGGTGGCCGTCAGCGTTTCCCAGGTGATGGCTCGTTCGCGCCATTCGCCCCACGCCTCGGGCACGCCGCTGCCCACTTTGGCTTCTTTTGTCTTCCAGCACTCCTCGCCGGGCGTTACCAGCATGGGCAGTTGGGTCATGGCGTCGCCTTGCAGCGCCGCCAGCCGCAGCCGCTCCATCACCGAGTAGCCATATTCAAAGCCATAGCCCAATGCGCCAGTGGTCGGGTCCATGATGACGCGGTCCAGCGGCAAGCCCATATCACTGATGAGGATGTTGAGCTGCTTGGCCAGATTCACGTCCATGGCCGTGCGAGCGGTCACCAGGTGGCCGTTGGCCATCGCCCCGGCGACGATGGTGCGGTAGTTTTTATCCTCGCACACGCCCAGCAGCAGGCGTTCGCCCTTGCAGGCTTCGGCGATGGGCAGCAGCAGCGCGTTATCCTTTTCGGCCTGGCCGGGACCGATGACAATGAGCGGCAGGCCGGTGGCCTGGAGGACGGATTTGACGGTGGAAACGGCCGTTTCCACCTCACTTGTCAAAGAAAACGTCAACTGAATCAGGTCCGCGCCCGCCGCTTCGGCCGCCTGCGCCCAGCGAACCGGGTCGTCCAGCACCTGCCCCCATGCTTCCAACAGCAGCGGCGACCAATCCTCCGGTTTTTGATCTTTTATCTCCAGGGCAATCACCGGCGGATGGGGCATGTCGCCTTCAAAGTCCATAAATGGCATGGCCGTCTCGCCGCCAACCGTAACCGTCTTGGCCCGCGTGCCGCCTTCGGCTGCGGTCGCACCCAGAGTGATTTCGCGCACTTTACCGGCCCATTTTTCTTTGAGAACGGCCGTTTTCGTGCCCGCCGCCAGCCAGGGTTGGTCAGGAGCTAAAGGGGCTTTAGGCGTCGGGGGCTGGGGGCTGGGAATTACCTGCGGAGCGGGCTTTTCAACCTCCGCTTCAACCAGAATCGGCGGTTCAGGCGCGGCCGGTGGTGGCGGCGGGGGCGGCGCTTCCACCTGAGGTGCAGGCGGCAGTGGCGCAGCGGTGGGCTGCCCACCCAACGCGCCTAAAGCGGCGGCCAGGGCCTGGCGTAAATGGTCCACTGCCTCAGTCGGCGTGCTGGGTTTGGCGGCCATCTCCCGCGCCATACCAAGCAGTTCGGCCTGCCGCAGCGCCTCGCTGGCGGCCTGCTGCAGCGCCTGCGCCTGCCGCAGCGCCGCTTCTTGGGCTTGCTGGAGGATGTCGGCCTGGGAGCCGGCTGCCGGCCTTGGCCGGCTGGGGGCAGATTCGGTCGATTCAGTTGGTTTCGGTGGTTCGGTTGGTGAAGTCATGATGGGTTTGACAGGTTCCGGTTTGATCTCTGGAGCTGGCGTGGGGGCGGCCGGTTTTTCCACCGCCTCGGCCACGACGTTCGTTTCGGATGTTGCCGCTTGTGGCGGCTCAGAACTGGCGACAGGAGTCTGCGCCTCTCTGGCCATTGCCTCCTCGACAACGGCCGTTGCCTGATCCAGCACTTCCGGCCGCTCCAGCGGCGCGCGTTCCGGTTTGGCCTCGCGCGGCGCGCTCATCGGCGGCATCTCCAAGACGGGATGGTGTACCTCCTCCACCCAATCTTGCAACTGCTCGACCGTGGCGATTTTGTCGCCGTCGGCAATGCGATCAATCAAGTCGGGAATGCCCTCACGCTCGGCGACGTATTGCAGCTCGTCGGCCATCGTCTCCTTGAGCACCTTGCTCATCCAGACCACGCGTTTGAAGCCGCCGTCGGCCGAAATGAATTTGGGGCTGACCAGGTAATATTTGCCCACGCCCATCACGCCGGGCGTTTGCACGCCGCCGCCGGCCATGCCCGCCAGGGTGCTAAACTTCATGCCGGCGGGCGTCATACCCACGTCCTCACGGCTGACCACCATCACGCCTTCCACTTCCGGAATGTACATGACGATGCACTCGAAGCAGCCGCAGGCAGTCATGGGGTTTTCCATGATGGAGTACATGGAAACCTCTTCCACCGCCCCATGCGACCCCTTCTTGGCATAGTCGATGGTCCCCTGCCAGTAACCCATGTCCGAATCCAGCAGCTTGCCCAGTTTGATGGGCTGGTTGGGGCCGGTGGGATTGATGCTGTAGCTGGCTTTGCAGTCGAGCCAGTTGTACGCGCCGCACAGGCCCAGTCGCTCCGGGCTGACAATGCAAACGTGGTCGGGGGCAAAGGATTGGCAGAGCGTGCAGGAGTAGAATTCGTTAACGGCCGTATCCGTCAAATCAGCCAGACGCTGATTGCGGAAGTTATACGCTTCCCGCGCCTCCTCCAGCCATTCGGCCAGCGGCTCCGGCGCGGTGAACAACGTCACCTGCACCTTGTCGACGATTGCCCCAAAATCGGCGTGAAAGCGCGCGTGCAAAATCTTGCCGAAATGCTCCAGCGTAAAGCCCTTATCGGCCGCGCTGTTGGCTATGCGAATCCAGGCGATGTCGCGCTGGCCGATGTGCTGAATGCCCGACGCGCCATTGATGAAATAATGGATTTGCCGCTCCAGCACCGGCTCGAAATCTTTCTGCATCTCCCGGCCGGCGACTTCAACCACAATGCCCAGGTCCAGCGCGCCCTGCTCCGGCACGCCGCTAAAATCGGGGCCAACGACCTCGATTTTGCCATCGGTGACGGCCTCCATGTCGGCCATGCGCAGGTATTCAAAGCAGCGTGAATGTTTGCCGCCAAATTCGACGCGCATGTCGGATTTGCGCACGACTTCGCCCTCGAAGGCGGAGCCGTAAGGCACGGGCACAGGCACGTCGGTAAGCTTGATTTTAATGCCGCGAATCTCGATGCATTTTTGCACCAGCCGCTCCGCCCGCTCCAGGTCGTCGTGGCCTTCGATTTCGTTGAAGGGCATGGAGACGACGTGTTCGTAGGTGGTAACGCCGGTGGGCAAAATCTCGGGGATCACGGTGTCGGCGATGACCGGGAAACCAAAGTTGATGGCGCCTGCCGCCGCCGCGTATTTGAGGTCGTCGACTTCGCCTAAGGCCAGGACAAAAGCGAAAACACGCTCTTTGTTGTAGAGCAAAATGTCGCGGGCCTGGCCGGGCTTGAGGCCGCCGAAGGTAAGCGCGGAGCGGGTGGCGAAGCCGAGGGCGTAGATGGCGCTGAGCGTGTCGGTGCCAAAGGGCACGGTGTAGGTGTCGTAGCCCAGCTCGACGCCTTCTTCGTGGAGCTGGTGGATGATGGAACGGCCGTTCACGTTCCCCGACAAAAAGGTGAGGATGTTGCGCTTTTGCAGCTCGCGCACCAGTTTCACGGCCACTTCGTTGGTCTTGGCGCAGCCGACGATGGCCGCAAAGCCGGGCATACGGCCGTCAACCAACGAGATACCCCAGGATCGCAGTTGAATATCGTCGATGGGGCCGTTGAGATGCCCGGAACGGCCGTTGCCATTGCTGCCATAAGACGTGCCGCCGGCCAGGGCAAACCCGGGCAGCGGCTCTGGCTGCTGCCCATACACAAACCGGATGGCTTCTACCACCTCGGCGGCAATCAGCGTCGCCATCCCGCTGTCCAACGTCTCGCCCAGGTACGGCGTCCAATAATTCGCCGAGGGCATGGGGTGCAGCAGTTCGTGGGCGCGCCGCAGCGCCGGCTGTAGATCGCCCAGCGTTTCCACCTTCTCCCCGGTCATCCCATAAATCAGGGGGAGATAATAAGCCGTGTTGGGAAAAGCCACGGGCGTCTCGACCCCCTTCTCCACCATGGCCTTCTTCAGCATCAACTCGGCTTCATGAACCAGGGCATTTGCCCCTCGGATCGCTCTTGTAGCAATATATCGTGACATGAAATCCTCCTGGTCATACCTGACGCGTGCGGCGTGATTGGAATTTCACGCCTCACACATCACGACTCACCCCGGTATGCCGTATAACGCTTCGCGCCGTTCCGCAAACGGTAATTCTTCCAGGGCCAACATGCGATTATCGCCGCTGCGGCCGAAGTTTTCTGGCTTGTAGGGCCGGAGACCCAGCGCGGCTCGTTTCTTGTCGATGTGGTCCAGCGTGCGCCACACCATCTCGTCAGGATCGCCGACAAATTCCAGCTTGCCGCCATACAACTTCTCCCAGCCCTCGCTGATGTAATGGGCTACCGCGTCGCTTTCGCTCAGCTTGTCGGGCATGCCGCTGACCGGCGACGCGCCGCCAAACATCACGTAAGCGCCGGAAGCGACGCAGTAGGTGCCGATGGCCAGCGCCTTCTCGCTCATCCATTCCGGGGCCAGGCCGACGGCCGGAATCTGGTCGATGTCGTCGCCCAGACCGCCTTCTTCGACCATTTGCGTGAGCACGGTGAGGATGCGGGTGTTGTCGACGCAAGAACCCATGTGCAGCACGGGTGGGATGCCGATGGTTTCGCACACTTCCCGCAGGCCGGGACCAACCTGATCCAGGCCAGCTTCGCCCAGCAGCAGCCCCAATTTAGCGGCGGCAATGGCGCCACAGCCCGTTTCCACCACCAGCACGTCCTCCTTGAGCAGCGCCCGGGTCACTTTGGTGTGCAGGTAATCTTGCTGGCTGCGAGGGTTGTTGCAGCCGACGATAGCCGCCACGCCGCGGATACGGCCGTCGCGAATCGCATCATTCAACGGCCGGAAAGAAGCCCGATAACTGCCGCCCAGCATGTAGTTGATGTACTCATGGGAAAAGCCGGGAATGAGTTTTTCTTTGATTTGCGGAATTTTTGTCTGGCCGCGATTGGCGTAATTGTCGATGGCTTCTTTGAGGATTTTTTTGGCAATGGTCAGGGCGTGATGCTCATCAAACTCGATGTGCGTGGCGCCCTTGATTTTAACTTTGGGCGAGGTGGTGATAATTTTTGTGTGGAAATTTTCGGCCAGGCCCACCAGCGCCTGCATGATGCACTGCACGTCGACCACCATCGCCTCTACCGCGCCGGTGAGGATGGAGAGTTCCTGGTGCAAAAAATTACCGGCGGCGGGAATGCCCTGGCGCATCAGGATTTCATTGGCCGTGCAGCAAATCCCGGCCAGATTCACCCCGTTGGAGCCGGCCGCGCGGGCGTAGGCGATGATTTCCGGGTCTTGCGATGCCGCGACGATCATCTCGCTGAGCGTCGGCTCGTGGCCGTGGACGATGACGTTGACCATGTCCTCCTTGAGCACGCCGAGATTGGCTTCGCCCAGGATAGGCGCGGGCGTGCCAAACAGGATGTCCGAGATGTCGGTGGCGATCATGCTGCCGCCCCAACCGTCGGCCAAGGCCGTGCGCACGGCATGGTTGAGGATGTGTTCGGGGTCCTGGTCGTCGCCGATGTGGGTGCGGTGAAGCGCTTCGACGACTTCGCGGTCGATGCCGCGCGGCACGACGCCCAGTTCGCGCCAGAGCTTCAATCGTTTTTCTGGGGCGCCGCTGGTTACTACGACCTCGCCTTTTTGCTGGCCAAATTGGGAAATAAACAGGTCCGCCAGCTCGTTGGCGATCTCCTGTGGGGGGCGGCCTTCAATGTCGATGCCATATTTTTGGGCGACGATGCGAAGTTTGGCAATGTCGCGGATGGTATACCCTTCGGCCTGGCCATTGGCGACTGCTTTGAGGATGAAGGCCATGTCACGGCCGTGATCCGAATGGGCGGCTGCGCCGGCGGCAATAGCTCGAATCAGGTTGCGCGCCTGAATGGTGTCGATGGTTGCGCCGCAGACGCCGGTATCTCCCTCTTTGGTTAAGCGGCAGGGACCCATGCCGCAGATTTTGCAGCACATGCCGGCGGAGCCGATGTTGCAGGGAGACATTTTGTCGGCGCGGCTAAACGCGGTGCCGATTTTGAGTTCGTCGGCGTAAATGAGCATTTGCTGCGCCGCCGGGTCGATGGTTTGCTCTTCGGAGGTGCGTACTTTTTTAGCCATGGGGGTTCTCCTCGTGTTCACTTATTTGTGCCGGGGCAGGGCCATAACGGCCGTCCCTCGTAGGAAACCTGTTGGGCAAAACTGACCGTCTTTCCTGTCTGAGCGAAAACGGCCGTTTTGCGAAAATAGGGTGGCTGGCCATCTGTCTCTGTGGCGGCGGACCCTGTTTCCGCCGGCAGCGCCAGCTCGCCCAGGTAACCGGCAGTCTCAAGCCTGGCCCTGATTTCATCTTCGGTCACTTGTTGTTCATCGAACTGGATTTCTAGAATCTGGAAACTACTGCTGGCGTACAGCTCGTCTATGCCGGGCACAGCTTTCAGCAATTTCCGCACCTCAATCACATGATGGTCACCATACATCATTGGAAGCTCAAACGTAATCATTGCCATAGTCAACCTCTCCAATTCCTTTTTCAAGGCAAATAACCTGCTGCCTGCAAACGTACTGGGACTTCCAGATCAACAATTTTGCATATGACCAACGGGGCGATTCGTTTTGAAGGCTTGATGATACAACTACGGAGACGGCCGTTTACGTGCAAAACCTCCACCAAACGCACCATCTCGATTGACAATCAACTCTAACAACCGGCACCTAACACTGTGGATCGCATCGCCCCAAGCCAAATAAAACATATCTAATCATCACGCGCCAGGGAAGCCTGTGACAAGTGATGATCTCAATTGATTTCACATGACAGATGTCAGGTTGTCGCAACTGAGCCAGCGCGGGGCATTCTCGAGCAGGAGCAGCTGTGTAGAAGGTCTTGGGCCGCCCAACCCTCCTTAAGACTTCTATAAGACAACAATTAAACCCCTGTAAAGACTTTCTCCCCCGCCAAAGGTGATAATAAATCTATCAGTGGCCGCATGACCATCTGGCAAGCGCTAGCGCCAGGTTCTCAGGCGACCGGTTCATCCGAGATTAAAAGGAGTTTGTAATGACAACTCAAATGACCCAAAACATTATTGTCGGCGACAGCGTCCACAATGTATTTGAACATTGGGCGCACGTAGAGAATTTCCCGCGTTTCATGAAAGGGCTGATGTCAGTTGAAAAAACCGGCGATCAGATGGTGCGGTGGGAGATGAAAGGGGATGGCGGCACGGCCGTTGCCTTCACCACCGAAACGACCCGTCTGGAAAAGGATCAACGCATCGCCTGGCACACCCCTACCGGCGACATTAAAACCAGCGGGCAGATCACATTCACGCCCCTGCCCCACAATGAAACGGAAATCACCGTCACGCTCCACGTCGTCGACGGGGAAGATGACGCCGCCAAGACAACCAAAGCCCTCCGGCTCGACCCTGGCGCGCAGTTGACGCAAGTGCTGCGCAACTTTAAGGCCTACGTTGAAGAAATGCCCGAGCGTATCCATTAATTCGCCAAGATACGGCCGTATTCTCTACGGCCGTTTGCTACCACTTAAAAAGACAATCTTATGAACACTTTGCCCCAATGGCCCCTGGCCGTCTACGCCCTGGCCGTTATGCTCCTGGTCGGCGCGATGGTCGGCCTCTCCTACGTGTTAGGCGAACGCCACCACGAACGCGCTACCGGTGAGCCATACGAATCCGGCATTCTCACCACCGGCAGCGCCCGCCTGCGCCTGAAGGTCAATTACTACCTGGTGGCCATGTTTTTCGTCATCTTCGACCTGGAAGCCGCCTTCATCTACGCCTGGGCCGTCGCTTTTCGCCAACTTGGCTGGGCGGGCCTGGCCGAAATCACCATTTTTATCGGCTTCTTGCTGGCCGGCCTGGTTTACCTCTGGCGGGTCGGCGCATTGGATTGGGGCAGCCGGCGCAATCAAACCGCACACCGGACGGCCGGTAATGGAGAGCCGCGCCTGGAGACTGGCGATTGAGTCGTTCGTAACAAAAGTTTTTTGAATTGATACCTTGTAGCCGCGGTATCCAGACCATTTACACACCCGGAGGGGAAACCTGATGAATTGGTGGCTCACCAAACCTGAAAACGACGGCCGTGTCCCCCAAGACACCCTGGAAGAAGTCATGCAGCGCAACGTCGTGCTCTCGCGCCTGGACGATCTGCTGGCCTGGGGCCGCAAAAACTCCATCTGGCCCTTTAACTTTGGCCTTTCCTGCTGCTACGTGGAGATGGCCACCAGCCTCACCAGCAAATACGACATCGCCCGCTTTGGTTCCGAAGTCATTCGCGGCACCCCCCGCGAAGCCGATCTGATGATCATCGCCGGGACCGTCTTCATCAAGATGGCCCCCATCATCCAACGCCTGTACGAGCAGATGATGGAACCGCGCTGGGTCATCTCCATGGGGTCGTGCGCCAATTCTGGCGGCATGTTTGATATTTACAGCGTCGTGCAGGGCGTGGATAAATTTTTGCCGGTAGACGTGTACGTGCCCGGCTGCCCGCCCAGCCCGATGGCCTTCATGGAAGGGCTGACGCTGCTGAAGGAGTCGGTGGGTAAAGAGCGACGGCCGTTAACCTGGACCACCGGCCCGCAAGACATCGTCAAACCCCACCACCCCGCCATGCGCGATCAAAAACGCGCCTCACGGCGGCAAGCTACCATCCTGCGCTCACCGGACGAGGTTTAGAGACCGGAGACTAGAGACTGGAGACTAACTACCAATCTCCAGTCTCCAATCTCCAGTCTCCCTAAAAGACATGAACGACATTATCACCGACCTGCAAACACACTTTGGCGCGGGCGTAACGGCCGTGCAGCCCACCCAGGATGGCATTCCCACCCTGTGGATTCAGCCGGATCAGATTCAACTGGCGCTGCGCTATTTGAAGATGGGGGTGGAACGGCCGTTCACCTTCCTCTACGACCTCACCGCCATCGACGAGCGCGTCCGCCAGCACCGCGACGGCCAGCCCGCCAGCGACTTCACCGTCGTCTACCACCTGCTCTCCTACGAACGCAACGCCGACGTGCGCCTGAAGGTGGCCCTGCCCGCCGCCAATCCCAGCCTGCCCACAAGCACCTCCCTCTGGCCCGCCGCCAACTGGTACGAGCGTGAAGTCTGGGACATGTTTGGCGTCACCTTCGACGGCCATCCGCACCTGCGCCGCCTCCTCATGCCGCCCACCTGGGACGGCCACCCGCTGCGCAAAGACCACCCCGCCCGCGCCACCGACATGGGGCCATTCCATCTCCCCCCGGACAAACAAGACCGTGAACAAGCCGCCCTCCAGTTCAACCCGGAAGCCTGGGGCTTGCAGCGGCACAATGGCAGCACCGATTTCATGTTCCTCAACCTGGGGCCGCAGCATCCCGGCACACACGGCGTCCTGCGCATCATCCTCCAGCTAGACGGCGAAGAAATCATCGACGCCGTGCCCGACATCGGTTTCCATCATCGCGGCGCGGAAAAAATGGCCGAGCGCCAGACCTGGCACACCTACATCCCCTACACCGACCGCGTCGATTACCTGGGCGGCGTAATGAACAATCTGGCCTACGTGCTGGCCGTGGAAAAACTGGCCGGCATCGACGTGCCGGATCGCGTCAAGGTGATTCGCATCATGCTGGCCGAATTGTTCCGCATCTCCAGCCACCTGGTCTGGTACGGCACTTTCGCCCAGGACGTAGGCGCCATGTCGCCCGTTTTTTACATGTTCACCGACCGCGAGCGCTTGTTCGACGTGATCGAGGCCATCACCGGCGGGCGGATGCACCCCAGTTGGTTCCGCATTGGCGGCGTGGCCCAGGATTTGCCGCGCGGCTGGGAGCAATTGGTGGATGATTTTCTGGCCTACATGCCCGGCCGCCTGCGCGAATACGACAAGCTGGTGCTGCAAAACCGCATTTTTCAGGCGCGCACCAAGGGCATCGGCGCCTACACCACCGAGGAAGCGATTGAGTGGGGTGTGACCGGCCCCGGCCTGCGGGCGACGGGGTTTGACTGGGACTTTCGCAAGAAACGGCCGTATTCCGCCTATGACCAGTTTGA
>ERZ795053.423-NODE-423-length-54176-cov-21.981763_pt1 | contig 54176 bp, 36 predicted proteins | sample MGYA00375137_ERZ795053 | MGnify/ENA primary metagenome ERZ795053 (study PRJEB30182, sample SAMN05720284) | activated sludge metagenome | isolation source: Anaerobic digester | place: Hong Kong | collected 2014-12-17 ...
ACAACTCCATCAACGACGCCAACGGCGACGACGTGGAGTGGATCGAACTCTACAATGCCGGCGGCGCCACGCTGGACCTCACGGGCTGGACCCTGACCGACGACGACGCGACCCACGACGCCATGGCCCTCTCCGGCACCATGGCGCCCGGCGAGGTCATGCTGGTGGTGGGCGACGAGGCCCAGTTCAACCTGCAGTACCCCGACGTGACCAACTACTTCCCCGTGTACTTCGTCGCCTCCTGGGCCCTGGGCAACGGCGGCGACGGCGTGCAGATCTTCGACGGCTCGGGCAACGTCGTCTTCGCCTTCGCCTTCGACGACGCGAGCCCCTGGCCCGAGGCCTGCGACGGCGACGGCCCCTCGCTGCTGCTCATGAACACCGGTTGCACGGACTTCAGCGACGCCGGCTGCTGGACCACCGGCGAGGACTGGGGCACCCCGGGGGTGCTGACCCAGACCGTGGGCGACGAGGAGACCAGCTTCGGCGCCTTGAAGGCCATGTTCCGCTAGCTCCCGCACCACGATGGACGCAGAAGGGACCGCCCGTGGGCGGTCCCTTTATTTCAGCTGGCGGATCCCGGGGTCAGCGCCCGGTGCCGTCGCTCTTGCTCCGGGGCTCCTTGACGCGGCCCGTATCGGCCGGCGCGGGCCGCGGCTGCGGCTGCTTCTCGGGCTGCTCGGAGCGGCGCACCTCCTTGCGGCGGACCGGCGTCTCTCCGCCGGTCTCTCGCTCGCGTCGGGAAGGCTCCTTGTACTCCGGCTCCGGCTGATCCTTCACCGGGTAGGACGGCGGCGGAGCCGATGGCGGTGCAGGCATGATGATCGGAGGCGGGTCGTTCCACACGGGATCCACGTACGGCGGGCTGCAGGTCAGCTCGCTGATGAACAGGGACCACTCGATGCCGGTGGTGGAGAGGAAGAGCAGCTCGTCGTCGCGGCAATCGCCGGTGCCGGCGCAGGCGATCCAGAACTCGCCGGTGCCCACCACCGTCTCGCCCACCAGCTTCTCGTAGTAGCCGTCGGGATCCAGATAGAGGTCGTAGGGCGGGGGCGAACGCCGCTCCATGGTGCGGAACTCGGCGCGGATCGGACGCACCCAGCCGTCGCAGCGGTCCACGTAGTCCCAGGCGGTGCAGGCGGGCGGATCCGTGGAGACGGGGGGCGGCGTGCAGCCGGCCAGCAGGAGGCCGGCGGCCAGGGCGGCGGCGGCGGCGAGGCGGTTGGCGTCCATGGGGGCTCCTCGGGGGCCGAAGGACAGGGGTCTCCTCTTCAACCGGACCCGCGGGGGATCCGTTCCCGATGGGAATCGCCCGGGGGTGGGAGCATGATGCGCCGAGGCGGGTCCAGGGTCAAATGAGACTATTTCGGATATGTATATGATTCAATGGATTACGACTCAAGATCCCACCGCGGAGGTCGATGAATAGGCTGGTTCGCCCACCATCGGCCTCGGAGGAAACTGGAATGAACAACCTCACCCTCGGCAAGAAGATCGGGCTCGGTTTCGGCATCCTGGTGCTGATCAGCGCGATCCTTGGAGGCATGAGCGTCTGGCGCATGCGGCAGGCGGAAGCCGGATCCAAGCTGCTGGCACAGGAGTACGTGCCGGAGATGGCCGTGTCGGCCCAGGTGCGCGGGGCCGCCAACCGCGTCATGTACGCCATGCGCGGCTACGGCTTCACGGAGGATGAGCGCTTCCTGGCGGAGGCCCGCGAGGAGCTCGTCGCCCTGGAAACCGGCTTGAACGCGGCCGAGGAACTTCGCGGCAAGGCCGGCCATCTGGCGAAGCTGGGCGGACAGCTCAAGGACATCGAGCAGGCCGAGCAGCACTATCGGGACCTGGTGGACCAGACCGTGGCGGCCATCGGCGCCATGGCTCAGGCCCGGGAGCTTCTGGACCGGAACGCCCAGAAGTACATGGCGCACGCCGAGGAGTATCTCGACGGCCAGCACGAGAAGTTCGAGCGCGACCTCGCCGCCGGCGCGTCGGCCGCCAAGCTGGACGAGCGCATGGGCAAGATCCTCAGCATGAGCCAGGTGGTGCGCCTGGGCAACGAGATCCGCGTGGGGACCTTCAAGTCCCAAGCCTTGCGGGAACCCGAGCTGATGATCAAGGCCGAACGCAGCTTCCCCTTGGTGGAGGCCAGGATCGGAGAGGCCAGGGCTATCACCACCCAGGCTCAGGACATGGAGATGCTGGACGAGATCGACGCCGCGGCGCGCGGCTACCGCGAGGCCATGAACACCTTCCTGTCCAGCTGGAAGACGCTGCAGGACCTGGGGGCCCAGCGTGACGCCACCGGTCGCGAGGTCATCGCCGCCTGCAAGATCCTGCAGGACGCGGCCGAGGAGCAGACCATCGCCATCTCCAGCGAGTCCGCCTCCAACCTCACCGCCGCCGTGGCCGCCACCCTTGTGGGCCTGCTGGTGGCCGTGGCCGTGGGCGTGCTGCTGGCCATCTTCCTGACGCGCTCCATCACCGCGCCCGTGCATCGGGTGATCCGGGGCATGCTGGCGGGCAGCGAGCAGGTTTCCAGCGCCGCGAGCCAGGTGTCGGCCACGAGCCAGCAGCTCGCGTCCGGCGCCAGCGAGCAGGCGGCGAGCCTGGAGGAGACCTCCGCTTCGCTGTCCATGATGTCCGACAGCGCCCGCAGCAGCGCGGAGAGCTCCGGCGACGCCAACAGCCTGACCCGCAAGGTGAAGAGCCGCGTCGAGGAGGGCCGCGACGCCATGACCGGCCTGGTGGCGGCCATGGAGAAGATCAAGAACTCGTCCGACGAGACGGCGCGCATCATCAAGACCATCGACGAGATCGCCTTCCAGACCAACCTGCTGGCGCTGAACGCGGCGGTGGAGGCCGCGCGGGCGGGCGACGCCGGCAAGGGCTTCGCCGTGGTGGCCGAGGAGGTGCGCAACCTGGCGCAGCGGAGCGCCGTGGCGGCCAAGGACACGTCGGCGCTCATCGCGGGCGCGCAGCAGAACAGCGATCTGGGCGTGCAGGCCACCGGGGAGATGTCCTCCATCCTGGCCGACGTGGTGAACGGCATCGTGGAGGTCTCCGGCCTCATCGACGAGCTGTCGCAGACGGCCGACGCCCAGGCGCGCAGCGTGTCCGAGGTTTCGTCGGCCATGAGCCAGATGGATCAGGTGACCCAGACCAACGCGGCGGGCGCCGAGGAGTCGGCCTCTGCTTCGGAGGAGCTGTCGGCGCAGGCGCAGGAGATGCAGGCGCTGGTGGAGCAGCTGGTGAGCATCGTGGGCGGGGGCGCGACGCTGCACGCCCACGGACCCTTGGCGACTCGGCTGACCGGAGGCTTCAAGCCCAAGGCCGCGTCGGCGAAGCCCCGTGCGTCCTTCAAGCCGGCGGCCAAGACCTCGACCTACGATTCCGTGGCGGATCTGGACGACCTGATCATGCTGGACGACGAGGACTCGCTGCTGGAGATCTGACAGCGGCAAGGAGTCCGAGACAACGAAGCGGCGGCGCCCGAGAGCGCCGCCGCCTCGCCATGGTACAATGTCCACGGCCTCCCGCGCGGAGGCCGGGCGCGGACCTCAACCCGGACGGACATCCCATGCGCGCGCTGATCCCCCGCTTGCTGCCCCTGACCGCAGCTCTGCTCGCCGCCGCCGCCCCGCGCGCGGCGGAGTTGGAGCTGTACGGCACCTTCGAATGCATGGGCGTGATCGTCACGGCGTCCGCCGCCGACGGCGTGCCCGCCGACGCCGTGGCGGTGCTGGACTACCGCCGCACGGGCGATCCCGTATTCCGCGAGGGCCAGCCGCCGGCGCGCGTGGCGGCGGACCGCTGGACGGGCAGCCTGTTCGGCCTGGCGCCGGGCACGGCGTACCAGGTTCGGGTGGAGTTCGTGTCGGCCGGCGGCGGCGGGCCCGTGCTCCTGGGCGAGGGCGCCACGCGCGCGGAGCCCGTCGCGCCCGCGCCTCTGCGGCGACTCTTCACGTCGCCCGACGGTTCCGGGGACGTCTGCAGCGAGGGCCAGCCCTGCGCCTTGGAACAAGCCTTGGCCGACGCCCGTCCCGGCGATGAGATCGTGCTGGCCGGCGGGACGTACCCGGTGGGCGGCCTCTCCCTTCCGCGCAGCGGCACCGCCCAGGCGCCCATCGTGCTGCGTGCGGCCGCCGGCGCCGTGCCGGTGCTGGACGCCGATGATCCCGCGGCCCGCACCTGGACCGCCGTGGGCGGCGGCGTGTACCGCACCGCGGTGGCCGCCCCGGATCCGCACGTGGTCCACGCCCAGGGCGTGCGGCTCTTCCCTTACGCGTCGCTCGCGGAGCTGCAGGGCCTGATCCACGGCGTGCCCGGCTTCTACGCCGACGGCACCGACCTCTGGGTCCGTCTGGCCCGCGACGCCGACCCCAATCCCATGCGCATGGAGATCTCCCGCTTCAACGTGGGCTTGAACCTGCAGGACCGCAGCCACGTGTGGGTGGAAGGGCTGACGTTCCGTCACTACGGACGCGGCGCGTTCGCCAAGGCGGTGTACCTGGACGGGGCGTCGGACGTGGTGATCCGCCGCTGCGCGTTCGAGGGCAACGACGTGGGCGTGGGCCTGCGCCACGCCGCGCACCGCAACGTGATCGACAGCTGCACGTTCTTCGACTCCATCGCCGACTGGCCCTGGCAGGCCGTGAAGGAGGCGGGCGGCCTGGAGGACGGCGGCGTGGTGGTGTACGCGCCCCTGGACGGCCGCGGCAACGTGATCCGCAGGAACGTGTTCCATGACGACTTCGACGGCCTGGTGATCGGCCCCGCCACCGGCGCCGCCCTCACCCACGAGACCGACGTGTACCACAACCTGATCTTCAACATGGGCGACGACGGTCTGGCCGTGGACGGCCTGGCCCGCAACGTGCGCCTCTGGGGCAACGAGATCCACGACGTGCTCACGGGCATCTCCCTGGCCCCCGCCGTGGACGGTCCCACCTACGCCCTGCGCAACGTGATCCACCGCCTGGGCTCGGGCCGCAGCGAGTTCCAGGGCACAGCCTTCAAGCTGCACAGCGGCGGCGATCCCTCCGGCCCCATGCTCCTGTTCCACAACACGGTGGACGCCTACCACGTCGGCCATCCCGCCGTGGCGGTCTTCCAGCCGGGCGCGTGGGCGGGCGTCACCGCGCGCAACAACATCTGGAGCGGCACGGCCTACGCGCTGGTGAACACCAACGCCGCCCAGCCCATGGACCTGGACCACGACGACCTCTGGACCGGCGGCGTGGGCCATCTGGTGCAGTGGGACGACGTGAACTACGACTCGGTGGTGGATTTCCACGCCGGCACGGGACAGGAGGCGGCCGGCCTGGCGGTGGATCCGCGCTTCGTGAATCCGTCGGCGGGGAACTACGCCCTGGCCGGCGACAGCGGCCTGATCGACGCGGGCGTGCTCCTGCCCGGCATCAACGACGACCACGCCGGCCCCGCCCCGGACCTGGGCGCCCTGGAGCACGACGTGGTGGGCTCCGTGGAGCCGCAGCCGGTGCTGGTGGACGCGCCCCTGCGCGCGTGGCCCAACCCGTTCCGCGACGGCACGCGCCTGAGCTGGAGCCTGGCCCAGCCGGGCCGCGTGGAGCTGGCGGTGTACGATCTGGCGGGGCGGCGCGTGGCCACCCTGCTGTCGGAGGCGCGGCCGGCGGGCGAGGGCGTGATGACTTGGGACGGACGCGACCGGCGCGGCCGGCCGACGGGGGCGGGGGTGTACTTCGTGCGGCTGCGGGAGCCGGGGCGCACCAGCACGGTGCGGCTCATCCGTATCGATTAGGAGCCTTGTCTCCGTATCCTAGGAGACATGACTCCACGTGACCTTGCGGATGGTCAGCGGCGATTTCTCCAGCGAGTCGATGATGCCGTGGGCCAGCTTGTCCGTGATGCCCTTGTGGTACAGCCGCACGGACAGGCGCGTGACCGTGGTGCCGGCGGTGTAGTCGCGGTCGATCTCGCAGTTGAGGATGGACAGGTGGGGCCGCTTGACCAGGGCGATGATGTCCGACGCTGTCACGTCGGCCGTGGCCGTCACCGTGAGGATGCGGTAGGAGTCCTTGGCGTAGGTGCGCTCGAACGCCTTCAGCGCCACCAGCCCCAGCATGGCCAGGCCCGATGCGATGGCGCCCAGCACGTACTGGCCCGCCCCGCACGCCAGCCCCACGGCCGCCGCCGTCCAGAGGCAGGCCGCGGTGGTCAGCCCCCGCACGTGGTTCCCCGATTTGAGGATCACCCCCGCGCCCAGGAAGCCGATGCCCGTGACCACCTGCGCCGCGATGCGGCCGGGGTCCGCGAAGAAGCGCGTGTTGCCGGCCTCGGTCGCCGCGCGCACGGCCTCGCTCGCCACGCGTTCCGACAGCACCATGAACGTCGCCGCCCCCATGCTCACCAGCAGGTGGGTGCGCAGACCGGCGGCGCGGCCGTGCTTGTCGCGTTCGAAACCGATGAAGCCCCCCAGCAGCGCGGCGACGGCCAGGCGCGCGAGGGCGTCGAGGGTGGGGTCCTGGATCGTGATCATCGTCATGCCTCCCGGCAAGGGGCGTGGCGGGAGAATCTACGCCGCGCCCGCATCGGCGGCAAGGGAGGATCAGAGCACGCGGCCCTCGGCCGCCAGCAGTCGCTTGCGGTGATCGGTGAAGTCCCACCACGGCCGCGCCGCGCCGCCTTCCATGAAATCCACCACCGCCAGGAACACGTCCAGCACGCAGGGGTCGTGGCGCTGGCCGGTGGCGGCGCAGAGGCGGTCGTAGAGATCCAGAGGGTCATGGCCCGGGATCTGCCGCGGGTGCTCGATGCCGAGCAGGCGCAGGTCGTCGGCGGTGGCTGGTCCCACGTTGGGCAGGGCCTCCAGGCGGGTGACGGTGGCGCGGTCGGGGTTCTTCAAGAGGTCAGCCCTCCTCCACCTCGGCCGCGAGCTTGGCCAGCACCTGGTGGTTGGCGTCGCCGGCATACTCGGCGATGCGGCGGCAGAGGTCGGCGGTGGGGAAGATCTGGCGGAAGACCACCAGGGTGCCGTCGTCCTGCGCCTGGAACTCCATCTCCGCGGTGAACGGCGGCGGGCAGGTGTGGCGCAGCACCACCCGCGAGGGCGGTGTGATCTCCTCGAAGACGGACTCGTTGGCGAAGTCCTGGCCGTCCGGCGAGTGCATGGTGAAGCGCCAGTCGCCGCCGGGCTCGAAGGCGAACTGGTGGAACGTGCAGGTGAACCCGTCGGGGCCCCACCAGCGGGCCAGGCGCGCGGGGTCGGCGAAGGCGGCGAACACGTCGGCCGGCGGCGCGGGGATGGCGCGGGAGGCGACGAGCTCGCAGTCGGAGCGGGGTGTGGTCATGGGTTCTCCTGGCGATGGCGATGGCGGTGGTGGTCAGCCGGGCAGCACGCCCATCTGCCGCAGCATGCCCAGCGAATCGGTCTGCTCCCACTCGCGGGCGATGCGGCCGTCCCGCACACGGTACATGTTGATGCCGCTCACGTCGATGGGGCGGCCGGTGGCGGGGATGCCGTGGAAGGGGCCGTCGTGGGTCACCCGCCCGCGCCAGCGGGCGGCGGCAAGATCGCCGTCGCCGGTGATCTCCGTGATCTCCACCCGCCAATCGGAAAAGGCGGCGCGCATGGCGGCCAGGAAGGCGGCCATGCCGGCGCGGTCCAGGGGCGGCTGGCCGCCCAGGGCGTAGGCGAAGTCGTCGGTGGTGAGGGCCGCGAGGGTCTCCGGATCCGCCTGGTTCCAGACGGACTCGATGTAGCGGGCGACGAGGGTCTTGGTGTCCATGGTCCGGCTCCGGGTTCAGGGGCAGAGTTCCGCACTGTAGGCGTCGAGATGATGCCCGCGCCAGCAGCGATAGGCGATCTCGTGGGAGGCCAGGCGCCAGGTCCGGTCCGCCTGGCGGCGCAGCACCATCCGGTGCCAGGCGCCGCGGCCGGAGTCGTCCAGGTAGCCGTCGGCGGCGGCTTCGATGACGGTTTCATCCGCGCCCTCGGTGCGGTTCTTGACCTCGTGGATCATGAGCTCGCGGGTGTCCAGGTCGCCGTGGAGAACCTTGACGGCGATCTCCAGGGGGCTGCCCGGCCAGGCCGCGCCGGCGGCGGCGGCGGCCGTGATGCGGGCGTTGGGGTCGGACACGTCCAGCTTGGTGGAGCTCTCGATGACGAGGCCGTCCAGGGCGAGGCGTGCGGGGGGCGCGTGCTCGGGCCGGGGAGGGCGGGAGCAGGCGGCGAGGGTGGCGAGGGCGAGGGTGAGCAGGAGGAGGCGCATGGTGCTCCTTGGGTCGGGGGGCGGGTTGGGATAGTTCGGGTACACGTGTACCCTGGACATCAGATCAGAAGAACACCCTACAACCGATCGAACACCGACCCCATCTCCGGACTGAACAGCTTGTGGTATGTCCGCGTGGCGTGCGAGTCGGTCATCCCCGCCAGGTAGTCGCACACCACCCGCTCCGGCATCTCCGCCGCCTCGAACTTACGGAGCGTGGCCGCGGGCAGCAACCGCTGCGGGTTCTCGCGCAGCACCTCGAAGAGGCGTACCACCAGCTGCTGGCCCTTGTACTCCAGGGTCTGCACCTCCGGCGACAGGATGACGCGGCGCATGACCAGCGTCTTGAAGCCCTCCAGGATGGTCGCGGCGGGCTGGGGCATGGTGGCCTGCAGGCGCAGCAGGGGGTGCGTGAAATCCGCGTTCTCCGACAGCCGCACCTCGCTCTTGAAGTACTCCACCAGCTTGCTCACCGCGTGCTTGAGGCGGCGGGTGCTGCCGCTGAAGAGGCTGGCGCGGTAGAAGTCGCGGTCGGCGTGCAGGGGCGTGTCCGGATGCTTGGCGATGAGCGCGTCGATCTCCTGCCAGTCCTTCTCGCCGATGAGGCCCAGGGCCACGGCGTCCTCGAAATCGTGGACGCCGTAGGAGATGTCGTCGGCCACGTCCATGATGGTGGTGTCGAAGGGCTTGTGGAGGGTCTTGCCGGGCTTGCCGGGGCGCGGCGTGAAGGACCGCAGCCGCGCGCGGTCGGCGGCGTCGAAGGGTTCCAGGATCCAGTCCAGCACGTCGGCCTCGGAGTCCAGCACGCACTTGGGAGGGCGCCAGGCGTCCAGGTTGGTGGCGGTGGCCTGCACGGGGGGCGGGCCGGCCAGCTCGCGGAAGAGCGCCGGGTACTTGAGCAGGCCCAGGAGGGTGCGGCGCGTGAGGTCGTAGCCGTCGTGCTCCGAGTACTCGCCCAGGCGCGCGGTGATGCGCAGGGTCTGGCCGTTGCCCTCGAAGCCGCCCCAGTCGCGCATGGAGAAATTGAGCGCCACCTCGCCGCCGTGGCCGAAGGGCGGGTGGCCGATGTCGTGGCCCAGGCACACGGCCTCGATGCCGCACTGGGAGGGGATCCACTCGGCGTAGTCGGGCTGATCGGCGTGGCGGTCGCGGAAGAGCTCGCTGATGCCGAAGCCGATCTGCGCCACCTCCAGGGAGTGGGTGAGGCGGGTGCGGTAGAAGTCGTGCTCGCCCACGCCCAGCACCTGGGTCTTGGCCTGCAGCCGACGGAAGGCGGCCGAGTGGATGATGCGCGCGCGGTCGCGCTGGAAATCGCTGTCCGGCGTGCGGGCGTTGAACGGCTTGGGCTCGCGGCCGGTGGCGGCGTAGCTGCGGCGTTGGGTCCAGGAGGTCATGAGGTCCTGTCTCATCTTTCGCGAGCGAATGGTTGCCACGTCCTGCGTCAATCAGTACAATGATCCACGAATCACTGAAAGCGCGAATGCGCCGTAGGTGGTGTTGATCGAGAGCGGTCGCGAGACCGCTCTCGTTCTATTTGGGGCTGAACCTGACACCATAGGGGTCATCTGCGGCAGCAAGGGTGTTCAGGCTCGGCAGGAGGATCTCGAGCCATGACCGTATCTGATCCGTGTCCACTTCGGATGGCATCCTGTTGGACAGCGTTTGGTTCAGCCGTGTCTGCAAGCCGTAGAGATAGACGATATAGGATACGAGATCGCAGATCTGGATGAAATGGGACTCCTTGGAATCCTTGGGCAAGGGGTCTTCGATCAGGGTGCGGATCTCCTGGCGATAGGCCGAACCGAATCTCGAGGGTATGTAGTTGAACTTCCTCACCCGTCGAGCCGTCTTCCGCATGATGCCTAGCCGCCCGGGGTCCGTGATGATCAGGAATCGGCGTTCAGGGTTCCTGGTCGGATCCAGGTCGTTCTCGATTCTCTGGATCGAATAGGTGAAGGCACGATCCAGAACGCCGTAGTCGTTCCCCGATATGTTCCGCTTGATGATGGCCACATTGATGATCCGCAACGGCAGGTGGGCGATCAACCGGCAGGCGTCGGAAACGATGCTGATCCGCTGCTCCGTAGCAAGCCCGAGAGCCCTGTACGGGCGTTTGTTCAGGAGGAGAGGGCGTGTGTGGATCTCGAACTTCACGGGTAGGCCGTAAGTATCCTTCAAGTACCTACGGAACCCGGTGCAGCGATCCACCGCCTCCTGCCAGTTCCCGTAGTGCAGATAGCATGTCGTCAGCACGAACAGGGGAGAGGAAAATTCCGGATAGCCGTCATCACCGGATTCGTCGTAGTAGGCGATATGCATCCTGGCACTCCGATGGCGTTGAGATCCGATCAGCGGATGGTTTGATCAGCTCCGCGGATTGCGGAAGCAGCCCGCCCATCATTTCACATAGGACACCCGCACCGTCGCGGTCCTCGCGCCCTGCGCCGCGCGCACGAAGTAGATGCCGCTGGGCAGGGCGCGGCCGCCGTCGTTGCGGCCGTCCCAGCGTGCGGCGGCCTCGCCGCCCATGGGGGTCACGTCCAGACGCCGGACCAGGCGGCCGGAGGCGTCGTACACGCCCACGTCCGTGCGGGCGTCGTCGCGCAGGCCGCTCAGGCGGATCTCCGTGCGCCCGTTGAACGGGTTGGGGGCCGCGGTGGCGCGGAAGGGGCGCGGGGCGTCGTCGTCCACGGCCACGGGGACCCAGATGGGGAGGTAGTCGGCCGGGGTGTCCAGGTTGCCGTCGCCGTCGCCGCAGGGGACCTGGGCCAGGAGGGGGCCGGCGTCGGCGCTGCCGTAGGCGGCCAGGGCCACCAGCAGCTCCTGGGGGCGGGTGACGGGGTAGAGGTCGTCCAGGTGGATCCAGCCCTCGAGCACCGCGCCGCGGGTCTGGGCCTGGCGGAAGGCGGGAGGGTTGTGCTGGTCGGCGTCGAACCAGCCGCTCCAGGTGTTGCTGCCTTCGGCGGCCAGGAAGGCGTCCCAGTGGATCACGAGGCCCTGTTTGAGCCAGGGGGCGAAGGTGCTGAAGGCGCCGGCGTCGGCCAGATGGATGAAGACGTCATGGGAGAGCCAGGCGGAGGTGGCATCCGTGGCCACGTAGAGCCAGGGGTCCTGCAGGTCGGTCCAGAGGGACGCGCCCGCGCAGGTGGCCATGAGATCCGCGCCGGCGTCCAGGACGCCGTCCATCACGAAGGGCGGGTCCTCGGACACGCCGCCGCCCACGGGCAGGTGCCAGTCCGCGCCGCCGTTGTTGTCCCAGGTGCCCAGGCCGTCGGTGAAGACCAGGTCCAGCACGGTGGCGTGGGAGGGCACGGCGATGTCCGCGCGCCAGGCCAGCGAGTCGGCGTTCCAGGTCATGGGCGTGTCCGTCACGCCGGTCCAGCCGTTCACGCCCCAGTGCAGCAGCGCCGTGGGGGAGCCGTCCAGCACGCGGCCGGCGGGGTCGTACCAGACCGTGGCGGGGGCGGCGGCCTGGAGCGTGTCCGGATCGGTCCAGACCACGTCCGACGGCATGGTCACGTTGCTCTCGCCCACCCACACGTGCTGGATGGGGGAGCGGGTGATGAGGCCGTTCTGGTCCTCGGCCTCAACGAAGTAGTCCAGCAGCACGTTCTCGTAGCCGGTGACCTCCACCCAGGCCTGGTCGGCGATGTGGGTGGGCAGCACGGTGAAGTCGATCTCGCCCAGGGGCCAGGGCTCGCCCTGGGGCATGGCGCGCAGGGTCATGGGCAGCGACGTCCAGGCCGACACGCCCGCGCCGCCGGCGTAGGTCTCGTTCACGGTGGTGGCGGGGTCGTTGGTCCCGTCGGTATCGGTGCGCACCTTCAGCTCGATGCGCGCCAGGCCGGACACGTCATGTACGAACGTCCACACGTGGAAGTCCGAGGGCATGGGCGCGCCCGTGCCGCCGGGGTAGCCCCACAGGGCGCCGCCGCCGGAGCCGCCGGGGTTCCAGGGCAGGCGCTGGGGCAGCCACACGGTGGGGCCCACCAGATCCTCGGCGCCTGCCAGCACCGGGTCCACCAGGTCCGTGGCCTTGTTGCAGGCCAGCGTGGCCTTGATCTCCATGTCCAGCGAGGCGCCGTAGTACATGTAGCCGCTCTCGTAGCCGGCCAGCAGGAAGTGCCAGGCGCGCTCGCCCGTGTGGGCGCCGCTCAGCGGGTCCATGACCTTGGCCGGGTCCACCGCGGGGAGCACGGCGCAGGCTGTCTCCACGCGGTTCTGGGCGGCCATGAGCACGGCCCAGTTGCGCTCGTCCTCGGCCCAGCCGGCCGGGATGTCGAAGTCGCCGGCCTGATCCACCAGGGGCCAGTTCCAGTTGATGTACTGGGGGGAGCCGAAGTCGCCGTCGGCGTTCACCCAGCCGCCGTCCTCCACGTGGACCACGTCGTGATGCGGCACGGGATGGTGGCGAAGGTAGGTGGCCACGGTCGTCGGCGTGTAGCCCTGGGCGGCGGCGGCGTGGCTGAAGCCCGGCACGTTCTGGTGGTAGTAGCTGTCGCCGCCGGACCAGGCGTTGTCGCCGTCGTGGGCGAAGAGCACAAGCATGGGGCGCGCGGGGTCGTTGGCCCAGGCCATCTGGTCGATGCCGCCGGTGCCGAACAGCCCGTACCCCTCCTCCCAGCCCATGGCGTTGGCCGCCGGCACCACCACGATGGTGTCGCCCTCGCCCGTGGCGGGATCGATGTGCACCGCGCGGTGGGGCGTGAAGCCGTAGGGGTAGGGGATCTTGAGGGTCACGCCGCGGCTGATGGTGTGGCTGGTCCAGTTCGTCTGGGCGGGGTTGACCTGGTCCGCGGGGTTGGGGGCGTCGGTGTTGTCCAGGCCCGCGTTCCAGGGGTAGTCCGCGCAGGCGCGGGCGATGTGCAGGTCCGGCACGATGCTCCACGTGACCCCCGCGTCCACCAGCGCCGGGATCAGCCGCTCGCTGAAGCACATCTCGGCGGGGAAGAAGCCCGTGCTCTGCGGACCGCCGCCCCAGGCGTCGGCATAGATCTCGCGCGCGGTCGCCAGCTCCATGCGGAAGGCCGACTCCGGCATGAGCGGCCCGATGGCGTGGTGGAAGCCCACCAGCACCGGGTCCAGACGCGGGTCGCCGGCCGTGTTCAGCCAGCCGCGGGCGGTGCGGTAGTGGCTCCACCAGCCCGATGCGTACAGCCCTCCGTTCCAGCCCGCGTCGCCCAGGCTGGTGAGGTTCTCGATGAGCGCGCCGGCGAAGCTCACCTGGGCTCCGGCCTCGGGCAGGTCGCTGATCGACGACACCGCGTCCTTGGGGTACCACTGGTAGTCGGCCACGCGGTCGGGCTTGCTGAAGATCTCCACCTCGTCGTTCTGGCTGTGGCCCAGGCTGATGGTCTCGTAGGCCAGCTCGTAGCGCCCGGGGGTCCAGGTGCTCTCCGCGGGCCAGTAGACCGGCTGGTGCATGTGCCAGAGGTAGGTGGTGTGGACGCCGGTGCCGGCGGCGGCGGCGGCGGCGAGCAGGAGGGTCAGCAGGACGGCGGTGCGCTTCATGGGGGGCATCCTTTCGTGGGGTGGAATTCTACCACACCACGACGGGCCCCACACGCAACGAGGGCCGCGGCATGAACCGCGGCCCTCGCGTTCCCCCTCACCGGAGCGGTGCGCGGGGCTAGATCTCGATGAGATCGTTCTCGTCCAGCTCGATCAGGTCCTCCACCGCCAGGGAGCTCGGCCGCCTCGCGGCCACGGGGGCCGCCGGAGCGGCCGCCTTGGCCCGCCAGGGGGAGGGGGTGGGCGCGGCGGGGGCCGATTCCGGATGGAACCCCGTCGAGGACCGTCCGCCGCGCACCACCAATTCCAACGCCCGCACCGCGTCGGCCACCTCGGCCGACTGCGCCGAGAGCGACGCGCTCACGGCCGCCGATTCCTCGGCGCTGGCCGCGTTGAGCTGCGTCACCTTGTCCAGCTGGTCCATGCCCTGGCTGATCTCGCGCAGGGATCGCGTCTGCTCCAGGTTGAGCTCGCGGAAGGCGCTCAGACGCTCCTGGACCTGGGACATCTGGTCCGAGATCTCCTGGAAGCTGGACGTCACGGTCTGGTTCACCTCCACGCCCTTGGCGGCGTGGCCGCGCGACGCCTCGATGAGCGCCGCGGTGTTCTTGGTGGCCTCACCCGCTCGCTGGGCGAGGCTGCGCACCTCTTCCGCCACCACGGCGAAGCCCTTGCCGGCCTCGCCGGCGCGGGCGGCCTCCACGGCCGCGTTCAGCGCCAGCAGGTTGGTCTGGAAGGCGATCTCGTCGATGGTCTTGAGGATGCGCTCGGTCTCGTCGCTGGACTGCTTGATGAGGTCCATGGTGCGGCTCATCTCCGTCACGGCCTGCACGCCGGAGCTCAACGCGGTGCCGGCCAGCTCGGCGGCTTCGCCCGTGCGGTCCAGGCTGCTCTTGCCGCGGTCGAAGGCGGAGTCCACCTCCTGCACGCTGGCGTTCATCTGCTCCAGCGAAGCGGCCTGCTCGCTGGAGGCCTGGGCGGTCATGTGGCTCGCCGCGGCGATCTCCGACGAGCTCTTCTCCACCTCGCGTCCGGAGCGGAACAGCCGTTGCGACACGGTCCAGAGCCTGCGGTTGATGGCGCCGGCGAGGAACCACCAGAGGATGGACGTGATCAGCAGCGAGGCGCCGAAGACCACGAACAGATGGAACCTGTTCTCCGCCGCCGCCTGCTCCACGGCGCGCTCCGCGGCCATGAACTCCTCGATGTAGCTGCCCGCGCCGATCACCCAGTCCCAGGGCTCGAAGTAGGCCAGGCTGACCACCTTCTCACGGGCCTTGGAGTCTCCGGGATTCATCCAGGGATAGCTCTGCCAGGCTATCTCGCCCGGGCCGAGCGCCGTGGCCGTGGCGATGATGTCGCGGATGAACGGACGGCCGTCGGCGTCCTTGGCGTCCAGGATGAGCTCGCCGTCGCGGGCGCCGCCCTTGGAGATCACGTAATGGCCCTGGCTGTCCAGCACGTAGACGTAGCCGGTCTCGCCCACCTTGGTGCTCATGATGGATTGGCGCAGGGCGGTGGCGCTCTCCATGGGCATGCCGAAGTAGTTCACGCCGATGATCTCGCCGCCGTGGTGGTCGCGGATGGGCTCGTAGGCCGTCAGGTACCAGCGGTCCACCACGAAGGCGCGGCCGCGGAACGTGCGTCCGGCCAGCACCTCCCGGAGTACGGGATTCGGCTTGCCGTCGGGGTTGACGGCCGGAATGAAGGTGCCCACGGCGCGCTGGCCGTCGGTCTTGAGCACGTTGGTGCTGACGCGGAGCATGTCGCCGGCGGCGTTCATGCGCTGGAAGATGGTGCAGGTTCCCCCCACCTGGTCCTGCACGCCGTCCACCACGGTCTCGCGCAGCCCGGCGTCGCGCACGCCGCGCAGGAGTTCCTCGCCGATCACCAGCGCGGGCAGGTCCACCGTGGTCTTGACCTTGGTGTATTGATTGACCGCGTCCCAGCGCACCGGGGTTCCGGGGTCGGTGTCCACGCCGCCGGCCTGCTCCAGCGCGGTGCGGGCCACGGCCAGGCCCGAGTCCACCCCGGCCTGCAGCACCTGGTGCTGCGTCTCGCAGACGGCGTAGATGCCCTGGGTGATGTGGTCCAGGTCGGCCTTGGCGATGACCTGGCATTCATCGGCGGCGGTCTCGGCCATCCGGTCGTTGGAGTACTCCACGAGTCCGCCCACCACCACCAGGGGCAGCAGGGTAAGGGCGATGCCGGCGGTCAGGAGCTTGGCCCGAAGGGATAGGTGGGTCCAGAAGGTCATGGAACCGTCTCCATGGTTGGGACGCGTGGGCGGCGCGTCGAGTGGGCGGATGGTGGCGTTCCGCCTTCCGATCCGTGTCCGATGCATCGGCACGGACTCCGGAACATTGACGGGAAAGTGCGGGCCATCACTCAACACGTTGTCGGGAATACGGTTATGCCGCGGGTTGGCAGCGTCGGAAGGTTGGGTTAATCTGGCCGGGAAAGGAGCCGCCCCATGCACGCTGCCGATGCGCTCGCCGAACTCCGAGCTGGAAACCAGCGATTCGTGACCGACGCCGCCGACCGCAAGGTGGCCGCCGATCTGGAGCACTGCCGCACCTTGGTGACGGGGCAGACGCCCCTGGCCGCGGTGCTGGGCTGCGCCGACTCGCGGGTGCCCGTGGAGGTGGTCTTCGATCAAGGGCCCGGCGATCTCTTCGTGGTGCGCGTGGCGGGCAACGTGGCCGCTCCCACCCAGATCGGCAGCCTGGAGTACGCGGTGCAGGTGCTGGGCGTGCGGCTGGTGGTGGTGCTGGGGCATTCCGACTGCGGCGCCGTGACCGCGGCCCTGGACGTGCTGGGCGGCGCGCCGTCGCTGTCGCCGCATCTGGAGACCATCGTCACGCGGATCCGGCCGTCGCTGCCCGATGCGGCCACCGCCGCCGCCGATCACGACGCCGCCCTGCGCACGGCCGTGCACGCCAACGTGAAGGCCACCGTGGCCACGGTCGTGAGCGAGTCCGATGTGCTCCGTCCTCTGGTGGACGCCGGCCAGGTGCTGGTGGCCGGCGCCCACTACGATCTCACGACCGGGCGCGTGGACTGGCTCGACGCCTGACCCCGCGGCCCCGGTCCTACCTCACCACGGTCAGCTTGCGGCTCTGGCGCTGACCTTCCGCCTGCAGCTCGAAGAAGTACGTGCCGCGGGCCGCCTCGCGGCCGGCGTCGTCGCGCCCGTCCCAGGTCAGCACGTGGGCGCCGGCGTCCAGGCGGCGGTCCGCCAGGGTGCGCACGCGGCGACCGCGGGCGTCCAGCACGGTCAGGCGCGTGTGGGCGGCCTGGGGCAGCTCGAAGCGGATGCTGCTCTCGCCCAGGCTGGGGTTGGGGCGGCTGGGCCCCATGGCGATGCGCGTGGCGCGGACCGGGCCCACCGCCGTGACGGAGGTGTCGTCCAGCAGCCAGAGGCTGGTCAACTGGCTGCCCGCGACGTCGCGGAACTCGAGCAGGAGCTCGTCGCCGGCGCTGGCGCCGTCGAAATCGGCCACGGTCACGCTCTGCAGGAAGAAGGAGCCGCCGGGGCCCTGGGCGGAGTCGCTGCTGTCCCAGAGCAGGCGGCCGGTGACCAGCTCGTGGACGGCGGCGTAGCGGCCCGTGGCCAGCAGGTGCCGCGGGGCCTGGCCGGGCGCTCCCAGGTTGAGGGTGCGCAGGTCCGTGCAGTCGGTCAGGAAATCCTGATCCGTGAACCAGAGGCGGGTCCACAGCCCGCCGCTCAGGCGGTAGGCGCCGGCGCGCACGGTGCCCTGGGTCTGGGAGTCCTCCAGCACCAGGAGCTCCGCGCCGGTCTGGGCGTCCACGTCCAGGGCGTAGGGGAAGCTGTCCGCAGGACGGAAGGCGTCCGGAGTGGCGCCCAACGGCGAGAGGTCCCCGAACGAGAAGCCGCGGAAGGATTCCAGCCCCGGCGAGAAGGGGTTGGACCAGGTGACGGCCTCCAGGCCGGCCTGGCCGTCGAAATCGGCCACGACGGCGATGGGGTCGGGGTCGGTCAGGCTCCAGGAGACGTCGGGCTGGGCGGCGGCCGGCAACGCGAAGACGACGCCAAGGAGCGTCGGAACGAGTCGGTTCACGGAGGGTCCTTCCGGAATCCGAACGCAGGCAGGACCGCAGCAAGGATAGCACGGACGGGGTGGCGCGGGGCCCGAAAACGCGCTGGTCCGCGGGCCCCCCGCCTCCTACTTCACCAGCACCGCGCGGCGCACGTCCGCGAAGCGCTCCCCCTGCACCCGCACGAAATACACCGCGCTGGGCAGGCCGCGGCCGTCCAGCGTGAAGCGGTGCTCCACGCCGCCGGCCAGGGGGCCGTCGTGCAGCACGGCCACGCGGCGGCCGGCCACGTCCACCAGCTCCACGCGCACGGTCTGGTCGCGGTCCACCGTCAGGGCGAACGCGGCGCGGGGGTTGAAGGGGTTGGGGTGCACGTCGCCCAGGAGGTGGGTGGCGCCGGCCAGGCCGGGCGCGGTCTCCACGGCGGAGGCCGCGGGCGGGTTGGCGGTGACCGAGAGGTTGTCCAGGGACACGGCGTCGTAGGCGCCGGCGCCGCCGGCGTCGTCCAGCTCCACGCGCAGGTAGAAGACGGCGCCGGGGGCCAGCGAGAGGCCGGTCACGGTGGCCTCGGGCTCGCCCACCCGCCAGGTGGGCGAGGCGTCGGCGGCGGCGCGGGTCACGGCGGCCAGGGCGGCGATGGGCGTGAAGGTCAGCAGGGACGGGTCCAGCACGGGCTCCGCGCTGGCGGCCCAGGCGAACTGCACGGACACGGCGTGGTCGCCGGCGTTGAGGTGGCCCACCTCCGACTGCACGAGCATGTCGGTGACCACCGCGCCGGTGAGGTTGCGGAAGGCGGCGATGACGCCGCCGGGGGTCAGGTCGTCGTCGCCGGGCAGCAGGGCCAGCGAGGCGCCGCTGACGCCGTCGAAGACGCCGAACACGCCGGGGGCCGCGGGCACGCCGAAGCCGCGGGCGAAGGCGGCCGTGTCCGCGGTGGCGCCGAAGGTCATGGCCGCGGCGCCGTTCAGGCCGTAGACCACGATCTCGTCGCTGTCGATCTGCCGCACGGCGGGGAAGGGCGCGAAGCCCAGGCCGCGGAAGTTGGTGAAGTCGCGCCCGGTGCGCTCCTCCACGGCGGTGACGGGGATGCCGAACTCCAGCAGGCCGCTCTCGAATGCGCCGATGTCGCAGGCCGCGCCGCCGTCGCCGTCGCCGTCCAGGCTGCGGGGGAAGCCCTCGCCGCGCTGGTCGTAGGTGAAGAGGCCGCCCACGGCGGGGTCGCCGGCGTCCAGGGCCGGACTGCCGAAGAGCAGGGGCATGGTGCGGGTGGGGCCGCCCCAGTCGCCCAGGGGCGCCAGGCGCGGGTCGGTCACGCCGGTCACGTCGCCGGGCTGGGTGAAGATGCCGGCGGGGCCGCCGCCCACCAGGTTGTGGCCGTCGGAGAGCACGGCGCCGTTCTGGTTGAAGGCCACGTCGTCCGTGGGCGAGGGGTTGCCCGCCAGGATGCAGTTGCCGGGGCGGATGAGCCCGTTGCCGGAGAACAGGGCGCCGCCCGAGGTGGTGGCCGCGTTGCCGTGGAAGGTGCACTGCTGCACGGTGATGAAGAGGCCGTAGCCGTAGAGGCCGCCGCCCTGGTTGGCCGCGTTGCCCGCGAAGGTGCTCTGGACCAGGCTCAGGGTCTGGCCGGCGAACATCGCGCCGCCGCTGGTGGCGGTGTTGCCGGAGAAGGTGGAGCCGCTCACCGACGCCACCGCGTCGGCGCGCACGGCGCCGCCGCTGGACGCCGTGTTGTCCTGGAACTCGCAGCCCACGGCGTTGAACGTGCAGCCGTTGTCCGCGTGGGCGCCGCCGCCGAAGGTGTCCGCCTCGTTGTGATGCACCAGGGAGCGGGTGAGCAGCAGCGAGGAGGCGGAGCCGTTGCCGTACAGGCCGCCGCCCTTGTTGTCGCTCACGTTGAAGCTGATCTCGGACTCGTAGGCCAGGATGCTGCCGCCGCCGTACACGGCCGCGCCGGCGCCCGTGTCCGAGGCCTGGTTGCCGGTGAGCACGCAGCGGTAGAGGTCCAGGTCGCCGAAGGTGAGCACGGCGCCGCCGTCGGCCGCGTTGCCGCCGGTCAGCGTCAGGCCGTACACGTCCACGTTCACGCCCGACGCGATCTCGAAGATGCGGGAGAGGCCGTCCGCGTCCACCGTCACGCCCAAGGCGCCGCCGTCGATGGCGACGTCGCGGTCCAGCAGGATCTGCGCGCCGCCCAGGGTGATCACGGCGCCGGCCAGAGCGGCGTCGAAGGACACGGTGTCGCCGGGCGCCGCGCAGTCCAGGGCGTAGCGCAGGGTGCCGGGCTCCAGGAGGTCGTCGGTGCGCGACACGGTGGTCTCGCAGACGAAGGCGTACTCCACGGCGCCGATGTCCGGCGCCGCGCCGTTCACGTTGCCGTCCAGCACGCGCGGGTGGCCCGCGCCGCGCTGGTCGAAGTCCAGCCCGTAGGTGTGGTCCGTGCTGGAACCGTCCAGGACCACGCTGCCGAAGTCGGGCTGCATGGTGGGGGTGGGGCCGCCGTTGTCCGCCAGGGGGCCCAGCTGCGGGTCCGTCACGCCGTCCAGGTCCGTGGCGTGCACGGCGGCCAGATCATGGTCGCCCAGGAGGTTGTGGCCCAGGGAGCTCACGCGGCCGAAGGTGGTGCCCGTGCGGGTCCGCAGGATGTCGGCGCTGCCGGCGGTGGCCGCGTTGGCGGTCAGGATGCTGCCGGCCAGGTCCGCGTCGCTGGTCAGCAGCAGGCCGCCGCCGCCCAGCTCCGCGGTGTTGCCCACCACGGTGCACTGGCGCAGCAGCAGCACGCCGTCGTGCACGGGGAAGCCGTCGCCGTGGGCCAGGGCGCCGCCGCGGGTCAGGGCGCCGTTGGCGGTCAGGGTGCACTGGACCACCTCGGCCTCGCCCAGCAGGCGCAGGGCGCCGCCCTCGTCCGTGGCGGTGTTGTCGTGGAAGGTGGAGTCGGCCAGCAGGAGCCAGTCGGCGCCGGTGAGCAGGGTGGCCACGGCGCCGCCGCGCTCGGCGTCGTTGTGGTGGAAGAGGCCGGCGCGGATCTCCAGGGTGCCCTGGTTGGCGTACACGGCGCCGCCGTCGCGGCCCGTGTTGTGGTGGAACTCGGTGCGCAGGATCTGGAGGTCGCCCAGGGAGCTCACGGCGCCGCCGTCGAAGGTGGCGGTGTTGGCGTCGAACTCGCTGTCGCTGATCACGGCGCTGGCCGTGGAGCTCAGGGACAGGCCGCCCTTCTTGCCCAGGTTGCCGCGGAACACGGTGCGCTCCACGGTCAGGGTGCCGGAGTTGTTCAGGCCGCCGGTGCCGCCGGCGCTCTCGCTCTGGTCCGCCGTGTTGTCCAGCACCTGGCTGTCGCGCAGGATCATCTCCTCGAAGTTGAAGATGGCGCCGCCGCTGGCCGTGTTGCGGGCCACCGTGGTGTTCAGGATCTCCATGATGCCGTTGCGCGAGCCGTGGTAGCCGTTGTGCAGGCCGGCGCCGCTGGACGGCCCGGTCACCGTGTTGTCCAGCACCTGGCAGCCGTCCAGGACCATGTGGCCGCCGTTGTTGTAGGCGCCCGCGCAGATGCTCGCGCCGATGGCCGCGTTGCCGGGCAGGGACGCGTTGTCGTGGATGGTCACGTCGGTGAAGGTCACCGTGCCCTCGGAGTACACGGCGCCGCCCAGGGGCACGAGACCGTCCACGGCCTCCACCACGTTGCCGTCCACCTCGCAGGTGGTCAGGGTCACCTGGGCCAGGGGCCCGAAGGCCAGGCCGCCGCCCCGCGAACCGGCGCGGTTGGCGCTCACACGGCTGCCCGTGGCGGTGAACGCCACGTCCAGGGCGCCGGCGAAGCGGAGGCCGCCGCCGTCGCTGCCGCAGGTGTTGTCGCGGATCACGGTGTCGGTCAGCGTGACGGGGCCGGTCAGCCACAGGCCGCCGCCGCTGCCGCTGGCCTGGTTGCCCGCCACCGTGCAGTCCGTCAGGGTCAGCGCGCCGGTGGCGGTGGCGTACACGGCGCCGCCGTCGCCGGCCATGACGCCGCCGGTCAGGGTCAGGCCGCGCAGCTCCAGGGTCGTGTCGTCCAGGTAGAAGTGACGCGAGGCGCCGCCGGCGTCCAGGGTGATGTCCGTGCCCAGGGCCTGGGCGTCGATGGCCAGGATGCCCGCCCCCGTGAGCTGGAACATGCCGCCGGTCAGCACGATGGTGCCGCCGGTGAGCCCGGCGGCGAAGCCGATGCGGTCGTCGGCGCCTCCCGCGGCGCTGCCGTCCACCGACACGTCCTGCGCGGCGGCGCGGACCGCCTCGCGCAGGGTGACCTGGCCGTCCAGGAACTCGTTGTCGGCCAGGGAGGTGACCAGGATGTCGGCGGCGCGCACGGCGGGCGCGGTCACGGCCAGCAGGAGCACGGCGAACAGGGCGGGGAGCAGACGGTGCGGCATGGCGGTCCTCGGAGCTGGAGATCGGGTCGGTGTCGGACAAGAGGAAACGCGACGAATACGATCCATAAGTATCTCATGAAATGCGGACGGGGCGGAACCCCCCAGGGATCCCGCCCCGCTGCTGTAACCGCCGCTGACTCAGTCCTCGATCCGCCCCTGCGGCCCCACCAGCAGCTTGGCCGACGTCCGCACCGCCTCGGTCACCGCCTCGCTCAGCCCGATCCGCTGCGACAGCTCCGCCAGCACCTCCGGCTTGGCGTTGAGCTCCGGCTTGGGCGAGCGGATGGAGCAGCAGTCGCGGTACGGTTCGATGGACGCCTCGAACACGCCGATGCGCTGGCTGAAGGCCGTGATCTCGATCTTGTCCAGCCCCACCAGCGGCCGCAGGATGGGCAGCGTCACGTCCGGGCTGATGGCGCGCAGGTTGGGCAGGGTCTGGCTGGCCACCTGGCCCACGCTGTCGCCGGTGACCAGGGCGTGGCAGCCGCGGCGGTAGGCCAGGCGCTCCGCGGTCTTCACCATGAAGCGGCGGAAGAGCACCATGTCCAGGGAATCGTCCACCGTGCCCACGGCGCGCATCTCGTAGGGCACCACCGGCACCATGGTGATCCTGAGCGGCTTGGGCGACCAGCGCGCCAGGCCCATGGCGATGCGCTCGATCTTGCCCACGTCGGCCTCCGCGAGGCTGCGTCCCACGTGGAAGTGCACGAAGTGGGGCCGGCAGCCGCGCTTCATCATCATCCACGCGGCCACGGGCGAGTCGATGCCGCCGCTCAGCAGGCACATGAGCTTGCCGCTGGCGCCGAAGGGCAGGCCGCCGCCGCCGGGCCGCTTCCGCGAGAAGATCAGGATCTCGTCCTTGAGCACCAGCACGTGGATGGTGGCCTCGGGGTCCGTGAGCCGCACGGCCAGGCCGGTGGCGTCCTGCACGGCGCCGCCCACGCGGCGGCTGATCTCCGGGGAGTCCAAGGGGAAGTCGCGGTCGCTGCGGCGGGTCTTCACCTTGAAGGAGCCCACGCCGGCCAGGTCCGCGGCGGCCTTGGCGGCGGCGGCGGCGCCCACGCGCTCCACGTCGCGCTCAGGATCGCCCGTGCGCGGCACCGTCTCGCTCACGCTCAGCCACTGGATGCCGAACACGCGCCCCAGCTTGTCGGCCACGCGCTCCGCGGCGGCGGGATCCGACAGCCGCACCAGGTAGCGGCTCTCCACGTGGTTGCAGGACAGCACGGGCTCGCCGGCCAGGGCGGCCATCATGTTGTTGCGCAGGCGGCGCTGGAACACGCCGCGGTTCTTGCCCTTGAGGGCGATCTCCGCGTAGTGGGCGCTGATCACGGGCTGGCCCGCGACGGGCTGGGGACGGTTCACGGCAGGGGCCTCCCATCGGCGTACTGAAGACCCCCCAAGGATGCCGACGCGGCCCGTCTTGTCAACAGGCCGCGCCGGAAAGTGGGGAGCGGAAGGGTCAGCGGGACAGGGTGAGCGAGCCGGTGCGCCGCACCGGCGGACCGCCGTCCAGGGGGCGGCTGGTCACCGTGTAGAAGTAGGTGCCCGACGCCAGGGGCCGTCCGTCCTCGCCGCGGCCGTCCCAGGTGCGCGAACGCGGCCCGGCGGGCGCCTCCTGCGCAGGGAAGCCGTGGACCTGTCGGCCGCGCATGTCGAACACGGCCACCTCGTCGCGGCTGGGCACCGAGGCGTTCCAGCGGATCTCCGTGCGCCCCACGAACGGGTTGGGCGCGGCGGGGCGCAGGGCCAGGCGCGGTCCGGCCAGGGTGTCGTCCACGCCGATGACCTCCACCTGCGTGAAGAGCACCCGCCCGTCCGGATCCATCTCCACCGTGCTCACGCTCTGAGGCACGGGCAGGTGGAAGGTCTGGTCGTTCTGGGTCACGAAGACGGTGGTGACGGTGCTCCAGCCCGCGCCGGCCAGACGCAGGTCCAGGGGGAACAGGTAGGGAGCGTCGCCGTCCACGGGATCCGGGCCCTGGAGCTGCTGCACGCGCACGCGCACGTGGAGGCCGTCGTCGTCCTCCATGGCCCAGCTCAGGCCCAGCTCCGGGTTGGTGGCGCGGTAGAGCCACTGGTCGAAGAACCAGTCCAGGTCCACGCGCGCCACCTGCTCGCAGAGCGCCACGAAATCATCGCTGGTGGCGTTGCCGTACGCGGTGCCGGGCTGGCTGCCCCAGCGCAGCAGGATCTGGTCGAAGAGGGAATCGCCCACCAGGTCGCGCAGCATGTGCAGCACCCAGGCGCCCTTGTAGTAGACCATGTTGGCGAAGTAGTACCAGGGGCTTCCGTTGTCCGGGGCGCGCACCAGGGGCACCGTCCACCACGTGGTGTTGGAGCGCTGGCGCATGAACGTCTCCAGGGCCGGCGCGCCGCCCACGTGCTCGGCCCAGAGGGCCTCCGCGTAGGTGGCGAAGCCCTCGTTCAGCCACGTGTGCGTCCAGTCCTCCGGGCTGACCAGGTTGCCGAACCACATGTGCGACATCTCATGCATGATGATGGTGTCGAACCAGTGGTCGCCGGTCATGAAGATGCTGCTGTAGGTGACGGCCGTGGGATGCTCCATGGCGCCGTCCCAGTCGAACAGGGCGTGCGCGTACTTCTGGTCCGGGAACGGGTAGGGGCCGAAACGCTCCTCGCAGAAGGCGAGCATGTCGTCCACCACGGAGAAGTCCTCCTCCGCCTCGTCCACCAGGTCCGGGTAGACCCAGTGGAAGATGTCGATCTCGCCGTGCTCGGACTCGTACTTGTCCGTCAGCTCCACGTACTCGCTGATGGCCACGGAGACGTGGTAGGTGGACACGGGCAGGGGCTGATCCCAGTACCAGATGGTGGTGGAGGTCTCGGGCGCGGGCGCGAAATCGGGCAGGAGCCCGGCGGGCGCCTGGTCCTTCACGTCCTCCAGGCCCAGGGGCAGCACGGGGTGGTTGGTCAACCGGCCGGTGGAGACCGCCGTGAGTCCCGCGGGCACGCGCAGGCCGCAGGAGAAGGAGGCCTTGTCCGACGGCAGGTCCTTGCACGGCCACCAGGAGCGCGCGCTCCAGGGCTCGCTGAGCGAGGTGATGAGCGTGCCGCCGTCCGGCCGCGTGCCGAACTGGAAGCCGTAGAGGCCCTCGGGCGTCGGCGAGCCGGTGTAGGAGACCGCCAGGGTCACGTCCACGCCGGGCTCCAGCAGGAAGGGGAGCACCACCTCCACCAGGTCGTCCACGTGGTGCACGGTCACGGGCTGGTACTGGGGCAGGACCACGCCCGCGGCCAGCACGGACATGCCGCTGCGGAAGTCCAGCACCACGGTGTTCATGGGGATCAGCGGCGTGAGGGTGATCAGCACCGTGCCGTCCAGCGTCTGCGTGTCGGGGTGCACGTTCAGGTCCAGGTAGTAGTGCTGCACGTCGTAGGCGGCCTGGCGGGGGTCGCCGCTGGTGGTGCCGGCCAGCGCGTCGTCGGCCTGGGCGCCGAACCGCGCCTTGCCCTCCAGGAGCCAGGAGTCCACCAGGGGCTGGCCCTGGGCGCGGTCGTGCAGACCGCACGTCAGGGATATGAACAGGCACGTCCCCCAGAGGAGGACGGATGGGGAGCGATTGGCGAGCATCGCGGGAGACCCTTTCCCTGGATTCCCCTTGAGGGAACCCCTGCTGTTGATCAGAATGTGGCCCGGTGAGGAGCATAGCATAACCCGGACCCGAGCGTGGGACCAGGGACCGGCCTCATTTTCCAACCTCGCCGCGGAGGGACCCCCCATGACGCAGATTCCCGGCTTCCAGCTCGATATCGACCGGATCCTGGACTTCGTGGACGCGGAGAGCCTGGACCGGAAGGCCCCCATGATCCAGGGCGTGGCGCGCCAGCTCGCGCGCGGGGAGGGTCCCGGGGCCGATTTCCTGGGCTGGCTGGACCTGCCGGAGACCGTGCGCGGCAAGCCGCTGGACGCGGTGCTGGACGCGGCGGAGCAGGCGCGGGCGGACAGCGGCGTGCTGGTGGTGATCGGCATCGGCGGCTCGTACCTGGGGGCGGAGGCCGGGCTGCGGGCCCTGCAGGACCGTTGCAACGGGCCGGAGGTGATCTTCGCCGGGACCAGCCTGTCGTCGTCGGTGCTGCGGCGCCAGCTCGCCCGCGTGGGCGACCGCGACGTGCGCCTCTGCGTGATCTCCAAGTCCGGCACCACCCTGGAGCCCGCGGTGGCCTTCCGCGCCTTCCGCGCCATGATGGTGGAGCGCTACGGCCGCGAGGCCGCCGCCCGGCGCATCACCGCGGTGACGGACGCGGAACGCGGCGTGCTGAAGGCCCTGGCGGACCACGAGGGCTACCGCACCTTCATCATCCCCGACGACGTGGGCGGCCGTTTCAGCGTGCTCACCCCGGTGGGCCTGCTGCCCCTGGCCTGCGCCGGCCTGGACATCCGCAAGCTCCTGGGCGGCGCCCGCGCCATGCGCGAGGCCTGCGCCACCACGGACCTGCACACCAACCCGGCCCACCTCTACGCCGCCGCCCGCAACGTGCTCTACGACGCCGGCTACACCACGGAGGTCCTGAGCTCCTTCCAGCCCGACCTGGCCGGCGTGCAGGCCTGGTGGCAGCAGCTCTTCGGCGAGAGCGAGGGCAAGGAGGGCCGCGGCATCTTCCCGTCGGCCTGCACCTTCACCACGGACCTGCACAGCCTGGGCCAGTACCTCCAGGACGGCCGGCGCGAGCTCTTCGAGACCTTCCTGACCGTGGCCGAGGACGCCCCGGAAGTGGCCGTGCCCACCGATCCCGCCCTGGACGACGACGGCCTGGCCTGGCTCGCCGGCCGCTCCCTGGACGACCTCAACCGCCAGGCCTACCTGGGCACCCGCACCGCCCACCACACCGGCGGCGTGCCGGTCATCAGCCTGGAGCTGGAGTGGCTGGACGAGGCGGTGCTGGGCGGCCTGTTCTACTTCTTCCAGAAGGCGGTGGCGGTGAGCGGGCGGCTGCTGGGGGTCAATCCGTTCGATCAGCCGGGGGTGGAGGCTTATAAGGGGGAGATGGGGCGGTTGTTGAGGGGGGAGTGACGGGGACGGAACGTGAAGTTCTGCAAGGAGTTGACAATTCGTCGCTCCGCCATGGTGGGCGATGTACCGAATCTGATATGTCACACATCAGTATGATGGCTCACGTCTTGAGATGATGGTCTGCTGTCATCTACACGTATGCCCAACCACCATCACCTGGGGAGCCGCCAAGATGCATCGTCGCCGAGCCCTCGCCGTCCTCCTGCTGCTGGTCAGCACCTCCGTCGGGGCGGTGGTGGACCCTGCCCCCGACAAGGTGGGTCTCTATTTCGATGAGACAGGGGATCGGGTCTGCGAGGAGGCCTGGGACGTGTTCACGTTCTTCTCCGCGCGCATCCTGCTGACCCATCCCACCATGGACGCCGTGGCTGGATTCGACGCCACCCTCCACAGCGCCGACGGCGAGCTGCTGTTCCTCGATCCCGCGCCCGGCCCCGGCGGCGAGATCACCGTGGACGGCAACGCCATCCACGTGCGGTTCCCCACGCCGCTGCCCACCCGGGAGGCCACCCTGCTGGCCGAGGTGGATCTGGTCTACATGGACGGAGACGAGTGCCTGTACCTGGCGGGTGTGGACGGCGCGGCGTGGCCGCGACTCCTCCTGGCCGACGGCACCGCCGTGGAGGTGGAGCCCACGTCGTTCCTGGGCAACGGGGTGGAGGCAGTCCTGGGAGTCTGCGCCACCATCATCGGCGAGCCGCTGCCGTGCGAGGTGGCGGTGGCGAACAAGAGGGTGAGCTGGGGCGGGTTGAAGGCGCGGTACCGTTAGCGGCTCGGGTCTTTCAAGCCGCCTCCAACTCCAGGAAGCCGCGTGACACCGCTCCGGATACGCGGCGCGTCCGCGGAGAGCTCCAACTCCGGCGGCAGATCCTCAGGCTGGAAGTAGAGGAAGCCGTCGGCATCGAGCCGGTTCATGTAGCAGCGCAGCCCCAGGTGATCGCGCAGGACCAGGTCGTCACGACCGTCGTCGTCCAGGTCCATGACCTCGAGGAAGTCCAGGACTCCCGGGATCTCGCCGATGCGGAACACGTTCACCGTCATGTTCACCAGCAGGGGTGCGCCGTCGGACCGGTACAGCACCGTGCGGTAGAGCGAGGTGCCGAGCTCGGGGCTGCTGATCACCAGGTCGGGCCTGTCGTCCCGGTCGTAGTCCAGGGTGGCGCTGACGTAATAGCCGCGGAGCAGCGGGGAAGCGGTCGCTGCGGACCCGGCGACAAGCACCAGAGCGAGGATGCAGGCGGCCGCGAGCTTCATCGGAAGGCCCTCTTGAGGCTGCTGGTGGTGGTCCGTTCGGCAGGGACCGGGCTTTCGAGGACGGGCTCGTAGGAGAAGATGGATGGGATGCCGGGATCGTCGTTGTAGTCGTAGATCCAGGCGGCGATGGAGTCGGTGTCGGTGGTGCCCCACCAGTTGTTGCGGACGTCGATGGGTTGGAAGCCGGTGCCCAAGCTCCCGACGGCGTAGTAGGAGCCGGGCTGGCGCAGGATGTGGTTGTCGTGGAGGTCGAAGTCTCCGCGGATGGAGTAGATGGATCCGCGGCGCTGATCGTCGCTCTGGACACCGTAGAGGATGTTGCCCGAGCCGCGGATCATGGTGGTGGAGCCTGAAGAGGCCAGCAGGGATTTACCTCCGGGACCAAGCCTGCAATCGAGCGCCTGAATGATTGACCCGGTATATGCAATGATGTGTGAGGAGTAGACGTCGCTCGTGACAATCCCGGTGACGGTTCCCTGGGTCGGTTCCCACTCGGTCTGAATCGCTTCGGCACCATAGCGGTAGTTGCATTCAGTGATGTTGTAGTCTGGGGATCTCTGGATCATTGTATGGAAGCAAGTGCTGATGAGTGGTGCGACGAAATCACAACGCTCAATGATGGTCTTGTTTCCATCAATCCAACTCCCTATTCCTATATCCTGGCAATCATGGATATAGCATTCGTATAGATAGCATTCATTTGGCGTGACTGCTGTGACACCGAGCCTTGCGTGAGCGATTTCGGCATTGATGACATTCAGAGAACCATTGCCCTCGACATAAAGAGCAGCGCCCGCATTCTCGATCGTCATATCTTGGATTTCCAAGTGAGCATCTGCGAGAAACAAGATGCAGAAAGGTCCTGTAGCATTAAAGACGTCTGGCATTTGTGCCGGGCCGATGATCGTGGCACCTATTCCAGCACCGAGTAGTGTCACTCCTTTGTCTTCGATCACCACGACAGATGAGTCCTGCCAGGCGGGGGCGATGTGTTCCACCATTCTCGACCATCGCCCGATACCGATCCGGATGGTGTCGCCATCGTCGGCCCGCAGGACCGCATCCTGGATCTCGAGGAAGTCTCCGCTGCCGTCCTTCTCCACTCGGTACTCCGTGGCGCGGCATGGTACCCAGATAGAGATTGAGAACAGGATTGTGACAAAGAATGAATGAAATATTGCCGCAATCGCTGTTGGCAGCGGAGTCTTCCTCATCATGACGTCACCTCACCAGCATCAGACGATGGGTCCGCGTGAACCCGCCAGCCTGCATCCGGACCAAGTAGACGCCGCTGCCGACCACGCTACCCTGATCGTTGCGGCCGTGCCATGGGATCAGGTGTTCACCGGCGCTGAACACCCCGTCGGCGAGCTGGATGACGCGCTGACCGCGGAGATTGTAGATCGCCAACTTGATCGGTATGGCTTCTGCAAGGGTGAAGCGGAGCTTAGTGGAAGGATTGAAGGGGTTTGGATACGGGGTCGAAAAGCCAGTAACTAGCGGGATGCTCTCTTCTTCCTCAGAGGACGCCAGCGACTTGGTGGACCGTTCAAGCATCACGGTTTCAGGAGTAAGAGCGACGATCACGGGTCTGAAGGCCAACCCGAACGCTGCACCCAGGCCGATCCATTCCTCCCCTTCGAGACTCATCCAGCCCCGCAGTCCTTCCGTGGCCGAGACCAGGCCGAAGGCGGCGCCGCCGCCCGCTCCTTCTCCGATGTGGACGCATCCGTCGGGCAAGCGAAACAGCACGTAGATGCCGCCATCGAGCGTACCATAGGAACCGCTCCACCGGAGCGGGCTCCATGCGGTACTACCGCCAACGACATCCGCTGCGACAGGAACTCCTGAAGAGGCGAAGCCGGGTCCGCTCACCTCCCCGCCGCTCACGGCCACTTCAGGATAGGTGATCGTCTCGTCGTTGCTGAACCAGTCGATGCCGATGAGGGCCTGGTCCTCCGTCAAGGGAACGAAGACGGCCACGTAGCTTGAAGACTCCACGGGGTCCATCCCGATCATAGGGATCGCGGATTCCTCACCCTGGGCCGAGGCGTGGAGGACGATCAGGAGAATGATGCTCAGCATGCGATTCATGTCGTTCCTCCTAGAAGGTGGGGCAGATCTTCGCGCGATAGGAGCTGGAGGCGGAACTGCCGGGTTGCGTCTCGGTCGAGCTGAAGACGGTGTAGGTGTAGGTGCCGACGTAGCAGGGCTGGTCTTCCAGCACGAAGACGTGGTGATAGCTCCCGTCCTGGGCACGGGTGCCGGATGAGGTGGCGCCCGCCTGGAAGGCCCAGCGGGTGACGTTGCCGAAGGAACTGGGCCCGCTCAACACGATCTTGTCCCTGGCCCACTTGCTGCTCACATCCGTATCCCATTCGAAGGTCCATTGGACCAGGCCGTTGGGCTGCAGCGTGTAGTGGCAGGACAGGCTCGCGGGGTCCACCGCGGGGTTCGTCTCGTCCTCGATCACGATGGGGGACAACGGATTGAGCTGCAAGGCATCGATCGACTCCGTCTGGTGATGACCGCCGGGCCAATCGATGTTCAAGGTGACATCGCCGGAGTAATCGCCCAGGCCGAACGTCAGGATCCGGTCGTCTTGACCGCCGCGGCCGGAGCCGCCGTTGACCCAACGGGTTTGGAGCGTCTGGTTGGTGTTCGGATCGACTGCGGACACCATCGTCCCGATCGCCGATGTGTTGTTCGCGCCGTGGGTGTTCAGGCTGATGGTCAGGTAGTTGTAGACGGGGCCCCCGCCGCCCTCGATGCCGACCGCCTTGTAGAAACAGTTCCCGCCGGAGACCGGCCGTCCCAGGAACAGATCCAGATCGCCGTCGGTCAGCTGTGTGCCGCCGGAGCTGTTGAAATCGCTGGCCACGACGCCGTCGGCCCGGCCGGCCGCGCTCAGCCCGACCACTTCCGTGACGTCAACCATAGCAAGCGAACCCGGGCTGCTCCGGTTCCATAGGAGTTGAGGCGGCTCGGTCTCATCCAGCGGGGTGAAGAGGATGTCGTCCCATCCGTCCAGATCGAAATCGAAGACCTTCACGCCCGTCGCCTGGAACTCCCTCTGGAGTGAGTACCCGGTATAGCCGCTTGCCTGGGGGTTCTTGAGGAAGACCCTCTGGTGGGAGTTGTATTCCGTCTGGATGGAAGTCACCAGATCCAGATGCCCGTCACGGTCCAGGTCTGCCCAGGCGGCTCCGCTCACGTACCAGAGCTGGGGTGCACCGAAGCGCTGTGTGAACTCCTCGGTGAAGGTGCCGTCGCCCTGGTTGATGTAGAGCTGGGCGGTTTCATAGCCGTAGTAGTCCATGATGCTGGGCACCAAGAGGTCCGGGTCGCCGTCATTGTCGATATCGGCCCAGACGGCGGACGATGTGGCCAGGACGGTTTGGGGCATGCCTTCGGCATCGCTGCTGACGTCTGTGAAGGTGCCGTCCACGGAGAGATCGTTGCGAAGCAGATAGTCCCGTTCGCTGGTCAGAGAAGTGGGCCTGGGGATGTCTCCCAACGAGCCTCCGGCGCGTGCGATGTAGAGGTCCAGGTCGTTGTCCATGTCGTAGTCGGCGCAAGAGATGGACCAGGCGGCTGTCAGGTAGGGGGCCAGATTCATGCTCGCAGGTGCGGGTTCAAAGATCCTTCCCCCGCTTGGGTCAGGCCTGTTGAAGTAGATCTGGGCGACGCCGGCGGTGCAGATCGCAAGGTCCTCGTAGCCGTCGTTGTCGAGGTCGGCAGCTATGGAGCCGCGGGTGGTGGTTATGCTCTCGAGGTCAACAACATCAGTTTGTCCGGCGAATTGTGGCGTCGTGCCTTGTTGAGAGAACGATGTACTGTATAGCTCAATTTGGTTGTCCAGCGAGCTCACAAACAGGTCCAGTGACCCGTCCCGGTCGTAGTCCAACGTCACGGCGCCGTACGGCCGTCCTGCGAAGTCCAAACCGGTCTCATTGGACACATTGAGATATTTGACGGTCGGTCCTTCGCCTTCCTGGACCACGACCTCGAACTCCCCGTAGGCTCCGAGTCCGTCGCTGCCGCGGGCATAGTATTCCACCGTGTAAGTTCCCGGCACAGCCGTAATGGTCAATGGTGGTGTGTCGTTGATGCCGTCTTCGTCCAGGTCCGGCATGGGGGTGTGATCGGAAGAACCGATAAGCTCGGAGAGATCGGCCTCGATCCAGCCGGCCTCGCCGTTCCAGAAATCCGCCTGGACGGAGATGATCTGTTCGCCCGGTTGACCGGCGAACACGGGCGAGGTCGCCGTCGCCGCCACGACGGGGGTCGCCACCGGATCGAACATGAGAAAGACGGCGTCGAGATGAGGGATCTCGACCGTCCCGGAGACCGGGATGGTCGTGAAACCGCCGCCGTCGAAGATGGTCTTGTCGTCGAAGACCACTTGATAGTAGGTCTCGCCGGCAGGGACCGTAAAATATAGGAGGGCGTCATCGCCTTGGCACCAGTGGTTGATGTTCTGCAGGACGATTCCCTGGTCGTAGGGGTAGACCCAGAGATCGTAGATTCTGTAGTTCTCTCCGATGCAGTCCCCGTAGCCTTCTTCTGAGCAATCGAGAGCATCTATGCTGAGAATCGGCAGGTGGACCGCTGGATCGGGTAAGACCGGATTGTTGGTTGGGTCGGGAGCGCCGAGCTCAAGGAGCTGTTCGGCGAGCGCTTGGATCCGCCCGGAGTTGCTCACGCCAGCGGTGGGCAGGGCACGAGGGCTGTAGTAGCCGTGATCGTACTCGTACGTTGCACCAAGAAAAGATGCATAGGAAAACCGCCGGACACGGATGTTGTCGGCCCTGAAGTACGGAAGAGCGAAGACGTCCAGTTGATTCTCGTCAGCCAGCATGCTTGTGAAGAGATTGTAGTCGTCGATCCAGTTGCCACCAGCCCAGGTGTCTCCGTCGCCGCTGTGCTCGATGCCGTCAGCGTCGCACCAGCTTCCGCGCTTGGAGAAGATGTCCTCCGCCACAACGCCATCGACATGATCGTACATGTTCGAACCGTTGGCTTCCTTGCCGTTGACATGAAGGATCTTGCCGTTCATCACGGGGTCGCTTCGGACCTGCTGGATGAAGTCCACCACCGCGCCGGCGAACTGGGCGTCATTCGAATAGGTGTCGGGTACTGCATTCCAATATCCTACGATACCGTTGTCCGCGGTATCGCCCCAGATCCCGTCGTAGGCATGACCCGGAACCTGCTGGTTCATGCGGTAGTCGGACTGCAGTAGCCAGGCAGTCTCGTAGTCCGTCATTCCTGTGGTTGAGCTGGATGCCAGGATGTTGCTGAGATACGACAGCCAGTTCAGGTTGCGGATCCTGTTGCATGGCGCTGTGGTGAATACGGCTCCAGCAAGTGCAGCGGGAGCGGTGGGGCCGTTGCCGTAGTTGAATTTGCAGACGAAGGCTCCCAGATCGCGAGCCTGGCCCCCGCTGTCCCATGTGAATTCAAGGGTGTATTCCCACAGGTCGCCGGAGACCTGCGTCCTGGTCAGCGGTAGGTCGTAGTGCTGGAAGCCTGCGTCGGTTCCTTGGGCGCCGTTCCGTGAGGCGTTGGGCAGACGAACATCGCAGGTCAAACCGAGATCGGTGACGGCGTCATGGTAGGCGCCGAGATTGATGCTGAGAACGTGATCATCTGTTGGGCCGGTGTTGTCCGGGTTGGGGTGGTTGCCCGTGATTGAGTTCACCCAGACGGGATTGAGGGTCGGAGTTGCGCTGACGACCTCGATCGACCGTGAATAGGAATAGGCGACGTACCCCCCATCCACATAGCTGAGCACCTTGTATTGGTACTCGCCGGCCGTGTGGACGGAGTCGTCCGTCCAGGAGCACAGTCCGCCGACGGGTGCGATGCCGGTGGCCACGATGCTGAATAACGTCTCGCCGGGTGCCAGCCGCTCGACCTGGTACGACTGGATGAAATCGGTAAAGTTCTCGTAGGGAATGAAGTTGGTCTTATCCCTCATGTGGTAGTGGCGATCATCGATCTCCCAGTGCAGTTCGACGGTGTCCGTACCTCCGTCGAGCCGTTGCAGCAGAACGAGCGAGGCAGGATCAGTCGTGTGGGCGTGCATCCCCTCATGGGTCCGTCCGTAGGTCATTTTCTGACTGTCGATGTTGAAGTTCGTCGCGATGACGATGTTGTAGATGACGTTGGTGATGTCGCCTTGGGTGGGAGAGATCAGATCCAAGTCCGGATCCCGCGTATCCTCAGCGAGGAAATCAGCACGCGTGTTGGCGAAGTGGAGGGGCCAACCGCTCCATTCGAACATGTTGGCCAACGGCTCGTCACTCCAGTCGTGAATCCAGATCTGATTGTTGAGATTCGCCCGGTAAGGGAATCCGTCAAAGTCCACGTCCGGTGTCTGAGCGGTAGCTACCCCGGTGAGGAGGATGGCCGTGAAGAACAAAACGCTGAAATGTAACAATCCATCAACAGGGGGGGGTGATTTCCTGCGCATCGCGCATCCTCCCGGGATAGACGAACCGCACCCAGCAAACATCATGCTGGCATGGGTTCGGATTCGTCCCGGGCGAGGGATCTTGATCATAAGGGAAATACAGAGATGTTCAAGTGAAAACGTGCGGCCGATATCGCAAATCATATTTGATATCAAAGACTTAGTGGGTTCAGTGGTGATTCTCCACCCGACCCCAATCCCAGTCGTCCCCCATGGGCCATTCCAGCGCCGCGAGCTGCGGATCCCAGAGCGCCAGGAGCCGATCGCGGAACGGCTGCAGGGCGACGGCGGCGGCCGAGGGCACCCCCTCCGCCCAGGGATCCCCGCCCGCTTCGAGCCGCGCCGACGCCCGCCGCCAGAACTCCGCGTCCGCGTGCTCCAGGCCCAGCGCCGCCCCGGCGCCGATGGTGGCGTTGTCCAGCAGCGTGGCCAGCGTCGACTCGTAGCGGTGCCGCACCGCCGCCGGCGACACGAACCCGTCCTCGGCGTCGAACACCACCGACCCGTCCGCCCGCCGCGGCACCGTCGCCGGATCCATCCCCAGCCACCCCACGTACGCCAAGGCCGTGATCCACGCGTACTCGCCGGGCCCCATCCCCGCATCGGCCAGCACCCGATGCCGTAGATCCGCAGCGCGGGCCACCGGGCCCACCACGGCGGACACGCGTCCGAAGGAGGCCATCAGCCCGGAGAGGAAGGAGGCGTCGTCGGAGGTGGGAGGGGCGGCGAAGAGGGCGTCCAGCTCCGCGCGCGAAGCGAAGAGGCGTTCCCGCGCCGCCAGGTAGACCTGCAGGCGGCCAGGGGGCACGGCGCCGTCGGCGGGGGGAACGTAGTCGGCCACGCGGCCGTGGGCGGCGGTCAGCACCTCCCAGCTCTCCTGCGCCTGCTTCACCGGCTCCAGCGCCGTGCGCAGCTTCAGCGTGGCGCCCACGCCCGTGACCACGATGGCCAGGGCCACCAGACCGCCCGCCAGGCCGCAGCCCAGGATCCAGCGCTTGCCGGCGTCGGCCATGGGCCCTCCTCCGCGGTCAGGCGCTGCGGCGGTTCTCGTCGCCGAAGAGCCGCTTGAGGGTGTCCATGCAGCGCAGGCGCTCCTCGCGCGTGTCGGCCTGCTTGAGCTGTGCCATGGAGCGGCCGGTCACCTTCTTGATGAACTGCTGCAGGCTGGCCTCCACGGCGGCGGCCACCTCCTCGGACTCCTTCTTGCGCACCCAGTCCACCTGCTTGTCCTTCAGGTCCTCCAGGTAGGCGCGGAACTCGTCCACGGTGGGGACCAGGTCCAGGTCGCGGATCCAGCCGTCGAACTCGGCCAGCTCGTCGGCCAGGATGGACTCGGCGCGGGGCAGCTCGCGGCGGCGGGCCACCAGGTTGGCCTGCACGATGTCGTCCAGGTCGTCCAGGCCGAAGAGGTAGATGCCCTGGCAGGCGCCGGCCACGTCGGGATGCACGTCGCGCGGCACGGCGATGTCCAGCAGGAACAGGCTGCGGCCTTTGCGGTGCTTGCAGGCGGCGTGGACCATGTCCGGCGTGATGACCGGCTCGGTGGCGCCGGTGGTGCTGAGCACCACGTCGGCCTCGGCCAGCTCCTCGGTGAGCGAGGCCCAGGGGCGCATGCGGGCGCGGCCCTCCTCGCCCTCGTTCAGCTCCGTCACCAGGCGCACGGCGCGCTCGGGCGAGCGGTTCACCACCGTGATGCCGCCGATGCCCTGCTGCAGGAAGTGCCGCGCCGCCAGCTCGCCGGTCTCGCCGGCGCCCACCAGCAGCGCCCGCCTCTCGCCCAGGTTGGAGAAGAACTTGCGCGCCAGCTCCACCGCCGCGAAGGCCACGCTCACCGCCCCGGCGCCGATCTTGGTGCCCGTGCGCACGCGCTTGCCCGCGCGGAAGGCGCCCTGGAAGAGGCGCATCATCACCGGGCCCAGCTCGTTGTGGGTCTTGGCGGTGCGGTAGGCGTCCTTGAGCTGCGACGCGATCTGCGGCTCGCCCAGCATCATGCTCTCCATGCCGGCGGCCACGCGGAAGAGGTGGTCGGCCACGTCGCGGCCGTGCAGGCGCAGGCCGGCCTCGCCGGCGAAGAGCTCCGGGTCCACGCCGGCGGCCCGCAGGGCGTGGGCCAGGATGTCGGCGGCGGGCGCGTGCTCCTCGGTCTCCAGGTAGATCTCGGTGCGGTTGCAGGTGCTCACCGGCACGCAGCTCACCACGCCGGGCGACGCCGCCAGGGCCGCGTGCAGGGCGATGAGCTTGTCCGTGCCCAGGTGCGCCCGCTCGCGCATCTCCGTGCTCGCATGGTGATGGTCCAGGCCCCAGAGCAGCAGGGTGGAGGAGGAGGGCGACATCATGCACCTCCCCGCAGGCTGAAGTCGTGGAAGGTGGTGAACACGTGCTGGGCGATGCCCATGAGCGCCACCACCACCACCCACGCCGTGACCGACAGGCGGCTCATGCGCCGGCCGCGCCAGCCCCAGCGGTCGTGCCCCAGCAGGCCCACGCCGTAGATGATCAGCAGGCCCCAGGACATGAGGATCTTGGGGTCGAAGGGCGTCAGGTTCATGGCCTGGTCCACCGGCAGGTGGTCGCGCAGGCGGTACATCCACAGGTGGCCCGTGGCCAGGCCCAGGAACAGCAGCGGCACGCCCAGGCGTACCGGCATCACGCTCATGCGCTCCAGCACGTCCAGGGGCGGCAGGCGCCGGAACAGCAGGCCGAAGGAGCGGCGCTGGAGCTGGCGCTCCTGCACCTGGAACAGCACCGCGTACAGGAAGCTCAGGCTGAACGACGTGTACGCCAGCAGGATCAGCGTGGCGTGCAGGGCGTAGCCGGGATCGTTCAGCAGCGGGTTGATGGTGGGGCGCGCGGTGCTGAACCCGCTGGCCAGGAACTGCAGCACGAAGGCCAGGCCCAGCACCAGGAACCCGGTCTGACGCACGCGCAGCACCTTCTCGATGACCACGTAGATGGTGGTCAGGCTCAGCGCCAGCAGCGAGGCCAGGCCCAGGGGCGTGCCCAGGGGGAAGCGGCCCAGCTCCATGGTGCGCAGCACCACCCACAGCGTATGGATGAGCATCACCACGATGGTCAGCACGCTGCCGGCGCGGTGCGCCAGCCGCCGCTCCTCGAAGAAGAACCACAGGTAGCTGCCCCACAGCAGCAGGTAGAGCAGGGGCAGCAGCACGGTGAGGAATCCCACCACGGCGGTCATCGGTGCGCCTCCAGGGTGCGGGGACGATCGGCGCCGCGGAGGTGGGCCAGGGCCGCATCGGCGGCGAGCTCGGCCTCCTTGGCGCAGTAGTTCACGGAGATGCCCTTGTACGAGCTGCCCGTCAGCAGCAGTCCGGGGAGCTCCGCCAGGCGCGCGTCCATGCGGCGCAGGCGCGCCATGTGGCCCGGCAGGTACTGGGCGATGGCGCGCGGGTGGCGGATCACCCAGTGGCGTACGGGATCGGCCTTCAGCTCCAGCAGCTCCTCCAGCTCGCCCAGGGCGATGCTGACCAGGGCGTCGTCGTCCTGCTCCAGCACGGCGGGATCGCCGGGGCCGCCGGCCATGCAGCGCAGCAGCACGTGGCCCGCGGGGGCGCGGCCGGGGAAGATGCTGCTGGTCCACAGGGCGCCCAGCAGCCGCTTCTTCTCGCGCGAGGGCACCAGGTGGCCGAAGCCCTGGAGCGGATGCCCCACGTCCTGGCGGCGGAAGCCCAAGGTGATCACGGCCATGGGGGAGTAGGGGATGGCGGCCACCTCGGCGGCCAGCTCCGCGTCCGGCAGGGCCGGGGCGGTGGCGTGGGCCGGGGCGGCGGCGATGACCGCGTGGAAGGGGCCGTCGCCGTCCACGCGCCAGAGGTCGCCGTCGCGGGCGATGGTCTGGACGGGGGCGCCGGTGCGCAGCTCGGCGCGCGGGTCGGCGCGCAGGGCGGCGGCCAGGGCGTCGATCAGATCGGCCATGCCGCCCTGGAAGGAATGCAGCACGCCGCTGGGGCCGGCGTCGGCCGCCTTCTTCCTCTGCTTGGAGATGGCGGCCAGGGCCTTGAACAGGCCGCCGTGGTCGCGCTCCAGCTCCACCATGCGGGGGAAGGCGGCGGCCAGGCTGATGCGCCGCGCGTCGCCGCCGAACACGCCCTTGACCATGGGGTCCAGGAAGATCTCCGCGAACTCGCGGCCCAGGCGGCGCACGCCGAACTCGTAGATGGTCTCGTCCTGGGCGGGATCCGCGGCGGCGTCGGCGCGGCGCGCGGGCACGAAGAGCTCGCCGGCCACGCGCAGCTTGGCGCCCACGCCCAGCAGGCCGGTCTTGAGGAACGCCGGCGGCGACGCCGGCAGCTCGTGCAGACGGCCGTCCTTGAGCAGGAAGCGGATGCGGGCCAGGTCGCTGCTGCGCACCAGGCGGTCGCGCAGGTCCAGGCGGTCCACCAGGCGCAGGGTGGCGGGCTCGTTGTCCAGGAACCCGTTGGGGCCCCACTCCAGCTGCCAGCCGTCGTCGCGGATGGTGCGCAGGTGGCCGCCGGGCTCGGCGCCGGCTTCGAACACCGTCACCTGCAGGTCCACGCCGGCGTCGCGGGCGCGGTCCAGCAGGTTCAGGGCCGTGGCCATGCCGGCCACGCCGCCGCCCGCCACCGCCACGCGCCGGGTCCCGTCAGCCGCGCGCATCGGCCACCTCCGCCGCGGGGTACGCGGAGCGCAGGAGATGATCGGTCAGCGACGCGAGCCAGCCCTCGTCCAGGTTCAGGGCCGCGCCGCGCGTGAAGTGCGTGATGCCCGCCTTCTCGGCGTCTTCCTTCAGCTCGATGTCCAGCTCGTGCAGCGTCTCGATGTGCTCGCAGGTGAAGCTCACCGGCTGCACGTGCAGGCGCTTGCAGCCCGCGGCGGCCAGGCGCGCGGTCTCCGCCGTGATCTCCGGCCCCAGCCACTTGATGGGCCCCACGCGGCTCTGGAACGCCAGCAGGGGCGCGGCGCCGCCGGGCATGCGGTCCAGCCAGGCGGCGTGGTCGGCCAGGGCCTCGCGCAGGCGGCCGTGCACCGCGCTCACCGTGGCGCGGGTCTGGGACAGGTACGGGTCGCCCGCGGCCACGAACTTCTCCGGTAGGGAGTGGGCCACGAAGACCAGGGCGCAGGCGTCCGGATCCTGCTCCGCGCGCGCCCAGGCCTCCACCGCGGGGATGGAGCCGGCGGCCAGGGCCCGGGTGAAGCCGTCCAGCAGCTCCCAGGAGGAGAGCACGTGCACCGGCGCGTCCGTATGCGCGTCGGCCAGGGCCTCCAGCACGAACTCGATGGTGCTGCCGTTGGTGGCGTCGCTGAACTGGGGATACGTGGGCACCACCAGATACTGGGCGGCGCCGGCACCGCGCAGCTCGCGCACGGTGTCCTGGGGGAACGGGTGCCAGTAGCGCATGGCGGCGCCGGGCAGCCAGGTGCGGCCGCGCGCCGACGCCAGCTCGCAGAGACGCCGCGCCTGGGCCAGCGTGGTGGCCAGCTGGGGCGAGCCGCCGCCGTGGCCGATCTGCGCGTAGCGCTCCTTCACCGCCGGGGTGCGCCGCCAGGCGATGGCGCGCGCCGCCAGCGGCGCCACCAGCCGCGGGATGGGGATGATGCGCGGGTCCGAGAACAGGTTGGTCAGGAACGGCCGCACGGCGTCGGGACCGTCCGGCCCGCCCATGCCGCAGAGGATCAGGCCCGTGGGGGCGGCGGGATCGAGCCGATCCTGAGGATAGCTCGGATGCACGTCACACCGTCCTGCTGAAGAGGGGCTTGTCCGAGTTGCGGTCCAGGTACGCGTCCAGCTCCATGCACACGTTGCGCGCGAAGTGGCGGCCCAGCTCCGTGATGCGCAGGCGGTCCGGCAGCATCTCCACGAACCCCTCGTCCTCGTAGGGCTTCATGGCCGCCAGGCCGTCGGCCAGCAGCTCGTTGGCCGGCGCGCCGAACTCCGCCGTGGTCAGGTCCCAGGGCAGCTCGTTGTTGCACATCAGGTTGAGGATGGCGCTGCGGCGCATGCGGTCGTCGGCCGACAGCTTGTGGCCGCGCACCACGGGCAGCACGCCGGCGTCCACGGTATCGCCCCACTTCTGCAGGTCCGGCACGTTCTGGGCGAAGCGGTCCGCCACGTCGCCGATGCCGCTCATGCCGAAGGCCAGCATGTGCGGCGCGGGCCGCGTGGTGTAGCCCATGAAGTTGCGGTGCAGCCGCCGCTCGCGCAGGGCCACGGACAGCTCGTCCTCGCGCTTGGCGAAGTGGTCGATGCCGATCCAGTCGTAACCGGCCGCCTCGAACATGGCGATGGTGAGCTGGAAGAGCTCGAACTTCTCGTACCCCGACACCATGTGCGTGGTGTCCACCTTCTCCTGGTTGGGCTTCACCCAGGGCACGTGGGCGTAGCTGAAGCACGCCACGCGGTCCGGCTGGTTCTCGATGATCACGCTCAGCGTCTCGGTGAACGACTCGCGCGTCTGCCCGGGCAGGCCGTAGACCAGGTCCACGTTCACGCCCTCGAACCCGGCGTCGCGGCAGCCGTGGAACACGCGCAGGGTGCGCTCCAGGCTCTGCTTCCGGCCGATGGCCACCTGCACGTCCATGGCGAAGTCCTGCACGCCCATGCTGATGCGGTTGAAGCCCAGCCCGCGCAGGAACGCGGCCTGCTCCGGGGAGCCGATGCGCGGGTCGATCTCCAGGGAGATCTCCGCCTCCGGCGCCACGTCGAAACGGTCGCGGAAGATGCCCAGGGCGCGCTCCGCCTGGGGGTTCTTCAGATAGTTGGGCGTGCCGCCGCCCCAGTGCAGCTGCACCACGCGCCGGCCGCGGCCGATCACGTCCACCACCATGTCCACCTCGCGCTCCACGCGGTCCAGGTAGCGGTCCACCGCGTCCTTGTCCCGCGAGACGATGGCGTGGCAGCCGCAGTAGTGGCAGTGCTTGGCGCAGAAGGGCAGGTGCAGGTAGAGGGAGAGCTCGTCGCCCTGGCGGGCGGCGAGCTCCTGCAGGGCCTCGCCGTAGCCGTCGGGCCCGAACCCGGAGGTCCAGACCGGAGCGGTGGGGTAGCTGGTGTAGCGTGGCCCCGACTTGTCGTGCTTCTCGAGCAGCTCGCGCGAAACGTGGACGGCCACGTCAGTCTCCCTTGCGGTAGCCCTGGACGGTCTCCACCAGGGTCTCGACGTTCTCGATGGGCGTGGGCGGCAGGATGCCGTGGCCCAGGTTGAAGACGTGGCCGGCGGCCGTGTCGCCGCGGCGGCAGATCTCCAGGGCGCGGCGGCGGATCTCCTCCTTGGTGCCGAACAGGGCGATGGGGTCCAGGTTGCCCTGCACCGGCTTGCCCAGCGTGGCGGCGGCGTCGGCCAGGTCCATGGTCCAGTCCAGGCCGAAGGCGTCGGCGTCCACCGTCTTCACGTGCTGCAGGAACGGCGCGGAGCCCTTGAGGAAGTACACGCGCGGCACGCCGGCATCCTTCAGGCCCGTCATGATCTTCCGGATGCCGGGCAGGACCATCTCGGTGTAGTCCTGCGGGTGCAGGATGCCGCCCCAGGTGTCGAAGAGCTGCAGCGCGTCGGCGCCGGCCTCCACCTGCATGAGCATGTAGTCCAGGATCTGGTCGGCCAGCTTGTCCAGCAGCGCGCGCAGCAGGTCCGGCCGCGCGTAGAGCATGGACTTGAGGTGGAGGAAGTCCTTGGAGCCGCCGCCCTCGATCATGTAGCTGGCCAGGGTCAGCGGCGCGCCGGCGAAACCGATGAGCGGCGTCTTGCCGCCCAGCTCGCCCTTGATCATGCGCACGGCGTCGGCCACGTACCCCAGGTGCTCCCGCGAATCCACCACGCGCAGGGCCTTCACCTGCTCCTCCGTGCGGATCTCCTTCTCCATCTGCGGGCCGCCGTCGTCGAAGCGGAAGGGCGCGCCCATGGGCTCCAGCGGCACCAGGATGTCGCTGAAGAGGATGGCGGCGTCGAACCCGAAGCGGCGGATGGGCTGCAGCGTGACCTCGCAGGCCAGCTCCGGCGTCTTGCACAGGCCGATGAAGGAGGTCTTGGCGCGCACCTCGCGGTACTCGGGCAGGTAGCGGCCGGCCTGGCGCATGATCCAGATGGGACGGCGTTCGGGACGCTCGCCCTTGAGGGCGGCGAGGTACGGGAAGCCGGTGGTCGTGGTCATCGATCGTCCTTTGTCGAGGGTGGGAGCACGGGGCTCCGGAATCGCCAAAAAGCTAATCAAAGCAGGGGGTTGGTGTGTCACGGGGTCGTCATGTGGGATGAAAAGCCTGTGTTGAGACGGGAGATCAGTTGGGCCTCAAAAAGGTGGCCCCCCACCCGAGGGTGGGGGGCCGGTCGTGATTCGACGGACTCGAGTTCGTAACGGATCTGGCGTATTGGGCGAGATCGACCTAGAAAGGCGCGTCTCCCAGATCCTTGGCGTGGCACTTGTTGCACAGCGACCGCTGGTTGGTCGGGAACGTGTACGTGTACCACATGTTGGCCAGGTCGTCGGGCGTGGCGCCCTCGGCCTCGCTGGCGGGGTGGGCGTCGACCAGGAAGGTCTCGCCGAAGTCCCAGCGGCCGGAGTCGGCGAACGGCGAGGCGTGCGCGCGGTGGCAGCTGAGGCACATGACCTGGTCCGGGGAGTCCGGGCCGTCGGTGTAGTTGGCGGGATCCACGGTGTTCAGGTCCGCATCCACGTCCTCGAAGGGAACGAGGCCGCGGTAGGCGGTGGCCTGCGAGCCGCCGACCAGGTCGTCGGTGCTGACGTAGGCGTTGTAGATGCCGGCGATGGCGGAGCCCAGCTGCTCACCCGCGGGGTGCACGTGGTTGGTGTTGCCCACGGACAGCATGTCGGGGTGGCAGTTGCCGCACCAGTCGCTCATGCCGCTCTTGTACACGGTGTGCGACACGTCGTCCTCGAAGTTGTCCTCGCTGACCGAACGGCGGCTCAGACCCAGGGCCAGAGGAGCCTCGGCGGTGAAGTTGTAGCGGCCGCCCGGGTAGACCGGACCCTCGGCCGTGCCGTACAGCAGGCGGAAGTTCTGGTTGCCGTGGGGGTCGTGGCAGCTGGTGCAGGTCAGGTACGAGCTGTCGAAGTCGCCGCCGGGCGCGTTGGCCAGGGTGGCGTCCTCGGCGATGCCGTACATGGGGCTGATGGCGTTGTGGCCGTGGCTGTCGCCGGTGCTCTCGGTCGTGTGACCGTGGGCGCTCCAGCTCCAGGTGCGGGTGACCCAGTAGAAGTCGCCGCCCGCGCCGTAGCCGGCGCCGCCGGCGAACTGGCCGTAAGCGGCATGGCACTGCAGGCAGGTGTCGCTGGCGTTGCCGTTGTTGAGCAGGTACGCGTTGCCCGCGGTGTGGACGGAGTCGACGTAGTCGCCGTCCTGGCTGTTGTGCATGGTATGGCAGCCGGCACATTCGGCCACACCGGCGTCGTGGAAGGCCCACGCGGCGGTGGACAGGGCGATGGTCGCAACCATCACGGCGAGGAACTTGATGCTGTGTTTCACTGAATTGCCTCCAGCGATGTTCGATCCGCAGCACGGATCAATGGAGCGAGAGTGTTGGAGCACGAGGCTCCGGGCGGGGGCGAAGTCCTCCGCCTGACGGTCCGTCGAATCTCCTTTCTGCAGGAAAAGAATCACGACTCACCTCGGAGCGACGGGGCGGCGGGCTGCGCCCGCTCCTCGTCGTTCGTATCGAACACGTCGAACACCTGCACGCGGCCCTCGAAACCCTGGGCGACGTAGAGGCGGCCGGACGCGAAGGCCAGCGAGACCGGGTGGTAGAAGGCGCCGGGCGAGGAGCCCATGCGGCCGTACTCGGTCACGAATTCATGGTCGGCGTCGAACACCAGGACGGCGCTGCGCATGCGGTCCAGCACCATCACGGCGCCCTGGGGGCCGAAGGTCACGTCCACGGGGAACGAGAACTTGCCGGGGGTGCTGCCCACCTCGCCGAAGCTGCCCAGGCGGGCGCCGTCGGCGTCGAGCACCAGGATGTTGTGGTCCTGGCTCACGGGGATGTAGATGCGGCCGTCGGGGCCCTGGGCGGGGCGGCCGCAGACCTTGTCGGCGCCGGTCCACAGGGTGCGGCGCCAGATCTCGGAGCCGTCGGCGGCGCTGTGCTTCACCAGCAGGCCCAGGGCTGGATCCAGGCTGAGCAGGTGGCCGTCGGCCAGCAGGGCCAGGTGCTCGGGGCGCCAGCCGTCGGCGGGGCGGGCCACGGCGTAGGGCGCCGGCTCGCCGCGCAGGTCCAGGCGCAGGATGGTGCGGCTGCGCTCGCCGTCGGAATCCAGGACGAAAAAACCGCCGTCGCTGGTGGCGACGGCGTCGGCGGGGAGCGAGAGACCGGAGATGGCGCCCGTCACGAAGCGGGCGCCGCCGTGATGATGCATCACGTGGATGGCGGAGCCGGAGGCGTCGCTCACCACGAGGTCGCCGCTGAGGGCGTCCACGCTCACGGCGGTGGGACGGGGCTGGCCGTGACGGCCCTCGTCCAGCCGCAGGTTGCCCGCATACTGGAAGACCAGAGCCGCCTGCGCCGCCGTGCCCATCGCCATCAGGGCGATGCAGAATGACAGCGCCGTGACGATCGCCACGGAATTGTCATGGGGCCTGGCTGCGGTGCGGGGCATTGCTGGTCCTTCGAAAGCGTAGCTGGAAACCGGGATTAAAGTGGATGAAGAGAATCTCCAACCAATCGACCGGGAAATCATAGTACACCTGTTAGGCGTTCGTCAATACCAATGCAACATGCAATGAGATTTTTTTAACATTGTGATACTGGAATTCATTACGAACTTATAATTGCAGTATTTATAAGATGATAGATTGCCTAGCAAGGGGCCGGGAAAACCGGCCGCCTCCACGGGGGAGACGGCCGGTTCGCTGGGCATTGTGGCGTTTTTCGACAGGGGGCGTTCAGTATTTCAACGCTTCTCCCGGATCATGCCCGTGTGGCAGCGGATGCACAATTTGCTGCGCGGGTCCTCGTGCATGATCTGCGCGGTCTCCGAACCATGCGGATTGTGGCAGCTCATGCACGTCAGGGGCTGGCCCTCGCGGGTGGGGTCCAGGGTGCCCTCGCCCATGGGGTGGTCCACGTGGTCCTTCCAGGTGTGGCAGTTGAAGCACACGGCGTCGGCGGAGCGCTTGCCGGCGTCGCCGGTGACCGTCAGGTGCGGGTCATGGCACATGCTGCAGGTGCGGCCGTCCGGGTCGGGGTGCGTGAAGGTGCTGGCGGCGATGCGGTCCGCCTGCTCCTCGTGGCACTCGCCGCAGACCTTGGCCTGGACCGCGGGCATGAGCTTGGCCTGGGGGGCGCTGTGGGGCGCGTGGCAGACCGTGCAGTCGTCGTCGGCGGCGGGGGCGTGGACCTCGCCGTCGGCCAGGTCGGCGGCCAGGCCGGTGTGGCACTCCAGGCAGAGGGTGCGCCCGGCGCCGGGACGGGGGCGGCCGTCGGCCTGGTGGCAGTCGTTGCAGTCGCCGCCGTCGTAGGGGGCGTGCACCACGGGGTGGGGCAGGCCCTTGCCGGCCGACGCATGGGGGTCATGGCAGCCCGAGCAGTCCACGGCCGTGAGGTCGTAGCGCAGGTGCCTGGCCCGCAGGGCGGCGTCGGCGGGGTCGTGGCACTCGGCGCAGAGGGTGGCCGGGGCCGCCGCCAGGGCGTTGGGCACGGCGGTGCCGTGAGGGTCGTGGCAGGAGGCGCAGTCGCCGCCGGCGAAGGGCTCGTGCTGCACCTTCAAGGCCTGCTTGGCCTTCATGTCGTCGTGGCAGGAGAGGCAGAGCGCCTCCGGGGCCACGGCCAGCAGGCCGGCGTTGTCGGAGCCGTGGGGGTCGTGGCAGGCGGAGCAACGGCCCTCGCGGACCGGGGCGTGGGCCAGGTCGTGGGAGGGGTAGAGGTCCGCCAGGTCGTGGCAGTCGGCGCAGGCGGCGTCGGTGCTGCCGGCGGTCATGAGGTGCTCGCCGCGGGCCGCGTGGGCGTCGTGGCAGGCGGTGCAGTCGCCGTCCTCGAAAGGCATGTGGACCTGGGCGCCGGGCTGGGCCACGTCGTCGTGGCACATGAAGCACAGCTCCTTCTGGTCCGTGATGGGCTCGCCGCCCTCGTGGCAGCCCGCGCAGTCGCGCTCCTCGAAGGGCGGGTGGACCACCGCGCGCACCAGCGCGGGCTGGTCGGCGTGGTGGGGGTCGTGGCACGCGGCGGTGCAGTTGAGCTCCTTCAGGTCGCGGCCCAGGTGGGCGGCCTGGAGGGAGCGGCTGTCCTCGTCGTGGCAGCCGAAGCAGAGGCCCGGCTGGGAGTCCACCAGGAACGAGCCGTCGGCGCCGCCGTGGGGGTCGTGGCAGGTCAGGCAGTCCTCCTGCACGGGGGCGTGCACGGACACGGCGTCCTGGGGGGCGACCACGTCGGCGTGGCAGAGGGTGCAGAGCAGGGGCTGGGGCGCGGCCACCAGGGCGCCGCGCTCGCTGGCATGGGCGTCGTGGCAGGCGGCGCAGTCGCCGGCGGCCACGGGCGCGTGGGCCTGCCAGCCGGCGCCGCCGCTCAGGTCGTGGCAGTCCAGGCAGAGGGACTTCTGGTCCGCGCGCAGCATGGCCTCGCGGTCGTCGCCGTGGGGCGCGTGGCAGTCCAGGCAGGCGCCGTCGGCCGCGGGCGGGTGCAGGCTGCCGCCCTCGGGCCGCGTGGCCAGGGTCTTGTGGCAGTCGATGCAGAGGGCCTCGGGCTCCGCGTTGAGCAGGGACGGCCGCGGGGACTCGTGGGCCTCGTGGCAGGCCAGGCACTGGCCGCGGGCGGCCACGTCGTGGGGATGCTCGGTGGCCAGCTGCATGCGCACGTTGCGGTGGCAGTCCAGGCAGAGGGCGCCGCCCTCGGACTTCAGCAGCGACTCGGCGCCGGAGCTGTGGGGGTCGTGGCACACGGCGCAGTCGCGCTTGACCACGGGGGCGTGGCGCGTCAGGCCGGCGTCGGCGGCGGAGAGCACGTCGTCGTGGCAGTCCAGGCAGACCTGGCGGCCGTCGCTGAGCAGCAGGTGCTCGGCGTCGGCGGCGTGGGGGTCGTGGCAGGTGGAGCACTCGCCGTCGGCCGCGGGGGCGTGGCGCACGCGGCGCTCGAAGGCGGCCTCGTCGTGGCAGTCCATGCAGAGCGTGCCCTGGGGGCGCGTCAGCATGCCGGCCACCGGGCCGCCGTGGGGGGCGTGGCAGTCCGTGCAGGAGCCGTCCTCCACCGCGGGGTGGGCGTGGGCGCGGCCGGCCGTGGGGTCGTCGTGGCAGGCCAGGCAGAGGTCGTTGCCCTGCTCCGTGAGCGTCATGGCGGCGTCGGTCTCGTGGCAGGACGTGCAGTCCTTCTCGGCCACGGGCGCGTGCTGGAAGGCCTGGAGCAGGCCGGGGCCGTCGCTGCTGTGGGGGTCGTGGCAGCTCGCGCAGCCCACGAAGGAACCCTCGCCGTGGGCGCGGGTCAGCTTGGCGGCGTCGTCGTGGCAGGAGAGGCAGAGGTCGTCGCCGGGCAGGGTGAGCAGGGCGGCGTTGGGGCCGCCGTGGGTGAGGTGGCAGGCGGCGCAGCCGCCGTCGCGCAGGGGCTTGTGCACGCGCTTGCGGGTGAAGACGCCGCGGTCGTGGCAGACGAAGCAGGACTCGTCGCCGTCGGCGCTCAGCAGGTCCGCGCGGCCGGAGCCGTGGGGGTCGTGACAGCCGATGCAGCCGTCGCGGCCCAGCGGGGCGTGCTTCACGGGCTGGTCGGCGGCCTGGTCGGCGTGGCACTCGGCGCAGAGGTCGGCGCCGGGACGCTGCAGGGTGAGGCGGCCCACCACGCCGTGGGGCTTGTGGCAGGACGCGCAGTCCTCGGTGCGGAAGGGCTGATGGGCGTGGTCCTGGCGCAGCTGGCCCTTCATGTCGTCGTGGCAGTCGATGCACGACTTGCTCTTGAAGGGACCGGCGCCCAGGGCGGGCGCGGCCAGGGCCGCGGCCAGCAGGGCGGTGATCAGGGCGGTCCTACGCATTGTTCTTCTTCTCCCACTGCACCAGATGGTCGGCCACGATGGCGTCGGCGTCGGGCACGAGCTCGATGACGGCGGCGTCCTCGAGCTGACGGATGGCGTCGGTCACGGCGTTGGTGGTGCGCTGGGCGCGGTAGCGCCGCAGCACCTCGTCGCGGCACTGCTCCAGGGGCACCGGGTCGGCCCGCTCCACCTCGACGATGCGGGCCACCACCCAGCCGCCGGGCACCTCCAGGGCGTCCAGCACCAGGCCCTGGCGCACCTGCTCGGGCCGCAGGCCGATCATGCTGGGCTGCAGCCACGTGGTGGGCAGGGCCGCCACGTTGGGCAGCACCTCGGCGGTGCGGTCGGCCAGCCAGTCCATGGCCGCGCCCTGGTCCAGGCGCTGCTTGAAGGTGCGGGCGGCGTCCTCGTTCTCCAGCATCACGCTCTCCACGCGCACCCGCGGCGGCGGCGTGAGGTGGTGGATGTTCTCCTGGTAGAAGGCCTGCACCTGGTCCTCGCTCGGCTCGTCGGTGGTCACGGCCAGCACGCCCAGGGTCTCCTGGAGCACCAGGTCGCGGGTGTGGTAGGCGGCGAGGGTGCGCATCTTCTCCCGCTCCGGAATGCCTTGGCGGCGGGACTCGTAGGTCAGCAGGGCCTCGGCCAGCCAGTCCTTGAAGCACTCGTCGCGCACCTGCGCGGCGTCGGGGCGGCCGATGAGCCCGTGGAACTCCTGGAACATGAGCGTGCGCGTGAAGCTGCTCACGCGCATGGCGCCGGTGGGCGACTGGCAGAGCACGGCGCTGCTGTTGCGCAGCTCCTCCTGCACGGCGGGATCCGGCGAAGCGTAGTCCAGGGAGTGCAGCAGCTCCTCGTTCACCTTCACGTCGTACTTGGCCTTGAGGCTCTGCACGAAGGCGTCGATGGCGGCGAACTGCTTGTCCTTGCGGTCCGCCACGCCCTCCGGCACGGCCAGGGCCACGGAGTCCACCAGGGCCAGCACGCTGCGGTGGCGCACGTTCTCGCGCACCTGGTTGACGATCTTGCCGTCCTCCTCCAGGCCCAGGCGTCGACCCTCCTGGAACAGCAGCGTGTTCTGGATGAGGCGCTTGAGCACGGCATCGGGGGAGGGCAGCACCAGGGCGCCGCCGGCGGCCTGGCTCTGCATCAGGAACAGCTCCACGTCCAGGTCCCGGATGGTCACGTGCTCGCCGTTGACCACGGCCAGCAGGGTGTCGTCGTCGGCCGCAAGGGCGGCCAGGGGCAGGAGCAGGAGCAGGATGAGCGGGGCGATCAGGGCCCGGCGCTGAGTCATGGGTTGGCCTCCGTATGGATTCCGAGCTCGGCCGCCAGGCGCTGCGCCGTCCGGTGCAGCACGCCGCGGGTGGAGCGGGAGTGGACGATGCCGAACCAGCCCTCCTCGGGCCGGTCGTCTTGGTAGAGGGTGACGCAATCCAGGATCACGCCCTCGGACAGGTCCGTGAGCCGGACCGTGTACGTGAACGACGGCAGGGCCAGCCGCGGCGCCGCGGAGGCGCCGGGGTCCAGGTCCACGGCGGGGCCGATGCCAGCCGCGCCGTCGTAGGAGATGATGTCCGCGGACAGCAGCCGCGCGGGGCCCAGGGCTGCGGCCAGGGCCTGCTGGCCGGCGGCGTCCACCAGGCGCGGGTCGTGCCCCGACTCCAGCAGCAGGTGGTTCACCACGCCGGGGTCGGGCAGCGTGAAGCCGCCGTCGTCCAGCAGGGTCTGCAGCAGGGTGTGGGTGGCGGTCACGCCGTCGGCGCGCTCCAGGCCGCGCACGTGCACGGGCAGGGCGATCAGCAGGTCGTCGCCGGGCTCGGGGCGGTGGCGGGCCACGTCCAGCAGCAGGGCGGCCACCACGCGGTCCACGGCGTCGCGCCAGGCGTCGGGCTCGGTCCAGGCCTCCGGCTCCATGGCGCCGGCGCCCAGCAGGCGGCCGTCGGCGGCGTCGATGAGGCGGCCCGCGGCCAGCACGATCCCCGTGTCGAAGAGCAGGTCCACCACCACCACGCGGCGGGCGCCGGTCTCGTGGAGCACGTCGTGGAGGAAATCGCGGCCCAGGTCCAGGCCGCTGCGCACGCGGTGGCGGCGCTGCAGCTCGTCCAGGAGGCCGGGGTCCACGGCGCCCATCGCCGACGCGGCCACGGCGGCCTCGCCGGCGGCGCGCAGCTCGGCCACCGGCGCGGGCAGGAACTGGCGCGTGCGCGCATCCAGGAAGAGCAGGGGCGCCACGGGTTCGATGAGGGGGACGTAGGAGGGGATGGGCTCCCGGCGCGGAGGCGGGGCGTCGTCCTGGGCCGCGGCGGCCGCCGGCAGGCAGGCGCAGGCCAGCCACGCCGCGAGGGCGAGGCGGACGGTGCGGCGGTGTCGGCGCGCTCGCTTCACGGTCCCTCCCATCAGCCGCGGCGGCTGGAGTCGCGGCGGTCGTCGCCGCCGTCGTCGCCGCCGCCGCCGGACAGCAGGGTGTCCAGGCCCTGGCGCACGGCCTTGCGCGACACGTCGTACTGGCTGGCCGGCTGGCCGCCGAAGAGGCTGCGCCAGAACGACGAGCCGTCGGTCTGCACCTGCGCGTTCCAGATGCGCGAGCCGGTCACGGTCTCCAGCATGCCGAAGACGACCGTCACCGAGTAGGTGCCGTTGCCGCCCAGCCGCTCCAGGCCGTACTCCTGCACGGCGCCGGTGAACACGGCGTCCACGCCCAGGCGCTCGCCCACGGCCTTGAGCTGCTCGGGGGTGAGCTCGTCGGGATCGCCCAGGCGCAGGTCGTTCCAGGCCTTGCGCACCTCGCCGGTGTCCACCACGCGGAGGCCGTCGTAGGTGAGCAGCTCGGCCAGGAAGACCGACTCCAACCGCTCCGCGGCGAAGCGGTCCGCGCTCAGGTTGCTGAACGGCGCCACGGCCACCGTGCGGATGAAGCCGAAGTCCACCTCGTCGCTCACGTAGGACACGGGGCCGGAGCCGCAGCCGCCCAGGACGGCGAGCAGCAGGGACAGGGCGATGGTCGCGGTGATCGTGGTGCGCATGGTCGTTTCCATCCTTCGCAGGGGAGGGCCGATCAGAAGGTCCAGGTGGCCCGCCACTGGGTGTTGAGCGGCGTGCTGTCCACGCCGCGGCGTCGCTGGCGCTGCAGGTCGGCGCGGCCCTCCAGCCGCAGCCGCGGGCGCGCCCGCCAGGTCATGCTCACGCCGCCGCCGGCCTGGCGGGTGTCGATGCGCGTGTCCCGGGAGTGGTTGAGCGAGAAGCGCAGGTTCAGGCTGCCGCGGTTCAGCGGCGTCCAGCTCAGCAGGTGGCGCGTGAGCCAGTGGTCCTCGGTGCGGTGCTCGAAGCGGGCCAGGCCCGAGTAGCTCAGCAGCGGGAAGATGGTCCAGCGCACGTCCAGCTCGGTGTCGTCGAAGCGCGTGAACTCGTCGCCGCCCTCGCGGTCCACCCAGCGGCTGGCCTGCCGCACATCCACCATCACGCTGGGGCGCGGACGGGTGCGCAGGGTGGTCACCGCGTACCAGGAACGGGAGGAGAGGCCGGTGTTGTCGTCGTCCACGCGGCCGTGGCCGGTCTTCTGCAGCAGGCGCAGGCCGGGCAGGGGGTCCCAGTTGACGTCCACGCCGTAGTCGTCGCCCACGCGGTGGCGCGCCAGGCTGCGGTCCAGGTCATGACGCCACGACGCGCGCAGCCAGAGCGGGCGCGACACGTCGCTGGTGGCGCTGGTGGTGATGCTGCGCGTGTCCGTGCTCTGCCGCGACGGGCTCTCCAGCGAGCTCACCGTGTAGATGGACGACAGGGTCCAGGCGTCCAGGCGCAGGGCGGCGTTGAGGCTGTGGATGGCGCCGTCCAGATCGCGGTCGGGCTGGTCGTCGCTCTCGCGTCGGGTGAGCGTGGTGTGGTAGCCCACGTCCAGGGTGGAGCTGAGGGCGTAGTCCACGGAGCCCACCAGGCGGTGGCGGCGGGTCACGGTCTCGCGGGCGCGCGCGTCCACGGCCTGGGCGTCGTAGAGCTCCACCTCGTTGATGAAGAGGTCGGCCTCGGTGGGACCCGTCTTCACGTCCACCAGCTTGAAGCGGCGCGCGGTCACGGGCTCGCTGAAGGCGAGGGTCCAGCCCTGGCGCCCGTCGGTCCATTCCGTCCACACGGCCTGGAAGACGGCGGGGGAGACCTCGGTCCAGGCGATGCCCTCGGGGTCGTCCGTGGTGAACAGCCGCCACTGCAGGAACTCGGGGAAGCGCACGATGCGGTCCGCGTACACGGCGCCGGAGCCCACGGCGGCCGCGTCGCCGAAGTCCAGCACCACGTTGCGGTAGTCGCCGCCGTACTCGCGCACCGGCGGCGTGTCGTCGCCGATGTTCAGGGCCGTGGGCGTGTCGCGGTCCAGATCCGACAGTCCGCCCAACGCCACGGGCGCCGGCTCCAGGGGATCCAGGTCCTCGGGCGTGCCGTCCTGGACCAGGCCGGTGAAGATGGGCACCAGGCGCTCGGCCTCCAGGGGATCCAGCGAGGAGATGGACTCGTGGAAGCGGTCCGTGCGCACCTCCAGCGAGGCGTGGCCGCGGCCCTCCTGCCAGGAGGTGTCGCCCAGGTAGCGCAGGCCGTGGGTGTCGCGGTCGCGGCGCACGCCGGCGGTCACGGCGTCGTCGCGCGTCAGCGAGCCGGTGTAGAGCAGCTCGCCCGCGCCGGTGTCCAGCTTCAGGCTGCCGCGCAGGGCCTTGTCGCGGTTCTCGATCCACTGGCCGGCGGCGGTGCGGCGCTCGGCGTCGGTGGCGCCGGCCCGCAGGCTGGCCAGGCCGCGGCTGAAGCTCTGCTGCACGTAGACAGAGGCGTCCACGCGGCGGTCCTTGCGGGCGCCGAAGCTGAGGCCGTCGTAGTCGCGGTCGTAGCCGTCCAGGTCGGCGCCGGCGCGGAACTGCTGGCGGCGGTAGTTCAGGCCGAGCGACGGCAGCACGGTGCGCGTGGAATACTGGGTCTCGCCCAGGGAGCTGCGGCTCTCGCTGTCCTCGTAGAGATCGCGCCAGTCGGCGCGCAGGACCAGGTACCGGCTCAGGCGCAGGGTCTGGTCCACGGACATGTCCAGGCGCAGGATGTCGGTGGTGAAGTCGGCCTCGCTGGTCAGGCCCTCGTTGTGGAGCTGCCTCACGTCCACGCGTCCGTCCAGCGCCGCGGCGGGGCCGCCCAGCGCCAGGGTCGCCGCGCACGCCAGGGCGGCGAGGCCGGCCCGGCGGAACGCTTGGGGATGGAGGGGCTTCGTCAACGGTTCGGCCTCGGAGCT
>ERZ795053.425-NODE-425-length-53994-cov-8.707206_pt1 | contig 53994 bp, 45 predicted proteins | sample MGYA00375137_ERZ795053 | MGnify/ENA primary metagenome ERZ795053 (study PRJEB30182, sample SAMN05720284) | activated sludge metagenome | isolation source: Anaerobic digester | place: Hong Kong | collected 2014-12-17 ...
AACCGAACACACTCTTTCCCTACACGACGCTCTTCCGATCTCCGCCCCGTCACGCCGAAGGCATGCCTCCGGCACGACGCGGGCGCTTCGCACCCGCCGGGCCGGGCGCTGCCCTCGTCTTTCTTTGGGACAGTCGTGCTAGGAACAGGGGGTGTCAGATACAAACGTCCTGCCGGGGGTGGGGTCGTGCGGGATCGGATCGCGCCTTTTCTAGACGGCCGCCCGCCCGCCTGATCCCGGCTTTTCGCATTGAACATCGGATCGATTTCCGACATTTTGCCGGCCGAACCGCCGACAACCGGAGAATGCTGGCATGACGGAGAGTCTTGCGACCATTGTGGCACCGGTCGTCCGGCCCGGGTACAGGCGTATCCTGCTCAAGATCTCCGGCGAGGCGCTGATGGGGCCGCAGTCCTACGGGCTGCATCCCCCGACGGTGGCGCGCATCGCCGGCGAGGTGAAGGCGCTGCACGACCTCGGCGTCGAGATCTGCATGGTCATCGGCGGCGGCAACATCTTCCGCGGGCTCCAGGGCTCGGCCCAGGGCATGGAACGCACAACGGCCGACTACATGGGAATGCTCGCCACGGTGATGAACGCGCTGGCGCTGCAATCGGCGCTCGAGGCGCGCAAGGTCTATACCCGCGTCATCTCGGCGATCCCGATGGATCAGGTCTGCGAGCCCTATATCCGCCGGCGGGCGGTGCGGCATCTGGAGAAGGGCCGCGTCTGCATCTTCGCCGCCGGCACCGGCAATCCCTATTTCACCACCGATACCGCCGCGACCCTCCGCGCCTCGGAGATGTCCTGCGAGGCGCTCTTCAAGGGAACGCAGGTCGACGGGGTCTATGACAGCGACCCCAAGAAGAACCCGGACGCCCGCCGCTACGACCGCATCAGCTACGACGACGTGCTGCAGAAGAACCTCAAGGTGATGGATGCCTCGGCGATCGCGCTGGCGCGGGACAATGCGCTGCCGATCATCGTCTTCTCCCTTGACGAACCGAACGGATTGGCCGGCGTGGTCCAGGGCCGCGGGCGGTTTACCATTGTTGAACCCGGCTGAGTTAGAGCCGGGGCGAGGAGACGGCCATGTCGGAGGAGGACATTGACATCGACGCGCTGGAAAAGCGCATGGACGGGGCTCTCAATGCGCTCAGGAGCGAGTTCGGCTCCCTGCGCACCGGGCGCGCCTCGGCCTCGATGCTCGATCCGGTGACGGTGGAGGCCTATGGCTCGCCGATGCCGGTCAACCAGCTCGGCACGATCACCGTGCCCGAGCCGCGCATGGTGCTGGTGAACGTCTGGGACAAGGCGCTGGTGAACGCGGTGGACAAGGCGATCCGGAATTCCGGCCTGGGGATCAATCCCCAGATGGACGGGACGATCCTGCGGCTGCCGATCCCGGAGCTCAACGAGGAGCGCCGGCGCGAGCTCGCGAAGGTCGCGGGCCAATACGCCGAGCAGGCGCGCATCGCGGTGCGCAACGTGCGGCGCGACGGCATGGACCGGATCAAGAAGGCCAAGTCCGACGGCATGGCGGAGGACGACCAGAAATTCTGGCACGACGCGATCCAGGAACTGACCGATGCCCATATCGGTAGGATCGACGCGGCGCTTGCCACCAAGCAAGAAGAAATCATGCAGATCTAGGAGGCCGGGCATGCCGGCGATCGAGTAAGAGGTAGGGTCGAGCGAAATGTATACGGGTGAGCGATCTGATGCGCCGGAGCAGCCGTCGCATGTGGCGATCATCATGGACGGCAACGGGCGCTGGGCGGAGAGCCGCGGCCTGCCCCGGCTGCAGGGCCACAAGCGCGGCGCCGACCGGGTGCGCGAGATCGTCGAGGCCTGTCCCGATCTCGCGATCACCCATCTGACGCTTTTCGCCTTCTCGACCGAGAACTGGAAGCGGCCGCCCACCGAGGTGATCGGCCTGATGCGGCTCTTCCGGCGCTACATCAAGAAGGAGGGCGCGCGGCTGGTGGCCGAGGGCGTGCGGGTGCGCTTCATCGGCGGGCGGGAGGCGCTCGACGCCGATCTGCGGGCGCTGATGGCGGGGCTCGAGATGCAGACCGCCGGCAACGACCAGCTGCACCTCACCGTCGCGATCAACTACGGCGGCCGGGACGAGATCCTGCGGGCCACGCGCCGGGTTGCCGAGGCGGTCCGGGCGGGCAAGCTTCTCGCCACCGAGATCTCGCCCGAGGTCATCGAGCGGCATCTCGACACCGCCGGATTGCCCGATCCGGACCTGATCCTGCGCACCTCCGGGGAGTTCCGCGTCTCGGGCTTCCTGCCCTGGCAATCGGCCTATTCCGAATTCGCCTTCGTCGATACCCGCTGGCCCGATTTCACGGCCGAGATTTTCGCGGCGCAGGTGCGGGGATTCGCCCGCCGCGAACGCCGCTTCGGTGCCGTGGCTGGATGACCGATTCCAGGCCGAAGCCGGTCCGGTTCGGCGATCTCGGTGTCCGGCTGGCATCAGGGCTGGCCATTCTGGTGGTGGCGCTCGCCGGCGTCTGGGCCGGCGGCCTCTGGGCGCTCTTGCTGGGCCTCGTCCTGCTCCTGCTCATGCTCTGGGAACTGCATCGCATGGTGACCGGCGACCAGGGCTTCGCCGCCCCGGCCATGCTCGTGATGGCGGCCGCCGCCGCGGCTTCGGCGATTGCCACCCATGCCGGCCTGCCCATGCTTGCGCTGGCGCTCCTGCTCGCGGGCGCGGCAGTGCTCGTCCCCTTCGCGGGCGGGCGCGCCGTCTTCCTCGGCGGCGGGCTCGTCTACATGGGGGGCGCGATCTCGGCGCTGCTCGCCCTGCGCGCCGAGGCGCCGGACGGTCTCGCCGTCATCCTGTGGCTCGTCTTCGTAGTGGTCGCCGCGGATGTGGGGGCCTATTTCGTCGGGCGCTCGGTCGGGGGCCCGCGCCTCTGGAAGCGGGTGAGCCCCGGCAAGACCTGGTCGGGCGCCTTGGGCGGGCTGCTGGCCGCGGGGCTCGCGGGCCTCGTCTGCGCGCTGATCGCGGGATGGCCGCCCTTGCGCGTGCTCTCGATCAGCATCGGCGTCGGCATCGCGTCGCAATGCGGCGACCTCCTGGAATCCGCGCTCAAGCGGCATTTCGGCATCAAGGATTCGAGCCAGCTGATCCCCGGCCACGGCGGGGTGATGGACCGGCTCGACGCGCTGATGGGCGGCGCGCTCTTCTATGCCGTCCTGCGGTTTCTCGGCATCGCCGTCAGCGGGACCTGAGCGCCGATGCGGCGAAAGGTCAGCATCTTCGGCGCGACTGGATCCGTGGGCCGGAACACGGTCTCGCTCCTCGAGGCCCAGGGCGGGCCCGAGGCCTATGAGGTCGTCGCGCTCAGCGGCTCCGCCAACATCGCGCTGCTCGCGGACCAGGCGCGGCGGCTCCAGGCGCGCATCGCGGTCACCTCGGATGCGGGGCGGCTGGAGGAACTGCGCCGGGCGCTGGAAGGTTCCGGCACCGAGGCGGCGGCCGGGACCCCGGCGCTGCTCGACGCCGCGAGCGAGCCCGTGGACTGGGTGATGTCCGCGATCGTCGGCGCCGCCGGTCTCGCGCCGGGGATGCGGGCGGTGCGCAACGGCGGCGTGCTGGCCCTGGCGAACAAGGAGAGCCTCGTCTGCGCGGGCGATCTGCTGCAGGCGGCCTGCAAGGCGCATGGCACGGCGCTCCTGCCGGTCGACAGCGAGCACAGCGCCATCTTCCAGGCCCTGCGCGGCGAGGTGCCGGAGGCCGTCGAGCGCATCGTCCTGACCGCCTCCGGGGGGCCGTTCCGCGACTGGGATCTCGCGGAAATGGCGCGCGCGACGCCGGCGCAGGCGCGGGCGCATCCCAATTGGGACATGGGGGAGCGCATCTCCATCGACAGCGCCACGATGTTCAACAAGGCGCTCGAGGTCATCGAGGCGCATGTGCTCTTCGGCGTGCCCTCCGCGAGCATCGAGGTCCTCGTCCACCCGCAGTCGATCATCCATTCGATGGTGGGGTTCCGCGACGGCTCGATCATCGCCCAGATCGGCCCCTCGGACATGCGCGGCGCAATCGGATTCGCGCTCAACTGGCCCGAGCGGCGCGGGTTGCCGGTGGAGCGGCTCGACTTCGCGGCCCTCGCGCGCCTCGACTTCGCCTCCGCGGACCAGGCCCGCTTCCCGGCGCTGCGGCTCGCGCGCGACGTCATCGCGGCGGGGGGGCTGACGGGGGCGGTCTTCAACGGCGCCAAGGAGGCCGCGCTCGACGCCTTCCTCGCGGGGCGCATCGGCTTCCTTGACATGGCCCGACTCGTTGAACATGTGCTCGGGGAACTCGCAACGGACGCAGCCGCGACGGGAAGCTACGGCCTCGACGACGTCCTGACCCTCGATGCGGAGGCCCGCGCCCGGGCCGGAGCCTGGGTCGTTTCACGGAGCAGTTGCTGACACATGGATCTCATCGCCAACATTCCGCTGATCGGCGGGTTCCTCTCCACCGTGCTGCCCTTCGTGATCGTGCTCGGGATCGTGGTCTTCGTGCATGAATACGGCCATTACATCGTCGCGCGCTGGTGCGGCATCCGCTCGGAGGTCTTCTCGATCGGCTTCGGGCCGGTGATCTGGTCGCGCAGGGACCGGCGCGGCACGCTCTGGCAGGTCGCGGCGCTGCCCCTGGGCGGCTACGTCAAGTTCCTGGGGGATTCGGACGGGTCGAGCCGGGCGGATGCGGTGACGCTCGACCACATGGCGCCCGCAGAACGGGCGCAGACCTTCCACGGGGCGAGCGTCGGCCGCAGGATGCTGACGGTGCTGGCGGGGCCAGTCGCGAATTTCCTGCTGACCATCGTCGTCTTCGCGGCGATCGTGATGTGGCAGGGCGTCCCGACCGAACGGCCGACCATCGGCGAGATCCAGGTGCAGATGGCCGGCGACCGGCCGTTGCTTCCCGGCGACGTGGTGCTCGAGGTCAACGGCGCGCCGGTCGAAGGCTTCGACACCATCTACCGCACGGCGCTCGACATGGCCAAGCCGGGGCCGATGCATTTCCGGGTGGAGCGCGACGGGTCGCGGATCGACGTCGAGGCGCCCTATGCCTTCCCGGCCCTGATCGCCGGCGTCTCGCCGCTCTCGCCGGCCAGCAAGGCCGGCCTGCGCGCGGGCGATCTCGTGCTCTCGGTCAACGGCCGCCCGGTCACCGCCTTCGAGGACTTCCGCCAGCAGGTGATGCAGTCGCTCGACGAGACGCTCACGCTCGAGGTCCTGCGCGACGGGAGCACCGTCACGCTGACGGTCACCCCGACCCTGCAGGACGCCGAAGACGGCGACGGCGGTTTCGAGAAGCGCCCGATGATCGGTGCGGCGGGGGCGCCGCTCTACCTGCCGGCGACCGAAACGCCCATGCCCTGGACGGCGGTGGGCTACGGCGCCCTGCGCATGGTCGACGTGATCACCCAGTCGCTCAACGGGCTGAAGCATGTCATCACCGGCGAGATCAGCGCGGACAACCTCCAGGGCCCGCTCGGCATCGCCCAGATCTCCGGCGAGACCGCGCAGCAGGGCTTCGTGAACTTCGTGGTGCTGATCGGCGTGATCTCCACGGCAATCGGCATGCTCAATCTCTTTCCGATCCCGGTGCTCGACGGCGGCCATTTCATGGCCTTCCTCATCGAGGCGGTCCGCGGCCGGCCGCCCAGCCCCGCGGCAATGCAGATCGCGATGTCGATTGGCCTTGGCTTGATCCTGCTCCTGATGGTATTTGCTACCTACAACGACATCATGCGCATGATGAGTTGATAACAGGGCGGTTAACCGCCCGGCAGAGCAGAGGGGCTAGAGGCCGATGGGGCAGCGGCAGTGGATGCGGGCCATCCTGCGCCTGTGCGTGGTGGTGGCAGTTCTCGTCACGGTCCTTCCCTCACCCCTGACCCAGGCGCAGGGCACGGCGGTCTTCAGCCGGATCGACGTCGCGGGCAACGAGCGCATCGAGGCCGATACGGTCCGGGTGTTCTCCGGCATCGAGCCCGGCGAGCCGGTCACCCCGGAGGAACTCAACCTCGCCGTGCGGCGCCTCTTCGACACCGGGCTCTTCGAGGACGTGACCGTGATGCCCCAGGCCGGCAGGCTGGTCATCACCGTGGTCGAAAACCCGACGATCAACCAGATCGCCTTCGAGGGCAACAATTCCATCGACGACGAGGAGCTGACGAAGGTCGTCGAGCTGCGGCCGCGGCTCGCCTATTCCGTGGCGGCGGCCGAGGCCGACGCGCAGCGCATCGTCGAGGCCTACCGGCAGTCGGGGCGGTTCTCGGCCAGCGTCAATCCGGTCATCATCCGCCAGTCTGACAATCGCGTCGATCTGGTCTTCGAGATCTTCGAGGGCCGCTCCACCCAGGTCCAGCGCGTCAGCTTCACCGGCAACGAGGCCTTCTCGGACCGCCGCCTTCGCCGGGTGATCCAGACCAACCAGGCGAACTGGCTGAGCTTCCTCTTCGGCGGCACCAACTACGACGCCGACCGGCTGGAGCTCGACCGCGAGCTGCTCCGGCAGTTCTATCTCCAGCGCGGCTACGTGGATTTCCGCGTGCTCTCCTCCACGGCGGAGCTCTCGCGCGAGCGCAACGGGTTCTTCCTGTCCTTCACGGTGTCGGAAGGCGCGCAATACCGCTTCGGGCAGATCAGGGTCGCCTCGGCGATCCCCGGGCTCGACGCCACCGCCTTCGAGCCGCTGCTCGGGCCGGTGCTCGGCAACGGCGTCTACAACGTCAAGAACGTCGACACGGTCATCGAGCGCATGACCTTCCAGGCCGGGCAGCAGGGCTATGCCTTCGTCGACATTCGCCCGATCGTCGACAAGGACGAGGCGAACCGGATCGTCAACATCACCTTCGAGATGACCCCGGGCGAGCGGGTCTTCGTCGAGCGGATCGACATCACCGGCAATACCCGCACCCTCGACCGCGTCATCCGCCGGCAGTTCGACATCGTCGAGGGCGACGCCTTCAACGCCCGCGAGATCCGCGACGCCGAGGACCAGATCCGGGGCCTGGGCTATTTCTCCACCGCGACCGTCTCGGTGCGCGAGGGCACGACCCCCGACCGCGCGCTGGTGCTGGTCGAGGTCGAGGAGCAATCGACCGGCAGCCTCAACCTCGGCGGCGCCTATTCGACCAACGAGGGCCTGACGGCCCAGATCGGCATCGTCGAGCGCAACTTCCTCGGCCGCGGCCAGACCGTCTCCGCGACCATCGCCGCCAACAAGGAATTCGGCAATTTCGAATTCGGCTTCGTCGAGCCGGCGCTCTTCGACCGCGACCTCCTGGCCGGCTTCAGCCTCTACTACCGCCAGCGCGACTTCTCCGAGCAGACCTTCCAGCAGTCGAACGCCGGCTTCGAGCCGCGCATCGGCTATCCCCTGAGCGAGAACGGCCGGATCGTCTGGCGCTACCGTCTGTCGCAGGACGACATCTACAATCTCGCGGACAATACCTCGCGCATCATCTTCGCCGAGGAGGGCTCGCTGATCACTTCCGCGATCGGGGCGACCTATGCCTATGACCGGCGCAATTCGGTGGTCGACCCGACCGCGGGCTTCATCATGACGCTGAACCAGGAATTCGCGGGCCTCGGCGGCGACGTGACGCATTCCAAGACCCGCGGCACCGCGCGGGTCTATTCGAGCCTCTTCGACGAGCAGGTGGTGCTTTCGGCCGAGCTGGAGGGCGGGGCGATCTTCTCCGATCAGGGCACCCGGATCACCGACCGCTTCAATGCCGGCGGCGACAGCTTCCGCGGCTTCGCCCGGAACGGCCTGGGGCCGCGCGACGAATGCGACGTCGGCCAGTGCCTTCCGCCGCAGCAGAACCTGCAGGTCGATGAATCCCTCGGCGGCAACTACTACGGAATCCTGCGGCTCGACGCGAGCTTCCCGCTGGGCCTGCCCGAGGAATACGGCATCTACGGCGGCGTCTTCGGCGATGTCGGGTCGCTCTGGGGCCTCGACGACACCGACGGCAGCATGGGGCAGGTCGACGCCAGCATGCACCTCCGCTCCGCGGTCGGCGTGAGCCTCTTCGTCGATACCCCTTTCGCGCCGCTGCGCTTCAACTACGCCGTGCCGATCAAGAAGGTGGATACCGACGTGGTCGAGCGGTTCCGCTTCTCCATCGAAAGCCGGTTCTGAGCCGTGTTCGGAGGCTTGCGCTGGAGCCTGCTCGCACTGGCGCTCGCGCAAGTCCCCATCGCCGTGGATTGCCGCGCCCAGACCGCGCCGGCGACGGCCTCGTCCTTCCTGCTGGTCAATCAGGAGCGCCTCCTGACCGGCTCGGTGCGCGGCCAGGCCCTGCTGGCGGATGAGGAGGCGGAGCGCGACAAGCTGCGGGCCGAGGCGCGCTCGATCGACGCCGCCTTCGAGGCCGAGGAGCAGAAGCTGACGGAGTCGCGCGCCGAGCTCGACCCGGCGGAATTCCGCAAGCTCGCGGACGATTTCGACCAGCGGGTGGTGGCGGCGCGCCGGGACCAGGACGCGCGCTCGGCGGCTTTGGCCAGCGAGTTTGACCTCCGGCGGCGACAGTTCTACGCTTCGGTCGCGCCGATCTTGGTCGAAGTGATGGCGCGGCACGAGGCCAAGGCCATCTTCGACGAGAACAGCGTCCTGCTCGCGGCACAGGAGCTCAACATCACCGAGGAAGTCATTGCCGAAATCGATGCCGCGCCGGGCGACCCCGCCCCCGAGGCGGCCGAGCCCCCGGCCACGACGGAATGAGGAGAGCGGCATGAGCCTGGCAATCGATCCCGATCTCGGCAGCGTGGACGTCAACGCGATCAAGCGCATGATCCCGCACCGCTACCCGTTCCTGATGATCGACCGCGTCGTGAACATCGAGCCGCACAAATCGGCGGTGGGGCTCAAGGGCGTCACGGTGAACGAGCCGCATTTCGAGGGCCATTTCCCCTCCCGCCCGGTGATGCCGGGCGTGCTGATCGTCGAGGCGATGGCCCAGACCGCCGCGGTCCTCGTCGTGCGAACGCTGGGACACATGGACAGCGACCGGCTGGTCTATTTCATGAGCATCGAGGGCGCGAAGTTCCGCAGCGTGGTCCAGCCCGGCGAGATGCTGGAGCTGCATGTGGAGGCGCTGCGCGGCCGCAGCAAGGTCTGGAAGTTCAAGGGGGAGGCGCGGGTCGGCGACCGGCTCTGCGCGGAGGCGGAGTTCACCGCGATGATCATGTCGCCCGAGGACGCCGAAGCGAAGGGCTGATCCATGCCGGTGCACCCCGAGGCGGTGATCCATCCCACGGCGATCGTCGAGGACGGCGCGGTGGTCGGCCCGGGCTGCCGGATCGGCCCCTATTGCGTCCTCGGCCCCGAGGTCGAGCTCGCGCGCGACGTGACGCTGCACAGCCACGTGGCCGTCGCCGGCGTGACCCGGATCGGCGCGGGGACGGTGATCTTTCCCTTCGCCTCGATCGGCCATGCGCCGCAGGATCTCAAATACGCCGGCGAGCGGGTCGAGCTCGTCATCGGCGAGCGCAACCGGATCCGCGAGCATGTCACCATGAGCCCCGGCACCGCGGGCGGCGGCGGCGTGACCCGGGTCGGCGACGACAACCTCTTCATGATGAGCACCCATGTCGCCCATGATTGCGTGGTCGGCAGCCGGGTGGTCATGGCCAACAACGCCACCCTCGCGGGCCATTGCGTGGTCGAGGACAACGTCATCCTCGGCGGCCTCGCCGCGGTGCACCAGTTCGTCCGGCTCGGGCGCGGGGCGATGATCGGCGGGCTCTCGGGCGTGGTGGCGGACGTGATCCCCTTCGGCTCGGTCATGGGCGAGCGCGCCTTCCTCGCCGGTCTCAACCTCGTGGGCCTCAAGCGCGCCAAGGCGGAGCGGGCGCAGATCCACGGCCTCCGGAACGCCTTCGGCGAGATCTTCGAGGGCGAGGGCACCCTCCAGGACCGCGCCCGCGGCGCCGGCGAACGCCATGCCGAGAACCCGCTGGTGCAGGAGGTGGTGCGCTTCGTGGTCAGCGAAACCTCGCGCTCCTTCACCCTGCCCGCGGACTGAAGGGCGGTGCCCGGAGACGGACTTGCGATCGTCGCGGGGCGCGGCGACCTGCCGCGGCTGATCGCGGAGGATTGCGCCCGGCGCGGCCGGGACTACCGCGTGGTGGTCTTCGAGGGGATCGCTCTCGACTGGCTCGGCGCCCATCCCGCGATCCCGGCGGTCTTCGAGAAGCCCGGCCGGCTCTTCGCCGATCTGCGCGCCGCCGGCTGCGGCCAGGTGGTCTTCGCCGGCGGCATGCGCCGCCCCGGGCTGAACCCGATGCGCTTCGACCTCAAGGCGCTCAGCCTCGCGCCGAAGCTGCTCGCCGGGCTGCGGGCGGGCGACGATTCCACGCTCCGCGCCGTCGCCAAGGTCTTCGAGGCCGAGGGTCTGACACTCCGGGCGGTGCAGGAGGTGCTCTCCGACCTGCTCGCGCCCGCCGGGGTCCTCACCCGCGCCGCACCGGGCGAGGCGGACAGGGCCGATGCCGAGCGGGCGGCGCGGATCGTCGCGGCGCTCGGGGCGGTCGATGTCGGACAGGCGGCGGTGGTCGCGCAGGGCATCTGCCTCGGGGTGGAATCGATCCAGGGCACCGATGCGCTGCTCGATTTCGTCCGGGTGAGCCGCGCAAACTTCCTGCCCGATCCGGGCGGCGCGCGCGGGCTGCTCTTCAAGGGGCCGAAGCCCGGCCAGGACCGGCGGATGGACCTCCCCGCGATCGGCACCGGAACGGTGGCGGCGGTGGCCGCGGCCGGGCTCGCCGGCATCGTCGTCCAGGCCGGCGGCACCCTCGTCGTCGGGCGCGAGGCGACGGTCGCCGCGGCCGATGCCGCGGGGATCTTCCTCTGGGGCCGGGAGCCCGCCGCATGAGCGGCGCGCTGCGGCTCTTCGTGATCGCCGGCGAGCCTTCGGGCGACCTGCTCGGCGGGGCGCTGCTCGCCGGCCTGCGCGAGCTCTGCGCCGCGCCGCCGCGGCTGGAGGGCGTGGGCGGCCCCGCCATGGCGGCTGAGGGGCTCGCGAGCCGCTTCCCGATGCAGGAGCTCTCGATCATGGGGCTCGCCGAGGTGCTGCCCCGGGCGCCGAGCCTGCTCCGGCGGATCCGCGAGACGGCGGATGCGGTCGTCGCCGCCGCGCCCGATGCGCTGATCACCATCGACAGCCCCGATTTCTGCCTGCGCGTGGCGCGCCGCGCCCGTCGGCAACTGCCCGGGCTCAAGGTCATCCATTATGTCGCGCCCTCGGTCTGGGCCTGGCGGCCGGGACGCGCGGCGAAGATGGCGCGGGTGGTCGACCATGTGCTCGCCCTGCTGCCCTTCGAGCCGCCCTACATGCAGGCCGCGGGCATGACCTGCGATTTCGTCGGGCATCCGGTCGCCGGCGAGCGGCAGGCGACGCCGGGGGAGGTGGCCGCCCTGCGCGCGGAATTCGGCATCGCCGCGGGGCAGCCGCTCCTGGTGCTCCTGCCCGGCTCGCGGCGCGGCGAGATCGCGCGGATCGGCCCTGCCTTCGCGGACGTCATGCGCCGGCTGCGCGCCGAGCGCCCGGATCTGGCGGTGCTGCTTCCGGCGGCGGGCGCCGTGGCCGAGGCACTTCCCGCGCTCTTTCCGCCGGATGCGGCGGGCTGGCCGCGCCTCCTCGACCCCCGCGGCAGGCCCGCGCCGGAGGCGGAGGCCCGCAAGCGCGCCGCCTTCGCCGCGGCGGATGTGGCGCTGGCGGCCTCGGGCACGGTCAGCCTCGAACTGGCCGCCGCGGGCGCGCCGATGGTGATCGCCTACAAGGCCAACCCCCTGACCGAATGGATGATCCGGCGCCTGGTGCGGGTCGATACCGCGACGCTGGTCAATCTCGTGACCGAAACCCGCGCGGTTCCGGAGTTCTTCTTCGACGACTTCTCCCCCGAGCTCATCGCGCCGGCGGTCGGCGCCCTGCTCGACGACCCCGCGGCCGCGGCGGCCCAGCGCGCCGTCGGGCAGCGGGCGATGGACCTGCTCGGGCGTGGCGGCGAGCCGCCGGGGCTCCGGGCCGCGCGCTCGGTGCTCGAGGCGATCGGCCGGCGATGATCGCCGGCGCGCGCTTTCTTCTGTCTCGGCCGGGCCAGGTCGCGTAGACTTCCGGTTCCGCTGCGCCTCCCGCCGGAGCAGATCATGGCCCGCCGCGCTATCCGACCGACGATTGCCGTTCTGGCGACCTGCCTCGCCGGGGCCACCGCATCGGCTCAAGGTCTGGTGGCCGAGCATGCCGCGCTGGACGTGCATACCCATGTCGCGAGCCCGTTCCTGACCGGGCTCTTCACCGGCGGCAGCCTGCCGCCGAAAGGCGCGGACGACCTCGTCGCCCGTCTCGATGAGGCCCATGTCGCGCGTGCGATCATCCTCGCGGGCGGCTATTTCGGCGATCCGGTCGGGCTGAGCGATGCCTCGAACATGGGTCCGGAGAATGACTTCGTCGCCGCCGAGGTCGCGAGATTCCCGGATCGCCTGATCGGCTTCTGCGGCATCAACCCGCGTTTCCCCGAGGCTTTGGCGGAAATCGATCGCTGCCTCGCCCTGCCGGGCATGGCCGGCATCAAGCTCCATCTCGAGGGCTCGGCGGTGAACCTCACCGACCCCGAACAGGTCGCGGCGCTGGCCGCCGTCTTCGATGGCATCGCCGAGCATGACGCCCCGGTTCTGATGCATGTGGCCGACGAATACGGCGGCCCCCTCGATTCCGCCCGTTTCGCCGCATTGGCCGGGATCCTGAACGCGCATCCGACCGTGCGGGTCGCGCATGCGCATTGCGCCGGCAATACCGACGATCGCACGATCGAGACCTGGCTGCGGGTGAGGGGATCGGGCTACGACCCCGAAACCTCCTGGGTGGATGTCAGCGCCTGCCTCGCCTTTTATGCCGACGCCCCGCTCGCGGAGCGCGAGAAGATCGTCTGGCGCCTGCGCAAATGGGGCATCTCCCATGTGCTCTTCGGCAGCGACTACTTCGCCTATGGCGGGGAGACGCCGCAGCAGACGCTCGATATCCTCGCGCGCTATCCCTTCACGCAGGACGAACTCGACACGATCCTCGACAACGACGGCTCCGGCTGGCTGCGTCCCTGAGCCGTCGGGATTCGCGCTTGTACATAAAAAGATAGCATTTTCAAGATATTGGAATCTGTCCCCATGGGGACAGTCCAATCATGGCTCCTCGGTGAAGGCGCCGATCCTCGGATTCAGCGCCTCGACCAGCGCCGCGGGGTCGACCGAGAAGACATGGTTCGGCGTGCCTGCGGCGGCCCAGATCACCGCATGGTCGAGGATCTTCGGGTCGAACCAGGTCTCGATCTCGTTGAGATGCCCGAGCGGCGAGACGCCGCCGATCGCGAAGCCCGTCGCCCCCCGGACGCCCGCGGCATCAGCCTTCTCCAGGTCCGCCCCAACCAGCCGGCCCGCCCGGACGGGATCGACCCGGCTGCCGCCGGCGGTCAGGAACAGGACGTGGCGATCGTCCCCGGCGACGCGGAACACGATCGACTTGATGATCTGGTCGACCCCACAGCCGCAGGCCCGCGCCGCCTCGGCGGCACTGCGCGTGCCTTCGGGCAGATGCACGGGCTCGATCGCCAGGCCGCGGCGCTCCGCATCGGCGAGGACACGGGCGAGCGAGGCGCTCGCGACCGGTTCAGCGGTTCTCGACATCCACGTAGTCGCGGAGGGTGGCGCCGGTATAGAGCTGTCGCGGCCGGCCGATCTTGAGCTGCGGATCCTCGATCATCTCCTTCCACTGCGAGATCCAGCCCACCGTGCGCGCCAGCGCGAAGATCGGCGTGAACATCGAGGTGGGGAAGCCCATCGCGTCGAGGATGATGCCGGAATAGAAGTCGACGTTGGGATAGAGTTTCTTCTCGATGAAATAGGGATCCTCGAGCGCGATCCGCTCCAGCTCCTTCGCGACCTGGAGCGTCGGGTTGCGCTCGATGCCGAGCAGCCCGAGCACCTCGTCGGCGCTCTGCTTCATCACCTTGGCCCGCGGGTCGAAGTTCTTGTAGACGCGGTGGCCGAAGCCCATCAGGCGGAACGGGTCATCCTTGTCCCGCGCCCGCGCGATGAATTCCGGGATGCGGTCGGGCGTGCCAATCTCGCGCAGCATCATCAGCGCCGCCTCGTTCGCGCCGCCATGCGCCGGCCCCCAGAGGCAGGCGACCCCGGCAGCGATGCAGGCGAAGGGATTGGCGCCCGAGGAGGAAGCCAGCCGCACGGTCGAGGTCGAGGCGTTCTGCTCGTGGTCGGCGTGCAGCGTGAAGATGCGGTCCATCGCCCGGCTCAGGATCGGATCGACCACGTAGTCGGTCGCCGGCACTGAGAAGCACATGTTCAGGAAGTTCGAGGCGTAGTCGAGGTTGTTGCGCGGATAGACGAAGGGCTGGCCCACGTGATACTTGAAGGCCCAGGCAACGATGGTCGGCATCTTGGCGATCATCCGGATCGTCGCCACCTCGCGCTGCCAGGCGTCGTTGATGTCGGTCGAGTCGTGGTAGAAGGCCGACATCGCCCCCATGATGCCGCAGACCACCGCCATCGGATGCGCGTCCCGCCGGAAGCCGCGGAAGAAATACGCCATCTGCTCGTGCAGCATGGTGTGGTTGGTGACGCGGGATTCGAAATCCTCCATCTGCTCCGCGGTCGGCAGTTCGCCGTAGAGCAGGAGATAGGCGACCTCGAGGAAATGCGACTTCGCGGCCAGCTGCTCGATGGGATATCCGCGGTAGAGCAGCTGGCCCTTGTCGCCATCAATATAGGTGATCGCGCTCTCGCAGGACCCGGTGGAGGTATAGCCGGGATCGAAGGCGAAGACGCCGCCCTCCGAATAGAGCCGGCGGATGTCGATGACGTCCGGACCGACGGTTCCGTGATAGATCGGGAGGTCGAGCGTCTTGTCTCCGATCGTCAGTTTTGCGGTTTCATGTGACTGGTGCGTCATGCTTCGTCCCTTTCCTGCCGGGACCCGAGCGGGCGCGGGTCCTGCTTTCCCTGAACGGCCGCCGATTTCACCGGCTACCGCGAGCCTGACACCGCAGCGGCGCTAGGGCGTGGTCTCCACCGCTTTTGCGCAGTCGTCGATCCTTGCGAGACTCTCTTCCCGACCGAGGATCTCCATCATGTCGAATACGCTTGGCGAGACGGTACGGCCACTCAACGCGACACGCAGCGGCTGGGCGACCTTGCCGAGTCCCAGCGATTCCTCGGCGGCGTAGGCGCGAACCACCACTTCGAGATTCTTCGAGTCCCAGCTAGCATGCTGCAATCGCGAAGTCAAATCGGACAGTATGCCGCGGGGTGCCGAAGCCAGCAGCTTCGCACCGGCCTCGTCGGGGCCGATGGGGCGTGAATTCCTTAGGAAGCTGGCCATTTCGAGCAGTTGCGGGATCGTCTTGGCGCGTTCCTTCAGCCCGGGCATCGCGGCGAGCATCTGGCGGCGCTGGAGCGTGGTCAGGGGCGTTTCATTTTGCGCCGCAAGATAATCCTCCACCGCCGCCATCAGCGCCTCGTCACCGGTCGCGCGGATGTGCTGCCCGGAAAGGTTCTCGAGCTTGGCGAGGTCGAACCGCGCGGGTGACCGCCCGATTCCACCGAGATCGAACCATGCGACGGCCTGCTCGGTCGTGAAGAATTCGTCGTTGCCATGGCTCCATCCGAGCCGTGCGAGGTAGTTGCGCATGGCTTCGGGCAGGAAGCCCATCGCCTGATAGGCCTCTATGCCGAGCGCGCCGTGCCGCTTGGAGAGCTTCGCCCCGTCCGGTCCGTGGATCAGCGGGATATGGGCGAAGACCGGCACCGCCCAGCCCATGGCGTCCGAGATCAGGGTCTGGCGTGCGGCATTGGTCAGATGGTCGTCCCCGCGAATGACATGGGTGACCCCCATGTCGTGGTCGTCCACGACCACCGCGAGCATGTAGGTCGGCGTGCCGTCCGATCGCAGGAGGATCAGATCGTCCAGGGTCTCGTTCTTCCAGGCGATGCGTCCCTGGACCCTGTCCTCGACCTGGGTTTCGCCGCTGCGGGGCGCCTTGAGGCGGATGACGAAGGGGGCGTCCGGGGCCGTGGCCGGGTCGGCGTCGCGCCAGGGCGAGACGAAGAGCGGCGGGCGCCCCTCCGCCCGGGCGGTCTCGCGAAAGGCCTCGATCTCCTCGATGGTCGCGTAGCACCGGTAGGCGGTGCCGCGGTCGAGCATCGCGCGCGCCACCTCCGCATGGCGCTCGGCGCGGGCGAACTGGCTGACCGCATCGCCGTCCCAGTCGAGCCCCAGCCACTGGAGACCGGCGAAGATCGCCTGCGTCGCCTCGGGCGTCGAGCGGGCGCGATCGGTGTCCTCGATCCGAAGGAGGAACGCGCCGTTCTCGTGGCGCGCGTGCAGCCAGTTGAACAAGGCCGTGCGAGCGCCGCCGATATGCAGGAACCCCGTCGGCGACGGCGCGAAACGCGTTACGACCCTGGTCGGGGTAGGCATGCATTAACCTCTGGGAAACCATGCGGACGATACCGTTCTATTAGGCGATTTTGGAACGGGAGAACAAGGGACGTGGGCTCGGGCTGGCTCGCCGCCCAGATCGAGACGCAGCGCCCGCATCTGGCTCTCTGGATCCCGGTTCTCTTCGCGGTCGGGATCGCGGCCTATTTCCAGGTGGCCGCGGAGCCGCCGGGCTGGATGCTGGCGGCCATCGCGACGTTCCTCGCGATGGGGCTCGGGACGCTCTTCCGGATCGGGCCGACCGCGCGGATCCTGCTGCTCGCGCTCATGCTCCCGCTCGCGGGCTTCGCGGTGGCGGGGCTTCGCGCCCGCCTCGTCGCGGCACCGGTGCTTCCGCATGCTATGTCGGTGAATGTCGAGGGGGACGTCGTCGGTCTCGATCGCTCGGGCAGCGACCGGCCGCGGGTGCTGCTCGATGACGTGGTGATCCACGGGCTGCCGCCGAGCCGGACGCCGGCGCGCGTGCGGATCTCGCTCGATCCCTCGACGCCCGAAGACATCGTCCAGCCCGGCATCCGGCTCCTGGGCTATGCGCGCCTCTCGCCGCCGGCCGCGCCGGCGGAGCCGGGCGGGTTCGACTTCCGGCGCATGGCCTGGTTCGACCGGCTGGGGGCGGTCGGCTACGCCCGCACGCCGATGCTCGAGATGGCCGGGAACGGCGGCGCGGCCCGGCTCGACTGGCGGGCGGGGATCTTCGCCCTTCGGGTGCATCTGTCCCGGGCGATCCAGCACGCCCTGCCGGGCCGCAACGGCGGCTTCGCCGCGGCGATCCTCACGGGGGATCGCTCGGGCGTCGATCCGGTCGCGCTCGGAACGCTCCGGGCATCGAACCTCGCGCATCTGCTTGCGATCTCGGGTCTGCACATGGGTCTGCTGACAGGTTTCGTCTTCGCATCGATCCGCTACGGGCTCGCGCTCGTCCCGGGCGTCGCGCTGCGCCACCCGACCAAGAAATACGCGGCGATCGTCGCGCTTGCGGCGGGGCTTGCCTATCTCGCGCTCTCCGGCGCGAATGTCGCGACCCAGCGGGCCTTCATCATGACGGCGGTGGTTCTCGTCGCGGTGCTCATCGACCGCCCGGCCTTCACGCTGCGCTCGGTCGCGCTCGCCGCGATGATCGTGCTGGTCATCAGGCCCGAAAGCTTGACCGAAGCGGGTTTCCAGATGTCCTTCGCCGCGACGACGGGGCTGATCGCCGTCTTCGAATGGCTACGTGGCCGTGCCTGGTGGCGGGAATCCCAGAGCGCGCGCTGGAGCTATCTGCGGCCGGTGATCGGCGTCGCGGTCACCTCCACCGTGGCGGGGCTCGCGACCGCGCCGCTATCGGCGTTCCATTTCAACACGCTGTCCCAATACGGGCTGATCGCGAACGTGCTCGCGGTTCCCGCGATGGGACTGCTGGTGATGCCGGCGGCGGTGATCGCGGGAATGCTGGCGCCCTTCGGGCTGGCCGCGCCGGCGCTCTGGGCGATGGATCTCGGGATCGAGTACATCCTGCAGGTCGCGGCCTTCGTTGCCGGGCTGGACGGCGCATTGCGCGGCGTTCCGAGCGGGCCGCCGGCGAGCCTCGCCCTTATCGTGATCGGCGCGATCTTCGTGGTGCTCTGGCTCGGACCGGCCCGGCTGCTCGGGATCGTGCCGATCGGGCTGGGCCTTCTCGTCTGGGCCCAGCAGGACCGTCCCGATATCCTGATCTCGGACAACGGTCGGCTTTTCGGGATCAAGGCGGCGCAGGGGCGGGTGCTCAACAGCGAGAAGGGCAACGGCTTCGCGGCCTCGAGCTGGCTCGACAACGACGGCGACCTCGCCGATCAGGCGGCCGCCTTCGCCCGTCCGGGCATGGAGCGCAGCAGGGGGCGGGCGGTCATGGAGATCCCCGGCCTGGGGCGTTTCGTCTATTTCGCGTCGAAAAAGCCCGGTGCCCGCGCCGATGCCGCCTGCGGGGAGGCGGCCATCCTGCTGGCGCCGAGCCTGCGGGAGGCACCCGGGGGCCGATGCCTGTTCGTGGGCGCCGCGCGGCTCGACGACGAGGGGGCGATGGCGATCCGGGTCGTCGGGGGAAGGCCGAGCATCGAGGGCGCGAAATCCGCGAACCGGGGGCGGCCCTGGACGCGCGACCAGGACGCGGACCGCTGACACCGGATCGGGGCGGATCGGCGCGACAATCACCGGGTCCGGTCAGTTCGGTTCAAGTGCCTGAAAAAGCGTCGTTTTCCAGAGCTGGAACCCGGCTGGAAAGTGGCTGGAAACAGGCTTGCCAATTCTTCGGGCTTCGGTCGGCGTCGCGGCACGGATCAGCCTTGCGGGCCGCCGATATCGTGGCCCTGCGCCGGTCCTCGCTCCGGATGGCGCCGCGCTAGTAGGTGCGGATCAGCCCGACGAGCTTGCCCTGAACCTTGACCTGGTGGTCCTGGTAGAGGCGGGTCTGGAAAGCGGGATTTGCGGCTTCCAGGGCGATGGTCTGGCCGCGGCGGCGGAAGGTCTTGAGCGTCGCTTCCTCGCCCTCGATCAGCGCCACGACGATGTCGCCGTTCTCGGCGGTGGATTGTTCCTTGATGACCACCACGTCGCCGCTGTTGATGCCGGCCTCGATCATGGAATCGCCCTTGACCTCCAGCGCGTAGTGGCGTCCGGAACTGGACAGCATGGCGCCGGGGACGGCGATATTGTGCGAGACCGTCTGGATCGCCTCGATCGGCGTGCCGGCCGCGATGCGCCCCATCACCGGAAGCTCCACCGAACTCGCCTCGACGGAGAATGCGGCGGCGGGCCGCTCGGGACGTCCGCCGTCGATGACCGCGGGCTGGAAGCCCGGCGTCTCCTCCATGTCCTCCGGCAGCCGGACGATCTCGATGGCCCGGGCGCGGTGCGCGAGGCGGCGGATGAAGCCGCGCTCTTCCAGCGCCATGATCAGCCGGTGGATGCCGGATTTGGAACGGAGGTCGAGCGCATCCTTCATTTCGTCGAAGGACGGCGGCACGCCATCCTTCTGCAAACGCTTGTGGATGAAATGCAGCAAGTCATGTTGCTTGCGCGTCAGCATCGAAGGCTCCTTCGGTCCGTCCCGTTACCGTTCTAGTAACGTTCTCGTTTTGTGTCAAGAATCTTGGCGACACTACAACCAAAGGTTTATCAGATCCAGATGAACTCCACCAGATCGCCAATCTGGCGCTCCGGATCCTGCGGCTGCCGGACGAGGAGGGCGTTGGAATCGGCGAGCACGGACAGGAGCGCGCTGTCCTGGCGCGGAAACGGCGTGCAGAGCCAGCCGTCGCGGCCCGCCTCGACGGTGGCGCGCATGTAATGGGCACGCGGCCCGTTGCGGCCGAGGGCGGCGCCGAGGCGCGCGGCGAGCGGCCGCGCCAGCTCGCCGGACAGACCGAGCATGCGCTCCACGGCGGGCTTGAGGAAGAGGTGACCACAGACGATTGCCGAGACCGGATTGCCGGGCAATCCGACCAGCGGCACGGTTCCGAACCGGCCCGCCAGGAGGGGTTTTCCCGGCCGCATCGCGACCCGGTAGAAGTCGAGCGTGAGCCCCTTCGCGAGCGCCGTCGCCTGGACGATGTCGAAATCGCCGACGGAGGCGCCGCCGAGGGTGACGATCGCATCCGCGCCCTCGGCGAGGTCGAAGGCGGCGGCGAGGCTTTCGGGCGTGTCGCGGGCGATGGGCAGCAGCTGCGCCTCGGCGCCGGCGGAGTCCAGCAGCGCCTTCAGGGCGAGGTTGTTGGAGGCGAGGATCTGGTCGCGCGCCGGGGCCTCGCCGGGCATCACCAGTTCGTCGCCGGTCGGGATCAGCGCGACGCGGGGGCGCCGCGAGACCGTGACCACACCCGCATTCATCGCGGCGAGCAGGGCGATGTCCTTCACCCCGAGGCGGCGCGGCGCCGACATCCGGGCGCCCGCCGCGAAATCGGCGCCCGCCGGGCGGATGAAGCCCGAGCGGTCGTGCGATTCCCGGATGGTGATCGTCTCGGCGGAGCGATCCGCATCCTCCTGGATCAGGATCATGTCGGCGCCTTGGGGAACGGGGGCGCCGGTGAAAATGCGGACCGCTTCTCCGGCGCCGACCATGCCGTCGAAACCTGCGCCGGCGGCGGAAGTGCCGATGACGCTCAGCCGCGCACCGGCCTCCGCGTCCTGCGCCCGGATGGCGTAGCCGTCCATCGCCGAGGCGGCGAAGGGCGGCTGCGGCCGGGTGGCGACGACGTCGCGGGCGAGGACTCGGCCCGCGGCGCCGGCGAGCGGCACGTCCTCGGTGCCGACGGGCAGGAAGAGGGCCATCAGGCGCGCATGCGCCTCCGCGACGCTCAGCAGCGTCATTCCCCGGACTCGAACCGGCCGGACTTGCCGCCTTCCTTCAGCACGAGGCGGATGTCGCCGATCACCATGGACCGATCGACCGCCTTGAGCATGTCATAGACCGTCAGCGCCGCGACCGAGACGGCGGTCAGGGCCTCCATCTCGACGCCGGTCGGGCCGGTGGTGCGGACCTGCGCCTCGATGCCCACCCGGCCGGCCGGGACGTCCGGTGCCAGGTCGACCGCGACCTTCGAGAGGGCGAGCGGGTGGCAGAGCGGGATCAGATCCGCCGTCCGCTTCGCGGCCATGATGCCGGCGAGCCGCGCCACGCCGAGCACGTCGCCCTTGGCGGCCGTGCCTTCGGTCACGAGCGCCAGGGTCTCGGGCCGCATGGCCACCCATCCGCGCGCGATCGCAAGACGGGCGGTGTCCGGCTTGCCCGAGACATCGACCATCTGGGCGGCGCCGGCGGCATCGAAATGCGTGAGCCCGGCCATCACTCCGCCTGGGGGCTCCAGGGCGCGCGCAGGAGCTCGCGCGTCGCGGCCTCGACATTGGCCTCGCGCATGAGCATTTCCCCGATCAGGAAGCACCGGATCCCGTAGCGGGCCATCTGCGCGAGGTCCTGGCGGCTGCGGAAGCCGGATTCCGAGACGATCAGCCGGTCGGCCCGGACCGAACGGGCGAGCTTCTTCGTGGTGTCGATGTTCGTCTCGAAGGTGTTGAGATCGCGGTTGTTTATTCCGATCAGGTTCGACTTCAGCTGGTTCGCGCGATCGACCTCCTCCTGGGTATGGGTCTCCACGAGCACGTCCATGCCCCAGGCCAGCGCCACGTCCTCCACCTCGATCGCCTGGGCGTCCGAGAGGCCGGCGAGGATGATCAGGATGCAGTCGGCGCCGAGCGCGCGGGATTCGACCACCTGCCAGGGGTCGTAGATGAAGTCCTTGCGCAGCACGGGGAGGCGCACCGCTTCGCGGGCGGCGACGAGATAGCTGTCGTCGCCCTGAAAGCTGGGGCCGTCGGTGAGCACGCTCAGGCAGGTGGCGCCGCCGGCCTCATAGGCCTTCGCGAGCGCGGCGGGATCGAAATCGGGGCGGATGAGGCCCTTCGAGGGGCTGGCCTTCTTGAGTTCGGCGACGAGCCCGTAATTGCCGGTCGACGTCGTGCGTTGCAGCGCCGCCCGGAAGCCGCGCACCGGCGAAGCGGCACGGGCGTCGCTTTCCAGCATGTCGATGGGGCGCGCGGTCTTGCGCACCGCGATATCCGCGAGCTTGTAGTTGCGGATCTTCTCGAGAATGCTCATTGGCCCTTTCCCCCGGCCGCCCGTGTCAGAAGGGCGAGCCTTTCCGCCTTGTCGCGTGCCGCGCCGCTGTCGATGCTGGCCCTGGCGAGCTCCGCGCCGGCCTTCAGGTCCTCGGCCCGTTCCGCCACCACGAGGGCGGCGGCCGTATTGAGGACCACGGCGTCCCGGTAGGCGGAGGGCTCTCCCGCGAGGAGCCCGCGCAGCGACGCGGCGTTCTCCGCCGGGGTGCCGCCGGCGATCGCCTCGAAGGGATGGGTCGGCATCCCGGCGGCCTCGGGATGCAGGGTGAATTCCGAGATATGGCCGTCGCGGATCTCGGCGACATAGGTCTCGCCGCAGATGGAGACCTCGTCGGTTCCGTCCGCCCCGTGGACCACCCAGGCGCGGTCGGCGCCGAGCTCGCCGAGCGTCTCCGCCATCGGCCGGATCACGGCGCGCGAGAAGGCCCCGGTGAGCTGCCGCCGGACCGCGGCCGGATTGGTGAGCGGTCCGAGGATGTTGAAGATCGTCCGTGTCCCGAGTTCGGTCCGGGCGGGCATGACGTGCCGGGTCGCCGGGTGATGCATGGGTGCCATCATGAAGCCGATGCCGACCTCCGCCAGCGCGCGCTCGACGACCTCGGGGCCGACCATCACGTTCACGCCGAGCTCGGTCAGCGCGTCCGCGGCCCCGGATTTCGACGAGAGGTTGCGGTTGCCGTGCTTGGCCACCGGCACGCCCGCCCCGGCGACCACGAAGGCGGTCGCGGTCGAGATGTTGAGCGTTCCCTTGCCGTCGCCGCCGGTCCCGACGATGTCCATCGCGCCGGAGGGCGCCTTCACGCGCAGGCATTTCGCCCGCATCACGGTCGCGGCGCCGGCATATTCCGACACGCTCTCGCCGCGAGTCCTGAGCGTCATCAGGAAGCCGCCGATCTGGGCCGGCGTGGCGTCGCCCTCCATGATCGCGGTGAAGGCCACTTCGGCCTGCTCGCGGGTCAGCGGCCGGTCGACGGCCTTGCCGATGAGTGCCTTGAGGGGATCGCTCATGCCGGCACGCGGGTCATGTCGAGGAAGTTCCTGAGCAATGCATGACCGTGCTCGGAGGCGATGGATTCGGGGTGAAACTGCACGCCGTGGATCGGCAGGGTCCTGTGCCGCAGCCCCATGATCGTGCCATCCCCGGATTCGGCCGTGATTTCGAGGGTGTCGGGCAGGGAGTCCCGCTCGACGACGAGGCTGTGGTAGCGCGTCGCCGAGAAGGGCGATGGCAGGCCCGCGAGCACCCCTGCGCCGGAATGGTGGATCGCGTCGATCTTGCCGTGCATGATCGTGCCCGCCCGCACGACGCGGCCGCCGAAGGCCTGTCCGATCGCCTGGTGGCCGAGGCAGACGCCGATGAGCGGGGTCGCGGTCTCGGCGGCGGCGGCGACCAGCGCGAGGCAGATCCCCGCCTGGTCGGGATCGCAGGGACCCGGAGACAGCAGGATCGACGACGGACCCAGCGCCATCGCGGCCTGAACGTCGATCGCGTCGTTCCGAAAAACCGAAACCTCCGCCCCCAGCTCACCGAGATAGTGAACCAAATTGTAAGTGAAGCTGTCGTAGTTGTCGATTAACAGCAACATTCCGGGGTCTTTCCAATGGCTTTGGGACTGGTGCAGGAGGGGCCGGGCGTATACATGGCCCGGTCGATCAGATGGGGTCAAGCGGAAGCTGGGCCATCGCCGCGACGGGAGGACAGGAATTGACCCGAGTGGCGCGCCGCCGCACCAAGGGCTACTGGCGCGGAGTGGCGACGGGGCTGCTGCTCGCGGCTGCCGCGGCCATCGGGCTGACGGTCGCCTTTCCGCCCGCGATCTTCATGCAGCCGGTGCTGACGCCCGGAATCGAGGTCGCGCCCGCCGCGCCGGAGGCGCCCTCCGGCGAGGCCGTTCCCGCGCTGGAGGCCCGGGACGACTGGCTCCTCATTCCCCGCGCCGACGCGCCGCTGATCTCCGGAAGGCCGCAGGCGGAAACCCCGCCCGGCCTGCAGGGGCTCGCGCCGGTCGCGGCACCGGATTTCTTCGATGGCGGCGCGGCCGGGTCGCCCTCGCTGGCGACGCCGAGGGGCGACTGACCCCCCGCCCTCGGTGGCGACGCCGAGGGGCGACTGACCCGCGGCCCGGACGGCAGGCCCGGGTTCAGTTCGTCCCGTCGCGATGGGTGACGAAGAGCGCCGCGTCCCGCGCCGCCTGCAGCAGCGCCCGCGACTTGTTGACGGTCTCCGTGAATTCCGCCTCGGGCACGCTGTCGTAGACGACGCCGCCGCCCGCCTGGATGTAGAGCGTTCCGTCCTTCACCACGCCCGTGCGCAGCGCGATGCAGATGTCCATGTCGCCCTGGGCGGCGAAATAGCCGACGCCGCCGCCGTAGACGCCGCGCTTCTCGACCTCGAGCTCGTCGATGATCTGCATGGCGCGTACCTTGGGCGCGCCCGACACCGTGCCGGCCGGGAGGCCCGCGAGCAGGGCCGAGAGCGGATCCTCGCCTTCGGCCAGCAGCCCGTCGACGTTCGAGACGATGTGCATCACGTGGCTATAGCGTTCGATGATGAACTGCTCGTTGGGGTCGACGCTGCCGATCCTCGCCACGCGGCCGACGTCGTTGCGCCCGAGGTCGAGCAGCATCAGATGCTCGGCGCGCTCCTTGGGGTCGGCGAGGAGTTCCGCCTCCAGGGCGGCATCCTCGGCCGGCGTGGCGCCGCGCGGGCGGGTGCCGGCGATGGGGCGTATGGTGACCGTGTCGCCCTTCACCCGCACGAGGATCTCCGGGCTCGCCCCCACGACCTGGAAGTCGCCGAAGTTGAAGAAGAACATGTAGGGCGAGGGATTCGTCCGCCGCAGCGCGCGATAGAGGGCGAAGGGCGGCAGGTCGAAGGGCAGCGCCCAGCGCTGCGAGGGCACCACCTGGAAGATGTCGCCCGCGCGGATATAGTCCTTGGCCTTCTCGACCATGGCGAGGTAGGCGGCATGGGAGGTGTTGGAGACCGGCTCGGCGGGCGCGCCGTTGCTGCCGAGGTCGCGCGAGGCGCTGCTCGGGCTCCGGTCGAGGTCGCGCACCGCGTCCATGACGCGCTCCGCGGCCTGGGCATAGGCGGCGCGCGGGTTGAGCCCGGAATTGGCCCAGACCGGGCTGACCACCGTCACCTCGCCCTTCACCCCGTCGACCACCAGCACCACCGAGGGGCGCAGGAGGATCGCGTCCGGCAGGCCGAGCGGGTCGGGATTGACCTGGGGCAGGTGCTCGACCAGCCGGATCATGTCGTAGCCGAGATAGCCGAAGAGCCCGGCGGCCATGGGGGGCAGCTCGGGCGGAAGTGCTATCCGGCTCTCGGCGATCAGCGCGCGCAGGCTCTCCAGCGGTCCGGTCGGCTCGTCCTGCCAGCCGTCGGCGTCGAAGCGCGCCGATCGGTTGAGGCGGGCGCTTTGCCCGTGGCATTCCCAGATCAGGTCGGGCTTCATGCCCATGAAGGAATAGCGTCCGCGCACTTCGCCGCCGGTCACGCTTTCGAGCATGAAGCTGTCCTTGCGCGCTTCGGTGAGCTTCAGCATCAGCGACACGGGCGTGTCGAGATCGGCGACGAGCCGCGTCCAGACCACCTGGTTCTCGCCGGCGGCGAAGCGCTCGGTGAAGTCGCCGATCTCGGGAAAGAGCTTCATGCCGATACGGTCACGGGAAACGCGTCAGCGTGGCGTCGATCAGGTTCTGGTTCACCGTGACGCCGCGCTCGCGGCGAAGGGCGTCGGTGTAGAGCGCCAGAAGATCGTCCGCGGCCTGGGTCCGGAACTGGGCCTTGAGATCCTCGGAGACGGTGCCGTTGCCGTCGGCTTGCGGATCGAAGGCCTCGATCGCGGTCGTCTGCGCGAGGATGACATCGGTGCCGTCGGGCCGCGTCACGGTCTCGCCGGGATCGGTGGTGAAGATGTCGGCGACGAGTTCGGGCGGCACGCCCTCGACGGTCTCGCCGCGGGTCAGCGGGCCCCCCGTTGACACAGCTTGTCCGAGGCGCTCGGCGAGGGCCGGGAAGTCGAGGCCCTGGTCGAGTTCCTGCCGGTAGGTCTCGGCGAGTGCGGCGAGCGCCTCGGCGGTGCGGGCGGCGGTCCAGTCCGCGGCGACGCGGTCGCGGATTTCCTCCAGAGGGATGACCGCCGCGGGGTCGATGGCCTCGACGCGCAGCGTGACCAGCCCGCCGTCGGCGAGTTCGGCGAGGTCGGTTTCCTCGCCCGGGCGGGCTGCCTGGGCGAGCTCGACGAAGGCCGGGTCGTCGGCGAGGCCGCCGGTGGTTTCCGCGTTGAGGTCGATCGTTCCGAGCTCCATGTCGGTCTCGGCGGCGATCTCCTCGAGCTTCGCGCCACCGGCGATGAGGTCGGAGATGCCGGCCGCTTCGTCGAGGATGGCGTTGCGTGCTTCCTCGAGGGCGCGCTTGTCGGCGATCTCCGCCCGCGCCTCCTCGAAGGGCACGGTGCTCGCCCCGAGGATGGCGTTGACGCGGTAGAGCGAGGGGCCGAGCGGCGTCTGGACCGGGCCGACGATGCCGGGGCCATCGAGGCCGAAGACCGCATCGCGCGCGCCGGAGGCGAGATCCTCGGCCGCGAGCGTGCCCTGGTCGATTTCCGCGGCGGTGAGGCCGCGCTCGGCCGCGATGGAATCGAAGTCCGCCTCCCCGGCGTCGATCCGGGATTTCGCGGCGGCCGCATCGTCTTCCGTGGCGAAGCCGATGCGGTCGAGGATGCGGCGCTCGGGCGTGCTGAAATGGGCGATGTCGGTTTCGTAGGCGGCGCGCAGCTCGTCTTCGGGGATCTCGATGCCGGCGGCGAGGCTCTCGGGGGTGACGCTCGCATAGGTGATGCGGCGGGTCTCGGGGCGGGTGTAGCGGTCGGGATGCGCGGCGTGCTCGGCTTCGAGATCGGCCTCGGTCGGGGCCGGCACCGGCTCGGTCAGGAGGCTCGGGTCGAGCCGGATCCAGTCGAAGCTGCGCTTCTCGCCAAGGAAGTCGAGCACGGTCAGGGCGGCGGTATCGGGCATGGTTGTGGCGGACTGGATGCCGGCGCCGACGAGGCTGCGCGCGGATTCGCGCCGCACCTGCTCCTCGAATTCCGCCGGCGAGAGCCCGGTGCGCTCGAGCACGAAGGCATAGGTGTCGCGGTCGAACTTGCCGTCTGGGCCGCGGAAGGCCGGGGCGGCGACCACCTGCTCGCGCACGGTCTCGTCGCCCATCGAGAGCCCGAGCCGCGACGCCTCCGCGTCGAGGGTGGCGTCGTTGACGAGGCGGCCGAGCACCATGCGGTCGATGCCGTATTGCCGCGCCTCGCTCATGGGAAGGTTGCGGCCGAGCTGCGAGGAGATCGAGCGCAGTTCCTGATCCAGCGCGCGGCCGTATTGCTCGGCGGTGACTGAGCGGTCGCCGACCTGGGCCACGTCCTGGTTGCCGAGGCCGCCGCTGACGCCGATGCCGAAGCCCGCGAGGCCCACGACCAGCATGACCATCAGCACCCAGACGAGGATGTTCGAGCGCTTGTTGCGGAAGGCGTTGAGCATGGCGGGCGAGGTTCCAGGAAGAAGCGGCAGGGGGCGGTTTTAGGCCCTGGCCTGGGGGGTGACAAGAGCGCCCTGAGCGGCACCGGATCCGCGGGCGCGCATCTTCGGGCCATCGTGGCGCGCCGGGGTGGCGGCTTGACGGCGGGCGGGGGGCGGCCTAGGCGCTCGGGCCATGGCCGAGCCGCCGATCCTGACCCTGAGCGACGTCTCCCTGAGCTTCGGCGATCCGCCGCTGCTCGGGGGCATGTCGCTGGCGATCCATCCCGGCGAGCGGATCGCGCTCGTGGGGCGCAACGGCTCGGGCAAGTCGACGCTCCTGAAGCTGATGGCCGGCGACGTGGCGCCCGACGGGGGCGAGCGGTTTCTCAAGCCAGGGCTGAGCGTCGGGCTCATGGCGCAGGAGCCGGATCTCGCCGGCTTCGCCAGCCTGGGGGATTTCGCCGCCGCGGGCCTCGCCGCCGAGGACCATTGGCGCGTCGAGATGGCGATGGAGGGGGTGAAGCTCGACGCGGGCCTCGCCCCGGAGCGCGCCTCGGGGGGCGAGCGGCGGCGCGCGGCGCTGGCGCGGCTGCTGGCGGCGGCGCCGGATCTCATGCTGCTCGACGAGCCGACCAACCATCTCGACATCGAGGCGATCGGCTGGCTCGAGGCCCATCTGGCGGCGACGCGCACCGCCTTCGTCTGCATCAGCCACGACCGCGCCTTCCTGCGCGCGGTCACCGACCGCATCCTCTGGGTGGACCGCGGGGAGGTGCGGCGGCTCGACCGCGGCTTCGCCGCTTTCGAGGAATGGCGCGACAAGGTCTTCGCCGAGGAGGATCTGGCCCGGCACAAGCTCGACCGGCTGATCCGGGCCGAGGGGCGCTGGGCGGTGGAGGGGATCTCGGCGCGGCGCACGCGCAACCAGGGGCGGCTGCGCCGCCTGGCGGAATTGCGCGCCGAGCGGCGCAGCCAGATCGCCCAGACCGGCACCGCGCGGCTCGACTTCGACGCGGGGCCGGTCTCGGGCAGGCTGGTGGTCGAGGTGAAGGCAATCGCCAAGACCTTCGGCGGGCGCATGCTGCTGCGCGATTTCTCGCTTCGCATCGCGCGGGGCGAGCGGGTTGCGCTCGTGGGGCCGAACGGGGTCGGCAAGACGACGCTCCTGAACCTGCTGACCGGGCGGCTGGCGCCCGATTCGGGGACGGTGCGGCTGGGCGCGGGGCTGATACCGGCGGTCTTCGACCAGAACCGCGCGGCGCTCGATCCCGACGCGAGCCTCTGGGAGACCCTGACCGGCGACCGCGACCTCGGGATCTCGGGGCGCAACGATCAGGTCATGGTGCGCGGGCGGCCGCGGCATGTGGTCGGCTACCTCAAGGAATTCCTCTTCGCCGAGACCCAGGCGCGCGGTCCGGTCTCGGCGCTTTCGGGCGGCGAGAAGGCGCGGCTCCTGCTGGCGCGGCTGATGGCGCAGGAATCGAACCTGCTGGTGCTCGACGAGCCGACCAACGATCTCGATGTCGAGACGCTGGATCTGCTGGAGGAACTGGTGGCGGAATATGCGGGCACGGTGCTCTTGGTCAGCCACGACCGCGACTTCATCGATCGGATCGCGACCACGACCATCGCGATGGAGGGCGACGGAAGGGCGATCGTCTATGCCGGCGGCTGGAGCGACTATCGCGCGCAGCGCGGCGAGGACGGGCCGGTACGGGCGCCGGCGGCCGTGGCCAGGCCGGCGCAATCCGGCACGCCCAAGGCGCCGAGGCCGGCGCGGGTGCGCAGCCAGGGGCTGAGCTTCACCGAGCGGCACCGGCTCGACGGGCTCCCGGACGAGATGGAGAAGCTCACGCGCGAGATCGGCCGGCTGGAGGCGCTGCTCGGGGATCCGGAGCTCTTCACGCGCGAGCCGGAGCGGTTCCGGAAGGCCAGCGACGCCCTCGTCACGCGGCAGGTGGCTCTGGCGGCCGCCGAGGAGGAATGGCTGCGGCTCGAGGAACGGCGGGAGCAGGAGGCCGCCGGGCGGTAGCGCAACCGCCGCCCGGCGTCCGGATCAGAAGCGGAAGCGGGCGCCGCCGAAGATCGCCTGGCCGTCGTCGTAGCTCGCCGAATTGTCGGAATAGTCGTAGCTGCGGTAGGTCAGCCAGAGCTGGGTATTGGCCCGGTCGATGTTCTGCACCAGCGCGATGCCCCAGCTGTCGCTGGTGGTGCTGTCGATCCCGACGTCGCGGTCCAGATTGAAGTCGTCGCCGGAATAATAGTCGACCGAGGCCCCGGTATCCCCCCAGCCGATGAAGTCGCGCAGCACGCCGAGCTTGGTGTACCAGAAATCGCCGCTGTTGTCGTTCTCGTCGCCGCTTCCGGCGGCGAAGGTCAGGTTGAGGCCGGTCGGCCTGTGGATGCCCGAGGCGCTGCCGCCCCAGATGTTGCTTTCGCCCGCGCCGTCGATGCCCTCTTTCCAGTTGTAGCCGAGGCCGGCCTGGACCTCGACCGTGTCGTAATAGGTATTGGCATAGGTGACCGACGCGTCGAAGACATTGGCGTCGCGCACGTCCGGGTCGCTGCTCAGCAGGTTGCGACCGAAGGCGGCCGCGAAGGTGAAATTCGCGAAGCTCGGCGTGTCGTAGCGAATGCGGAAACGGCGGTCGCCGTCGAGATTGGCGTAGACGTCCCCGATCTGGATGTCGGAGAGCGTGCCGTCGCTCTCCCGGATCAGCTGTCCGGCGGCGGAATCGGCGACGCCCGAATAGGCGATCACGTCGGTGCCGGAGAGGTCCATCTCGAGGATGCCGTCGGTGGCCATGCTGCCCTGGCCGAACCAGATCTTGCCCGCTCGGTCGTTGGCGAAAGTGAAGTCGATCTTGCGGATGTTGGCGTTGCTCCAGTCGTAGGCCGAGGAAGGCGGAGACTGCTCGAGGATGTTGGCCGTGGAGGTGGAGAAGGGCGTGTACTGGAATTCGTTGACGTTCTCGAAGGTCCAGTCGCCGCGCACCTGGGTATAGGTGAGGCCGACCCGGGTGCCGGAATTGTCGTTGTCGATCAGCCCGTAGGTCTCGGTCGCCTGGCCGTCGTCGTATTGCAGGACGCCCTTGTTGATCTGGCCGTAGAACCTCAGGACGCTGCCGTTGGAGAATTCGTGCTCGATCGGCGGAAGGCCCTGGCCGATCGCCGCCGCCGGCAGCGCGAGAATCCCCGTGGCGAGTGCCGCGCGCGCGATGTTTCGATGTGTCATGTCCCGTCGCTCCCGTCGTTGTCGCCCTGAGAAATTTCAGCGGCGCATCCGATCCCCCGGAGGCTCAGGGTAGCTCACGGGGGCGTGATCGGAAATTCTCATCCCGGCGCTGCCGCGCAACCGGTGCGCGACTGTTGCAGAACTGTCGCGGCGGTCGGACGGGCGCTCTCGCCCAGGGGAACTGCATTTGGCAGCGCGACCAGTTCAGGCCGGTTTCCGGGCGCGCCCGCCCGGGCCGGGCGCTGCCCTTGTCTTGTGGCGGAACGGTCGCCCGGGGAACAATGGGCTCCAGATGCGATCACCCTGGGCTCCGGCAGGTGGGGCGTTGACAGCGGCCTGTGCGCCGCGCCTGATCGCCGCATGGAAGCTCGCGATGCCGGATCGGCCCGTGCGCTCTGGATCGTCGGTCCGGGGGCGGTCGAGATCCGGGACACACCGCTGCGCGCCGGTCCCGGCGAGGTCGAGCTGGCAACGCGGTTCAGCGGGATCAGCCGCGGCACCGAGGCATTGGTGCTGCGCGGGGGCGTGCCCGAGGGCGAGCGGGCGCGGATGCGCGCGCCGTTGCAGGAGGGCGAATTCCCCTGGCCGGTGAAATACGGCTATGCCGCGGTCGGGCGGATCCTCTCCGGCGCGGCGGCCGGGCGTGACGCCTTCGTGCTGGCGCCGCATCAGGACCGGCTGGCGGTGCCTGGCGCCATGGTCCTGCCGCTGCCCGCGGGCGTGCCGGCGGGGCGCGCGGTGCTCGCGTCCAATATGGAGACGGCGCTCAACGTGGTCTGGGACGGGGGCGCGGCGCCCGGCGACCGGATCGCGGTGATCGGGGCGGGCGTGGTCGGCGCGCTGGCGGCCTGGCTCTGCGGGCGGATGCCGGGGGCGGCGGTGACGCTCATCGACCTGCTGCCGGGGCGTGCGGCGCTGGCGGCGGCGCTGGGCGTGGGTTTCGCCCTGCCGGAGGACGCGCCGGAGGGCTGCGACCTGGTGATCCATGCCAGCGCGAGCGCGGCGGGGCTGGCGACGGCGCTGGCCGCGGCGGGCGAGGAGGCGCGGGTGGTGGAGGCGAGCTGGTACGGCGACCGGGCGGTGACACTTGGCCTCGGCGGCGGCTTCCACAGCCGGCGGTTGCAGCTGGTGTCGAGCCAGGTGGGCATGGTGCCTGCCGGCCGGCGGGCGCGCTGGCCGCTGCGGCGGCGGCTGGAGGCGGCGCTGCGCCTGCTGGCCGATCCGGCACTCGACGCGCTGATCTCGGGCGAGACGGATTTCGGCGACCTGCCAGCGCGCTACGGGGCGATCCTTGACGACCCCGGCACGCTCTGCCATCGCATCGCCTATCGCTGAAGGGGGGGAGGGTCATGTTCGCGGTCGAGGTGCGGGACCATGTGATGATCGCCCACAGCCTGCCTGCGCCGCTCTTCGGCCCGGCGCAGGGGCGGCACGGGGCGACCTTCGTGGTGGATGCGGCCTTCTTCGCCGAGGAGATCGACGAGCACGGGCTGGTGGTGGACATCGGGCGCGCGACCGAGGCGCTGGGCGCGGTGCTGGCACCGCTGCGCTATGCCGATCTCGACGCGGTGCCGGGTTTCGAGGGCAAGTTCACCACGACGGAATTCCTCTGCCGCCACATCTTCGAGGGCCTCGCCGCCGCCCTGCGTGCGGGCGGGCTCGGGGACAATGGGCGCGTGCGGCGGCTGCGGGTCACCCTCGCCGAGAGCCATGTGGCGCGCGCCTGGTACGAGGCGGCGATCTGAGCGCGGGCATGCTGCATTTCGCCATCCCCGGCGCGCTGGAGACGCCGACCGGGGGCTATGGCTACGACCGGCGGCTGATGGCGGAATTGCGGCGCGGGGGACTCGCGGTGCGGCATCTTGGGTTGCCGGGGGCCTATCCCTTTCCCGATGCGGCGGCGCGGGCGGCGGCGGGGGCGGCGCTCGCCGGGCTGCCGGACGGGGCCCTGGTGCTGATCGACGGGCTGGCCGGCGGGGTGCTGGCGGAGGAGCTGGCGGCGGAGGCGGCGCGACTGCGGCTGGTGGCGCTGGTGCATCATCCGCTGGCCGACGAGCGCGGGCTCGACGCGGCTTCGGCCGGGGCTCTGGCGCGCTCGGAGCGCGCGGCGCTGGGCCACATGCGGGCGGTGATCTGCACGAGCCCGGCGACGGCGCGGCGGCTGGCCGAAGGCTTCGGCGTGCCGCCTGCGGCGATCACCGTGGCGCCGCCGGGGACGGATCGCGCGGCGCGCGCGACCGGCAGCGGCGCGGGCGGGTCGCCGCGGGTGCTGAGCGTCGGCTCGCTCATCCCGCGCAAGCGCCACGACGTGCTGGTGGAGGCGCTGGCGCGCCTGCGCGATCGGCCCTGGAGCGCGCGCATCGTGGGCGCGGCGGATCTCGATCCCGGATGCGCGGCGGCGCTGGCGCGGTGGATCGCGGCGCTCGGGCTGGAGGAGCGGATCGCGGTGCTCGGGGCGGTCACCGACATCCGCGCGGAGATGGCGGCGGCGGATGTCTTCGCGCTCGCCTCGGAATACGAGGGCTACGGCATGGCCTTCGCGGAGGCGCTGTCGCAAGGCTTGCCGGTGGTGGCCTGCCGCGCCGGGGCCATTGCCGAGCTGGTGCCGGAGGCGGCGGGGGCGCTGGTGGTGCCCGGCGATGCGGCGGCCTTCGCCGCGGGTCTCGCGCCGCTCCTCGACGATCCGGCGCGCCGGCGTGCGGCTTCGGCCGCGGCCTGGGAGGCCGGGCTTCTGCTGCCGGGCTGGGAGGAGACGGCGCGGCGAGTGGCGGCGGCGCTGGCGGGCGTGGCCGCGTGAGTTTCGACCCCGCTTGGCTGGCGCTGCGGGCGCCGGCGGATCGTGCGGCGCGCGACCCCGGCCTGCTGGCGGCGGCGGCGGCGTATCTCGGTGCGGCCGAGGAGCCGGTGGCGGTCGACCTGGGCTGCGGTCTCGGGGCGACGGCGGCGGCCTTTGCGGGGCTGCCCGGGGCGCGTGTGCGCTGGCGGCTGGTGGACAACGACGCCCGGCTGCTCGGGATGGCGGCGGCGCGCTGGGGCAGCGACATCGAGACCTGGGCGATGGATCTCGGCGCGGTCGACGAATTGCCTCTCGAAGGGGCTCGGCTGGTCACGGCCTCGGCGCTGCTCGACCTGATGCCGGCCGACTGGATCGAGGCGCTGGCGGCGCGCGTGGCGGGCGAGGGCCTCGCGGTCTATGCGGCGCTGAGCTACGACGGTGCGCTCGACTGGTCCCCCGCGCTGGCGGGGGATGCGGCGGTGCGGGCGGCCTTCAACCGGCACCAGTTGCGCGACAAGGGGCTGGGACCGGCGCTGGGCCCGGCGGCCGGCGCGGCGCTGGCGGCGGCGCTGGCGCGGCGGGGATACGCGGTGCGCCAGGCGGCGAGCCCCTGGCGGCTCGGGCCGGGCGAGGCGGAGCTGCAGGGGGCGCTGATCGAAGGCATCGCCGCGGCGGCGGAAGAGACCGGCATGCCGGCCGCGGCCTGGGCTCAGGCGCGGCGTACGGCGATCGCCGCATCGACCTGCCGGGTCGGCCATCTCGACGTGCTGGCATTGCCCCCCGGCGCGAGCGCGCAATCGAAGACCACGTCGGTGTCGAGGCCGTAGACGAAGGTCTCCGGGCGCAGCGCGTCGGCGAGCCGGGCGATCGGTGCGGTCCTGAGCCCGGTGGGGCCGGCGCCGATGATCAGCGGCGCGATGCTGACATGCAGGCGGTCGAGCAGGCCGGCCTCGAGGAAGCCGGCGATGGTCACACCGCCGCCCTCCACCAGGATGCGGGCGAGGCCGCGCCGCGCCAGCGCGAGGCCGATCGCCTCGGGGCGGATCCAGCCGGCGGAGTCGGGCAGGCGGACGACCTCGACGCCGGCGGGCCGGTCGATGTCGCAGGCCTGGACCACCAGCCGCCGCGCGCCGTCCTCGGCGAGCACCCGCGCGTCGGCGGGCAGGCGGCCGCGCGGGTCGATGACCACCCGCGCCGGGCTCGCGCCGTCGCAAAGGCGCACGGTCAGGCGGGGATTGTCGGTCAGCGCGGTGCGCACGCCGATCACCACGGCATCCGCCAGCGCGCGGCAGCGGTGCAGGTGGCGGAGCCCCTCGCGGCCCGAGACATCCGCCGCATCGCCGGTCACCGTGGCGACGCGGCCGTCGAGCGACTGGCCGACCTGGGCGAAGAGGAAGGGCGCCTCGCCCGCCGCACCGCGGGCGAGCGGGGCGTAGAGGTCGAAGGCGGCTCGGGCCGCGTCGGTCCAGGCGGGATCGGGCAGGATGGCGCGCTCACCCGCCCGCAGGGCTCGCAGCGCCGCCCAGACCGTCTCCGTCATCGCTGCCGGTCGCATCCCGAACCCTCGCTTCTTCCCCCCGCCGGGAGATCCCCACTCATCTGAGTTTAGTATTGTGCGGGCGCGGGTAAAGGTTCCGCCCGCGCGCGGATTTCCGGGCCCGCCGCCGCGGCCTGCCTCGCCGCCTGCGGCCCGAAGGTGGTGAGCAGGCGGTCGCGGAAGTCCTCCATCGGCATGGCCGGCGTCGCCGGTGCCGGCACGAGGCCCGGCGTCCAGCCCCAGTCGGCGAAGCGCGCGACCAGGTCGGGCGGGCCGATCACATGCACCGGCACGTCGTCGTCGCCGTAACCCTGCGCGACGAATCCCGTCGGCTGGTGATCGCCGAGCACGATCATCAGCGGCGGCGTCGCGGCGCGGCGGGCGGCGAATTCGCCGACGACGGTGAGGCTGTAGACGAGCGACAGGCGGAACTGCTCGCGCACCCGGTCGGGGTCGCGCCAGACCACCTCGGGCGCGTCGCCGGCGGTGGCGAAGGGATCGAAGACGGCGCCGTCGCCCAGGCTCTCCCAGGGCAGGACCGGCGGGATCGGCGTCCAGGGCGCGTGGGAGGAGATGAGCGCGATCTCGGCGAAGACCGGGTTGCGCGGATGCGGGTCGAGCAGCCGGCGCTCGAAGGCCGCGAGGGTGAACTGGTCGGGCATGGTGACCCAGTTGAAGGGCTTCCCGCGGTAGCCGAGATCCGCGGCGGCGAGGATGGTGTCGTAGCCGAAATAGCCGGATTCCCGCCAGGTCAGGGTGATCGCCGGCACGACCGCCGCGGTGTGCCAGCCGGCCTCGCGGGCAAGGCTCAGAAGCGTGCGGCGCGGGCTGGCGACCAGCGCGCGATAGCGCCCGTCGCTGGCGATGCGGAGCCCGGTGAGCAGGGTGGAATGCGCGAGCCAGCTCTGCCCGCCGCGCGTCGTCGAGGTGAGCCAGCCCGAGCGCGCGGCGAGGCCGGCCGCGGCGATCTTGCCCTCCGCGGTGGCGAGGGCGGCGGTCATGCTCGGGGCGTAGAGCGGGTTCTCCAAGGCGGTGCGGCCATAGGATTCGATGAAGGTGACGAAGACGTCGGTGCCGGCGAGCCCGGGCAGGATCGCGGCGGGCGGCGCTGTGGCGTAGGGGTCCTGCGCCGCCTCGATGCGGAAGGCGGCGAGGTCGCGCCGCGCCAGGCCGATGTCGCGGACGTGCTCGAAGGCGAGGCGGGCGGTCGGCGCGCTTGCGGGTGGGTCCACCGGCGCGGACGACCCTCCGATGTCGAGGGACACGATTGCCAAGGCCGGCACCAGCGCCGCGAACCAGGGCGCGGGCAGGGCGAGGGCGGCGATCCGCCCGGTCGCCCACCAGAGTGCTGCGGCGAGCAGCGCCAGCGCCGCGAGGGCGGCGAGGATCGCGGCGACGGCGGCAAGCGGGCCGATGGCGCCGGCGAGCATGCGCAGGCCGGCGGGCAGGAGGGCGAGGTCGAGCACCGGGTTGAACGGCCGCAGGAAGGCGGTTTCGGCGGCGAGGTCGAGGAGCTTGACCAGGGTCATGGCGAGAAGGAAGCCCGTGACCAGGCCGCGGCTGGCAATGCGCCAGCGCCGCGGCGATGCGGCGAGCAGGATCGCCAGCGCCGGCAGTTCCAGCGGGAAGCGGCCTAGCGCGGCGGGGGTCATCGCCCCGGGGTGGCTGGGCAGGATCAGGAGGAGGTGGATCAGGAGGAGCGCGGCGAGGAGGCCGGACCAGCGCGGGCGTGTGGCGTCAGGCATCGCGCGGTGCCTCCAGCCGGGCGTAGAGGTCGCCGAGGGGGCGGGAGGGATCGGCGAGGGCCGCGCGGGCGGCGGCGGGGTCGCGCCAGTCGGGCCAGGCGAAGCGGGCCTGCTCGCCGGCGGCGAAATTGTAGCGATAGTCGCCCAGCGCCGCGAGTCGGTCCATGGCGGCGGCGGTGATCTCGGGGGTCTCGGGCAGGGCCTCGAGGGCGATCATGGGCACGGGGCGGGAGAGGCCGGCGAGCACTTCGGCCTCAAAGCCCTCCACGTCGATCTTGACGAATTCGGGCCTGCCATGGTCGGCGATCAGCGCGTCGAGCGTGGTGACCTCGACGCTTTCGCGCGCGTCCCAGCGCACGCGGGCGAAGCCGGGGCTGCGCGCCATGCGGGCGGCGAAGCCGGGGGCGAGCGAGCTCACGGTGGGGTGCAGGCGCGAGACGGCGAGCTCGGCCTGTCCCGGCGCGGGGCCGGCGGCGAGCTTCAGGAGCGTTATGCCCGGCGGCAGGCTGCGCGCGAGCAGCGCGTGGAAGGCCTGCTGGGGTTCGAGCGCCACCACGCGGGCGCCGGCGGCGGCGAGCGCGCGGCTGCGGTTGCCGGCATGGGCGCCGATGTCGAAGGCGAGGTCGCCGGGGCTGAGGAAGCCGCGGTAGAAGGCGGCGAGGCGCGGCACGATCCAGGGCCGCGCGCGATAGATCGCCAGGGACCGGGCGAGGCCGAGGCCGGCGCGCAGGTCGGGACTCATGCCGGCGGCCGGAGCAGCCGGCGGATGTCGATCGCGAAGGAGGCGGCCAGCGCCGCGAAGGCGAGCGCGGCGAGGGCCGTGGAGAGCGGCGGGGTGACGGGCGGCGCGAGCAGGATCGCCAGCACCGCGATCTGGAAGACGCAGACCGCCTTGCGGCGGAAGGAGGGTGGCAGCGGGGCGCGCAGGGCGGGCGCGAGATATCCGGCCGCGACGAAGCCGTAGCGCATCAGCCCGAGGCCGAGCACCCAGGGGCCGGCCTTGCCGAGGCCGAGCGCGAGCGCGGCCAGGACGAGGACGAAGAGCGCGTCCACCTCCATGTCGAAGCGGGCGCCGAAGGCAGAAGCGGTGCGCTGGCGCCGCGCCAGCGTGCCGTCGAGGCCGTCGAGCGCCAGGATCAGGCCGGCGGCGGCGGCGGCCCACCAGGCGGCGGAACCGGCGAGGAGCGCGGGCTCGAGCGCGAGGGCGGCGAATGCCGCCACCCCGGCGGCGCGCAGGAGCGTCACGGCATTGGCGGCGCCGAAGCGGTCCATGGGGTGATGCGCCGCCAGCCGGTCGCGGACCACGAGGGCGACCAGCGCGAAGAGGGCGACGGCCAGCACCGGGGCATGGGCGGTCGCGAAGGGCAGGGCGGCGAGCAGGGCGGCGAGGCCCGCGCCGGCCGCCGCCGTCGCCGCCAGCGCGCCGGGTCCGGGGCCGGTCGGGCTGCGGTGGCGGACGAGCCCGGTCATCGCACCGCGACCGCCGGCGGGGGCAGGGGCGATAAAACCTTCGTGATGGCCGGGGCGCGAAATCCTGCTAACGTGCTCAGGGCGTGGGTTTCCTTGCAGGCGGGGCAGGTCGATGGGATATGGTGTCGTCGCCCGAGTGTTTCACTGGCTGACGGTCGTTCTCGTCCTGATCATGATACCTGCCGGGACGATCATGATACAAGAGATCCCGCGGCCGACCCAGGACGCGCTCTTCATCCTGCACAAGGGCCTCGGTCCGTTCGTGCTCCTGGTGGTGCTCCTGCGACTCGCCTGGCGATTCGCCTCGCCGCCGCCGCCGCTGCCGAAAGAGATGCCGAAAATGCAGCGTCTGGCCGCCGGGGCGGTGCATGCCGGGCTCTACGCCGTCCTGATCGTCATGGCGGTCAGCGGCTACGTCCGCGTGACGACGGGCGGCTTTCCCATCGAATCGCTGCGCGCGCTCGGGATCCCGCCGCTGCTGCCGAAGAACGAGAGCGTCGCTGAGGTCGCCAAGGCAATCCATGCAACCGCTAGGTATGTACTGATCGCCCTCATTCTACTCCATGTTGCAGCCGCGGCCTATCACGGCATAATTCGGCGCGACGGGGTCTTCTCGCGGATGTGGCCGCCGTTTTCCCGAAGCAATTCGGCCGCTTGATAGGCCATTTCCCGCCGAGTATTGTTCGCGGGTGCAGCATCATGTTTCGTCCGCGGCAACAGACGACTAGCTTGCGCGTTGGTGGGATCCGGATCACCCGGAGGGACGAGGACTTGCGATGAACATGCAGACGCCGCCGTACCGGCTGGTGGGTCAATCCTTGCTGCCGTTCGAGGCGCCGCTGGCCATGCCGGTGCGCGGCCTGGAGGACGTGCCGGCGCTACGGCGCTTCGAGCCGCCCGCGCCCGCCGCGCCCTCGGGACGCCGGACGGCCGCCTTCGGCCTCGCCATCCTCGCGGTGATCGGGCTCGGCCTGACCATGGCCGCGGGCCTCGCGCGCGACGGTTATCAGGCGATCGATGCGCTGCTCATGGCGCTCTACCTGCCGATCGTCACCTGGACCGCATTCGCCGCCGCGACCGCCGTGCTGGGATCTTTCTGGTCGGGCGGCGATCCGCGCCCGAGCGGCGCCCCGCGGCGCGGCTGGGTGCCGCAGGGCCGCACGGCCATCCTGATCCCGGCGCGCAACGAGGATGTCGAGGCGCTGCGAGACCGGATCCGGGCGCTGCGTGCCGACCTCGGCGCGCGCGCGCTGCGGCGGAAGGTCGACATCTTCGTGCTGTCCGATTCCGACAATCCGCTGATTATCGACCGCGAGGAGCGCCTGGCCGAGGCTTTGGCCGGGGACCTGCGCTCGGGCGTCGCCACCTACTACCGTCGGCGGCGCGAGAATTCCGGGCGCAAGCCGGGCAATATCGCCGAATGGCTGCGGCGCTGGGGCGGCGCCTACCAGTACATGCTCACCTTCGATGCCGACAGCCGCATGTCCGCGAGCCGCATCGCCGAGCTGATTCGCCGGATGGAGAAACGGCCCGATCTCGGGCTGATCCAGAGCGGCGTGCGGCTGACCGGCGCCAGGACCCGATTCGGCCGGGTGCAGCAGGCCGCGACCGGGCTCTACGGGCCGGCCTTCACCGCCGGGATCGCCGGTTGGTCCGGCGGCGCGGGCAATTACTGGGGCCACAACGCGCTCGCGCGCGTGCGCGCCTTCGCCGATGCCGCGGGCCTGCCGCGCCTGGAGGGCAGCGCGCCCTTCGGCGGCGACGTCTTGAGCCACGATTTCGTCGAGGCGGCCTGGCTGCGGCGGGCGGGCTGGAGCGTGGAGATCGATCCCGACGCCGCGGGCAGTTCGGAGGAGGGGCCGCAGACGCTCGCGGAGTTCCACAAGCGCGACCGGCGCTGGTGCCAGGGCAACCTGCAGCATATCCGCATCCTTGCGCGGGCGCGCGGCCTCGATCCGATCAGCCGGCTGCACCTTGCCTGCGGCATCTTCGGCTATCTCGCCTCGCCGCTCTGGCTCGCGCTGGTGGTGGCGGCGACGATGAGCGGCTCGACGGGCACGATGACGGTGCCGGTGCTCGGGGCGATCGCGCTGCTTCTGGCGCAGAAGCTCGCCGGCGTCGCCTACTGGCTGCGGCGGGACCCCGCCGGGTGGCGCCGGACCTGCCGGGTGGCGGCCGGGGAGACGCTGATCTCGGGCCTGCTCGCACCGATCGTCATGATGCGCCAGACGGTCTCGGTCATCTCCGTGCTGAGCGGCAACGATTGCGGCTGGAAGCCGGCGGCGCGGTCCGGGCTGCGCGGCGGCAACGACGACATGCCCTGGCTCGAGCCGGCGGCCGGCGTTGCGCTGCTGCTGGCGGTGCTGCCCGGCGTGGGCTCCCTCTGGCAGGTCGCCGTGGTGATGCCCATCGTGCTGCCGCTCCTGATCGCGCCCTGGCTCGTCGCCTGGCTCGATGCGCGGCCGCCGGCGGGAGCGCGCCATGCCGCCGCGGTGGGCGGCGCGGTTCAGGTGCTCCAGCGGTAGAGCCAGACCTCGGAGGCGGATGCGCCCGCGCGCTCCAGCACGAGGCGGAACTCGATCTCGCGCTGCGCGCCCGGGGCGAAATGGAAGCCGACCCGGGCGCGGTTGCCGCCCGGCAGGGGCGCGATGCTGAGCCCCCTGACCTCGCCGGCGCTCGCCGTGGCGCGGGGCGCGAGGCTCGCGAAATCGATCTCGCCCAGATCGAAGTCGACCACGAGCAGTCTTTCGCCGGAGTCGCGGATCGACCGGCCGCCGCGGGTGGCGATCACCCGTGCCAGCGGGAGGGGCTCCGCCGGCACGGGCGTCCAGGTCAGGCGGTAGGCGAACTCCTGACGCGAGCCGGCCAGCAGCGGCGCCTCGGGGCGCCAGAAGGCCACGATGTTGTCGGCGAAATCCCGGTCGGCCGGCAGTTCGAAGAGCATCACCGCGCCGGGCCCCCAGTCGCCGATGGGCTCCACCCAGGCGCTCGGGCGCCGTTCATAATGCGCCTCGGCGTCCTGGAAATGCGCGAAATCGCGGTCGCGCTGGATGAGGCCGAAGCCGCGGGGGCCGGTGTCGGCGAAGGCCGAGACCTCGACCGCGCCGGGGTTGCGCAGCGGGCGCCAGATCCGTTCGCCGGATCCGGTGACGATGCGAAGGCCGCCGCTGTCGTGCACCGCGTCGCGGAAGTCGTCCACGCCCGCGCGGTTGTCGGGGCCGAAGAAATACATCGAGGTGAGCGGCGCGATTCCCGCCTGGGCGATGTCCCGGCGGGGGAAGAGCACGGCGCGCAGATCCATGACCGTCTCGCCGCCCGGCGTGATGGCGATCTCGTAGGCGCCGGCCACAGAGGCGCTGTCGAGCAGGGCGGCGAGGCGGAGAGTGCCCGCGCCCGGCTGCGGCTCGTGTATCCAGAATTCGGTGAAGACGGGAAATTCCTCGGCCTCGGGGCCGGCGGTGCCGATGGCCAGCCCGCGGGCGGAAAGGCCGAAGAGCGTGTCGCGGGCGACGGCACGGAAATAGCTCGCGCCCTGGAAGACCGCCACCTCGTCCCAGACGTTGGGGCGGTTGATCGGGTGGCGGATGCGGATGCCGGAAAAGCCCATGTCCTCTGCCGGCCCCGCAGGCGGCAGCCCCTCGGGCCCGGGGAAGTGGTCCGGGTCGAAGTCGAAGAGATCGGCGGAGAAGGCGATCGGCCGGGCGGTGCCGTCGGCCACGAGGTTCACCGCGACCCTGTCCCGGAAGTTGAAGCCGGGCGGCAGGAGGTCCATCCGGAAGCTGTGGTTGTCGGCGAAGAGCCGCTCCGCGTCGTGGAAGCGGATGGCGCGATACGCGTCGTAGCCGAGCCCGGCGAAGGGCGGGGCGAGGTCCATGCGCCGGCTGACATGGGGCGCGGCGGCCGTGGCGCGGGCGCGCTCGATCACCGTCTCGAAATCGAAGGGGCGGGCCTCCCCGGCGGCTGCGGCGGGCGGCACCAGGCGCGGCAGGGACCCGGCGAAGAGGCCGGCGAGGGCGGAGTGCAGCAGCGCGCGTCGGTCCATCGGGATCCTCTCACCCACCCGTTTCGTCCGGGCACCTAGGCCCTTCGCCGGGGCCGCTCAAGGGGATGCCGGCCAGAGAAGGCCCGCGGTCGCCCTCCGGGCGACGGGGCGGGCCTTGTGAGGCCGCGGATTATGGCTTCGGCTTGCCGGTGGGGATTTCCGCGGCGAAGGCGACGCTGCGGGGGGCGACGGCGATGCGGCCGCGGCGGGCGTCCGGCCAGGCATGGCCGGGGCGGGTGGGGAGGCGGAAGGCGACCTCGCCGGCGGTGCGGTTGAAGAGGACTGCCAGGCGGCCGTCGCCGCCGCGGGCCAGCACCATGGCGAAGGCGTCGCAGCGGTGGCCCTCCCAGTCGGCGGTGGCCTTCCGCTTGCCGCCGGCGGTGAGCCAGGCGACGTCGGGCAGGCCGTTCGGCTCCGGCTCGCCGGTCAGCAGCACGGGGTCTGAAAGCGCGGGATGGGCGCGGCGGAAGGCGGCGAGCGCCGCGGTGAAGGCTTCGAGTTCGGTGTCGCGGCCCTCCCAGTCGAGCCAGGTGGTTTCGTTGTCCTGGGCATAGGCGTTGTTGTTGCCCGATTGCGAGCGGCCGAATTCGTCGCCGGCGGTCAGCATGATCGTGCCGCGGGAGGCGAAGAGGGTGGCGAGAAGGGCGCGCATGTCGCGCCGCCGGGCGGTGCGCACCATGGGGTCGTCGCTGGGGCCCTCGACGCCGTGGTTCCAGGAATGGTTGGTGCCGTGGCCGTCGCGGTTGGCCTCGCCGTTCGCCTCGTTGTGCTTCTCGTCGTAGGAGACGAGGTCGGCCAGGGTGAAGCCGTCATGGGCCGCGACGAAATTGACCGTGCGGGTCTGCGGCGGCGGAAAGACGTCGCCCGAGCCCGCGAGCGCGGTGGCGAAATCGCCGGGGCCGTTCGGCGTGCCTTGCCAGAAGCTGCGCACCCGGTCACGGAAGCGGTCGTTCCATTCGAGCCAGGGCGCGGGGAAGCGCCCGAGCGCATAGCCGCCGGGGCCGATGTCCCAGGGCTCGGCGATGAGGACGCGCGTGCCGAGCCAGGGGTCGGCGGCGATCTCCCGGAGGAGGGCCGCGTCGGGGTCGAAGCCGTGGCCGTTGCGCCCGAGGATCGGCGCGAGGTCGAAGCGGAAGCCGTCGATGCCGGCCTGGCCGACGAAATGGCGCATGGCGTCGAGGACGAGGCGCCGGGTCGCGGGATGGCTGCAGTCGAGCGTGTTGCCGGTGCCGGTGTCATTGACCAGATGGCCGCCCTCGTGGTGCCGGAAATAGGCCTGTGCATCGAGCCCGCGCAGCGAGAGCACCGAGCCGGCGCGCTCGCCCTCGCCGGTGTGGTTGTAGACCACGTCGAGGATCACGCCGATGCCGGCGCCGTGCAAGGCGGTGACCGCGGCGGCGAGCTCGGCCATGCCGCCGGGGCAGATCCGCGGCTCCGGGGCGAGGAAGACGACCGGGTTGTAGCCCCAGGCGTTGCGGAGGCCGAGGGCCGCGAGGTGGCGCTCGTCGATCCAGGCGGTCACGGGCATCAGCTCCACCGCATCGACCCCGAGCCGGGTGAGATGGTCGAGCACGGCGGGATGCGCGAGCGCGGCGACGGTGCCGCGGATGGCTTCGGGCACCGCCGGGTGCAGGCGCGTGAAGGCGCGGACCTGGAGCTCGTAGATCAGGCCGCCGGGCCGGAAGCGCGGCGCTGCGGGCGGCTTCGGCGCGGGCAGGGGGGTGATGATCGCCTTCGGCACGAAGGGCGCGCTGTCGATGCCGGTGCCGCGGGGCGCGGCGATGACCGGGTCCCAGGCGAAGGAACGGTCGAGGGTGACGGCATGGGGATCGACGAGGAGCTTGGAGGGGTCGAACCAGAGGCCGCGGTCGGGATCGTAGGGGCCGTCCGCGCGCAGCCCGTAGCGCGCGCCCGCGCCGATCCCGGGCACCGTCGCCGCAAAGACCCCGTCCGGGCCGCGCTCGAGCGGGATGCGGTCGAGTTCGGCCTCGCCGCGCGCGTCGAAGAGGCAGAGCCAGAGCTTCGTCGCCCCGCCGGACCAGACGGCGAAGCGCGTGCCTCCGGTGACCGGCGTCGCACCGAGCGCCGGTGCTCTGGGGGTGGTCACGAGATTCAGGTGATCACGTCCGGCTGCGTGCGGCCCGTGCGGGCGCGGATGCCCGCGAGCGCCTCGGCGGCGGCGATCACCTCGGCGAGCGCCTCGGCGGTCGCGAGGCCGTGGCGGGCCGGATCCGGCTCGAAGCGTTCGAGATAGACGCGCAGCGTCGCCCCGGAGGTGCCGGTGCCCGAGAGGCGGAAGACGGCGCGGCTGCCGCCCTCGAAGAGCACGCGGATGCCCTGATGCGCGCTTTCGGAGCCGTCCACCGGGTCGAGATAGGCGAAATCGTCGGCGGCCGCGATGGTGAGACCCGCGACCGCCTGGCCCGGCAGGGCCGCCAGGCGGTTGCGCAGGTCGGCGACGAGGTCGTTGGCGGCGGCGGTCTCGATCGCCTCGTAGTCGTGGCGGGCGTAATAGTTGCGGCCGTGCTCGGCCCAATGGGCCTCGACGATGTCCCGGACGCTCTGCTTGCGCACGGCGAGGATGTTGAGCCAGAGGAGCACGGCCCAGAGCCCGTCCTTCTCGCGCACGTGGTCCGAGCCGGTGCCGGCACTTTCCTCGCCGCAGATGGTGGCGAGCCCGGCGTCGAGCAGGTTGCCGAAGAATTTCCAGCCGGTCGGCGTCTCGTAGATCCCGATGCCGAGCGCCTCGGCCACCCGGTCGGCGGCGGCGCTGGTGGGCATGGAGCGGGCGATGCCCTTGAGCCCGGCGGCGTAGCCCGGGGCGAGATGGGCGTTGGCCGCGAGCAGCGCCAGCGAATCCGAGGGGGTGACGAAGATGCCGCGGCCGATGATGAGGTTGCGGTCGCCGTCGCCGTCGGAGGCGGCGCCGAAATCCGGCGCATCCGCGGCCATCATCGTGTCGTGGAGGTCCCGGGCATGCACCAGGTTGGGGTCGGGATGGTGACCGCCGAAGTCCGGGAGCGGCGTCCCGTTGCGGACCGTGCCCTTCGGAGCGCCGAGGCGGTTTTCGAGGATCTCGGTGGCATAGGGGCCGGTGACGGCCGACATGGCGTCGAAAGCCATGCGGAAGCCGCCGGCGAAGGCGGCGCGGATCGCGTCGAAATCGAAGAGCGATTCCATCAGCTCGGCATAGTCGGCGACCGGGTCGATCACCTCGACCTGCATCGGCCCGAGCATCGTCGTGCCGGTGATGTCGAGGTCGACGTCCGGGGCGTCGAGGATGCGGTATTCGGTGATCTCGCGGCTGCCGGCGTAGATGGCGTTGGTGTATTTCTCCGGCGCGGGGCCGCCGTTGCCGATGTTGTACTTGATGCCGAAATCCTCGGTCGGCCCGCCGGGATTGTGGCTGGCGGAGAGGATGATGCCGCCGAAGGCGCGGAACTTGCGGATGACATGGCTCGCCGCCGGGGTCGAGAGGATGCCGCCGCGGCCCACCAGCACGCGGCCGAAGCCGTTGGCGGCCGCCATCTTCAGCGCGACCTGGATGACCTCGCGGTTGAAGTAGCGCCCGTCGCCGCCGATCACGAGGGTCTTGCCGGCGAAGTTCTCGAGGCTGTCGAAGATCGACTGGACGAAGTTCTCGACGTAATTGGGCTGCTGGAAATGCGGCACCTTCTTGCGCAGCCCGGAGGTGCCCGGCTTCTGGTCGTCGAAGGGCGTCGTGGGAACGGTCCGGATCATGCGGTCGGTCCTCGGTCGGAGATCAGGGAGGCGAAGAGCTCGGCGTAGAGCGCGGCGCTCCGGTCCCAGGAGACGTCGGCCTTCATGCCCTGCCGCTGCATCGTCGCCCATTGCTTCGGGCTGGCGAAGAGCGCGAGGCAGCGGCGCAGGCCGTCGCGGAGGCCTTCCGCGGTGGAGGGGGGAAACTGGATCCCGGTGGCGACGCCCGCGTTCAGTGCCGCGGTATTGGCGTCGACGACCGTGTCGGCGAGCCCGCCGGTGCGCGCCACCACCGGCACGCAGCCGTAGCGCAGGCCGCAGAGCTGGGTGAGGCCGCAGGGCTCGAAGCGTGAGGGGATGAGGATGGCGTCGCCGCCGCCCTGGACGAGATGCGCGAGCCGCTCGTCATAGGCGATCGAGGCGCCGATGCGGCCGCGGTGATGGGCGGAGGCCGCGAGGAAGGCGCTCTCCAGCGCGGAATCGCCGGTGCCGAGCACGGCGAGCTTGCCGCCGGCGGCGACGAGCTCGTCCACGACCGCGAGCAGCAGGTCCGCGCCCTTCTGCCAGGTGAGGCGGCTGACCATGACGAAGATGGGCGCGTCGTCCCGGTCGAGCGCGAAGGCGGTCTCGACCGCGCGCCGGTTGGCCTGCCGCCCCTTGAGGTTGCGGGCGCCGAAGTTCGCGGCGAGCAGGCCGTCGGTGGCGGGATCCCAGACCTCGGTGTCGATGCCGTTGACGATGCCGTGCACCGCGGCGCCGCGATGCTCGATCAGCCCGTCGAGGCCCATGCCGAAGGAGGGCGTGCGGATCTCGGCGGCATAGGTCGGGCTGACGGTGGTGATGGCCCAGGCGCATTGCAGGCCGGCCTTGAGGAAGCCGACGCCGCCGTAATACTCGACCCCGTCGAGGGAATAGGCCTCGCCGGGGAGCTCGAGCGCGCCGAAGATCGCCGCCGGGAACTGACCCTGGAAGGCGAGGTTGTGCACGGTGACGATGCTCGGCACGCCGATGCCGAAATAGCGCAGATAGGCGGGCGTCAGCGCCGCCTGCCAGTCGTGGGCATGCACGATGTCGGGGACGAAGTCCGGCAGCAGCCCGGCGGCGATCTCGGCGCCGGCGCGCGAGAGCGCCGCGAAGCGGCGCCAGTTGTCGGGGTGGTCGCGGCCGGAGGCATCGGCATAGGGGCCGCCGCTGCGCTCGAAGAGCTCGGGCGCGTCGAGCACGATGAGGTCGAGCCCGGCGATCCGCGCGCCGATGAGCCGCGCCGGCGCCCCGAGCAGCGCGGGAAAGCTGTGCAGCACCTCGCCGTCGGTGACGCGGGCGATGACCGAAGGATAGCCCGGCACCAGGGTGCGGACCGCAATGCCGAGCCTGCCGAGCGCGGGGGGCAGGGCGCCCGCCACATCGGCGAGCCCGCCGGTCTTGATCAGCGGATAGATCTCGGAGGTGACGGAGAGGACCTTCATGCGGGTCAATCCGCCAGGCGGTCGATCATCGCCTGGGTGATGAGGCAGACCCCGGCCTCGGTGCGGCGGAAGCGCCGCGCGTCGAGCTCCGGATCCTCGCCGACCACGAGGCCCTCGGGCACGATCACGCCGCGGTCGACCACGACCTTCCGGAGCCGCACGTTCCGCGAGATCCGGCATTCGGGCAGGACGACCGCCTCCTCGAGCCGGGAAAAGGAATGCGCCCGGACCCCGGTGAAGAGCAGGCTGCGCCGGATGCTGGAGCCCGAGATGATGCAGTCGCCGGAGATGAGCGAGCTGACGGCGCTGCCGCGGCGGCCGTCCTCGTCATGCACGAACTTCGCCGGCGGCTTGATCTCGGCATAGGTCCAGATCGGCCAGTAGGTGTCGTAGAGATCGAGTTCCGGGATCACGTCGGTGAGGTCGATATTGGCCGCCCAATAGGCGTCGACCGTGCCGACGTCCCGCCAGTAGGACCCGGAATCGGAGCTGGTGCGGATGCAGGACTGGCTGAAGCGGTGGGCCACCGCCTTGCCGTGCGCCACGATATAGGGGATCAGGTCCTTGCCGAAATCGCGGCTGGAGCCGGTCTCGGCGGCGTCGCGATGCAGCAGGTCCATCAGGAACTTGGTCTGGAAGACATAGATGCCCATCGAGGCCAGCGCCATGTCCGGCTGGCCCGGAATGCCGGGCGGGTCGGCGGGCTTCTCGACGAAGGCGGTGATGGTGTCCTCGGTGTCGACATGCATCACGCCGAAGCCGGTGGCCTCCATGCGCGGCACCTCGAGGCAGCCGACGGTGACGTCCGCGCCGCTGTCGACGTGCTGGCGCAACATCAGCTCATAGTCCATCTTGTAGATGTGGTCGCCCGCGAGGATGACCATGAATTCGGGGCCGTAGCTCTCGATGATGTCGATGTTCTGGTAGACCGCGTCGGCCGTGCCCTCGTACCATTGCGTCTCGGAGACGCGCTGGCTCGCCGGCAGGATGTCGAAGCTCTCGTTGCGCTCGGGACGCAGGAAGTCCCAGCCGCGCTGCAGGTGCCGGATCAGGCTGTGGGCCTTGTACTGGGTCGCGACCCCGATGCGGCGGATGCCCGAGTTGAGCGCGTTCGAGAGCGCGAAGTCGATGATCCGGGTCTTGCCGCCGAAATAGACCGCCGGCTTGGCGCGCTTGTCGGTCAGTTCCTTGAGGCGGCTGCCTCGCCCACCGGCCAGCACATAGGCCATGGCGTCGCGAGCAAGGGGTTGCCTGTGGTTTTCCATGATGTCCCTCCCCGGTTTTGTCGCATCGCCAGAATTCACGAAGCGGGGTCGAATTCAAGCCAGAGCGTGGCAAGCGGCGGCAGGTTCACCTGCGCGGCGATGCCCTGCGGATCCTCGGCGGCCAAGACCCCGCCGAGGTTGCCCATGCCGCTGCCCCCGTAGGGGGCGGCGTCGGTATTCAAGATCTCGCGCCAGCGGCCTGCCGCGGGCAGCGGCACCCGGTAGCCCTGGTGCGGGACCGGGGTGAAATTGGCGATCACCGCCACGGGCGGCGCCTCCGGCGCCTTGCGGATCCAGGCATAGACCGAGGTGCGGCTCTCGTCGGCGAGCAGCCATTCGAAGCCCTCGCCCTCGCAGTCGCGCGCATGCAGCGCCACATTGTCCCGGTATAGGCGGTTGAGGTCGCGCATCAGGTCCTGCACGCCCTTGTGCGCCGGGATCCCGGTCTGCTCCCAGTCGAGGCCGCGCGCCTCGGACCATTCGCGGCCTTGGGCGAATTCCTGGCCCATGAAGATCAGCTTCTTGCCGGGATAGCCCCACATGAAGGCGTAATAGGCCCGCAGGTTGGCGAATTTCTGCCACGGGTCGCCCGACATCTTGGCGATCAGCGAGCCCTTGCCGTGCACCACCTCGTCATGGCTGAGCGGCAGGACGAAATTCTCCGAGAAGGCATAGAGCAGGCCGAAGGTCAGGTCGTTGTGGTGGTACTGGCGGTGGATCGGGTCGCGGGCCATGTATTGCAGCGTGTCGTGCATGAAGCCCATGTTCCACTTGAAGCCGAAGCCGAGGCCGCCCTCGTGCACCGGCGCGCTGACCTTGGGCCAGGAGGTGGATTCCTCGGCGATCATCATGGTGCCGGGGTGGCTGGCATAGACCGCGCGGTTGGCCGCCTGGAGGAACTCGACCGCCTCGAGGTTCTCGCGCCCGCCGAAGCGGTTGGGGATCCACTCGCCCTCCTTGCGGGAATAATCGAGGTAGAGCATCGAGGCGACGGCATCGACGCGGAGCCCGTCGATGTGAAACTTTTCAGACCAGTAGAGCGCGTTGTTGACGAGGAAGCTCACGACCTCGCGGCGGCCGAAATTGTAGATCAGCGTGTTCCAGTCGGGATGGAAGCCCTGGCGCGGATCGGCGTGCTCGTAGAGCGCGGTGCCGTCGAAGCGCCCCAGCCCGTGGGCATCGGTGGGGAAATGCGCCGGCACCCAGTCGAGGATGATGCCGATCCCGGCCCGATGCGCCCCGTCGACGAAGCGCGCGAAGCCCTCGGGCGGGCCGAAGCGGGCCGTGGGGGCGAAGAGGCCCGTGGTCTGGTATCCCCAGGAGGGATCGTAGGGGTGTTCGGAGACCGGGAGGAACTCGATATGGGTGAAGCCCATATCGACGACGTAAGGAATCAGCCGCTCGCCCAGCTCGTCCCAGCTGAGGAAGCGGCCGTCGTCGTGGCGCGCCCAGGAACCGGCATGGACCTCGTAGATGGAGACCGGCTGGCGGCGGGCGTCCGCCGCGGCCCAGAAGTCGCGGTGGGCGGCGTCGCCCCAGTCGTGGTCGAGCCAGGGCGCGACCACAGAGGCGGTCGCGGGGCGGAGCTCGGAGGCGCGGGCGAAGGGATCGGCCTTGAGCGGCAGGCGGACCCCGTCGCGGCCGACGATCTCGTATTTGTAGGGCGCGCCGACCTCGACCTCCGGCAGGAAGATCTCCCAGATGCCGGTGTCCTGCCGCAGCCGCATCACATGCCGGCGGCCGTCCCAGGCGTTGAACGGGCCGACGACCGAGACCCGCCGCGCGTTCGGCGCCCAGACGGCGAAATGCACGCCCTCCGCGCCCTCGTGGTGGATCGGATGGGCGCCGAGCTTGTCGAAGAGCCGCAGGTGGCTGCCCTCGCCGATGTAGTAGTCGTCCATGGGCCCGAGCACCGGGCCGAAGGAATAGGGGTCGATCACCCACCATTCGCCGCCGGCGTTGCGGGCCCGGTACTTCAGCGGCTGGCGCTTGCGGATGCGCAGCGGCCCTTCGAAGAAGCCCGCGGGGTGGCGGCGATCGAGCGTGCCCGCGGAATTGCCGGCGAGCGTGAAGGCCTCCACCTCCTCGGCGCCGTCGATGAAGGCGCGGGCGGTCAGCCGCCCCTCGCCCTGCAGGCCGAGCACCGCGAAGGGATCGGGATGGGATCCGGTGACGATGGCTGCGACGGTCGCGTCGTCCAGGCGGGACGCCCCCTTCTCCGTCGCGGCCGCAGGCTTCTTCTGTCCCTTTTTCATGGACGCATGCCCCCCGAAGCTGCTCGGCCCAAAGCTAAAGGGGAATGTTCCAGATGTCTCGCGAATATTGTCGGATGGTGCGGTCGGAGGAAAACCAGCCCATGCGCGCGGTGTTCAGGATGGCCATCCGCCGCCAGCGCGCCGAATCCTTCCAGATCGCGTCGACCTCGCGCTGGGCGGCGGCATAGGCGTCGAAATCGGTGGCGACCATGAACCAGTCGTGGTCGTAGAGCCCGCCGATCAGCTCGCGGTAGCGGCCCGGATCGTCGGGCGAGAAGACGCCGGAGGCGATGGCGTTGAGCGCCTGGCTGAGCTCGGGCGAGTTCTCGATCACCGCGCGGGGGTTGTGGCCGTTCTGGCGGCGCCGGGCGACCTCCTCGGCGGTCAGGCCGAAGATCACGATGTTGTCCTCGCCGACCTGCTCGCGGATCTCGACGTTCGCGCCGTCGAGCGTGCCGATGGTGATTGCGCCGTTGAGCGCGAACTTCATGTTGCCGGTGCCCGAGGCCTCGAGCCCGGCGGTGGAGATCTGCTCGGAGAGATTGGCCGCCGGGACCAGCACCTCCGCGAGGCTGACGTTGTAGTTGGGGATGAAGACGACCCTGAGGACGTCGCGCACGGAAGGATTGGAATTGATCACCCGGGCGACGTCGTTGGCCAGTTTGATGATCAGCTTGGCGTTGTGATAGGTCGGCGCCGCCTTGCCGGCGAAGAACTTGACCCGCGGGACCCAGTCGCGTTCGGGATGCGAGCAGATCTGGTCGTAGAGCGCCACCGCCTCGATGATGTTGAGCAGCTGGCGCTTGTATTCGTGGATGCGCTTGATCTGGATGTCGAAGAGCGCGGAGGGGTCGAGCCGCATGCCGAGCCGGTCGCGCACGACGCGGGCGAGGCGCTCCTTGTTCTGGCGCTTGACCGCGGCGAAGGCCGTCTGGAAACCGGGGTCGGTGGCGAAGGGCTCCAACTCGCGGAGGGCATCGATATCGTCGAGGAAGGCGTCGCCGATGGTCTCGCGCAGGAGGCTGGTCAGGCCGGGATTGCACTGCATCAGCCAGCGGCGCGGGGTGATGCCGTTGGTCTTGGGATTGATGCGGTCGGGATACATCTCGTGGAGATGGCGGAAGACGGTCGCCTTCATCAGCTCGGTGTGGAGCGCGGAGACGCCGTTGATCGAATGCGCGCCGACGAAGGCGAGGTTGCCCATGCGCACGCGCCGCTCGCCGGTTTCGTCCACGAGGCTGATGTCGCGCACCGCGGCGTCGTCGAAGCCGTGCTCTGCACGGGCGGAACGCAGGAGGCGGGCGTTGATCTCGTAGATGATCTGCATCTGCCGCGGCAGGAGCCGCTCGAAGAGCGGCACCGGCCAGCTTTCCAGCGCCTCGGGCAGCAGCGTGTGGTTGGTGTAGGCGATGGTCCGCTGGGTCATGTCCCAGGCGGAGGTGAATTCGTAGCCGTGCACGTCCATCAGGAGGCGCATCAGCTCGGCGACGCAGACGGCCGGGTGGGTGTCGTTGAGCTGGACCGCCACCTTGTCGGGCAGGTTGTCGAGCGAGGGATATTGCTGGAGGTGGCGGCGCAGGATGTCCTGCAGCGAGGCGGAGGAGAAGAAGTACTCCTGGCGCAGCCGCAGCTCCTGCCCCGAGGGCGAGGCATCGGCGGGGTAGAGCACGCGGGTCAGCGCGTCGGCGCGGTTGCTCTCCTTGAGGCTGCCGATGTGGTCGCCGGCGTTGAAGGCGTCGAGCCGGATCGGGTCGATCGGCTCGGCGTTCCAGAGCCTCAGCGTGTTCACGTTCGTGCCGCGCCAGCCGACGATGGGCGTGTCATAGGCGCTGGCGATGACCCGCTCGGCCGGGCGCCAGACGTATTTCTCCTCCTCGCCGTTGGCTTCCTGGTAGTCGACGTAGCCGCCGAAGCCGACCTCGTAGGCGCTTTCGCGGCGGTCGAATTCCCAGGGGTTGCCGTGCTCGAGCCAGGTCTCGGGGTATTCCAGCTGCCAGCCGTCCTTGATGCGCTGGCGGAAGAGGCCGTGGCGGTAGCGGATGCCGTAGCCGTAGGCGGGAACGCCCACCGTGGCCATGCTCTCCATGAAGCAGGCGGCGAGCCGGCCGAGGCCGCCGTTGCCGAGCGCGGCATCGGCCTCGAGCGCGGCGATGGCGTCGAAATCGACGCCGAGTTCCTTGAGCGCCGCCTGCATCGGCTCCAAGAGGCCGAGGTTGGCGACCGCGTCGCGCATCAGCCGGCCGATGAGGAATTCCAGGCTGAGATAATAGACCCGCTTGGCCTGGGTCTCGTAGGTGTGGCGGATGGTGTTCATCCAGCGCTCGATGGCGCGGTCCCGGGCGACGAGGATGGTTGCCTGCAGCCAGTCGTGGGGCTTGGCGACCTTGCGGTCCTTGCCGATTCGGTAGACGAGGCGTTCGACGATGTCATGGGCGAGCGCGTCGGGATCGTTCGAGCGCGGATCGGGCAGGAAATCCGTCAGGGGCTGGTTCATCGCGTCATCACCGGGTTGCTTTCGGCCGGGCGGGTCCCGAATCCGTGGTGGCCAGACAGGTCGACATGCCGGAGCATCGCCGCTGCCAAACCGTTCCGGAAGGGGCGCAGTATGGTCATTCGGCGGCGGGGATCAAGTTGCAATGCGTCCCGATCCGGGCGCGGCGGCGCCCCGGCCTATCCCATTTGGCGGTCCTACTTTCTTCTTCGACCGTCCCGCTACAAACTGAGGGCAGCGCCCGGCCGGAGCGGGTGCGAAGCGCCCGCGTCGTGCCGGAGGCACGCCTTCGAAATGACGGGGGCGGGCGCT